>Ga0209025_1000055_pt1 | contig 316748 bp, 255 predicted proteins | sample AraplaMF_Col_mLB_FD_184256 | JGI IMG/M metagenome (GOLD analysis project Ga0209025, IMG submission 184256) | Arabidopsis root microbial communities from the University of North Carolina, USA - plate scrape MF_Col_mLB (SPAdes) (version 2) | ecosystem: Host-associated > Plants > Roots >...
CGCTGGGAATCATGTCGCGCGCCGCCGCGAAGGCAGAGGTATCGGCTTCCTGCACCGTGCGGCCGCCCGGTGTCGCCGGCGTACCGCCCTCGCCCCGGCCGTTGTACACGGCGCCCACGATCACCGGCTGATCGATGTCATCGTCGAGGAAGCGCACCAGCACTTCCTGCCCGATGCGCGGGACGAAGGTCATGCCCATGCCCGCGCCGGATTGGCGTTGCGCCACGCGCGCCCAGCGGCTATGCGCCTCGCCGTCGCTTTGCGCTTCCTGCCAATGGAAGCGTACCCGCACGTCGCCGCGCCGGTTGCGGTGGATTTCTTCGTTGTCGCCGGCCTGTGTCGTGCTGCCTGAGCTACCCGCGCTGCCTGTCCCACCCGCGCCGTCCGCGCCCACCACCAGCGCTGTGTGCACGCCGTGCGCGGAAGGTGCGCCACTGAAACGCGCGCCACGACCGCCGGCCAATACGGCGCGCCAGGGACGATCGCAGCGCACTGCCTCGAAAGCGTTGGCGTAGCCGACGCCGCGGGCTTTTGCCAGGACGGCAGGGTCGGGCGTGTCAGGCGCGTCGTCCCGTCCCGCCGCGAACTCCAACCCGTCAACCGGCGACGCGGGTGGCGTGTCGAAACACAGCCATTGCGCCATGCCACCCAACTGCGTTTCCAACGCCGCCTGCGCGGCGACCGGCAAATTGTTCACGCCGACGTGTTCCACACGGTCCAGCGCGAATACGGGTTCGAAGGCTTCTTCGCTGCTTGGCCCCAGCGGCGACATGTCATCCAGGCGGAAGCGTGTACCCGACCGGAACGTACGCACGCCGCCTCGGCCCGCGAAGATTTCATTGCGAGCCTGGACGCTTTCCAATGCGATGCTCGCCTGGCGTTGCGCGTGCGCTTCGTTCTCGAAGGAACCGTGGCCTGTCGCCTCGTACCATTCAGGCACCAGGGCATCGTCGGCCCCCGCATCGCTGGCGCTGGCATCGCCGGTCACCGCGTACTTGCCCGACGCGTGCCATCCAAGCACGGTGACGCGGCCCACACCCTGACGAAAACGACGCGCCAGTTCCTGCACCGTGTCGCGCGACTCCGTTGCATCGGCGCGATGAAAACGTACGCCCTGTTGCGAAGATTCAGGATCCTCCGGCAGGCCACGGCTGTCGGCGAAGATGCGCACGGCATGCTTCAGCGGTGCATCTTCATCTTCCACCGACGTCCAACCCAGGCCCGCCTCGGCCAGCAGGCGCGACAGGAAGTCGTAATCGGATTCGCGGTATTGCGTGGTGTAGGGGCGTATCGGCAGATCGGCCAGATACTCCCGCACATCGTCGGCGATCTGGCTGGTGCAGCCGTCATAGCCGTCCAGGACGTGTTGCACGATGTCCAGCAATGCACGCTGCTCGAACACCCGGCTGCGGCGCTGCTGCGTCGCCAGCCACAGCCACGGCACGACGGTCAGGCGGTAGCGCGCCATGCCCGCATCGCCGGCCAACAGTTCAGCCTGACGCAGCACACCGCTGCGGCCGTAACGGCTGCCATCGGCGCGCGTAGTCCACAACGTCACCGGACGCGACACCATGTCGTCGAGATCCAGCGCCGCATCGTCGGCCAGCGCCAGGATGCGCGTTTCGGCCAGCCCCGATAAGGCCTCGCGCGCTATCCACGCTTCGACGTGCAGGCGCGCCAGCGCACCCTCGCCCTCCAGGCTATAGAGTCGGGCGTTGGAACTGAGCAAGTCGGCCAGGGCATTCGTCGTCATGGTCGGCACATCTGGGATGGATTGGACAACTCGCGGCGCCGGCTTCTGCATCTTCCGCCGCGACCCTCGGCGGAAATATCGGTGCCTTGAGTCGCGGCCCTAATCCTGCCCATCAGTCGCGACTCTGCCCTGCCCACTGGGCATTTGCACCTTGTTACGGATTCAGGAACGCTGCCCGGAGTTTGCGTGGTTGTCCGAGCGCCGACAACCATGGGTAAGACAAATAATTACGGCAGCAACTGGCGGTGTTCTCTATGTTCTCCGTGAATCATTTTCTTCCAGGCACACAATCACACATCCAATTACCAGTACATGTCACTGGATGCAGGCTGATCAGTACATCAGCGTCGCTTATCCCTTCCTGCGGTGTTTACCCAATCGCGCACCGGCGCAAGCTTTACCCCAGGTCCGTGACCAATTACCTCACAGTCAGCTTTCCCGTCAGCGAATGACAGGTCCGGTGCCAGCGGCAATCGGACGTTGACCGGTTTGTGGAGGGAGAATCCGAGCCTGGCGCGCGGCCGCCTCGTCGACACGGTCGGCGGACTGCATATCCGTGCCGCGTTGCTTCATTTCCGCCTTGAAGTCAGTCTTGCCGAACACGTCCTTGTCGCGCACACGGAAATACAGCGTCGTGCTGGCCAATAGATGGTCGGGCCAGCTGCTTAGCATGGCGTCGTGGACCAGCCAGTCGAACAGGGTCATGACCTTGGGCGGAAGCGGATTCTTACCGGCGGCGGCATCCCGCCAGGCGTTCAGCAAGCGCTTCTCGGTGCCACGCTTGGCTTTCATGTCGGCGAAGGGATCGTCCAGCTTTGGTTCCTCGTTGCCCTTGCCGATGGCGTGGTTGTGGATGCGTACATTCTCGAGATCCTGCTTCTCCTGCTCCTTGAGCCTGCGCACCGCCTCCGGACGGTTAGCCTCCATCCACTTCTTGTGTTCCTCCAACTTGGTGTCAGCCTCATCGGCTTCTCCCAACGTCTTGATCTCGTCCTCGAGACGTTGCCAGAGTGGCTTGAAACGTTGCGGTGGAAGCTCGCCCCGGCTTGCCTCCGCATTTTTTCGACGTTCGTCCTTCAGAGCTTCCAGTTCACGTAGTTTTGCAGTGCTCTCCGGCTTTGCGCGTTCTTCGGGCGACATCTTGCTGACGCGCCGAAATTCCTCGTTGTAATCCTGCTCGGGGTGAAAATAATCTCGATCCTCGATCCACTTCTCCGCCGGATCGGACAGATCTCCTTTGAAGACTGGGTCTTGGTAGCGGACTGCGAGCCAGCGCAGGAACACTTCCATGTGAGGAACAAAGTCGATGTCTGGCTTGTATGGCACCACTTGGCGATATGCGTCCACGAGCTCCTTGATGTTGAAGCTCTGACCGTCAGCATCAATCTGCTGGCCCATCGAAAATTTCGCGAACGTAGCTCTACGCTCTCGCTGCAAACCCTCGATGCTGTAGATAGCGGCACCGTTGCTCAGAGCGAGGTTGAGCATATCGCGCAGCGGGACCCGGGCGAGTTCTGCCCGCACCCCCAATGCACCCTCTGGGCTGACTCCAGTCACATCCCCGCTTGACCCCGGATAAAGATATTGCTCACCGCGCGTCTTTTCCAAGCTATCAAGACGCTGGTTGCGGCGCAGCTCATGCGCAGCCGCAAAATGCACGCAACGTCCAGCCGCGGCCGGAATAGTGAGGGTTCTATCCTTGAAAGTCTGCTTCACCAAGTCAGTAAAAGGCAGGAATCCCAAGAACGTGCTCTCGTCCATGATCGAGGCGACTGAATCGAACAGGCCAACAAAGCGGATAGCGATCGGCGTGTCCGGGCGATTGGCAACCTTGTCCCCAAGAACAGCCAGATCAACCTCGCTGCGTCGTTTGTACTTCTTGACCAGGTCATTGAGGAACTGCTTGGCGACCACACCGCCGCGATCACCGCCGAAAACGGTGATCTCGATGCGAGAAACGTGTGTTAGCGCGTTCACCTTTTCATATGCGCTCTTGAACTGGCGTAATGCGGCATCTACACGCACATCGACGCCAGTCCCCATCCAGTACGCCACTGTTTTATTGTCGCGAACGACCGGCACACCCTCCAGCAAGACAGCCTTCGCGGCCTCTTTCCCAACGGTCCAGGCGACCTTGAGCGGATTTTTCTTGAACCCGGACCAAGCGCCGCGCAGGGTGCCTTCGACACGATTTTTGAGCCGCTCGGCATCGAGGACATTCCAAATGCGCACCACTTTGTCGGGCAAGGTCTTTACATCTTTCACCACATCTCTATAAGCCTTTACGAGTGGCTGATAGGAGCCATCTTTTATGGTGTTTTGGACCGCCTTCTGGGCACGTTTGAGTGGGTCGATTTCAGGCACTTCGTCAAGGCGCGTCGTGTTCTTGGCTGCGTCCTTGAGCCGCTTGGCGGCCTCGTCGCCAAGCTTTTTCCCGGCGGTAGTAGCCGCGAAGATCAGCCCGTCGCTCTTGGCATCTTCATTGAGATCGGTACCGAGTCCTGAATAGTAAAACCGATACCAGTGCTGATGCTCAGGACGATAGAAATCTTCTTCCGTGCAATGCGCTTCCCAGAGTCGACTGACGTTTGAATAGAACGTCGGCTGCTCCTTATCGACATCGCGGTGCCTGCCAAAGCCATCAAAAAAAAACCCCATGCGAATGACGGCGCCGCATTCGCGGCAGTCATCCTTGGGATAGGCCGCCTCGTTTTGCGCCATCGCCTTCAGTACCGACGCAGGCGTACGATCCAATGCGGCGTTTTGGCCGGAATGGTTGTCAGTCATTCTTGCCTCTCGGCACGCTGCCGGCTTGTTTCAAGGAAGCCACACGCGCGGCGGGAAGCGAGTCGAGCATGCGTGCGACCTCGCCCGGTTGACGCCCTTTCTTTTCCAAAACGGTTTTAATGGCGGGATCCTGATCGAAATTCGAAGCGACCGTAAAGTACATTTTCATGTACGCACGCATATCAGCCGTATCTTCGATGTGATACTTGCCCCAGGAAGTCTTCGTTACGCGAGCGAGCCGATATAAGAACTCGATCCCGTCGCTAAATTCACCTAGTTCGTCCCTGTGTTCGCGCCACAACCAGCGTGCCGTCGGCACGATAGGCAAGCGACCGTTGGTCATATTCCGGCTGAGCGCCATCTCCGCGTGCTCATCGGGGTAGATGTGCAGCTCAAGAATGAGCGGCCCGTCGCCAGGCGGAATCTCGGCAGCTGGAAAATTCACCAGCTTCTCTCGAGTAAAGAAATACTTGTCGAAGTCCTTATCGTAAAGGTGCTCGCCCAGGACCTCGGGATCGGCGCCGCGCCACTTAGCCGTGAATTCGGTACCTCTAAGCGTATAGCAACACGACACCGATCCCCCACCCGCGCCCACGCTCACTTGCATGGTGACCGCGCTCTTGCCGGTCTTGTCGGTGACTGAAACACTATCCATATCGAACTGTGTGTAGTTGTAGGCGATGAAGCTGACGCCTTTGTAGACAGGCTCGCCGTCGCAACCTGCCAACAATCCGAACGACAACAAAACCGCCACCAATATCTTGCGCATGACTTGCTCCAAAATCCATAGTGTTCCGCGGTCACCGCGAAGCCCCTCCAACCGCCACTCACGTCGCGCTAGTCTTCATCCATGCGAGTACGCATGCTCCACGCGCTGAAGATCGTCCCACACGGCTTCGGGAATACCCGCCAACGCTCCAGACAGCCCCCCTTCAGCGTCCGGACGATAAGCGGCAAGGCCGGCACTGATCAAGGGGTGCTCGTCGAATCGTGGGGAGATCGAGATACCCCACGCGACATAGTCGAAAGTATCCTTATCGCCCGCCACGCCATGCGCACGGGCCCGGTCGAGTTGTTCCTGCACTCGCGGCACCAGGGCATCCTGGTCCGGGTCGCCGGGTAGCAGTCCAACGTACAAACGCCGCAATTGCACGGCGAGCTTGTCAGGATAGTCCAGGTCGAAGAAAAGTTGATGCTGCGCGGGCGTCAACTGCGGGATTTCCGAGTGCGTTTCGGTCGTCGCACGGGCGCCGCCCTGCAGATGTACAAAATCGCCATCGCGCCGCGCATACGTCAACGTGATCACCGGCGCCAGGAATTCGGCGCGTTGCGCCTCGTTCCAGACCTGGAGGGCACGCACCAGGATGCGGCTGTCGTACCAATGAACAAAGAATTCCCGCCCGTCCGGCAGCGCGTAATCGCAAAAATAGCCGAAGTGAGCGATCAGCACGTCCAGCGGCGCGGTCGACGAAAAACCGATCATGGCGTAACGGCCGCCATCGCGTTGATGCAGCGCGTGCAGCACTCGCGTCAGCACTGTGCTGGCGTCGCCGTGCTGCCGCTCCCGCATTACATCCTGCGACGCACTGTCGACCTCGATGATCATCGGCGCTACGTCTTCGTAGACATCCAGGCCGGTCTTCGCCCAGACGGAACCCAAACGGACCCCGCCCGCCCCGACCGTCACGTGAGCGTCCCGGGCCGCAAGCCGCAACTGCTCAAGCAAATCAGGATGTCCGCGAAAGTCCACTACCACGTAGGCACGCGCCCGCTCGCCATCAGGGCCGCTATGCCGCGGTAGACCATCGATCAAGCCGGCCACGGTTGCTTGCCAGGATGTACTCATATTCATGATCCCCGCTCACGCCTTGTCCGTGATGGACTGCACCGATTCTTGCGCATCCAGCACGCAGCTCTTGCACACGCGGAACTCCGGCAAGGCGTAGGGCAACCGGGTAGGACCGGTGAATTTCTTGTCGGCACTGTGGACGTCGATGCGGCCCGGGGCGTTGACGGTGATATTGCCGCCTTCCAGCACGATGCTGGCGCCTTCAGAGGTAGCGATGCGGATGCGCTTGGGGGCGGCCAACTCCACCTGCGCCGATGCGCTGGCCACGTGCACGGCCTCACGCGCGGTGACGGTCATTGCGTCCTTCTGCGCCTGCACCAGCAGCGGCCCTTGGCCGGCGATCACGCTCAGCGCCGGCTCGCCGCCGCGCTGCACGCCGGCTACGACACCCAGCGCCTGGCCGGTATGCACGCGCAGGTTGCCCATGGACGCCAGGTTCTGATGGCGCCCGGCCGACCAATGCACGGTTTCACCGGCGGTGACCTGCATGTGCGCGCCGGCCGTCTGCACCAGGCCCGCACGCGCGGCGACGAAGATTGCCGCGTCGCCGAGATGAGGCACCTTGCCGTCGCCGGCTTGGGGATCCCGTTCGGCGGCATCGCGCCTCGCGGCAGGCAGGTCTTCACCTGACACGCCGGCAGCCACTGCTGCCTGCATGGCGGCCAGCGGCGCTCTTTTCGCATCGAGCACGCTGCTGTCCGGCTTGTCGGTGCCGGCCGCGGCGGCCAGGCGCACGCCTTCGTGGTCGACGGCGCCTTTGTCCAAGGTACGGGACAGCTTGTCGGCCTGCTTGGCCAGCGCCTGCACGCCGTTCGCTTCGCCGGCGGGTTCGGTGTCATCGCCGTGGTAAGACGTGATGAGGACGCCGGCGCCGCCACGCACCGCGCCATAGGCATCGGAACGCAGCTCGGCACCGGTGCCGCGTACGCCGCCACGATAGTTGCCGGCTTGATGGATGATGTGGCCCAGGTTCAGTTCGGTGGCGGACTGCGTGCTTTTCAACTGCAGGCGCTGTTGGCCATCGCTGTCGTCGAACACCATCTGGTTGTAGCCCGCGCCGCCGAATTCCTTGCTCTTGAAGCCGCTGAGCGCCGCCGCGTTGCGGTGGGCATCGTCGGCGGCCGCCGCGCCGTGCCAGGCCGGGGCATTGCCGCCAGCCAGGTTGGCCTGGCCGCTGGGAATCATGTCGCGCGCCGCCGCGAAGGCAGAGGTATCGGCTTCCTGCACCGTGCGGCCGCCCGGTGTCGCCGGCGTACCGCCCTCGCCCCGGCCGTTGTACACGGCGCCCACGATCACCGGTTGATCGATGTCGTCGTCGAGGAAACGCACCAGCACTTCCTGCCCGATGCGCGGGACGAAGGTCATGCCCATGCCCGCGCCGGATTGACGTTGCGCCACGCGGGCCCAGCGGCTATGCGCTTCGCCGTCGCTCTGCGCTTCCTGCCAATGGAAACGCACCCGCACGTCGCCGCGCCGGTTGCGGTGGATTTCTTCATTGTCGCCAGACTGTCCCGCGCCGCCTGCACCGTCTGAGCCGCTGCCACCGTCGGCGCCGACCACCAGCGCCGTGTGCACACCGTGCGCGGAGGGTGCGCCACTGAGGCGAGCACCACGACCGCCGGCCAACACGGCACGCCAGGGACGATCGCAGCGCACCGCATCGAAGGCGTTGGCGTAACCGACGCTGCGGGCTTTTGCCAACACGGCGGAATCAGGCGTCGGCGAACCATGGTCCAGCCCGGTCGCGAACATCATTCCGGCATCCGGTGACGTCGGCGGCGTGTCGTACTGTAGCCATTGCGCCATGCCGCCCAACCGCATTTGCAACGCCGCCTGTGCGGCGACCGGTAGGTTGTTCACGCCGACGTGCTCGATGCGGTCTAGCGCGAACAAAGGATCGAAGCCTTCCTCTTTGGATGGTCCCAGGGGCGACATATCGTCCAGGCGGAAACGCGTGCCGGACCGGAATGTGCGCACACCGCCCCGCCCCGCGAAGGTTTCATTGCGAGCCTGGACGCTTTCCAACGCGATGCCCGCCTGGCGTTGCGCGTGGGCTTCGTTCTCGAAGGCGCCGTGGCCCGCCGCTTCATACCATTCAGGCACCAGGGCGTCGTCGCCCCCCGCATCGCTGGCGCTGGCTTCGCCGGCCACCGCGTACTTGCCCGACGCATGCCAGCCAAGCACGGTGACCCGGCCCACGCCCTGGCGAAAGCGGCGCGCCAGTTCCTGCACCGTATCGCGCGACTCCGTGGCGTCGGCGCGATGAAAACGCACGCCCTGCTGCGAGGATTCCGGATCCTCCGGCAGGCCGCGACTGTCGGCGAAGATACGCACCGCATGCTTGAGCGGCACATCCTCGGCTTCGACCGTAGTCCAGCCCAGGCCCGCCTCCGCCAGTAGACGCGACAAAAAGTCGTAATCGGATTCGCGATACTGCGTGGTGTAAGGTCGTATTGGCAGATCGGCCAGATAGGCCTCGACGTCATCGGCGATCTGGCTGGTACAGCCCTCATATCCGTCCAGGACGTGTTGCACGATGTCAAGCAATGCACGCTGCTCAAACACGCGGCTGCGCCGCTGCTGCGTCGCCAGCCACAACCACGGCACGACCGTAAGGCGATAGCGCGCCATGCCCGCATCGCCGGCCAGCAGTTCAGCCTGGCGCAGGACGCCACTGCGACCATAGCGGCTGCCATCGGCGCGCGTGGTCCACAGCGTCACCGGACGCGACACCATGTCGTCGAGATCCAGCGCCGCATCATCGGCCAACACCAGGATGCGCATCTCGGCCAGTCCGGACAAAGCTTCGCGCGCAATCCAGGCTTCGACGTGCAGGCGCATCAGGGCACCGTCGCCCTCCAGGCTGTACAGCCGCGCGTTGGAACTGAGCAGATCGGCCAGTGCATTCGTCGTCATGGCCGGCACATCGGCGAAGGATCGGACACTTTGAGGGCGTTGCGAAGATGGATACGGCACGTCAGGGGCACTGCGGAGTCAAGTACGGCACTTTAGGCACGCCGCGAAAACCAATGCGGTGCCTGAGACGTGCCTCGAAGATAAAATACGGTACATCAAGGGCGTTTCGGCATTTGCGTCTGCGCTTGCGGGTTGGGGCACTCGGGTGCCAGGCCCCATTGACCGGCGCATACCTGCAAGCGGCATTGCTCGCTTTCCAGGAAAGGTTTGCGGCGGCACTGTTGCAGGCGTTCGGCCAGCGGTGTGCCGGGCAGCGCCGCGGCGGTCGCTGAGGTCGGTGGCGGCAAGCCGTAGGACATCAGCGCGGACAATAACGCGGCGTCGCCGTCGGCCTTCTTCCTGGCTTTGGTGTTGTGGCTGTTGCGAGCGGCGGACTTGCCGTCGCCCTTGGCCGCGGTGCCCTTGCCATCCCCGGGCTTGCCATCTCCGGACTTGCCATCGGTCGCCTTGCCTTTGTCCGCCAACGCGACCTGTTGCGGCGGAATGCCCGCGGTGGTGGCGGTCAATGCCGACAGGGGATTGGAAGGCGGCTTGTCTTCCTCGGCGCGGCGTGCATCCGCGATTGCAAGCGCGCTCGCATCGCGGTTCGAACCGGGTGCATCGACGATGGACGCTGCCGCGGGCGAAGTAGCTTCGCCCGCGGACGTGCTTGCATTGCCCTGGCCTGAGGCGCCGGAAGCCGAGGCGAGCACCGCCGCACCGGAAGACGAAGCCGCCGATCCAGCTGCGGACTGGCCGGATGCCGTCGTGCTGCCGGCCGACCCCGTGCTACTGCCGGCCGCGCCATTGCCTGCGCCGCTTGTGCCACTTGCGCCAGTCGGCCCGCTTGCGCCATTGGCCGCGCCGTTCTGCCCACCGCCATTGCCATTCGCCATGATGGAACCCGCCGGCATTTCGGTGGCGCTCCCCTTCTGCTGGATACGCCACCACGCAGCGCCACCGCCGGTACCTGCCAACAGCAGTAGCAGCAGTAACAACCACCATCCGCGCGAAGAACGCTTGCGCGCGGGCGGCATATGTTGCCGCTCCGCTTGCGGCGCGCGCCCTTCCAGCGATGCCAGGATTCGTGACGATTGGGAATCGCGCGCGCCCGCATCCGAACGTCCCGCCAACAGGCTGGGCGTCCGGCCGGGTGCGGCCGATGTCGCGTCGTCTAGTGCCATGCGTCTACCCGTGTTGCGAGGGCCCATGCCCTCCGTTTATCCAGGTCGTCGATCGCGATGCGGTCATGCCCATCAGGCATTGCACCTTGTTACGATTTCAGGAACTCAGACGCGAGTTTGAGGCGTTGACGCTATTGCTTCAACCGCAGTTAAGACAAAAGATTACGCCTTCGCTCTGGTGACCTCTTTTGCTCATCCTTCTGCCCGTCTACTTTCTCGCCGCCGTCTGCATCTCGGCTTGGCTCTTCTTCCCCGCGTTGCGCACCACGACGCTGCGGGGAATACGCGCCTGCCTGCACGGCCTGCGCCGAGGCGTTGCTCGCTCGAAACAACGGGCTGGCGGCCACGTCGGCGGGTTGGCGCAAGGTGTCGCGGGAGGCATCGGCGGCGCCGCGAACCACGTCGCGGGATATGTAAAACGCCACCGTTGGCAAACGGCCGCGGTGGTGCTGGTGGTGTCTCTTCCTACCCTTTTTGCTTTCCTCATGAGACACAATCACACATTTGTTTACGAGACGGATTTACGAAATCCTAACGTACAAATTGAAGCGCTTTTGGCGGGAGAAAGGCTGGTTCCGCCTCCCCCGCTGCCTCCCGAAGCGTTCACTACAGCGGAAGTGGTGATGGTGCGTCCGAACATCGTCACCGCCAGCCGCAAGTGGGAGCTGCTGGATCCGGACTTCACTCAGCGTCTGCTGCTGGTCTACCAGATCATGCGCGACCAATACGGCTACGAGATGGTCTTGATCGAGGGCTATCGCAGCCCCGAACGCCAGCAGGAGCTGCTCGACAAGGATGGTCCGGTCGTGACCAACGCCGGCGCCTGGCAGAGCTATCACCAATACGGCCTGGCCGCGGATAACGCGTTCCTGCGCGATGGCAAGATCGTCATATCGGAAAAGGATCCTTGGGCGCTGCGCGGCTACCAGCTCTATGGCGAGGTGGCGCAGCGTGTCGGCCTTACCTGGGGCGGCCACTGGAAGTTCGCGGACTACGGCCATGTCGAGTACCGCAAGCCCGGGGTCAAGCTGGGCGCGCCGCCGCCGCCTGAATGATGGCCGAACCCTGCACACCCGAACCGCCCTGCCCTCGAATCAAAAACATAACGCTGTCCTCGTCATCCAAACATGTCCCGTTTCCTCAAGTCCGGTTTGATCATTGCGCTGGTATTCGGCGTGGTGTGGCTGGCCGTCATCATCTGGTGGCAGGAGACGCGCGCGCTGCCTACCGCGGTGGATATCGGCATCTTCCTGTTCGCCCTGCCGCTGGCCCTGCTGGGCCTGGGCTGGCTGGGCCTGCGTGCGGCCCGCGCCGCGGGCGCGCCCAAGCCGCAAGCGGATGCGGATGCGGCCACCGCGCCTGCCATGACGGCCACGGCGGCACGTCCACTCGCCGCAAGGCTGGCGCTGCTCGGCGTGGCCGCGCACACGGCGGCTGGCGCCAGCATCACCAGCACGCGCAAGGCACTGGCCGAACAGGGCCGGCCCCAGCTGGATCCGCAATTGAAGGACGCACGCGGCTTCCCCGTGTTCGGTGCGCGCGTCGCCACGCTGGACACCAATGCGCTGCGCTTGCGCGCGCAGGCCGCCGACGCGCCGTCCGAGGCCCAGCAAGACGAACCCTTGCGCGCCACCGCGCTGCTGCGCGCGGTGCTGGAAGACACCCGCAACCAGGCCATGGATCGGGTCCTGTTCAAGCACATGCCCGATGGCCCCAGTGAACAGGACACGGACTGGCCCATGCTGCACGTCGACCTGATGCTGCCCGGTGCGTGGGAAGCCGGTGCGCGCGAGCGCGCGGCCCAGGTCGCGGCGACGGCCTTGCACGACGTGACGGCGGCCGGTGCGATCTGGCCCGCCAGCCGCATTGCGCTGGTCACGCACGAAGTGACCGATGACAGCACCGTGGCGGCGCATCTGTACACCGTGGCCATGCGCACGGCCGAAGCACACGCTGAAGCGCAGGCCGAAGCGCAAGATGAAACCCAGCGCATACGGGCCGCGCAAGCCGCCGCCAACGATGCCAACAGTGCCGGCGCCGCGCAACCGTCCTATTTCAGCAAGAATGGCCAGCGCAAGACCACGCCGGCCGCGCAACCCGCGCCCCTGCGCATCATCGCCGCCGCCGACTCCTACATCAGCCAGAGCCGCGTCAGCACCTGGCAAAGCCAACGCCGCCTGATGACGGCCGAGCAAGCGCAAGGCCTGGTGCCGGGCGAAGCAGCTGCCGCCTTGCTGCTCGCGGCCACGCCGGCGCCCGGCCAGGAACAGCATGTCGCGGTGCTGGCGCCTTACGCGCGCCGTGCCGTTTCCGCCGATGCGCGCGGCGCTGCCGCCGATGCCGCCCTGCCCGGCCTGGCGCAAGCGCTGCTGCAGGAACATGGCCTGGCCGCCGACAGCCTGGCGGCGCTGGTCAGCGATGCCGATCACCGTGGCAGCCGGCCGGTCGAGACCCTGCAACTGGCCGCTGCCGTGACGCCGCACCTGGATCCGAATCAGGACTGCCTGGCGGCAGGCAATCTGTGCGGCCATGTCGGCGCCCCCGCCCCCCTGCTGGCCCTGGCGCTCGCCGTCGACGCCAGCCAGGAACACGGCGCGCCGGTGCTTGCCGCGCTGACCCAGGATCCCTTGCTGCGCGGCATCGCCGTCGTGGCCAGCTTTGAATCGTATCCTCCGACGAATCCTTCCCCTCCGTCTCCAACATGACCAGCCCATCCGGACTGTTTTCCAGCTTCACCAGTTTCCTGAGCGATACGCGCTCCTGGATATCCCGCATCGCCTCCAGCCCGAAGACGTTCATCTTCTTCGGGCTCATCGCCTTGCTGGTCTTCCTGTTCCTCCTGGCCGATACGCCGGAGACGGGACTGGTGTGGGCCGGCACCGCGCTGGGCGTCTTCCTGGTGCTGTGGCTGCTGGTTTTCGTGATCCGCCGCGCGCGGTCGCGCAAGGCCAATGACCAGCTCGGCGACGTCCTGGAGAAGCAGGCGCAAACTGGCAAGAGCACCTCGCGCGGCGACGTGCAGGCCCTGCGCGAACGCATGTCGCAGGCGGTACGCACCATCAAGACGTCCAAGATCGGCCAGTTGTCCGGCAACCAGGCCTTGTACGAACTGCCCTGGTACATCGTCATCGGCAACCCCGCCGCCGGCAAGAGCAGCGCGGTGATCAACTCCGGCCTGCAATTCCCCTTCGCCGACAAGAACGGCGCGGCGGTGCGGGGGGTGGGCGGCACGCGCAACTGCGACTGGTTCTTTACCACCGAAGGTATCCTGCTCGACACCGCGGGCCGCTACTCGGTACACGAGGAAGACCGCGATGAATGGCTGGGCTTCCTGGACCTGCTGAAAAAACACCGCTCGCGCGCGCCCATCAACGGCATCATCGTGGCCGCCAGCATCGACGAACTGTCGGCGTCCGGACCGGAGTTCGCCATCGAGCTGGCCAAGAACCTGCGCCAACGCGTACAGGAACTGATCGACCGGCTGGAAGTCTTCGCGCCGGTATACATCATCTTCACCAAGGCCGACCTGATTGCCGGTTTCGACGAGTTCTTCGCCGACAGCGACGAACGCGAACGCAACCGCGTCTGGGGTGCCACCCTGCCCTACGGCGCCGAGGAAAGCCGCGACGTGCTGTCGTTGTTCGACGCGCGTTTCGACGAACTGTATGAAGGCCTGAAGGAGATGGGCACGGCGCAAATTTCCTTGCGGCGTTCCGGTGACCTGCCCCCTGGCCTGCTGACCTTCCCGCTGGAATTCGCGTCGATCAAGCCCGCGTTGCGCACGTTCCTGTCGACCCTGTTCGAGACCAATCCCTTCCAGTACAAGCCCATCTTCCGCGGCTTCTACTTCACCAGCGCCCTGCAGGAAGGCGTGGCGCGCAGCACGTCCACCGACAAGCTGGCCGAACGTTTCGCCCTGGCGCCGTCGCGGCGCGCAGCCACGCAGCACGTGTCCTCGCACAACGGCTACTTCCTGCGCGACCTGTTCTCCAACGTCATCTTCTCCGACAAGAAACTGGTGCGCCAGCACGCCAGCCCGGGCAAGGTGCGCATGCGCTACCTGGGCTTCTTCGGCCTGGTGCTGGTGCTGGGCCTGGTGTTGGGCGGCTGGACCTGGTCCTATATGGGCAACCGCCAGTTGGCTTCGAACGTGCAGGCCGACCTGGACAAGGTCGTGCGCATGCAGCAGGAAGGCTCCGACCTGCAGAGCCGTCTGGAAGCCATGCAGATCCTGCAGGACCGCATCGAACAACTGGACCGCTACGCCACCAGCCGGCCAGTCTCGCTGGGCCTGGGGCTGTACCAGGGCGACGAACTGCGCCATCGCCTGCTGCAGGAGTACTACGCCGGCCTGAACCAGATCATGCTGATGCCGGTCAAGGGCAGCCTGGAAGACTACCTGGCGCGGGTCGGTAATTTCAGCACCTCCGGCAACGGCAATGGCAGCGGCACTGCCAGCACCAATGGCCAGCCCGCGGTCCGCCCCGTCCCCGTGACGGCCGCGGCGCCCGACACGCTGTTCCAGGATTCCTCGCCGACCAATCCGCAGGACGCCTACAACGCGCTGAAGACCTACCTGATGATGTCGAGCCGGGAACACGTCGACCCGACCCATCTGTCGGACCAGATCACGCGCTTCTGGCGCGGCTGGCTGGAGACCAACCGCGGCACCATGCCGCGCGACGCGCTGATCCGCAACGCGGAACGCATGATCTCCTTCTACTCGGCGCGCTCCTCCGACACTGAATGGCCACGCATCAATATGAACCTGGCGCTGGTCGAACGCACCCGCGGCAATCTGCGCACCGTGATGCAAGGCATGCCGGCGCGCGAGCGTGCCTACGCCACCATCAAGGCGCGCGCCGCCACCCGCTTCCAGACGATGACGGTGGCCCGCATCGTCGGCAACCAGGACAGCGTGGTGATGGCCGGCAGCTACGCCATCCCGGGCACGTTCACGCGCGAGGCCTGGGAGCAGTACGTGCAGCCCGCCATCCGCGAAGCGTCCAGCAAGGAACTGCAGACCACCGACTGGGTGCTGGGCGTGAATGCCCGCGACGACCTGACGCTGGAAGGCAGCCCGGAGCAGATCCAGAAGAGCCTGGACACGATGTACAAGACGGAATACGCGGAGGAATGGAAGAAGTTCCTGGGCGGCGTCAGCATCCAGCCTTTCACCAGCTTCAGCCAGGCCGTGGACGCGATGAACCGCCTGGGCGACCCGCAGACCTCGCCCATCGCCAAGCTGATCAACACGGCCTATGACCAGACTTCCTGGGACAACCCATCGCTGATCAGCACCGGCCTGCAGCAGACGCAGACCGGCGTGGTGGCCTGGTTCAAGCGCGAAGTGCTGCGCCAGAGCACGGCCCCGCAGGTCAAGGAGAACCCCAACAACACGCTGCCCATGGGGCCGGTGGGCCGCGAGTTCTCGGATGTGGCGCGCCTGGTGGTGGCGCATGAGAACCAGTCGCTGCTGGGCAACTACATGACTGCCCTGTCGAAGATCCGCACGCGCTTCAACACGCTGAACAACCAGGGCGATCCCGGCCCCGGTGCGCTGGTGTTGATGCGCCAGACGCTGGAAGGCAAGGAATCGGAACTGGCCGACGCGTTGAAGCTGGTCGACGAGCAGATGCTGGCGGGCTTGACCGATACCCAACGCGAAACGCTGCGCCCGCTGCTGGTGCGTCCGCTGGTGCAGGCCTACGCGGTGACGCTGCAACCCGCCGAGCGCGAGCTGAACAAGGTGTGGACGGCGCAGATATACCAGCCCTTCAACCAGGACTTGGCCGAAAAATATCCCTTCTCGCCCAATGCCACCGTGGAAGCCAGTGCGCAGGAGATCGGCCAGATCTTCGGCCCGCAAGGCGCCATCGCCAAGTTCGTGTCCGATACGCTGAGCCCGCTTACCGTGCGCCGTGGCGATGTGTTGACGGCACGCACGTGGGGAGATCTGGGCGTCAATCTGCTGCCCACCTTCACCGCCAATTTCTCGCAGTGGGTGGCGCCGCTGTCGGGCGCGGCGGCTGGCGGCGGCGCGGCGGCGCAACCGCAGACGCTGTTCCAGATCCAGCCCAAGCCTGCCCAAGGCGTGACCGAGTACACCATCGAGATCGACGGCCAGCAATTGCGCTATCGCAATACGCCGCCGCAGTGGGTCAACTTCGTGTGGCCCAACGCCCAGGGGGCGCCCGGCGCGCGCATCACCGCCACGGCCTTCGACGGCAGCGTGGTCGAGGTGGTGAACGAGCCGGGCCGCTACGGCCTGGAAAAGCTCATTGGTTCAGCGCAACGCACTTCCAATCCCGACGGTAGTTTCAATATGACCTGGTCCAAAGCCGGCGTTTCGGTCCCCGTCACGCTACGCATCATCAGCAACGCCCAGGCGGCCGGCTCCGGCGCCAGTGAGCCTTCCAGCGGCCAGGGCCTGCGCAATCTGCGCCTGCCCCAGGCGGTGGTGGCGCCCACGCCGGCCAATCTGGCGGACAATCGCACGGCCCTGGCGCCAGCCCAGGCCCAAACCCGCGCAGGAGGCAAATGATGAACGCGCCCCTGCAATCCCCCGCCTATCGCGCCGCGTACTTCGGCAAGATTCCTTCGCGTGGCGACTTCGTGCGCAGCACCACGCATCCGCAGCTGATGGCCAGCCTGGACGCCTGGGCCGCCAATACGATGGAGCTGCTGGCGCAGGACCCGCATTGGAAGACACTCTACGACGACGCGGCGGGTTTCAATTTCGCGTTCCTGGGGCCGCGCAGCAAGATCGCGGTGGCGGGACATCTGCGCCCCAGCCAGGATCAATCCGGCCGGCGTTTTCCTTTCCTCAGCGCGACGTCGCTGGAGGTCTCGCGGCCACTGGAATTCATGGCCCGCAGTCCGGTATCGTTCAGCCGCTTGTGGAACCGGCTCGACGCGGTGACGACGACGCTGATCACCGATGCGGATTCCAGCTCCGGGCTGCAGTCCTTGAACAGCCTGGAGGGCGCCATCCACATCGCGCCGGATGACGGTTTCGATACCTTCGTCGATGTGCAGACGCTGGAACGCGTGGAGCAGATGCTGCGCGGCGATGGCCATGAGCTGCGGCTGCATGACGTCATCCTGGCCTTGGGCATCCTGCTGGAACCGGTCATGAACAGCGGCGCCTCGCATCTTGACCAGGGGCTGGCGCTGCCGCTGCCCAGCGATCCGATGTACGCGAACCTGGTGGCGGCCTACTGGATGACGCTGGTGACGCCGTTCCTGGCGCTGGCGGATTTCGAAGTCGCGACCTTCATCGGCCGCATCGGCGGCAAGCCCCGCCTGGTGATCGGCTTTCGCGGCGCATCGCCGCACACCCTGGCCAGCCTGCTGTCGACGCCGCAGGTGCTGGCGGCACAGAACATCGTGCTGGACCAGGCCCCATGGGTGAGCGAGCACGTCAACGCCAGCCATGGCCTGGCCAAGCTGGCCAGCTATCTTGATCAACCGAAATTGTCGCTGCGCACCGCGCTGGACACTTTCCGCGAAGTTTTTATCGGAGCATGACTATGCGCCTGGCTTTCTTTGCCGCCGCCTTCGCGCTGTCCGGCGCCTGCGCCGCCCAGGACGCCGCCACGGTGGTCCCTGCCAATGTCGTGCCGCAACCGGGTCAGGTGGTGGCCAGTGGCGCCGTTCCCGACCAGGCGACCAAGGCCGATGTGCTGGCCAAGCTGCAGCAGTTGTATGGCGTGGGCAATGTGATCGACCGCATCGACGTGGGTGGCGTGGTGGCGCCGCCCAATTGGAGCACGCACGTCGGCAAGATGATTTCACCGCCCTTGAAGCAGATCAATCGAGGACAGCTGGATATCGACGGGACGCAGATCAGTCTGCGCGGCGAGGTGCAGAACGAGGCATCGCGCCAGCAGATCGCCAGCAGCCTGGCGACGGCGCTGAATCCGACCTACAAGATCGTCAACGGCCTGCGGGTGGCGGCGGCCAAAGACGAACAGGGGATGCTCGACAATCTGCTCGCCAATCGTACGGTGGAATTCGAGACGGGCAGCGCGACGTTGACGACGCGCGGGCGCGAGTTGCTGGACGAGGTGGCGAATGTGTTGCCGCGCATCCGTGCCGACAAGGTGCAGATCATCGGCCACACGGACAGTTCCGGCAGCCGGGCCACGAATCTGGCGCTGAGCCAGGCGCGCGCGGATGCGGTGAAGGCCTATATGGTGGAAAAAGGCCTGCCCGCGGCGCGCTTCGACGCGGTGGGCGTTGGACCAGACCAACCCTTGATGACCAATGCCACGGCCGAAGGACGAGCCAAGAACCGGCGTATCGAGTTCCGCGCCGGCAGTTGATCGGCCCCACCTCTGCCGCCCTGTGCCACCGGCGTCGGCGCCGTCACGGCCAGGGCATGGGCCGTCTTTCTATCCCTCATTCCCTGTTTTCGGTACACCGAGCAGTTCTTCCAGGTCTGCAAGACCCTGGTCGTTCTTGAGAACGGTGCGCAACCACAGGTGCAAGGACATTTCGCCCCAACTGGCGGCTTTGTCGGCCAGGTAGGCGACCGGGCTGTGCGGTTCGGTGCGGCGGAAGAAGTCGGCCACTTCGCGGAGCTGATGCAGGGCCTGATCGCGCGTCTGGATGGGGCCACGGGCGGCCGGCGCGGCATGGTTCGCCTGGTGGCCCGCCGGATGGCTTCCGATGGCCGCGGATTGCTGCGGGAGAGTCATGATGGGTTCCAGACGGTCTGCTTGATCGCGCGTGGCGGTGTCAGGGTATGCGGTGCCGGTAGCGAATCCGGATGCTCCCCCCGTGGATGAACTCAAGGATCCGCTGCTGTTGCCGGATACCGATGCCGCGCTATCGCTGCGTACCAGCAGCCCTGCTTCACGGGCGAATCGTGTGGCCAGGCCAGACGCGTTGCGCAAGGCTTCGCGCAAGGCAGAGAACGAGGGCCCTTCGTCGCCCAGGCGGTCCTGCAGCAATCGATCCAGGCTATCCAGGGCCTGCATGCAGCCATCGAGATCGATCAGCAATTCGGAATAGAAGGCCGGCGGTGTGTCGCGGCGCGCGGCATCGAACTGGTCCTGCGTGACCTTGCCGCGGGTCAGTTCCGACGCATCCTGGGGTGCGCGCTTGATGGCGTTGGCCAACTGGACAGCGCTGTCCCAGACGGCCAGGCCGTAGCGGCCCGCTTCACTGCGCGTCAGCGGAATCTCGACGACCAACTGGCGCGACTGGCTGATCAACCAACCCAGATTGCCGATGCGTTGCGCCGCATCGCCATCCTCGGCGCGCGGGTGCAAGCCTTCCCAATAATCCCGGCACAAGGCTTCAACCAGGCGATAGCCATCCCGCAAGCCGCCAAAACCTTCACGACGCGCCCACGCTTCGGTCAACCAGGCCGCGACGCGGATGTCCTTGCTGCGTTCGCGCAGGACGACGCCGCACAGACGCACCACCTGTGGCCAGTCGGCTTCCTTCAGATCGATGACCCAATCGCCCTGCTCCAGACCCGGCTCATCAAAGCGGCGCGCTTCACGGATCTGGTCGAATTCGGCCGAGAACACCATGTCTTCGCCGCACGGGTCATCACCCGGTATCGGCTGCAATAACGTATCGAGGTCTGTCATCGTTGTTGGCTGAAGGCTCAGCGGCGCGGCGCCCGCGCAACGGCCGTCTTGTAAGCGGAAAGAGGGATACGGGATGATCCCATAGCGTCGCGGCAAGTAGAAGGCTGACGAAACGCTCTCTTACAAAATGAGTAACGAATAATGATGAAGGCGTAAGGGATCGCCAATATCATTTCCGCTGCCCTTAATCCCAAGGTCTGTCCGCCATGAGCAATGAATTCCGCTTGGCCTTCGATGGCCGCTATTACCGCGGTACGCCTCGCCGTGCCCCCGATGGTACGTACGTCAGCGGCGAGGGCGCGATCACGCGCGCGCCGGACGGCACTTACGTGGCCGGTAAGCCGCAGCGCACGCCTGATGGCCACTACATCGGCGGTTTGGCCCCGGTGCGCCAGGCAGCGGACGGCTCGTTCGTCTCGGGCGACGCACGCGTGGCGCCGGATGGCACCCTGGGCTAGTCGGCCCCCGCATCAACTTCTCTACGCGATCACCGCTCACAACATCATGGCGCGTCCAGTCATACGCAAAGGCGACCGCACGTCACATGGCGGCGTGGTGGTCGAGGGCGACGAAACTGTCGTCGTGTTCGGCCAGCCCATGGCGCGTGTCGGCGACCGCGTGACCTGCCCCAAGTGCAGCGGCACGCACACGATCGTCGAAGGCACACCGGACGTCGGCTCCGACCGCAAGACCGCGGTCGAAGGCATGAAAACATCCTGCGGCGCCGCCCTCATCGCCAGCCAGCAGTTCTATACCCTGGGCAGTTGATCCGCCTTGCACCACCGCGCGACGCGTGGCAGTGAGACCCAGATCGGTGACGATCAGCCATGCCGCATGGCTGCGGCAAGATCCGGATGCCGCGCTTTCCCCCCATGCACTAATCCCGCAGCGGTACCGACGCCCATTCTGCCGTGGCCCTGCCCAGCGGGCCGGCAGGATAGTCCCAGCGCATGGGCGCGCCTTCTAGTGCCAGGGGCGGCCGGGCGCGTTGCGCGGGCCCCCAAGGGGTGATTTCGTGATCGGCCGCATAATCGTCGTCACGCGTTGCCAGGCCCGGCTGCTCCCGCGAACCTTCAGCGGTCGACTCGGCCAGTTCGAACAGCGCCTCGGCTGTACGCGCCAATGACAATCGCGCGTTGACGGCAACGCCCTCCTCCAGCCGCAGCTTCAGGCCGCGCAGCACGGCGGCGGCAATCAAGTAGCCGGTGCCTTGGTCCAAGGCTTGTGCGGGCATCGGCACAGGCTTGTCCGTGCCGCGCCAGGCCATGCCGGCATGCGCGATGCCACTGCTCATTTGCACCAGGCTGTCGAAGCCCCGCCGGCCTTGCCACGGGCCGCTCCATGCATACGCGTCCAGCGTGACGTCGATCAAGGCGGGGTTGATATTGCGTCGCGCCGCGGCGTCGTAGCCCAAACCGTCGAGCGCGCCGGGCCGGTACCCGTGCACCAGGACGTCCGCTTGCGCGAGCAAGGCTTCGAAACGCGCGCGCTCGCTCGGGTCACGCAGATCCAGGCGCGCGCAGCGTTTGCCCAGCGTAACGTCCGGTGCCAGCACAGGCTCGTCCCACTCCGGTGGATCGATGCGCAGGACATCCGCGCCGTAGCCCGCCAGGAAGCGCGTGGAGACGGGACCGGCCAGGATGCGAGTCAGGTCGAGAACCTTCAGGCCCGCCAACGGACGGCCCGGTGTCGGACGCCATGACGGCGCAACGGCGAGCGAATGCCTGGTCCACGCGATGAGTGGCTCGGCCGCGATCGCCTTGCCTTGTGGATGCGTGCGCCATTGCGCCCGCGTATGCATGACCGCGGCGCAACCGCCGGCGGCGACCACAGCCTGTTCCAGATCCTGGCCCTGCCACTGGCCCACGGTCGCGGCCACGGCGGCGCGGTCTTCGGCACAACGCAGGACAGCCAGGGCGGCGGCCCGATGTCGGGGGGCGTTGGTGTGCAGGCGTATCCATCCATCCGCGCTGCGATAGTCCCCGGCGATGCTGTCCCAGGTGGGCGGCAAGGCCCAACCCAGCGGCCGCAAGGAGGTACCGAACCAAAGGCCGGTAAGCCGGTGGTCGACCATCAAACGCGGCAAGAGGGTGCCATGAGTGCAGGCATCCGCATCGGACTCGGCGCCGCTGGCGTAAGTCGCCGCGGCACCCGCGAGGGATGCAGCGGTGGCGCGCATCAATGCGCGCAATGCGGCCCCGGCCGCCGCCACGGTGCCGGCGGCGAAATCGTCGACGGGCAAGACATAGGGCAGCACGCCCTTGCCCTGGAAGTCGATATTGTCCAGGTCTTCCCGCGCCAATCCCAAGGCGTCCGCCGCGACGCGCAAGAATGCTCGGCTCACAGGCGAATTCCGGGTTTCGGGATACTCCGTTGTTGCTCTGTCCATCTGCTTGGCCTCCAACATCGGCCGCTTGTCACGGCCAGTTCGATGATGGACGCCACCCGCTGCGCTCGACAGCCGATGCGTCCAAGCGCCAGCATAAGCGCTACGATATTGACGTCAATCTTGATGTTATTCATCAATATCAACGTGCGGCGGCAGCGATGGTCAGCAATCGGCGCGCGCGAGACATGCACCCACTGGAGAACGAGCAATGGCATGGATAAGCGCTCAAGACGCGCTGCGCATCCTGGGCGTGCGGCCGCAGACGCTGTACGCCAACGTCAGCCGCGGCCGCATTCGTGCGCGGCCGGATCCGCGAGACAGCCGCCGCAGCGAGTATCGCGAAGAAGATGTCTTGCGCGCGGCGCGGCAGGCGCGCGGCCGGCGCAAGGTCGCGACCATAGCGGCCCAGGCCATCGAATGGGGCGACCCCGTGCTGCCTTCAGCGATTTCCACGGTGGTCGATGGCCGTCACTGGTATCGCGGCCAGGACGCTATCGCGCTGGCCGCGCGCGCGCCACTGGAAGACATCGCCGCCCTGCTGTGGCAGACGGAACCCCTGACCTTCGCGCCCGCGGACACACCGAGAGTCCGCGCGCGGACCCTGGCATCACGCCCGCCCATATCGCCCGGCCCTGCTCTCGCGGCGGGATTCGCCACCGTCGCGCAGCGCGCCGGGCTGGACTTTCCTACCCTCGGCCGCACGCCAGCTGCCCTGCGCGCGGAGGCCCGCGATGTCATGGCCAGTCTTTGCGCCGCGATGCTTGGCGCGGCCGTGCCGCGGCATGTCGCCTTGCACGCGCACATCTGCGCGCAATGGCGTAGCCCTGCCGCCGCGAACTTCGTCCGGCGCGCCCTGGTACTGATGGCGGATCACGAGCTGAATGCCTCGGCGTTCTCGGTACGGGTCACGATATCCACCGGCGCGTCGCTGGCCGCCGGGATTCTGGCCGGCCTGGCCACCCTGTCCGGCCCTCTGCACGCCGGCGCCACGCAAGCCGTTGCCGCGCTTGCCGAAGAGGCCCGTATACACGGCCCGGAAAGCGCGGTGCGCGCCTGCCTGGCGCAAGGCCGCCCCCTGCCCGGTTTCGGCCATCCGCTTTATCCGGATGGCGATCCCCGCGCCGCGATGCTGCTGGCGACAAGCAAGCCGCCCGTGCATTACCGCCGGCTGGCTGAATACGTCGAAGCCAACGTCGGCGAAATCGCCAGCGTCGACTTCGCACTGGCCGCCGGCTGCGCGCGTCACGAGTTACCGGCCGATGCGCCCTTCGTCCTGTTCGCGCTGGGGCGCTGCGTCGGCTGGTTGGCACACGCTTTGGAACAGGCGCAGGCACAACGGCTCATCCGCCCGCGCGCCCGCTACGTCGGCATCGCGCCCGGCGCCTCGCCACAATCATTGCCACGGGAATGAGTTGCGGCTGAACGCCCGCTGAGTCGTAGCCGTAGACGCCCGCTGCCCGCTGCCGGCTGCCGGCAGCGTGAGGCTGGCGCGACCTGCACGCAACACAATGCAGGGATGTGCGTCCATGGCACACCAAATGCCACCAGAACGTGGCTCAGGCGAGGCTCACCGTCACGTTGATATTGCCGCGCGACAACTTCGAGTACGGGCAAAGCTGATGCGCCGCGTCGATAACGGCTTGTGCCTTATCGCGTTCCAGACCCGGCAGGCTCACGTTCAGGCGCGCCTGCAGGAAGAAGCCGCCCTCGCCCGTGCAAAGATCGACCTCGGCATCCACGGCCACATCAGCCGGCACGGTCACATTCAGCTCCTTGGCCGCCCGGCCCATGGCGCCGATGAAGCAAGCCGACCAACCAGCCGCGAACAGCTGTTCGGGATTGGTGCCCGCACCTTGGCTGCCCGGAGGCGAAAGCTTGGTGTCCAGACGACCGTCGTCGCTCTTCGCGTAGCCTTCACGGCCGCCGGTGGTGTGGGTCTTGCCCGTGTAGATGACCTTCTCGACCTTGTTCATGGCTTTACCTTCCTGTTCAGATAAGTGGGTGGGTTGCTACGAAACGACCATCGGATAAATTTCCTGACGTGGCGTGCTGGCCAAATTATTTATCGCGATAATCATTATGAAGCGAACTATATCCGGATTCCCGAGGATTAGCAACTACAATAATCATTATCTCGATAACTATTTGCCAGGGCACCATGACCAAGAAATCCGCGACCGACCGCGACACGGCCAAGCTGAGCGATTTCATGTGCTTCGCCATCTACTCCACCAATCTGGCGTATTCGCGCGTCTACAGGCCTGTGCTGGAAAAGCTGGGACTGACCTACCCGCAATACGTCACCATCATCTGCTTGTGGGAAGAAGACCACCAGACCGTCAAAGGCTTGAGCGACAAGCTGTTTCTGGAACCCAGCACGATGACCCCCATGCTCAAGCGTTTGGAGGCCATGGGCTTGGTCCGGCGCGAACGGGACATCAACGACGAACGCAGCGTACGCGTTTCCCTCACCGACGCCGGTCGCGACTTGCGTGAAAAAGGCCTGCCGTATCGGGCAGTGACCGGCAAGGCGGCCGGCCTGTCGGCGGAGGAGTTCCGCGTGCTGCAGAAAGCCATCGTCAATCTGCGCGGCAATCTCATCAAGGCATCGGAGGAAGCGGTTCAGCTCGACGCGTGACGCTTGCAGGACGCCGCGGCGCCGACACGCCGTGGCGGTTCAGGAGCTTCGAGGCAAAACAGCTCGCCCCTTTGCGGCCCCGCGCTATCATGGCGGCTTACCCTCGAACAAGGACGATGCCGCGCATGGCCGACAAACTGCGCCTGGACAAATGGCTGTGGGCCGCCCGTTTCTACAAGACGCGCAGCCTGGCTGTCGACGAGATCGGCAAGGGCCGGGGGCTGGTCAACGACCAGCCCGCCAAGCCGGCGCGCGAAGTCGGGCCTGGCGATACCATCACGCTGCGCAAGGAAACACCCGCCATGCACGTCCGCGTGGTGGCGGTCAGCGCTGTACGCGGGCCTGCGCCCGTGGCGCGCACGCTGTACGAAGAAACGCCGGAAAGCGCGGCGGCCCGTGCCCACGCCGCTGAAATGCGCCGCCTGGCGCCCGAGCCGGCGCAAAGCATCAGCGAAGGCCGGCCCACCAAGCGCGACCGCCGGCTGATAGACATGGTGCGCGGGAAGTAAGCTGCCTTACCGCTCCCGCACGAAGCGATTGCGCAGCGTTCCCAGTCCCGTCAAGGACACCTCCACCACATCGCCGTCGACCAGGTCGGGGGAATGCCCGTCGGTGCCCATCCACAGGATGTCGCCGGGATAGAGCGTCAGATACCGGCTCATCGTGCTGATGAAGGTATCGATGCCGAACAGCATGTCGTTGGTATGAAACCGCGTGCTCTCCTTGCCGTTGAGCTTGACCACGGTTTCCATGTTCTCCACGTCCGCCTCCGTCTCTATCCAAGGCCCCATGGGCTTGAATGTGTCGGAATTCTTGGCGCGCCAGAAAGTACGGTCGGACTTCTGCCAGTTGCGCTCGCTGACATCATTGCCCATGGTGTAGCCCAGCACGCAAGACCGCGCATCCGCGGGGCTGAGATTGCGTGCCCGCTTGCCGATCACCACGACCAACTCGCCTTCATAATGCACCTTCGTCGCATCCGCCGGGATGACCACATCCTGGCCATGAGCGATCAGCGCATTGTTGGCCCGATAGCCCACATCGGGTTTGTCGGGTATCTTCAGGCCTTCCGTGGCGATGTGCTTGGTGTAGTTCAATCCCACACAGTAGAACGTGGGCGGCACCACCGGCACGTCCAGGCGCACATCGTCCAGGCGCAGGATATCTCCCGTTTTCTCATGGCCATTGAAGGGGTCGCCGCGTACCGGCAGCACCCGATCATCTTCCAACAGCGCGTAGAACGCGCCCGGGCGCTGCCCGTCCTGTCTGTCATCCCCGCCCCCGAGATGGGCACGTATCCATTTCATCCTTGTCTCCTGAAATCGTAGCGAAGCTTAGTGGTGCTTAGTGGCTGCTTGCTGGCCTTCGAGCAAGGCAAGCAGGCCGCCAATCGTGCAAAACAGCATTTGGGATCAAGAACGCGGTTCCGGCATGGCGAAGGTAGGCTCGTCGCCGCGCATTTCCTTGATCAGCCACGCGCCGGCAACGCGCACCAACTCGATATGGATGCCGCGGATGTTCTCGATACCGTTCAAGGGTGAGGGACCTTGCGGCGTGCCGCCACTGTCATGGCGCACCACCAGCATATACGCACGCATGCGGCAACGCTCCGCGTCCTGACTGTCGGCGACCAGATTGACGATCAGGTGGTGGATCCGCTGCGTCTTCGAGCGGGGCGCCAGTGCATCCAATACGGCCTGGCGGTTGGTCAGCACCTTGCCCTGCCGGTGCCAGGCGCTGCCAGGCGCCAGCCGGTCGGCCAGATCCTCATAGCGAAACTCATCCAGGTCGCGATAGAAAGCCATCACCTGGTTGTGGCACAAGGCCAGCGTGGTGGCCTTCGGTACATCGCCAGTGGCCTCGGCGGATTTCTGTGTATCGGTCATGGTCAATTCTTCTCCTGCGGTTCAGCCTGCACGGCATCGGCCCAGGCACGCGCAACGGGGTGCGCGCCCGGAGCTAGAGGCGCAAAAGGCACAAAGGGCGCTAAAGGGGCCATGGGGGCCATGGGAGCAAAGGGCGGAAAGGGATGCGGCACCCGCAGCACATCGGGGCCGATGTCCGCCAACGCCGGCGTGCCGCACAATTGCATGGTGCGCGCCAGCTCATCGCGCAGGATGGCCAAAGCCTTGGCCGCACCGGGCTCGCCAGCGGCCAGCACGCCATATAGCGTCGCGCGTCCCGTCAACACGCCGGCCGCGCCCAGCGCCAGGGCCTTGTAGACATCGCTGCCGCGCCGCACGCCGCCATCCAGCAGCACCGGTACGCGGCCGGCCGCCGCCGCCACCACTTCGGGCAGCGCCCACAAGGTGGCGATCCCGCCATCGAGCTGGCGCCCGCCGTGGTTGGACACCACCAGCGCATCGGCGCCCAACCGCACGATGGCGTCGACGTCGGCGCCGTTCACCACGCCCTTGACGATCAGCTTGCCCGGCCAGCGGTCACGCAGGCGGGCCAAGGCGCTCAGGTCGAAGGCCGGATCGTAGTTGCGGCCCGCCACCGACCGCATCGCCTTGCGGTCCGAGGCCACCTGGTTCAACCCCACCAGGCTGGGCATGAGCGGGGGCCGCCGCCACAGCATGTCGAGCGACCAGGCCGGCTTACGGGCGAAGTGAAAGAAGTTGCGCGGCCCGATCTTCATCGGAAACGCCAGGCCATGGGCAAGGTCGCGTTCGCGCTTGCCGCCCACGGGCAGGTCCACCGTGATGACCAGCGCCTCATAAGCGGCGGCGCCGGCCCGCGCGATCAAGTCATGCAGACGGTCCTTGTCCTGCAGGATGTAGGCCTGGAACCAGAGACGTCCGGGCGCCTTGTCGGCGATTTCCTCGATGGAGGCGGTGGCCGATGTCGACAACGCGTAGGGAATGCCGGCCGCCGCGGCCGCGCGCGCCAGCATGACATCGCCGCCGCGCCAGCCGAAACCCACCGCCCCGGTGGGACCGATGGCCATCGGCATGCCGACCGGGCGGTCCAGCAGCGTCCCGGCCAGATCGACCCGAGAGACATCGCGCAGCACGTGCGGCGACAAATGCACGTCGGCGAATGCCGCGGCATTGGCCCGCAACGTCAACTCGTCTTCCGCCCCGCCATCGAAGAAGTCGAAGATGGGACGCGGCAAACGGGCGCGCGCCTGCTGGCGCAAACGCTCGATGCTATAGCAATCGTCAAGAATACTGGTCATGAAGCTCACGGGAATGCACAACGTCCCTAAGGACGAATCCCCAACGGGGGCACAGCGGAGCCGCCCGCCGGGGGCCGCGCTCCGCGCGTCTGGGGGCAGTCAATCCTCGCCCTTCACATTGCCGCGCTTGATCACTTCGGCCCAGCGCGCCTTGTCCTGCACCAGGAAATCGCGGAACTGTTCCGGAGAACCGCCCACCGCCTGCGCGCCCAAGGCGGCGAACTGCTGTTGCACCTGCGGCCGGGCCAGCGCTTCGTTCACCGCCTTGTTCAGCTTGTCCACGATGGGACGCGGCGTCGCGGGCGGCACCAGCAGGCCGACCCAAGGCGAGCCTTCGTCGAAGTTGTGATACCCCAGCGACTCCATGGTGGGCACGCCGGGGAAGTCCGCCAGCGGCTCCTTGGTGCCCACGCCCAGGACGCGCAGCTGCTTCTGCTGCACATAATTGGCGATACCGATACTGGGATAGAACATGAAGGAAATCCGCCCCGCCAGCATTTCCTGCAAAGCGGGCCCGTTGCCCTTGAACGGCACGTGCGTCATGCTCAGATTGTCCGAGGTGGCCATCATCTCGGCGGCCAGATGGGCTGAACCGCCCACGCCCGATGAACCGTAGGTCAGCTTGCCGGGATGCGCCTTGGCATCGGCCACCAGGCTCTTGGCGTCCTTGTACTGCGAGTTGTAGCTGGTCACCAGCACCATGGGCAGCTTGCAGATATTGCTGACCGGCGTCAGGTCCTTGACCGGATCGTAGTTATAGCGGCCCGGATACAGCAGCGGATTGACGCTCCACGTCAACGAGGTCACCAGCACCTTGTACCCATCCGGCTCCGATCGCATCACGTCGGCGGCGGCGATGGACGCGCTGGCGCCCGGCTTGTTCTCCACGACGATGGAGGTCTTCAGGATCTCGCCCATCTCCTTGGCCAGGATGCGGGCCAGCACGTCGGTGGGGCCGCCGGCGGCATAGCCGATTTCCATGCGGATGGGGCGCGAGGGATAGTCGTCGGCGGCGCGGACCGTACCGGCCAGCGTACATGCCGCCAGCGCGGCCATGGCCAGCGCGGCCCGGGGTTTATGAATATTCATGTGTTGTCTCCATGTGTTTTTTCAGTCTCGACGGCATCGGGGGCCGTCTTGGCGACCAGATTCATACGACGGAAGCGCGCCCGCGTCGCTGCGGGCGTCGCCCGGAACCTTCTTGCAGCCACATCAATACAGCTCGGGAAAGTATTTATCCGCCATGACCTGGCAACGCTTGATCAAGCGGGGCTCATCAGGCCGATAGTCGGCCACCGCATTGTGAATGGTCCCCATGTTGTCCCACATCAGCACATCGCCTTCGGTCCAGCTGTGGCGATGCCGGTATTGCTCCTGCAATTGATGGCGGAACAGGAAATCCAGCACTTCGGCACTGCGCGCTTCCGGCAGTTCGTTGATGCGCATCGAATAGCCGGGATTGGCGTACAAGACCTTGCGGCCAGTGATCGGATGCGTCAGGAACACCGGGTGCGACACGGGCGGCTTGCGGCGGCGCTGCTCCTCGGTCAAGGGCGGCCGGGTGCTGCCTTTCTCGCGCCGCATCATTTCCCAGAACTTGTTGAAGTCATGGGTGATGGTCATGCCGTCGAGTTCGCGCTTGAGCGCATCCGGCAGCCCTTCGTAAGCAGCGTGCATATTGCAGAACTCGGTATTGCCCAGCGGCTTGCCGTCGCGCATGGGAATGCGGATGCCGAACAGTACGTTGGCGAACGCGATGGTGCGGCTATAGGACATGTCCGTATGCCAGTCCTGGCCCGCATCGCTCAGGCCGATCGGCTTGCCGTTTTCCACGAGGTTCGACAGGATCATCACTTCCGGCAGATCGGCTTCGTGATACATGTTGGCGACGTTGACCTCCAGCTTGCCGAAGTTCTCCGAAAAGCCCTTGAGCTGCGCGGCGCTCAACTGCTGCCGGGGAAAGCTGACGACGCCATATTGGCCCAACGCCGCTTCGATGGCGCGGTAGTCGGCGGTCGCCAGCGGCTGGCCCAGGTCTATGCCCTCGATGCGCGCGCCCAGCGGCGTGCCCAGGGGGATGATGTCCATGATGTCTCCTTCCAGATAGATTCAGAATGCGGCGTGCAGGATGGCCAGTACATCGGCCGGATGGCCGACGGGGCGGGGATTCAGGGCCAGCCCGCGCTCCGTCATGACGCGCTCGGCCAGGGCCGGCAGGTCATCGGCCGGGATGCCCAGGTCGCGCAGATGCATGGGCAGCGCAAGGCGCCGCTGCAGGGTTAGCAGCCATGCGGACAAGGATGCATAGGGCGGCGTGGCGCGATTGACGGTGTCCAACGCCGGCGCAAGGCGGGCAGCCACGGCGGGATCCGCTTCGTTGTAGGCAATGGCATGAGGCAAGACCACGCTGTTGACCGCCCCATGCCCCAAGCGGTACCGCGTTGCCACCACATGGCAGATGGCGTGGTGAAGGCAACTGCGCGCCATGGCCAATACCATGCCGCCCAGATGCGCGGCGGCGAGAATGGTGCGACGTTGCGGGGCGGCTTCGCAGGCGTCACCATCCAAGGCCTGCTGGAACAACCCCAGGGCCTGCAACGCCAGCGCATCCGACACCGGCGAACGGCCTGTCGAATACAGTCCTTCCAGGCAATGCGCGATGCCGTTCATGGCGCTCTGGTGCAATAAAGCCAGCGGCACATCTTGCGCCAGCTCAGGATCGATGAGCAGCGTGGACGCCGACACCCGCCGGTTCCAGAACATCAGCTTGTGCCCATGCCCATCGGCCACGCCGAAGGAACAGGTGGCTTCCGCGCCGGAGGCCGTCGTCGGCAAGGCGATGATGGGCAGTTGCGGATTTACCCGGCGCGGGATGTGCATGCCGCGCGGCGGCTCGTAGCGGGTGACGTGATCGGCCAGTTCGCCGCCCTCGGCCAACAGCAGTACCAAGGCCTTGGCGCTGTCGGCCACGCTGCCGCCGCCTATCCCCACTACACAGTCCGGACCGAATTCGCGCGCCCGATTGGCCAGCTCCGCCACCAGGCCGGCATTGGAATGGGGCGGCACGCCGGCCAGTTCCAGATGCGGCAGGTCACGCCATTGCGCCGCCAACGCGTGATAACGCGGCGTCGCCGCGATGCGGTCCTGGGTCAGGATCAGCGGGCGCCGGCAATCCAGCGCATCGAGTTCGGCGCGCAAGCTCGCCGCGACACCGTCGCCAAAGCGCACGTGGGTACCGTACAGGTGATAGTCAAACGTATCGTCGTCGCGTAGCTGGCCGCTCATCGTCTCTCGCGGTCTTGTGGAACAAGAAGAATCGTTACGCCGTGGTCTGCGCCACGGTCACCGCACTGGCCCCGAACGGGCTCCGGACCAGCTCCAGGCACTGAAGAAGAAACAGTGTATGCAGCGGGCGGAATCGGCGACACTAGCGCAAAACAAAATGATTTTTTCCAATTTGGAAAAAGTGGAGACCACATGAACCTGATCGACTGCCTGGACGTCTTCGTCGAAGTCGGCAAGAGCCTGAACTTCTCCAAGGCGGCCGAGAGCCTGGGCGTGAGCAATTCGTCCGTGACCAAGAAGATCGCCTGGCTGGAAGCGCATTTCGAAGTCCAACTGCTCAACCGCAACACCAAGCACGTCAGCCTGACCGAAAGCGGCCGCCTGTTGCTGGAGAACGCCGACATGCTGGCGCAGAGCGTGCGCGGCCTGAAGGAACTGGTGCAAGGCCCCGTGCGCACCGCCAGTGGCCGCATCCGCCTGGGCACCCCGCCCTTCTTCGGCGCGGTGCATCTGGTGCCGGCGATCGAGGACTTCCTGCGCCGCTACCCGTCCATCAAGGTGTCGCTGCTGCTGGACGACGGCCGCAGCGACCTGATCGCGGAGAATCTGGATCTATCGGTGCGCATCGCGCCCCGCCTGAAAGACACCAACCAGATCGCCTATCGCATCACCGTGGTGCCGCAAGTGCTGGTGGCCACGCCGGCTTACCTGCGGGCCCATGGCACGCCGCGCATACCGGGCGATCTGGAACAGCACAATTGCCTGGTCCACAATCTGAAGGCGCCCACCAGCCATTGGACCTTCACCGACAGCCAGCGCGCCACCCACGTGGTACGCGTCAACGGCAGCTTCAGTTCGAATCTTGGGGAATCCATCCAGAACCTGGTCAAGCTGGACCATGGCATCTCCATGCATCCGCGCTACATGGTGGAGAACGATATCGCCGACGGTACCCTGCAAGTCCTGCTACCGGGCTATGAAGCCGAAGGACTGGACATTTACGCCATCGTGCAGACCCGGCGCAACCTGCCCAACAAGGTACGGCTGTTCGTCGAGCACCTGCGCGCGTGGTTCCGCGACGCGGACTGGAAGCGTTAGGGCGTCCCCGCTCAAGCCATGACCATGTCCAGCTCGCGCCCCGCGCGCTGCAGATGCACCACGCAATCGCGCACGATGCGCGAAGGCCGCCGGCTGGTGGGAAACAGGATCAGCGTACGAAAGTGCACCGCCGGCACGAAAGGCCGCAGTATCAAGCCCTGCTGCACGAAGCCGCGCGCGGTCAGCGGGTTGACCAGGCCGCATCCCAGACCGGCCAGCGCCATGGCGCAGACCGTGATCGAAAACGGCGTCTCCAGCACCAGCCGCGGCTGCACGCCTTGTGCTCTAAGGATGTCGTCGGTCTCGCGCCGCGTGGTGTCTTCCGGCGCCAGCGCGATGAAGGGAACTTCATGCAGATCCTTGGGCCGTACTTCGCGCTTGTCCGCCAAGGGATGGCCCGGCGGCACCGCCAGCATGGCGCGCACCTTGCCGAAAGGCTTGGCATCCACTGCCGTCGTATCGACCTCGTCAGCCGCCAGCCCCAGATCGAACTGCCCCGTCGCCATCAACTCACGCACTTCCGACGACATGCGCGCCTGATAAGTGATAGCGACATCCGGATGCTGCAATTGAAAGCCGCGCAAGGCCATCGGCAACAGGGTGGTGCTCAAGGCGGACAGCGACGCGATGCGCAGCTCGCCCGTGCCGAAATCACGGATGCGCGCGGCGGCATTGCGCATCTGCACCATGCCGATGAAGGACTGCGCCACCTCGCGGAACAACAGCTGTCCTTCCGGCGTCGGCACCATGCGCCCCTTGATGCGGTCGAACAAGGCGAATCCCACCGAGCGTTCCAGCTCCTGGATGGCCTTGCTGACCGCCGGCTGCGAGATGCGCAGCACCTCCGCGGCACGCGATGCGGTCTGATTGAGCATGACGGCATGGAAGACTTCAATCTGGCGCTGGTTCATCCCGCTTTTTCGCCTATAACCTACGTGAATAGATCGACCGATTTTTAATATTAGACGGAATAAAACACCGATGCTGTAATGCCTTCCATTCCTTCTTGAAATGACCTGGGAGTAGCCCTATGAACGAATGGACGCAGTGCGTGATCACTCCGGTAGTCAGCCACGAAGGATTCGCCAGTCTGGCCGTGCCGGTTTACCGGGCCTCGACCATCCCGTTCGCCGATGCCCAGGCCTACGCCACGCGGCGCGAACGGGGCGAGGAGGGCTACAGCTACGGCCTCTACGGCACGCCCACTTCGCGCACCCTGGAACAGAAGATCACCCAACTGCATGGCGGCGTGCGCACGCTGCTGGCGCCCTCGGGCCAGGCCGCCATTGCCTTGATCATGCTGCAGCTGCTGAACCAGGGCGACCGCGTGCTGATACCGGACACGGTCTACCCGCCGGTGCGCGATTTCGCGGACAAGGATCTGGCCCGCCTGGGCATAGCCGTGCGCTTTTACGACCCCACCGATCTCGCCGCGCTGGCCAACCTGATCGACGACCGCACGCGCCTGGTCTGGCTGGAGTCGCCCGGCTCCACCACCATGGAGGTGCAGGACATGTCGGCCATCGCCGATCTGGCGCATCAGCGCGGCGCGCTGGTCGGCTGCGACAACACCTGGGCATCGCCGCTGTATTTCAAGCCCCTGCGCCATGGCGCGGACATCGTCGTCGAGGCGCTGACCAAATTCTTCGGCGGCCACTCGGACGTGCTGATGGGATCCGTGACCGTCAAGGATCCCGCCCTGGCAACCCAGATCCGCGCCGGCCTGGGGCGGATGGGCGTGGGCATATCACCGGATGACTGCGCGCTGGTGCTGCGCGGCATGGAAACCATGGCCCTGCGCATGGACCACGGTGCGCGGGTCGCCCGCCGTTTGATCGAGCGCCTGCAGGGGCACCGCCTCGTGCGCAACATTCTTTATCCGGCCCTGCCCGGTTCGCCCGGCCATGATCTGTGGAAGCGCGACTTCAACGGCGCCAGCGGCGTCTTCAGCGTGGTCTTCACGGAAGCCGCGGCGCCGCACGTCGGCGCCGCCCTGGACGCCTTGAAGACTTTCGCCATCGGCGCTTCCTGGGGCGGCACGCGCAGCCTGGCCGCTCCCATGCCGGTGCGCGCCGTGCGCAGCGTGCGTGAATGGACCGAGCCGGACACCGTTCTGCGCCTTAGCGTGGGACTGGAAGACGAAGACGACCTGGCCACCGATATCGACCTGTTCCTGGATTATCTGGAGCAGCGCTGCAACATGTAATGCCACACCGCGCAATCAGCGCGGCTATCAAGGGGAAATACAAATGCAGAAGTCCAAGCAAGCATCTTCCATTCATCGCATGTACCGCGCCGCCGCCGTGCTGGCCCTGGCCTGCGCCGCCTGGTCCAGCGCACCGGCGGTGGCCGCCACCGACGCCGGCAAGGCCCAGGAAGCCCTGGCGCAGAAAGGCAGCGTGACCATAGGCATCCACAACCGGGCGCCCTGGGGCTATCGCGACGACCAGGGCGAGGCCGTGGGTTTCCATCCCGACCTGGTGCGTGCCGCCCTGGCGCCGCTGGGCGTGAAGAAAATCGAATTCGTGGTCAGCGAATTCGGCGCGCTGATCCCCGGCATGATGGCCAAGCGTACCGACATGATCGCTTCCGGCATCGCCATCACCCCGCAACGCTGCAAGGCGGTGATCTTCAGTGAACCCGACCTGGCCGTGGGCGACAGCCTGATCGTCGCCACCGGCAATCCCTACAAGATCCACAGCTACGCCGACATCAAGGCCAACCCCAAGATCCGCCTGGGCGGCGGCCGTGGCACCCTGAACACCAAGAACGCCATCGATGCCGGCGTGCCGCAGGAACAGATCACCCAGTTCCAGGATACCGAGGCGCTGGTCTCCGCCGTCATCGCCGGCCGCATCGACGCGGCGACCTTGTCCGCGCCCAGTGTGGTGTCGGTGCTGCAAGATCCCAAGGTCAAGGGCACCGAACGCGCGCTGCCTTTCACGGGCCTGATCCGCAACGGCGTGCCGGCCGCCATGTACACGGCCATCGCCTTCCGTCCCGAAGACACCGCCCTGCGCGACCTGTACAACCAGCGCCTGGCCCAGCTCAAGGCCGACGGCACGGTGCGCAAGATCATGGCGAAGTACGGCTTCACGGATGACGACGTCGCCCCGGCGGCGGTGACCACCGAAGCTGTCTGCGACGGCAAGTACTGAGTGCGGAAACGCTGAGTGCGGACAGCGTTCAGCGTAGAAAGACTGAGCAACGAATCGGCGGGAGAAGCTGCCATGGAGTTTCTGGCAACGTTGGGCACGATTTTCGAGGGCTTGCGCATCACCGCCCTGGTCACTGCCTACGGCATGCTTTACGCGGTCCCCTTTGCATTGGTGTTCGGGGTGCTGCAGTACTTCAGCCGCGGCGCCGCGCACGCGGTGGTGACCGCGATCATCGAGTTCTGGCGCAGCTCGCCGGTCATCATCCTGCTGTTCATGCTGTATTACACGCTGCCCAATTTCGGCATCGTGCTGTCCAGCGTGGCGGTCGGCGCGATGGCCCTGGGTTTGAACATCGGCGGCTACGGCAGCCAGGCGGTGCGCGCCGCGCTGCAATCGCTGAACCGCGGCCAGGTCGAAGCCGGCCGCGCGCTGGGGATGAAGCGCCTGCAGATCCTGGTGGCCATCGAGCTGCCGCAGGCGTTCGCGGCCATGATGCCGACTTTCGTCAACCAGTTCATCCAGCTGGTCAAGGGTACCGCCCTGGTCTCCCTGATCGCGCTCACCGACATGACTTTCCGCGCCAAGCAGATCTCGCAGCTGGAATACGCGCCGGCGCGCATCTACACGGCGCTGCTGCTGGCGTACTTCATCGTGTGCTATCCGGCCACCATCTTCGGCCGGTGGCTGGAACGCCGCGTCAGTGCCGGGCAAAGGGGCAATCGTGAATTTTGATCTGTCCTTCGCGCTGTCGGTCATGCCCACCATCCTGCGCGGACTGTGGACAACGATCTGGGTGGCCGCGGCCGCCAGCCTGGGGTCGGCCTTGCTGGGCTTCACCCTGGAAATGCTGCGCCGGTCCAATCGCTGGCTCGGCTACGTGATGCGCTTCATCATCGACTTCATCCGGTCGACGCCGGTGCTGGTGCAACTGTATTTCCTCTACTTCGTGCTGCCCCAGTACGGCATCACCCTGCCGGCGCTGGTGGTCGGCGTGCTGGGCCTGAGCATCTACTACAGCGGCTACCTGGCGGAAGTGTTCAAGGGCGGCATCGAGTCCATTCCGGCCGGCCAGTTCGCCGCCGCGAAGGCCTTGGGCTTGAGCCGGCTGAACGCCATGCTGTATGTCATCGCCCCGCAGATGCTGCGCAACATCGCGGCGCCCATGGCCAATTACTTTGTCTCGGCCTTGAAGGCCACGCCTTATCTGGCCGTGATTTCCGTGCCGGAGATGCTGGGCCTGGCCTTGGAAGTGGGTTCGGATACGTTCCGCTATCCGGAGCCCATGGTTTCGGTGGGCGTGATTTTCCTGATTCTGGCGGTAGCCATCGCCCAGGCGGTGCGGGTGTTGGAAACCCGGCTGCTGGCGCCCAGCCGGCGCTGATCATCCCGATTCCGATTACTTGAATACCGATTACGCGGATTCCGATCATCGACATGCCGACCATGCACGCGCTGATCATTTACATGACTACCCGGCCGCTTTGAACACGGTCCGTGAAGGAGAGCCTTTTCATGTCTCAAGCCAGCAGGGTCTGGACCGCCGTCGACTTCAATGCCGACGGCAAGCAATCCGATTACCTACGCGTGCCCTATTCCTCGGACAAGTCCGCCTATGGCTGGATACCCGTGCCCTTGGTATGCGTGCGCAACGGCGACGGGCCGACGATACTGCTGACCGCCGGCAACCATGGCGATGAGTACGAGGGCCAGGTTGCCCTGCTGCGCCTGGCGCGCGAACTTGATCCCGCGAAGGTGAGCGGCCGCATCATCATTGCGCCGGCCTTGAATTTCCCCGCGGTGGCGGCGGGACGGCGCACGTCGCCCATCGATGAAGGCAATCTGAACCGATTGTTCCCGGGTGATGCCAACGGCTCGCCCACGGCCATGATCGCCCACTATGTGCAGACGGTGCTGTTCCCCTTGAGCGATCTGGTGATCGACCTGCACTCGGGTGGCAAGTCCCTGGAATACACGCCTTGCGCGTTGGCGCGCCATGGCCGCGACGCCGCGGCGCAAGCGGAGATATTGCGCTTATTGGAAGTTTTCGGTGCGCCGCTAAGCATCCAGACCACCGGCGAAGGCGGCGGCGCGTCGACCACGCTATATGCGGCGGCCACTCAGTTGGGGATACCGGCGCTGACCACCGAGCTCGGCGGCGGTGGCACCTTGATCCCGCTGGGCTTGCAGGTGGCGGAACAAGGCGTGCGGCGCGTGCTCAAGCACTATGGCTATGTGGCCGGACTCGAGGTCGAACCGGCCCCACCCCTGCGGGTGAAGCAGTCGCAGGGCCGCAACCATTTCCTCTATGCCGCGGAAGATGGCTTGTTCGAACCGTTCGTCGCGGTGGGCAGCGAGGTCAGCGCCGGCCAACTGGCCGGCTATCTGCATCCTCACCACACCCCCCTACGCGAGCCGGTCGCGCTGCACTTCCCCGCCAGCGGCATCGTGTCCTGCCGGCGCTTTCCCACGCTGACCGAGCGCGGGGATTGCTTGTACAACCTGGTGGCCTGACGGTGGTTCTAAAAGCGGCAGGCAGGACGGTCCCTGCGCGAGCAAGCGGGGCTATGACTTCGAGGCTATGACTTCGGGGCTATGACTTCGTGACCCGGGCCATGGACCGGCCTTGCTTCGACGTACGAGTCCCGCATGGCCCGACCGCCGCTTAGAAGCGATACCCGAGGTTCAAACTCACCGTGTTGTTGCGCTGGCCCCCGCCGAACTGACCAGCGTAGTTGACCCCCAAGGCGGTGTTCTTGTTCAGGTTGAACTTGGCACCCGTCTCCACCAGGGCAACATTACGCGCGACAGGCGCGCCGGTGACAGTGAAACCGTCACCCATGGCGAAGGACATATGCGTGCGGCTATGCACATCGCCAGTGTTACGCCGCCAGCCCAGTCCCGCGGTCCACTGTCCTTCGACGGCGCCCAGCTTGATGTCCTGCCTGGCGCGCAGACCCAGGGTCGACGTCGTCGTATCGCTACGCTGATGACGCCCGGACAATGCCGCGCTGCCGCCGTGTTCCTTGAAGCCGCGCCGGCGGTTGTCCCCATAAGCAAGGCCCGCATAGGGCTGCAGGATCAGTCCTTCCGCCACGGGCAGCGAATAGCCCAGTTCAGCGAACCATTGAACCGTGCTGACACCGTATTTGGCGCGCAAGGTCTGGTCCAGGCTGCCCACGTTGGCCTGGCGCTTGGTCTTCACGTCGTTCCAGGTGTAGCCGGACCCGACGATGGCGTGCAGGGCGCCAGGCCCCATGGGCAGGACCTTGCCGCCATACAGCAGCGCGCTGTAGCTGGAAGTGTTGGCCTTGGAACTCAGGCTGCCCACCTTCAGGTGACTGTCGGTGAAGCCCAGGGCACCGCCCAGGCGCCAGCCATTACCCATGTCATGATCCGTGCCCAGGAACAGGCCTACGCTGTTCTGGTCGCCGCGCGCGGAATGGTCGCGGCCGCCGACACGTTGCCAATTGCCGCCCACCTGTGCCCAGACGGGCTTGGCTGACGAATACGGCGCCGCGCCGGCAGGGGCGTCGCCCCAGGCCGCAGTGGGTGCGCCGGGGATCATCTTCGCGGTCAGGTTGTCGCGCAGTTGCGCCATGGGGACTTCGCGCGCGAGCGAGGAGACGGCCAGGATGGTGGTCGCCACCGTGGCGTGGACTTCGCCGGAAAGGCTGTCGAAGTAACGTTCGAGATTGTCGTTATCGAGCGCGTCCAGGGCGCCGTCGTACAGCGGATGCGTCTCGGGCAAGCTATCCACCGCGCGGGCGACGGATTTCTGGTTGGGGGCCTTGACCAGATCCGCGAAACGCAGACGTGGCGGCTCTTCCACGACCGGCGCGGGCACCTGCGCGAGCAGGGCGGCGGCCAACGCGAGTTCGGCGGCGGCCTTGGCGGCGGCTTCCTCTTCGGCCTTGGCTTGCGCGTCCGCCTCGGCCTTGGCCTTGGCTTCCTCTTCGGCCTTGGCTTTTGCTTCCGCGTCGGCTTCGGCTTCGGCTTCGGCGTCGGCTTCCGGCTTGGCACTGTCTTCCGCTTTGGCCTTGGCTTCGGCCTCCGCCGTGGCCTTGCGTTCCTCATCGGCGGCCAGGGCTTCCACTACGAGCTCCGCGGCCTTGTTTGTTGACGCTACTGCAAGAGCGGGCCGGCCCGTCGCTTCGTCGGGAGTCTCTGTCTGCGCCGGCGCGGCATTTTCGGCTTCGTTCTTCGCCCGTCTTTCCGCATCGGCGTGCAGAGCCTCCACCACGAGCTCCGCGGCCCTGTCCGTGGACGCTATCGCTTGCACGGGCCGGCCCGTCGCTTCGGCGCCAGTGCCTGCCTGCGCGGACGCGGCCTCCACGCCGCGTTTGTTGATCGCGTCGGTGGCGGCGTCGCTGCCCTCGCCGGCAACTTCGCCAACCTGCGGCGAAGTCGTCGCAGGCAGCTGAGCGGGCGCCGCGCCCGTAGCGGGGGTTGCCGCGCCGGCGCCGTAGACCAGGCCGTAGACCAGACCGGCAACGTTTTCATGCACGCGCTTGGTGCTATCGGCCACGGCCTGGGCATTTTCGAAGGCGCCGATGCCGTACTTGGTCATCTGGTCGCGTTTTGCGGTCGCCCCATCCGCGGTGATCTTCGGCACATTCGCAGGCTCACTACCCGCCGAATTAATTTTTGGCGCATCAACAGCCTCGCTTCCCAAGCTGGACGAAGCGCTCTCTGACCTATCGCCCGCGGCAGTGCCTCTCTTCACCGTTTGCTTGTCGTCGTCCTGCAATGCCTGCGGCGGGATCGGCTGGCCACCGCCGGCGGTGCGTAATCCCGGGGGCAAATCCGCGCGGCGCTCGCCAGCGCCTTGCTGCGTCTTTGGTCGGCCGGATTTCTTGTCGCCGATGAAATAGTCCAATAATCCATTCACCCCTCTGGGGTCATGGCTACCCTCACCGAATTCTTTCGACCCCCCCCATGTGGATGTTGCCGCGTGCATCGGCGCGGCGCACGCGTCGCCCATGGCCGCCATGACGCACAATCCGCTCGACAGCCCCCACGTCAGCGCCAGGCGCATATTCAACCGAGATCGACGCGGCGCACCGATCAAGGGTGTTTGCGAAACCCCCGCAGCGGCGCGGGGCGATATGGAACAACGTTTGACTCGATTCGACGGCATGGTTGTATCGACTCCATAGAGGACCATCCGAGGCACAGGACGCACCCCGTAATCGAGCCGGTCAGTAACTGCCCTCGCCGAATAGTTTCAGGCGGCAGTAAGCAGAAGGCCGGATCCAAGATCCGGCCCCCGGGCACGCCATCTACACTTAAGCCACTCAACGAAAAATCAGCTTGGAACAGCTAATTCCAATTGATTAACCATCGCGACGCGCAACAACAGAACACAACAATAGATACGCAAAAGGCGCGTCAAAAACGCCAGTTAACGTTAAGACTTGCCGAATGATCACGCGTGCCGCCGCCGAACTGGCCCGCGTAATTGATGCCGACCGCGGCGGACTTGCCGACGTGGACCTTGAAGCCGGTTTCGACGAGCAAACTGTCGCGCGTGACAGGCGCGCCGGTGACGGTAAAACTATCGCCTGCATCGAAAGACATGCTGGCCTTGGTCCGTAAATCACCGGAATTGCGCCGCCAACCAAGCGCACCACTGACCTGCCCCTTATGCCTGCCCAGATTGATGTCTTGAGTCCCGCGCACGCCCACCGTCACAGTCGTCGTATCGCTGCTCTGGCGCTTGCTGGACAGCGCGGCGCTGCCCCCTCGTTCGTTGATCGACCGGCGCCGGTTATTCGCTTGCGATAATCCGACATAAGGCTGCACCGTCAGGTCAGGCGTCACAGGCAGCGCATAGCCCAGTTCCGCGAAAAGCTGCGTCGTGTTGGCGCCGTAGTCCGCGCGCAGGTGCTGGTCCAGCCCTCCGCCCGTCACGCGGCGCTTGGTCCGCACATCGTGCCAGGTATATGCGCCGCCCAGCATCATATGGATAGCGCCTGGCCCCGCGGGCAGGACCTTGCCGCCATAGAGGATCGCGCTATAGCTGGAGATATTGGCGGAAGAACCCAGGCTGGCCACGTTCAGGCGACTGTCCGTGTAGCCAAGGGCGCCCCCTATGCGCCACCCCCTGCCGATTTCCTCGTCCATGCCGATGAAGATGCCGCCGCTGCGTTGGCGCCCCTTGGCACTGTGATCCTTGCCACCAAAATTCTGCCAATTGCCGGTGACCTGCGCCCAAGCCGGATAAATCGTGGAAGACGGCAAGACACCCGACGGTGCTGGCGCATCGCTGACGCCTGCATCCGCGGTGAGCGCGCCCGGCTGGCGTCCGCCGAACAAGCCGGCGCGCAACTGCGCCATGGACACGTCGCGCACCGGCTCGACAGCGGTTCGCATGGAGCCGTCCACCGTGGGATGCACCTCGCCGGAAATGGCGTTGCTGAAGGCTGCCAACTCGCCCGGATTGGTGGCCAGGAGCGTATAGGCAGCCTGACTGACCGGGTGGGAGTAAGGCAGGGAATCGACCGCCAACGCCACGGACTTCTGATTCGGTGTCGTGACGAAGTCGGCCAGTTGTACGACCGGCGCAACTTCTTCAGCAGGAGCGTCGTCCGGAATGGATGGCAGCGTGATTTCCAGGATTACCGCTGACTCTCCCTCCTTTGACTCTCCTTCCTTTGACTCGTCTGTCGTTGAATCGCCTTCCTTTGATGTTGAATCGCCTTCCTTTGATTCGTCGTCCTTTGATTCGTCCTCCTTTGACTCGCCTTCCTTTGACTCGTCGTCCTTCGCAGCCTCGGCTTGCTGGGCATTTTTCGACACCGTCTTGCCGTCTTCCGCTGCATCTCCGGTAGCGATGTCCGTTTTCCCGGCCTTGCCTTCATCCTCGGCAATGGTGTCTGCTTTCCCCGCCTTGCCTTCATCCTCGGTGATGGTGACCGCTTTCCCGACCGTCCCTTTGTCCCCAGCGGCGGTGTTTGTGTCTTTACCTCCGGTTGGAGATTCAACAACTACGACCAACTCGGGCCTGAATGGATTCCCGGTGGCGCCGTCCGCCTCATCCACTTTCACATTCACAAGGGTTGCAGGCTCCGTTTGAAGAACGAAGACCTTCGTGCGCCTGTCGGGATGGATTTCATCCTTGCCGAGATTGACTTCCGACACCGTCGGCACGACCGGCACGGGTGCGACCGTCGGCGCAGGCGACGGTGTGACGGTCGGTGGCGTAACCGATGGCGACGTGGCCGATGGTGGCGTGATCGTCGGTGGCGTGACCGATGGCGGCGTGATCGTCGGAGGCATGACCGACGGCGGCGTGGCCGATGGCGGCGTGATCGTCGGAGGCGTGACCGACGGCGGCGTAACCGATGGCGGCGTGATCATCGGAGGCGTGACCGATGGCGGCGTGACCGACGGTGGCGTGACGGGCTTGGGCACAACGGAAGGCGGCGTGGGTGGCGCTTCTGGTGGCGCTTTCGGACCACCATCTGATTGCACGATCTTCGGGGCCTGCCCTTCCGACTGCGTCGTCACAAACGGACTGACGAAGGACGACGCAGGGATAGGAGCCAAAATTCGGGAAGCATCGAGGCTTTGATCCGCCGGCGGCCCTGCGCGCTCCGGCTCCACGTGCTTCACATCGTATTGCGCCCCACCCTTGCCATCGCCGCCCGTTCCTACCCGATCGCCATCAAGATCACCCCCCTCTTTCTTGCGCAGCTTGAAGACATAACTGGTTCCATCTGGCCCCGGGACCTTTTCCGTTTGAACTCCGAATCGCTCCTTCAGCTCGCCCCTGTAGTCATCGACTTCGCTGTGAGCGAGCCAACCGCTGTCGTGGGCCTTGCCCTGAATGAAGATGGTGGCGAGCTCTTGTCCATCAACCGCCTGATCGCGAGCTTCGCCGGAAAGGAGAAAGCTGAACTTCAGCTTCTTGAGCGTCGCGTCTTTGTTCACATTGACCCGAAGCGCGGATTCGCCCAGTTGGAAGGTCACGCGGGTATCGATCAGTCGTACCGGACCCTCCAATTCATAGTAGCTTGGGTAGCTGGTGAAAATCAGCGAATTATCTTCCCCTTGGGATGTCAGCTTCCCCACTTTGCGGTAGTGGTTGAATCGACTCGCGTAGTTGTTGTCGCCCGGACCGCTGAGAAAAAGCCACCCGCCGTTCTGGATATCCATATGTTCCGTTGGAACATCCTGGCCCCCCGTGGGATTCGCACACTTGTACCCCCCCGCTTCACGGCAATTGAACAGGGTCTCGCCCGGCTTGATTTCGTGAAAACTCCTGCGCGACCTTCCGGCCGCACCGTCCACACTGAAACGCTCCGAAGGCGTGGCGAACGACGAGGCATTGCGCTGTTTCCCGCGCGTAGACGCATATTCGTTGGCCTGCGCCTCAGCCACACCCTCGACACCGGACAAGCCAAGCGCGACGCCCCACGCCATGGCCAACCGCACGCGATGCTGTCGAAATTGTGGTGTTGATCGTTTGATTTTTTTTTCTCTACGCACCACACCCGAGACGAAAGATCGCGAGAAGTTTGACATCATGACCGCCTGCTCCAACATTGATTAAATTGAATCGAATAACAAACGAACCTACGCATTCGAGGCGATCAGTAACTCACTTTCGAAGATAGTTTCATGATGATCCGCACTGCCATCGACTTCTTTCAATAGATATCAACCGCCCACAGAGGGAGCACATGAATCGCTTAGCACCCTTAAGCAGAAGTCGTCATGAAATCCACTACCGTGCAAGTAGCGTTGCTACAGAGCCAGGCATGGCGGGGGCGATCTGATCATCGACACGGGTACGCACACGAAATGCGAAAAGCCCTCCATCGAAAGATGGAGGGCTTTCGTTGCTGCTGTCTGATTAAAGGAATCTGATCAAAAGGTCTTGCGGCGCACGCCTGGCATCGATGCCTGCTTAGAAGCGCGTGTTCAGATTCACCTGCGCGCCATGATCACTGCTGCCGCCGCCGTATTGCCCGGTGTATGCGAGACCCAGCGTGGTCCAACGCCCCACGGTCACCTTGATGCCGGTCTCCACCAGCAGGTTATCGCGCGCCACCGGCGCCCCGTTCACGGAGAAGCCGTCGCCCGCATCGAAGAACAGCTGTGCCCGCGTACGCAAATCACCGTCGTTGTGGCGCCAGCCCAAACCCATGGTCAGCAGCACAGGGGCATGTGCCACGGTCGCCTCATGGCTGGCGCGCAGACCCAGCGTTGTCGTGGTGGTGGCGTTGCGCGCGCTCTTGCCCGACAGCGCCGCGCTGCCGCCGCGCTCGTCGAAGGCACGACGCCGCTGGTCCGCATAGGCAAGATCGACATAGGGCTGCATCGTCAAGCCGGATGCCACCGGAACCGCATAGCCCAGTTCCGAGAACCACTGCGCGGTGCTTGCGCCATAATCGGCCCGCAGCTTCTGATCCAGGGACGCGGCGCTGACCTGGCGCTTGCCGCGCACGTCGTGCCACGTATAGGCGCCACCCACGATCCAACGCAGCGCACCCGGCCCCAACGGCAAGGACTTCGCGCCATAAGCCACCGCGCTGTAACTGGAAACGCCTGCCGACGAGTTCAAGCTCGACTGGCGCAAGCGGCTATCGATGTAGCCCAATGCGCCTCCTGCACGCCAGCCGCTGCCGACGTCATGGTCCGCGCCGATGAAGATCCCTTCGCTATGTTGACGGGCAGATGCACTGCCATCCCGGCCGCGATAGTGCTGCCAGTTCCCGAGCACTTGTGCCCACGCCGGCGCCGCGCCGGATCGAGGCAGCGTCCCGGGCAAGGGCGGCGTATCGGCCATGCCCGCTGCCGCCGTGGGCGCGCCGGCAAGTTGTGACGCTCCCAGGTTGCCGCGCAATTGTGCCAAAGGCAGCTCACGCACTGTCGTACCGACCGAATGCAGGCCCGTCGCCACGGTGGCGTGCACTTCACCCGATAGCGAATCGAAAAATGCCCCGGGCTGGCCTTCGGTAAGAGACAAGGCCGCGGCGCTGAGCGCGTGCGTGCGCGGCAGGCTGGCAATCGAGCTGGCGACCGCTCGTTGGCTGGACGTCTCGGCCAGTTCGAGCAGGCGCCGTTCCAGCGCACCATGCGCCGAAACGCGCTGGGGTGTTGCGGACGCTGTCGACTCGATGGCAGCCAGTTCGAGGGATGCCGATTCAAGGGTTATCGACTCAAGATATCGCGATTCAAGCAATATCGATTCAGGAGAGCTCGGCTCATGCGTCCTCGATTGAAGGGCTGCCGCTTCAGCGCTTACTGTTTCGGACTCGGCAGGCAAGGCATCGACGGCGGGATCATCCGGGTGCGACAACTTCAGCAGCACGCGCGCGGCCTCATTGTCCTGGTCGTAGATCAACTCCGCCCGCATGACGACATAGGCACGCCCGGCCTCGTCCACCGCCGTGACGCCGCGGAAGCGACCCGCATCGCCGGCCTTCGCGGATTCCATGGCGCGCCGCATGCGCAGGATTTCATGGCTGCTGGCGGCAACGCCACCGGGCAGGACGACCGCCCGCACTTCACTGTCCCGCACGGAAGCATGGCCATCCACTACCAAACGGCCTGCTCGATCACCCTTGACGTACACGACCATCGCGCCGTCCTGGCCCAGCCGCAGGTTACCCGTAACGTCCACCCTCTCCAGCGGGCTGGCGCGCGTCCCCACATGCAGCACATTGCGACGCCCCCGGAAGTCGATGTCGCCGAGTGTCCTGGACCCTTGTCTCATCACAACGGTATTGGCATCGCCAAGCGCCACGAGCGCGGCACCCTGGCCCCGTTGCAGCCGGTTTGCCGGGCTGGGCGATTGCCGCGATCCGCGCAGATCTCCTTGATTCTCGAACCAGGTATGCGAGTGCAAGACCACGGCGGCGCCATTGCGCCCTGGCAGGCCCTTCGGGGCATTGCCACCCAGGCCACCCTCGATGGTCCCCCGATTGAGCATGGAACGATGATCATGCAGGATCGCGCCTGGCCCGCCCGTCCCCCCCCGTCCGCGCCTGCCCTCGCCTTCACCACCGTCACCACCGCGAATCCAGCCGGAAGGAGCCACCGCCACATCGGTATGACGATGGCTACCAGGCAGGTCGACCGACGCATAGGGTGATGGACCGTCGACCAACAGGCCGGCGCCACCGCCGCCGCCTTGCGCGGTCTTTGAACTGCCGCCCTGGCCACCGTGGGCCTTGGTCTCCAACGTCAAGCCGCCGAAGTCCTGATACACGGCAAGGCCGGTCCCGCCGCCGCCACCGCCACCGCCGCCGAAAATGAAAGCGAGATTCAGGTGTTCCGGCTTTCCATTGCCGCCGCTTCCCCCCAGCGCCTCTTCTTTCACGACGATATGCAGCATTGCCGGATCGCCGCCATACCTGGGTAACGCATCACGGAAGCCGTTCAGCCTCAGGCCCGTCGAGCCTCCACCGCCACCCAGGGCAGCGCTATGGCCGGCAACGCCCCTGAAATCCCTGGACATGTACGGCTCTTCGACATGCCGCCATTCCGGCGTCAGGATCACGGTCACAGGTCCTGGCTCGCCGGCATGGTGCGCGGGCTTGGCGGCCTTGAGCCCGGCGCCCCGGTCAGGATAAAGACCGGCGTGGCCTCCCCACACTCCAAGCGCGCCTTTGCCCCCATGGGACGCCTCTTCGTGGAGACGACCGCCATTGCCGCCATCCGTATCGCGCTTCAGGCCCCTGCCGCCGACGCCACCAAGATAGGATGCCTGCTCCGTGGACAAGCGGCGCATATCGTTCTCCAGCGTTGCCGCGGCCCAGGATGCAGAAGCCGGTCCCACCGATATGCCGCAGGCCAGCGCCAGCCGCGCGCCCAGCCGCGACTGCCTGCGCGCTTGGCGTTTATCTTTCTTCATATTGAAAGACAGCCTCGCCCGCCGGGAAGCCGAAATATTTTTATCTTTTGACATGTTTCCACCCTCACCTGATCGCAACCATTCACCGATCTGCAATCTCAATTCACAATCGTGAGCAGGTCAGTAACGAGTACGTGATAAAGGTTTCGATTGCGGCCCTTCTATTTCAAGTTGCTATCCTTATTTCGAGTGCGGGCGATCTCTTTCAGCTTGCTATCCTTCTATATCGATTCGTAGCACTGCCAACTGGAGACATCATGATCAGACTGCGGCGCGCGCCCAATCTGCTGATCGCCCAGCACTGGGTCAACCTGCTGGAGCAGGCTCGCATTTCTTGTGAGTTGCATAACCAATATATGCAAGGCGCCATGGGCGACATCCCTGTCGACCAATGCGGACCCGAAGTATGGTTGGAACACGAAGCCGATCTGCCTGCCGCGCAGCGCCTCATCGACGGCATCGCGTCGACGCCCGGCGCGCCGCTGCTACGCTGGCGCTGCGGATCGTGCAATGAATGGCTGGAGCCGCAGTTCACGACATGCTGGAACTGCGGATCATCCCCGGCGCTTGGATAAAAATGAGAATTATTGTTAAACCGCGACCGCCGGCGCTTCCTTGATCACCTGCCGCAAGGCAGCGGCGAAGCGCCGCGCGGTGGTCGACAGCGGGCTGTTCGCCGCGTGCAGCAGCTGGATCTTGTGCGGCAGCACGGGATCCGTGGGCCGCAGGACGAAATCGCGCTGGAAATCGGGGTGATAGCCGAAGGATTCGATCAGCGCCACGCCAACGCCCTGCCGTACCAAGGCCAGCGCTTCAGGCGTGGCACGGATTTCGATGTCCGGCTGCAAAGGGCTCTCGCCCGAATTCAGGAAACGCGCGGCCAGGCGACCGAACGGTGTTTCCGCTTCATATCCGATCAATAAATGCCCGCGCAGATCCTCCGCCTGGATGCGCGAGCGCGCGGCCAGGGGATGGCCACGCGGGATCGCACAACCCAGCCAGCCTGCGCCTATCTCTTCGGCGGCCACGTTCGCATTGGCGGGCGGCGACATTGACGCGATGCCGAAGTCCGCATGGCCCATCAGGATGTGCGGCAACAGCATGTCGAAGGCCAGCGGACGATAGCGTATGGCCGTGCCGGGATGCTTCTCGCGAAAACGCTGGATGGTGCGGGGAATCAGCCACTCGCTGAAGCTGGGACTCGACACCAGGCTCAAGGTCCCCGTCGCCCCCGACCCCAGGCCGGTCGCCAAAGTGTTGAAGCGGCTGACGTGATCGAAGATCTGCTCGGATTCCGCGAACAGCCGGCGTGCTTCTGGCGTAGGTTGCAGGCGCCCCTTGATCCGCTCGAACAGCGGATAGCGCAGGCGATTCTCGGCCGACGCCAGGATGCGGCTGATGGCGGGCTGCGTGACGAACAGCATGCGGCCCGCTTCGCTTAGCGAACCGGTCAGCATCACTGCATGAAAGACTTCGATCTGCCGCAGGCTGAGCGCGGCGCCTTGGGAATTCATGCCGGCCATGGTCTGGTCCAGGTGGATGCGGAAACAAGCTTGGGATTGTAGGCGGCGAAGCCACGCGCCGCGGATAACCGTCGCGGACAGCCGCGGGTGTGCGCACAGTCGGGGAGTACGGGGAGACCAGGAGGCGAGCAGCGCGGGGGCGTGCGGCGGAGGCGACGACCCGCATGATGAATTGCTCATGCCCTATAACAAAAAACGCACCCGGGTTTTCCCCAGATCGGTATAGCACCTGAAAAAACCTGATTCATATCAATCGCTTGCCCCACAGCCACACGCCCCATGCTGCACCGCACCAGGGTCTACCCTTGGATTTACAGTCCCTCGGCGACAGTCCATTCTTTGCTGCAACAACGCCCCCAATAGCCATCAGGAACTGTCCCCCATGTCCCGCACCATTACCGTCGCCGCCGCCCAACTAGGTCCCATCCAGAAGGCAGAGGGCCGCGCGGTGGCCGTGGGCCGCATGCTGCGCCTGCTGGACCGCGCCCATCAGCGGGGCGCCGAAGTGGTCGTGTTTCCTGAATTGGCATTGACCACATTCTTCCCCCGCTGGTACACGGAAGACCTGGACGAAGCCGATCACTGGTATGAGCAGACCCTGCCGTCAGCGGAAACCCAGCCGCTGTTCGACGCCATCCGCCGCTACGGCATCACCATCTACCTGGGCTACGCGGAAATCGCCCATGAAGCCGATGAACAGGGCGTGACGCGCAAGCGCCGTTTCAACACGGCCGTCATCATCGCGCCCAACGGCGAGGTGATCCTGAAGTACCGCAAGGTCCACCTGCCCGGCCATGCCGAATTCGCCGAGCATCGCAAAGTGCAGCATCTGGAGAAGCGCTATTTCGAGGTGGGCAATCTGGGGTTCCCCGTCGTGCGCGCCCCCGTCGGCAAGGCAGGCCTGGAAGTCAATCTGGGCATGCTGATCTGCAACGACCGCCGCTGGCCCGAAGCGTGGCGCGTGCTGGGCCTGCAACAGGTGGAACTGGTCCTGCTGGGGTACAACACGCCCGCGGTGAACCAGGATAACCGCGGCTTCGAAGCGCATCACCTGCGCGTGGCGCATTCGCAGCTCGCCATCCAGTCCGGCTGCTACCAGAACGCCTGCTTCGGCGTGGCCGTGGCCAAGGCCGGCAAGGAAGACGGCTTCGAATTGTTCGGCCATTCCATCATCGTCAATCCGCAGGGCGAGATCATCGCCATGGCAACGACGTGGGACGACGAGCTGATCGTGGCGGACTGCAATCTGGACATGTGCGAGTTGGGCCGCACCACCGTATTCAATTTCGAGAAGCACCGCCGGCCCGAAGCCTACGGCCGCATCACGGAGCAGGTCGGCAGCGTGGCGCCGCCACTGTGGACGCCGAAGAACTGAAGCCACATCCTGAAGCCACGCCCTGGCCCCTGCGGCTGTCCGGTTTGATCGGTTCATCGTCCCCCCCCCACGCGCCGTGCCCGGCACTCCCAAAGCGGCGCGGTAAACAACGAGCAACGCTTTCCACCCTCATGAATCTGACGACTCTTCCCGCCACCATCGAGCACGAAATGCTGGGCACCCTGCGCGTGCCCGGCTATGAAGATGTGCTGGCCGCCGCCGGCCGCATCGCGCCGTATGTGCGGCGTACCGCATTGCTGCGTTCGCCGAAGCTGGACGACCGCGCTGGCGCGCCGGTCTGGTTGAAGCTGGAAAACCTGCAAATCACCGGTTCCTTCAAGGCGCGCGGCGCCTTCAACGCCTTGCTGAATCTGGATGCTGCCCAACGCGCTCGCGGCGTGGTGGCCTATTCGACGGGCAATCATGGCCAGGCCGTGGCCTGGGCCGCGAGCACGCTAGGCATTCCCGCCACCATCGTCATGCCGGTCGATGCGCCCGCCAACAAGGTCGAAAAAGCCCGCCGCCACGGCGCCCAGGTGGTGCAGTACGACCGTACCCGCGAAAGCCGCGAGACCATAGGCATGCGCCTGCTGCAAGAAACCGGCGCCACGCTGGTGCCGCCGGGCGATCATCCCGACGTGCTGGCGGCACAAGGCACCCTGGCATTGGAAGCCCTGCGCGACCTGCCGGCTGAGGCATTGGCGAACCTCGGCTTGTTCGCCACGCCCTGCGGCGGGGGTGGCATGGCGGCCGGCTGCGCCTTGGCACTGCAAGCCCTGGCGCCGCACGCCCGCCTGGTGGCAGCCGAGCCGGCCGGCTACGACGACACCGTGCGCTCGCTGGCCGAAGGCAAACGAGTACCGAACACGCCCGGCGCGCAGACGCTGTGCGATGCGCTGATGGCCGCCATTCCGGCGGAACTGCCCTACGCGATCAACGGCCATCGCCTGGACGCCGCGGTGGCTGTCACCGATGCAGAGGTCGAGACGGCAATCCGTTTTGCGCTGGATGAGTTGCGCCTGGTGGTCGAGCCCGGCGGCGCGGTGGCCCTGGCCGCCTTGCTGGCCGGCCATATCTCCACGCAAGGCAAGGACAGCGTCATTGTCCTGTCGGGCGGCAACATCGATCTGCCCTTGCTCGCCCGAATCGCCGGGGCGGGTCACTGAAACCCCACTGGAACCTCACTGGAACCTCACTGAACCTTCACCGAAATCCTCACTGAACCGCTATCCGCAAACCTATTACCAAGCACGCAGTTCCCCTGTTTTCCGTAGCACATTGCCTTGTTTCAAGCGCGCCACTCGTAGGGGGCGCGCCACCCAAGAATTTCTATAACAGTCCAAGGAAGGAATCCATCATGTCGTCATCGTTCATACGCGGCGCCGCGCGCCTGCTCACCGCCGGAAGCGTCATCGCCGCTGCCGCCCTGCCCGTCGCGGCGCACGCCGAATACCCCGATCGTCCGGTCACCATCGTCGTTCCCTTCAACACGGGCACCACGCCGGACATCGTCACTCGCCTGCTGGCATCGGTCATCAGCAAGGACACCGGCGGCAATTTCGTCGTGCAGAACAAGGTAGGCGCCTCCGGCATCATCGGTACCCAGTACGTCGCCAACCAACCCGCCGACGGCTATACGCTGGCCTTCGCCAACGTGGCCACGCTGGCGATCAACCAGTCGCTGTATTCCAAGCTGCCTTATGACGCCGACAAGCAACTGGCGCCCGTGGCCCTGACCGGTTCCGTGCAGAACGTGCTGGCGGTGCGCCCCAGCCTGGGGGTGAAAACGGTGGACGAACTGATCGCGCTGGGCAAGAAAGAACCGGGCAAGCTGGTCTTTTCTTCCGGCGGCAACGGCACCACGGGCCACCTGAGCGCCGCGATGTTCGGCACCATGGCCGGCCTGCAGATGATGCACGTCCCCTACAAGGGCGGCGTCGAAGCCGATCTGGCCGTGTTGCGTGGCGAAGCCGACATGGTGTTCGACAACATTTCCTCGATCTCGACCTTCATGGATCAAGGCAAGGTCATCCCGCTGGCCGTCACGGGCGCGACGCGTGATCCCCTGCTGCCCAATCTGCCGACCCTGGACGAGCTGGGCCTGAAGGGCTACAAGGCCGTCGCCTGGACCGGCTACGTGGCGCCCGCCGGTACCGATCCCAAGATCCTGGACTGGTTGAACGCCGCCATCAACAAGGCGCTGGCCGAGCCGGAGGTACAGGCGAAGTTGAAGACGCTGGCCTATGTGCCCGTCATCAAGCCGCGCCAGGCCTTGTTCGATATCGCTCATGAAGAACGTCCGGTCTGGGCCAAGGTGATCAAGGACGCCGACGTACACATCGACTGATCCCCGTCGGTCTGCCTGCCGATTCCATGCCGCCCGCGCCGTCGACGACTTCAGGAACTGTTCACAGTCCCCGTCCCGACGGCGCTTTTTTCCTGGATAGCCATATGCCCAGTCCCACTCAACCCCAGCCTCACTATGACATTCTCATTCGCGGCGGCACGCTGGTCGACGGCTCCGGCGCGCCGCGCCATGCCGCGGATATCGCCATCGTTGGCCAGCGCATCGCCGCCATCGGCGATCTGGCGGCGGGCAGCGCGGACCTGGTGATCGACGCCGCCGGCAAAGTCGTGGCGCCGGGCTTCATCGACTCCCACACCCATGACGACCGCTACCTGGTGATCGATCCCGCAATGCCGGCCAAGCTCAGCCAGGGCGTCACGACGGTTGTGACCGGCAACTGCGGTTTGAGCCAGGCGCCCTGGCTGCCCGGCAAGCGTCGGGAAGTGCCGGCGCCTATCAACCTGCTGAGTACGGACCCCGCGGACTTTCCGTTCGCCACGTTTGCCGCCTATCTGGAGAACCTGGAACGGCACCCCCCTGCCGTCAACGCCGCCTGCCTGGTAGGCCACACCTCGCTGCGCGCGGCCGCCATGGACGATCTGGACCGCCCGGCCAACGATGCGGAAATCGCCCACATGCAGGACCTGCTGCGAGAAGCCATGCAGGCCGGCGCCATCGGCCTGTCCACGGGAACGGCCTATCCCACCGCCATGCCGGCCACGACGGAAGAATTGATGGGCGTGGCGCAGGTACTGCGCGAGCATGGCGGCATCTATGCCAGCCATATCCGCGACGAGGCCGACCAGATTTTCGCGGCGCTGGACGAAGCGTTCGCCGTCGGCGCCGCCGGCCAGGCGCCGGTACTGGTGTCGCATCACAAACTGATAGGACCGAAGAACCACGGCCGTTCGGTGCAGACCCTGGCCCACATCGCCGCCGCCGCGCAACGCCAGCCCGTGCGGCTGGACGCCTATCCGTATGTCGCCGGATCGACCATCCTGCGCAAGGACCGCCTGGCCGTGTCCAGCCGCGTCATCGTCACCAAGTCGCAGCCCTTGCCGCAATATGCCGGTTGGGATCTGGACAAGATCGCCGAGGACATGGGCGTGGCGGCCGAGGACGCGGTCGACGCTTTGCAACCGGCCGGTGCCATCTACTTCATCATGGACGAACAGGATGTGGAACGGATCCTGGCCTATCCCGGCACGATGATCGGTTCCGACGGCATGCCGCACGACCCGGCACCGCACCCGCGCCTGTGGGGCACCTTCCCCCGCGTGCTGGGCTACTACTGCCGTGAGATGCAGCTATTCACCCTGGAAGAGGCCGTACACAAGATGACCGGCATGACGGCCGGCTACTTCCGCCTGCCTGAACGGGGCCTGCTCAAGGCCGGCAACTACGCCGACATTGTCGTCTTCGACCCGGACACCATCGCCGACACCGCCACGTGGTCATCGCCCACGCGCCAGGCCAAGGGTATAGATTGCGTACTGGTCAACGGCGTGCTGGCCTGGCGGGATGGGGCCAGCACCGGGTCACGCACGGGAGCGGTGGTGCGGCCCGGGAAATAAGTATTGATCATCCACTCTTGCGCGAGCAACAGAACGCCTGTATTCAGATATCACTTGGCAGCGGGAACCTGATCCTCTCTTTTCTTACTACTACCGGGTTCGACGGATCGTGAAGGCGGGGGCGGCAGCGTAAAAGCGCCCGCTGGTACACTTCCTGACCACCCTCCGGGCGCGGATACGCACGCGGTTGCACGATCTGGCGCGGCCGCAAGAATCACCAATAGTAGAAAAGGAAATCTCCGAGTGCCGACGATGAACTACATCGCGGCCGCGCTGTTCGCGGTCGCGCTGCTTCACACTTTCTGCGCACCCTTGTTTCTCAAGGCCGCGCACAAGAACGGCCGCCATAGCGGGCTGTTGCATCTGCTGGGCGAAGTGGAAGTGGTGTTCGGCTTCTGGGCCGGTGTCCTGCTGATATTCATGGCCATCGTAGGCGGTGGCGCGGACGCCTTGCGTTACGCGGAAACACGCAACTACACCGAACCGGCTTTCGTCTTCGTGGTCATGGTCATCGCCGCTTCGCTGCCCGTGCTGACGGCGGTGATGCGCGGCGTGGAAACCATCGCGCGCTGGCTGCCCGTCCCCACCGCCACGGCCAAGGCCTGGCTGTGCCTGAGCGTGGTGCCGCTACTCGGCTCCCTGGTCACCGAACCGGCGGCCATGACGATCGCCGCGCTGATGCTGGCGCCCCAGGTCTTCCACAAGGAAATGCCGGAACGTCTCAAGTACATCGCACTGGGCGTGCTGTTCGTGAACATCTCCATCGGCGGCACGCTCACGTCCTACGCCGCACCGCCGGTGCTGATCGTCGCCCATACCTGGGGTTGGGACACGGCGTTCATGCTGCAGCATTTCGGCTGGAAAGCCGCACTGGCCGTGGTGATCAACGGCACCCTGGCGACCCTGGTGCTGCGCGCTCATCTACGTTCGACCGACACCCTGGGTCACAGCCCCCAGGTCGGCCGGGTGTCAGTCACCGCCATCATCGTGCACCTGGTGTTCCTGGCCGCGGTCGTGGTCATGGCGCACCATCCCATCATCTTCATGGGCTTGTTCCTGTTCTTCATCGGCTACACCCAGGCATATCAGAAAAGCCAGGACCGCCTGATCATCCGCGAGGCCCTGCTGGTGGGCTTCTTCCTGGCGGGCCTGGTGGTGCTGGGCGGCATGCAGCAGTGGTGGCTGCAGCCCATCGTCAGCGCGCTGGAGCCCAAGGTGCTGTTCTTCAGCGCCACTGCCTTGACGGCCATCACCGACAACGCGGCGCTGACTTACCTGGGTTCGCTGATCGAGGGCATCTCCGACCAAGCCAAGTACATGCTGGTCGCCGGTGCCGTGGCCGGCGGCGGTCTCACCGTCATCGCCAACGCGCCCAACCCCGCCGGCGTGTCCCTGCTGCGCGGCAATTTCCGCGACGAGTCAGTCAGCATGGGGGGCCTGTTCCTGGGCGCGCTGGTGCCAACCTGCATCGCCATGGCCGCGTTTTTCATGCTCTGATCCCACCGAGACAGCATCAGGGGATGGCGCTACATTGAGCGCCGGGACTCATTGTTGTACGATGACATACGAGACGGCCTGCCCTCAGGTCCTGACCTCGTAGGTGCAAGCCCGGTAGCCGCCGGGCCTCGTCCTTCCCCATTCCCCCACTCGCGCCGGCCCGACGCCGGCGCGCGCTTATCTCGGAGATATGCATGAACCTCACCGGATCCATGTTGATCGGCGCTTCGGCCGTGCGCGGCACTGGCCGCGATCTGCACGCCATCGACCCGGCCCGCGGCGTCAAGCTGGACCCCGCTTTCCCCGCGGGCACCCGTGACGATGTCGAGCGCGCCGCCGCCCTGGCCCAAGCCGCCTTCGACGTCTATCGCAATGTGCCCCTGCAAACCCGGGCGCAATTCCTCGAAACCATCGCCGAAAACATCCTGGCGCTGGGCGATGCGCTGATCGAGCGCACCCACCTGGAAACCGGCCTGCCCCTGGCCCGCCTGCAGGGCGAACGCGGCCGCACCGTCGGCCAGTTGCGCCTGTTCGCCCGCGTCGTGCGCGATGGCTACTTCCTCGACGCCACCATCGACCCCGCCCAACCGGAACGCCAGCCCCTGCCGCGCGTGGACCTGCGTCTGGCCAATGTGCCGCTGGGCCCGGTGGTGGTCTTCGGCGCCAGCAACTTCCCGCTGGCCTTCTCCGTGGCCGGTGGCGATACCGCATCGGCCCTGGCCGCCGGTTGCCCCGTCATCGTCAAGGCCCACAACGCCCATCCCGGCACCGCCGAAATGGTCGGCCGCGCCATCCAGCAGGCCGTCGCCAAGCATGGCCTGCCGGAAGGCACATTCTCGTTGCTGTTCGGCGCCGGCAGCGAAATCGGCACGGCCCTGGCCGAACACCCCGCCGTCAAGGCCATAGGCTTCACCGGCTCGCGCCGTGGTGGCCTGGCCCTGCTGGCCGCGGCCAATGCGCGCCCCGAACCCATCCCGGTCTACGCCGAGATGTCCAGCATCAACCCGGTCTTCCTGCTGCCCGCCGCGCTGTCGGCCCGCGCTGAAACCATCGCCCAGGGCTTCGTCGATTCCCTGGTGATGGGTGTCGGCCAGTTCTGCACCAATCCTGGCCTGGTGATCGGTGTCGAAGGCCCCGACCTGGAGCGCTTCCGCCAGGCCGCCGCCAAGGCAGTCGAAGCCAAGGGTGCGGCCACCATGCTCACACCGGGCATCTTCTCGGCCTACGCCGAAGGCGAGGCCGCGCTTGCCGGCAACGCTTGCGTGAAGACGCTGGGCCGCGGCGCCGCCTCGAATCCCGCCGCCAGCGCCGCGGGTCCCGTGGTATTCGGCACCGATGCCGAACGCTTCCTGGGCCATCGCGAACTGGAAGCGGAAGTCTTCGGTCCCGCCTCCCTGGTCGTGGCGTGCAAGGATCTGGCGGAAGTCCGCAAGGTCGCGGAACACCTGGAAGGCCAGTTGACGGCCACCCTGTTCCTGGACGCCGCCGACGAAACCGATGCCCGCGCGCTGCTGCCGGTGCTGGAACGCAAGGCCGGCCGCATTCTGGCCAACGGCTACCCCACCGGGGTGGAAGTCAGCCATGCCATGGTGCACGGCGGCCCCTTCCCCGCCACGTCCAACGCGGCCACCACGTCGGTCGGCGCCACCGCCATCCGCCGCTTCCTGCGCCCCGTCAGCTATCAGAACCTGCCGGACGCGCTGTTGCCTGACTGGATCAAGCAAGCCAATCCGCTGGGCCTGACCCGCCTGGTCGACGGCAAGTTGACGCCGGCAGCGTAACGTCGACCCGCCGCGGTGCCGACACGGCACCGACCGCAAGCCTCGACCGGACGTCCTATTCCCGCAACGGAAACGGACGTCCGGACAGCACAAGTGATTTAACGGTTTCTTTCCGCCCAGGTATGTTGTACGATGACATACATCAGTGATCGACTACGACATTGATCGGCTCCCACCTTTACTCCAGACGGACTCCATCATGACCACGCCGCAGGAACTCAAAACCATCGTCTCGGACGGCCTGCTGTCCTTCCCGGTTACCGACTTCGACAAGAACGGTGACTTCAACGCCAAGTCTTACGCTGCCCGCCTGGAGTGGCTGGCCCCCTACGGCGCGACCGCCCTGTTCGCCGCCGGCGGCACGGGCGAGTTCTTCTCGCTGGCACCGCAGGAATACTCGGACGTCGTCCGTACCGCCGTGCAAACCTGCCAAGGCAAGGTACCCATCCTGGCCGGCGCCGGTGGCCCCACCCGCACCGCCATCCAGTACGCGCAAGAAGCCGAGCGCCAAGGCGCCAAGGGCATTCTGCTGCTGCCGCACTACCTGACCGAAGCTTCGCAGGACGGTATCGCCGCCCACGTCGAACAGGTTTGCAAATCGGTCAAGATCGGCGTGATCGTCTACAACCGCGCCAACTCGCGCCTGGGCGCCACGCAACTGCAACGCCTGGCTGACAGCTGCCCCAACCTGATCGGTTTCAAGGACGGCGTCGGTGACATCGAAGCCATGGTGAGCATCCGCCGCAAGATGGGCGACCGCTTCTCCTACCTGGGCGGCCTGCCCACCGCTGAAGTCTACGCCGCCGCTTACCGCGCGCTGGGCGTGCCGGTCTACTCGTCGGCCGTCTTCAACTTCATCCCGAAGACCGCGATGGATTTCTACCGCGCGCTGTCCAGCGGTGATGACGCGACCTGCAACAAGCTGATCGACGATTTCTTCCTGCCCTACCTGGACATCCGCAACCGCAAGGCCGGCTACGCCGTCAGCATCGTCAAGGCCGGCGCCAAGCTGGTTGGCCACGACGCGGGCCCGGTGCGCGCGCCGCTGACCGACCTGACGGGCGAAGAAGAAGAGATGCTGAGCGCCTTGATCAAGAAACTGGGCGCCCAGTAATAGGCCCCCCCGTACCGCGCGGAGCGCGGCCCCCCAGGGGGCGACACCGGCGGACCGGGAGACCCGGATCCGCGGTGTCCCCGATGGGCCCGGGTTCTTCGGATGGGCCCGGGTTCTTCCGATAGGCCCAGGCTCTTCGATAGCTCTGGCTCTTCGATGGCGCCGATCCTGATCGGGCTGGATCACGGGGTATGTTCGGGCACAGACAAAGGCCGTCCCTCGGGGGCGGCCTTTGTCGTTACGCGCGCCGGGCCGAGCATGGCGTCGATCTCATGTGCGGGTAGACCTGTATGTTGTCATACAGTACCTGGCGTTATCATTCTGGCTGTATGCCGCCCGGCCGGCCTCCCACTCCGTCCGCAACACCCACGCTTCCCCCGCGCCGCTGCCTGCGGCGCTAGAACCACCGCCCATGGAAAATCCCTCCCGCCCGCGCTCGCGCCTGACGGATGTCGTCATCGAAGCGCTGTCCAAGCGACTGGATGACCGCACCTACCGGTCGGGCGACAAGCTGCCTTCCGAACACGCGCTGTGCCAGGAATTCCAGGTCAGCCGCACCGTCGTGCGCGAAGCCGTGGCGTCGATGCGTCTGAGCGGCCAACTGGTCAGCAAGCCGGGCATCGGCGTGTTCGTCACGGAAGACCGCGAAAAGCCCATCGACTTCGTGGTGGAGCCCACCACCACCGACGCGCGCTGGGCCCTGCACATCATGGAACTGCGCGCCGGCCTGGAAATCGAGGCCTGTGGCCTGGCGGCGGAGCGCCGTTCCGCCGCCGAACTGAGCGCCATCGTCGAGGCCTTCGACGCCTTCAACCGCGCGTCGCGCGACATGGTCGCCGCCGTCAAGGCCGATTACGAATTCCACATCGCCATCGCGCGCGCGTCCAACAACCCCCACTTCGCCGCGCTGCTGCAGGCGGCGGTGCGCGACGTCATGCTGGACCTGAACATCAAGCACGGCGGCAAGACGCCAGAGGAACTGGAAGCCTACGAGGCCCGCAACGCGGTGGAGCACGAAGCCATCCTGACCGCCATCATGCGGCGCGACCCGGGTGCCGCCCGCGCAGCCATGTCGCGCCATCTGGGCGACAGCATCGCCCGCTACCGCAAGCTGCTGTCGCAGCCGGCGGATCAGCGCAGCTGACCCGTTCAGGCGGAATTCGGGTAATTCCTGATTACAAACCTGTATGATGGCTGCCATCATATAAATGATGAGCGAGCAAGACCAGGGGAGTGCCCGCAACGCCGGCATCCCCTTTTTTGTGCCTCTTCGTCCCGTCGTACGGGGCATGGCGGGCGCGCGGGGCAAGCTAGACCCTGACGCCTCCCCAAGCCGCTGCGACCACCTGTCATACAACTCAGCCGTATCTATTCCTCCTCGGGAGATCAGTTCCATGCGTAAGTTTCTGAGCACCGCCCTGGCGGCAGGTTTGCTGTGCGTCGCGGGCGCCGCCCATGCCGGCACGACCTTCGACAGCGTCAAGAAAAAAGGCTTCGTGCAGTGCGGTTTCGCCGGCATCCCCGGCTTCTCGGTGCTCGACAGCAAGGGCGAATGGACTGGTATCGACGTGGACATGTGCCGCGCCGTGGCCGCCGCCATGTTCGGCGACGCTTCCAAGGTCAAGGGCAATGTGCTGACCGCCCAGGCCAAGTTCACCGCGCTGCAATCCGGTGAAATCGACATGCTGTCGCGCAACACCACCCTGACCCTGGCACGCGACACCACGCTGGGCCTGATCGGCGTGGGCGTGAACTTCTATGACGCGCAAGGCGTGCTGGTGCGCAAGTCCCTGGGCGCCAAGAGCGTCAAGGACCTGGACGGCGCCACCATCTGCGTGCAGCCCGGCACCACCACCGAACTGAACCTGGCCGACTACTTCCGCGGCAACAAGATCAGCTTCAAGCCGGTCCTGGTCGAGAACTACGACGAAAACTTCCGTCTGCTGGAAACCGGCCGTTGCGACGCCTACACCAACGACAAGTCCAACACCGCCGCCAATATGCGCACCCGTCTGGCCAAGCCGGAAGAGTGGGAAATCCTGCCGGAAAACCTGTCCAAGGAGCCGCTTGGCCCCATGGTCCGCCAAGGCGACGAGCAGTGGTTCAACCTGCTGCGCTGGACGCTGAACGTCATGCTGGAAGCCGAGGAATACGGCATCACCTCGAAGAACGTCGACGAGATGCTCAAGAGCAGCAACCCCAACATCCAGCGCATCCTGGGCGTGACGCCGGGCATGGGCAAGAACCTGGGCGTGGACGACAAGTGGGCCTACAACATCATCAAGCAGGTCGGTAACTATGGCGAAAGCTATGACCGCGCCATGGGCAAGGACAGCCCGCTGAAGCTGGAGCGCGGCTTGAACCGCCTGTGGACCCAGGGCGGCCTGATGTACGGCTGGCCCGTGCGTTAAGTTTTCCCCTCATGGCCGCCCGCCTCAAAGCCGGGCGGCCATTGCCGTTTTACCGTCGAGTTTTACCGCCGCGTTTTACCGCCGCGTTTTACCGCCGCGTTTTACCGCCGAATTCGCTACACCGTTTCACCGCATCGTTTTTCCGCCGCCTCGCCTGATTGCCTCGCCTCACTGCCTCATCTCCTCGCCTCACCATGAACAGCATCGTCAACGCCCGCCTCAAACAGATCAAACCCTCCCCCAGCATGGCCGCCAAGATCGTCGTCGACGAACTCCGCCGCGAAGGCCGCGAGATCGCCGACTTCACGCTGGGCGAGCCGGACATGAACACGCCCGAACACATCGCGCGGGCGGGCCAGGAGGCCATCGCGCGCGGCGACATCCGCTACACCAGCCCGAACGGCACGCTGGGCCTGCGCAAAGCCATCGTCAAGTACCTGTCCGACAGCCTGGGCGTGCAATACGGCCTGGATGAAATCACCGTCGGCGCGGGCGCCAAGCAGATCATCGGCGCCGCCTTGACCGCCAGCCTGGAAGCCGGCGACGAGGTGATCGTGCCCGCGCCCTTCTGGGTCTCGTACCCCGACATGGTGCTGCTGGCCGAAGGCAAGCCGGTCGTCGTGCAATGCCCTGAAGCGCAGCAATTCAAGCTGACGCCCGCCAGCCTGGAAGCCGCCATCACGCCGCGCACGCGTTGGCTGATCCTGAATTCGCCCAGCAATCCCAGCGGCGCGGTCTACAGCCAGGCCGAAATGCGCGGCCTGACCGAAGTCTTGCTGCGCCACCCGCAGGTCTGGATCCTTAGCGACGAGATCTACGCGCCCTTCTGCTACAGCGGCGAACCGTTCGCGTCGCCCGTGCAGGTCGAACCCAAGCTGAAGTCACGCACCCTGGTGATCAATGGCATGTCCAAGGCCTATGCCATGACGGGCTGGCGCGTCGGCTACGGCGCCGGCCCCGCCGACCTGATCAAGGCCATGAGCACGGTGATTTCGCAAAGCACCAGCTGCGCCAGCGCCATCTCGCAAGCCGCCGCGCAGGCCGCGCTGGAAGGCGACCAGGCCAGCGTGGGCGAGATGGTGGCGATTTTCAAGCAACGGCGCGACCTGATCGTGCGCCGCTTGAACGACATCCCCGGCATCTCCTGCGCCACGCCCGACGGCGCGTTCTACGTCTACGCCAACGTCGGCGGCCTGCTCGGCCGCCAGGGTCCGGCCGGCGAATTGAAGACCGACCTCGACGTCAGCCTGTTCTTCTTGCGCGAAGCCGGCGTGGCCGTTATCGACGGCGGTTCGTATGGCCTGTCGCCCTATGTCCGCTTCTCGTTCGCCACCTCGACTGAAACCATCGAGCAAGGCATGGACCGTCTGGCCGTGGCCGTCGGCAAACTGATGGCGGGCTGAACCGTGAGCCAGCCATCCACGCAAACTCTTGCGGCGTCGTCGCCGCAGCGGCCCCAGCGCCGGCTGTCCTGGAATGACCCCGGCGTGCGCGCCGTGGTCTACCAGGTCCTGGCCGTTGCCGCGGTCGGTCTGGTCATCTGGTTCCTGGTCAGCAACACGCTGCACAACCTGGCGGCCCGCAACATCGCCACGGGCTTCGGCTTTCTGTGGCGCGAAGCCGGCTTCGCCATCGGCGAAAGCCTGATCGACTACGGCCCGGCCAACAGCTATGGCCGCGCCATCGTCGTCGGGCTGGTCAACACCTTGCGCGTCGCCCTGATCGCCCTGGTGCTGTCCACCGCGCTGGGCATCCTGATCGGTATCGCGCGCCTGTCGAAGAACTGGCTGATCAACCGCCTGGCCTCGGTCTATGTCGAAGTCATGCGCAACGTGCCGCTGCTGATCCAGCTGTTCTTCTGGTACGCGGTGATCACGGAAAACATGCCCGGCCCACGCCAGGCCCTGAATCCCCTGCCCGGCTTCTTCATCTCCAATCGCGGCCTGAAACTGCCGGCGCTGCAAGGCAACGCGCTGGACTGGATGCTGTGGGGACTGGGACTGGCCATCGTCGCCATCATCGGCCTGCACCGTTGGGGCAGCAAGCGCCAGGAAGCCACCGGCAAGGTCTTTCCGCTGTTCCGCGCTGCCTTGGCACTGGTCATCGGCCTGCCCATCATCGGCTGGCTGGCCAGCGGTGCGTCGCTGACGCTGGACATGCCCGTGCTCAAGGGCTTCAACTTCCAGGGCGGCCTGACGCTGACGCCGGAATTCGCCGCCCTGCTGGCGGGCCTGACGATCTACACCTCGGCCTTCATCGCCGAAGTCGTGCGTTCCGGCATCCAGGCGGTCAACCACGGCCAGACCGAAGCCGCCAGCTCGCTGGGCTTGCGGCGCGGCCTGGTACTGCGCCTGGTGGTACTGCCGCAAGCCTTGCGCGTGATCATTCCACCGATGACCAGCCAATACTTGAACCTGACCAAGAACAGCTCGCTGGCGGTGGCCATCGGCTATCCGGACATCGTCTCGGTGGTCAACACCACGTTGAACCAGACCGGCCAGGCCATCGAAGGCATCCTCATCATCATGGGCGCGTACCTGACGGTCAGCCTGTCCATCTCGATCTTCATGAACTGGTACAACAAGCGCATCGCGCTGGTGGAGCGTTGATATGAATTCCTCGATATCATCCCGCGCCGCCGACCTGCCGCCGCCTTCGCCGCAGTCCGGCGCCTGGGTCTGGCTGCGCACGCGCCTTTTCTCGTCACCCGGCAATATCCTGCTGACAGTCCTGCTGGCCTGGCTGGTACTGATGGCGCTGCCGGCGCTGGTGGAATGGGCCTTCGTGAAGTCCAGCCTGCACGCGGCCAACGCGCAGGAATGCCGGGCGGCCGGCGGCGCCTGCTGGGCCTTCATCGTTGAGAAGCACAGGCTGATCCTGTTCGGCACCTATCCCTTCGACGAACAATGGCGTCCGCTGCTGGCCACGGTCATCCTGATCGCGGTCATCATCGCCAGCGGCATGCGCCGCTTCTGGAACCGCAGCCTGCTCGCCATCTGGGTAGCCGGCCTGACGGCCGTGGCCGTGCTGATGTGGGGCGGCGTGCTGGGCCTGACGCCCGTGGAGGATGGCCGTTGGGGCGGCCTCCCGCTGACGTTGATCCTGGCCACCTTCGGCATCGCTTTCGCCTTTCCCATCGGCGTGCTGCTGGCATTGGGGCGGCGCTCGAAAATGCCGGCGATCAAGGCGCTGTGCGTGGTGTACATCGAATTGATCCGCGGCGTGCCCCTGATCAGCCTGCTGTTCATGTCGTCGGTGATGCTGCCGCTGTTCCTGCCGGAAGGGTTCACGATCGACAAGCTGCTGCGCGCGCAGATCGCCATCATCCTGTTCGCCGCGGCCTACATCGCGGAAACGGTGCGCGGCGGCCTGCAGGCCATTCCTAAAGGCCAGTATGAAGGCGCCGATTCGCTGGGCCTGACCTACTGGCAGCAGATGCGCAAGATCATCCTGCCGCAGGCGCTGAAGATCGTCATCCCGCCGCTGGTCAGCATCTTCATCTCGCTGTTCAAGGACACGTCGCTGGTGGTGATCATCGGTATCTTCGACCTGACGCTGGCCGCCAAGGCCGCCTTGTCGGATGCCGCGTGGCGCGGCTTCGGTGTCGAAGCCTACCTGTTCATCTCGCTGATCTACTTCATCTTCTGCTACGCGATGTCCAAGTACAGCCAGGCGTTGGAAAAACGCCTCGCCACCGGCCACGCACGTTAATCAGAATCCCGCCGGGCGCGCCATGCGCGCCGGCTCAAAATACAGGAGTACCGGCATGTCCGATGCCATCATCCGCCTGCAGAACGTCAACAAGTGGTACGGCCAGTTCCACGTGCTGCGCAACGTCAACCTGGATGTCGCGCAAGGCGAACGCATCGTCATCTGCGGCCCGTCCGGTTCGGGCAAGTCGACCATGATCCGCTGCATCAACCGGCTGGAAGAACACCAGCAAGGCCAGATCGTGGTCGACGGCACAGAATTGACCAACGACCTCAAGAACATCGAAATCATCCGCCGCGACGTCGGCATGGTGTTCCAGCACTTCAACCTGTTCCCCCACCTGACGGTGCTGGAGAACCTGACCTTGGGCCCGACCTGGGTATTGAAGCAGTCCAAGGCCGAAGCCGAGGCGACCGCCATGAAGTACCTGGAACGCGTACGCATCCCGGACCAGGCCAAGAAGTTTCCCGGCCAGTTGTCGGGCGGCCAGCAGCAGCGCGTGGCCATCGCCCGTTCGCTGTGCATGAATCCCAAGGTCATGCTGTTCGACGAGCCGACTTCGGCGCTGGATCCGGAAATGGTCAAGGAAGTGCTGGACGTGATGGTGACGCTGGCGCAGGAAAGCGGCATGACCATGCTGTGCGTGACCCACGAAATGGGCTTCGCCCGCAAAGTGGCCAATCGCGTGATCTTCATGGACCGTGGCGAGATCATCGAACAGAACTCGCCCGACGCGTTCTTCGACAACCCCCAGAACGAGCGCACCAAGCTGTTCCTGAGCCAGATCCTGCACTGAACGGCCAGTGCCGGCCGGGAGCCTGATGGCGCCTTGATCGCGCCGTGCAGCGCATGTGATCGCTAGAGCACCCGGCCGTACCACCACAGCGACAACAGCGCCGCGCATGCCGCCAATAGCGCGCCCAATGCGGCGAAGAGGGCCGAAATCTCGACCAGATCGGTCTTGTCGAAAGAAAGGCGCGCGCTGAGCGTCTGGTACACGCGCTTCATGCCTTCGGCATCCTGGGCGCGGAAGTACTCGGCATTGGTCATGTCGGCCACCTGCTTCAAGGCCTGCTCTTCCAGCCGCACCCGTGCGGACCAGCCTTCGACAGAAATCACGACACCGTCGGGCGTGCCGATGCCGACCGTGTAGACGCGCACACCATGGTCGGCCGCGACCCGCGCCGCGTCCAGCACTTGCGGTCCCGTATTGCTGTCGCCGTCGGACAGCAGCACGATGGCAACGGAACGGTCCGATCCCGGGGCGACCGCCTTGGCATCGGCATTCGATCCGGGCGTCCCATTGGCGCCCGCCCTGCCGGCGCCAGGATTGCCGCCTTCCCGGCCACCGCCGGCGCCGGCCTGCGGCTTGGCGTTGCCCGACTTGGCATCCTTGGCCTTGGCTTCCTTGGCTTTGGCTTCCTTCTGCGCCGATTCCCGGATGAAGCCGTCGACATCGATCTCGCCTTTGGGCAACAGGGTGGCCAGGGCAATGATCAGCCCGTTGCCCAGCGCCGTCCCGCGCTGCGGCTGCAAACGATCCAACGCCGCGATCATGTCCTCTTTTCTGCGGGTGGGCCGCTGCGCGACAGACGCCGTACCGGCCACCGATACCAGGCCCACGCTCACGCCCACGGGCTGATCCGCCAGGAACAACTTGGCCGCCTCGCGCGCGGCGTGCATGCGGTCGGGCTTGATGTCCTGCGCGCGCATGCTGCCGGAGGTATCCATGGCCAGCACCACGGTCTGGATCCGGGACGGCAGCTTCATCATGGCCTGGGGCCGCGCGACGGCGAACAGGAAGGCCGCCAGCGCCAGCAGCATCAGCACGGGGGGCGTATGGCGGCGCCAACCGGACACGCCCTGCACGGTCAGTCCCGCGATCTTGAGCGTCGACTGCCGCGCGGCCGCACGCCGCCGGCGGCGGCGCTCGTGCAGGACGAATATCAAGGCCACCAGAGGTATGAGCAACTGCAGCCACAGCATTCTGGGCCACAGAAAGCTGATCGATGGCAGATGGTTCAGCAAGGCCTGCATAGTTGACACCGTTATTCTCAGCGTGTTCTCGGTACCACTGCTCAGGTACCGCCCCTTCGTTCCTTACGACCTCACCTCCGCTTGCGGCGCCGCGCGAAATCCAGCAACGCCAGGTCCATCCGGTCCGCCGTGGTCAGTGTCAGGCAATCCACGCCACTGCGCGCAAAGGCCTGTTTCAGTTCTGCCTCGCGCGCCGCGGCCGCCGCGCCGAACCGTTCACGAAAGCCGGCGTCATGCGTATCGACCAGTAGTTGATCACCCGTCTCCGCATCCTCCAGCACCACCATGCCGAAATCCGGCCAGGCCATTTCCAGCGGATCCGACAAGCGCACGGCGATCACCTCATGGCGGCGGCTGAGCATGCCCAAAGACAGCTCCCAGCCCGGTTCGCTGATGAAGTCCGACACCACGAACACCACCGAGCGCCGTTTCAACATCCCGCGCGCGTGCTCCAGCAAATCACGCAGGCGCGTTTCGCCCTGGGTGGCAGCCGCCGTGCCGCGCATGCTGTCGAGCAGATGCAGCAGATGCCGGCGCCCCGCCCGCGCCGGCAGCACGGCCGGACGCGTATCGCCACCGCTGTACAGCATGCCGCCGATCCGATTGCCATGGCCCGTCAGCAGGCGTCCCATCACCCCGGTGAAATCGCTCAGCAAGCCGCGCTTGCGGATGTCGCCCGAGCCGAAATCCACCGACCCGCTCAGATCCAGCAGAAACCAGGCGGCGATCTCCCTGTCTTCCTGGAACTCGCGCACGTGCGGTACCTGGAGCCTGGCGGTGACGTTCCAATCCATGTAGCGCACGTCGTCGCCTGGCAGGTATTCCCGCAGGTCGGCGAAGTCCAGGCCGAAGCCGCGGAACAAGGTACGGTAGTCCCCCTGCAACATACCGTCCAGGCGCCGGATGACAGTCCATTCGAGCCGACGCAGCAAGGCATCGGCCGACCCTGGCGCGCCGTTGACCTCGCCGTTGGCCCTCCCATTGGTCTTGTCATCGGCCGCCGCGTCGCCCGCCCCCCCGCCGCCACCGGACCTGGACCAAGCCCGGGCCGCTCGCGCCTGCGCGGCGAGAGCACCCTGATCGGGGGGCGCCGCGCGCCGCTCAGCCCGCCGCCACCCGAACATGGCTTTCCAGTGGGCGCTCGGGCGCCGGCAGGGCCTGCAGGATGCGGCCGATGAGTTGATCCGCCGTGGCGCCGTCGCTCAAGGCTTCGTACGACAGCACCAGGCGATGCCGCAATACATCCGGCACCAGGTCCACGACGTCCTCCGGCAAGGCATAGTCACGGCCGCGCAGATAGGCCAGGGCCCGCGCGCCTTCGATCAGCGCGATGCTGGCGCGTGGGCTGGCGCCGTAGGTGACATAGCGCTGCATGTCCGCCAGCCCGCAGCTGGCGGGCGCGCGCGTCGCGCCGACCACGCGCACGGCGTACTGGATCAGTTGCGGATCGACGTAGACCCGCCTGCACTCCTCCTGCAGCAGCGCCAACTGCTCGGGCAGTGCCACGGGATTCACATCGATGCGGGGACCCGTCACGCGATTGACGATGACCACCTCTTCTTCGTCGCTGGGATAGCCGACCAGCACTTTCATCATGAAGCGGTCGATCTGCGCCTCGGGCAAAGGATAGGTGCCCTCGGTTTCGATGGGGTTCTGCGTGGCCATCACCAGAAAAGGGTTCGGTACGGCATGCGTCTCGCCGGCGATGGTTACCTGGCGCTCCTGCATCACCTCCAGCAAGGCGCTTTGCACCTTGGCCGGCGCACGGTTGATCTCGTCAGCCAGCAGCAGGTTGGCGAATACCGGTCCCAGCACGGTGGAGAACTCGCCCGTCCGCTGGTTGTACATGCGCGTGCCCACCAGGTCGGCGGGCAGCAGGTCCGGCGTGAACTGGATGCGCTTGAACGAGCCCCGCATGGTCTTGGCCAGCGTGTTCACGGTCAGCGTCTTGGCCAGGCCAGGCACGCCTTCCACCAGCAGATGGCCGCGCGCCAGGATGGCGACCAGCACCCGCTCCAGGAAATGATCCTGGCCGACGACGATGCGCTTCACCTCGTACAGCAGGCGCTCCATCAGATTGGCGCTGTCCACGGCGCCCATGATAGGTTGGTTCATAGTCCTCCGCCTTCAGAAAGGTGAAATACCCACGGCATTGCCCGCGCTTTCGATGGTCGTGGCAAAGCCGATACCGACAAACGTCTTGGCGTCCGTGGGATTGAGGATCGCCGTCACGATGCCCACCACTTCGCCATTCATATTGACCAGCGGACCGCCCGAATTACCGGGGTTGGCCGCCGCGTCGAACTGGATCAGATGATCGAGGTCCTGCTGGTTTTCCGCGGAGGCGAATTCCCGGTCCAGGCCGGACACCACGCCGGACGACACCGAGGGGCCGATGCCGAAGGGAAAGCCGACCGCCACCACCTCGTCGCCCGGCGCCAGGTTGCGGCTGGAACCCAGGGTGGCGGCCGGCAGGTCGTCGGGCAACGATGAGGCCTTGATCACGGCGAGGTCCTTTTCCGGTTGCGCACCGATGACGATGGCGTCCGATTGATGGCCGTCGTAGAACCTGATTCTCAGCCGGCTTGCGCCGGCGATGACGTGATAATTGGTAAGGATGACGCCTTGGTCGGTGACAACGACGCCCGAACCGATGTTGACGCGCTCGTCGTCCTTATCTTCGCCCTTGTCGCCCTTGCCCCCTTTATCGCCTCTTTCCTTGTTGCCCTTGTCATCCTTGCCGCTGCCGGCGCCTTTGTCGGCCTGGTCCCCTTTCCTGGCCAGTTCCCTGGCCTTGTCGTTATCGGCCCGCTTGCTGTCTGGCTGAGGATTGTCCGCCGTCGCCGGCTCATCCTTTTGGACATCACCTTTCGGATTGGCCGGGTTTTGATTTTCGGCGTTCGGCTTGGGGTTGTCCTGCTGGTCCGCCCCCGGCTTATCGCCAGGACCCGCCGGCGCCTGTCCGGCCGGCCCTTGCCCATCCGGCGTGGGCTTCTTGTCGCCATCCGGCGCCGCCGCGGCGGGCTTTTCAGCGGCCTTGGGGTAAGCGATGATCTCGACGACGGAAGCGCGCACGGCTTCGGCCGCGCGCGCCGGACGCGAAGGCAGGCGTTTGGTCTGCAAGGTATTAAGTACGGCGGAATCGATGTCGTCTTGCGTGAGGGTGCGCAGACGCGGTTGCATCAGCCAGGCAGAGCCCAGGCCTGCAACGAAAACCAGGGCGACTGCCGCCGCCACCCATCCGTAACGCGCAACTCGTTTCATGGTTGCCACCGGAGTTCCGTCCCGTCGTGGATCTAAAGTACCATCGTCCTACCGACCCGCCAAGGAGAACGACATGCGGTTTCTCTGGCCGGAATTACTCTGGCTGCTGCTCGCACTTCCCCTGCTGGCGGCGGCATATCTTTATGCCCTGAAGCGGCGCAAGCGCGCCGTCGTGGTTTACCCCAACCTGGCGCTCGCGCGCTCCGCCGTGGGGCCTACGCAAAAAATACGCCGCCATATCCCGCCGCTGCTGTGCTGGCTGGCCTTGGGCGCCGCCTTGTTTGCCTGCGCGCGGCCCAGCGCCACCGTCACGCTGCCCGCCGATACCTTGACGCTGGTGCTGGCGATGGATGTCTCGCGCAGCATGGAAGCCAGCGACGTGAAGCCGACCCGCCTGACCGCGGCGCAACAAGCCGCGCGGCAGTTCGTCGACGGCCTGCCTTCCAGCGTGCGGCTGGGCATCGTTTCCTTCGCGGCGTCGGCCACCGTGGTGCAACCCCCGACGGAAGATCACCGGGACATGCTCGATGCCATCGATCGTTTTGAATTGCAGACGGGTACCGCCACCGGTAGCGGGCTGATCCTGGCGCTATCGACCTTGCTGCCCGCGGACCGCGCGGATCTCGAAGCGTTGTTGTTGAACGACCCGTTTTCCAGTTTCGGCCTGGGCGCCAGCGCGGCGCCCTTGGGCAAGGCCGGGCCGGTCGAGGCGGCGCGCAAGCGCGAAGAAGAGCGGCCGCCCGCCGAACCGGGTTCCTATCGCAATGGCGCGATCATTCTGCTCAGCGACGGCCGCCGCACCACGGGTCCCGATCCCATGGCCATCGCGCGCATGGCCGCCAAGCGCGGCGTGCGCGTTTATACAGTGGGCTTCGGCACGCCCCAAGGGGGCAGCGGCGGCGGCACCGCGAGTAGCGCGGGTCCCGACGGCTGGTCGTATTTCATGCAGCTGGACGAAACCACGCTGCGCGCCATCGCCAAGCTGACGGGCGGCGAGTACTACCAGGCCGGATCGGCGGGCGATCTGACCAAGGTCTACAGCAATCTCACCACCCGCTTCTCGCTGGAACGCCGCGACACGGAGATCAGCGCCCTGCTCGCGGGGGTGGCGGGCATCCTGCTGCTGCTGGCGTGCCTGTTGTCGATCAAGTGGTTCAGGCGCTGACTCAATCGGCCAATGATGGCGGCGCGTCACGGCGCAAGGACTGCGGCGGCACGCCGAAGCCGCGCATGAACACCTCGCGCATGTGACGCCGGTCACGGAAGCCGGTCTCGCGGGCGATCACTTCCATGGGGTGCAGGCTGCGTTCCACCATCAGGCGTGCAGCCTCCAGCCGCAGGCCTTCTATCGCCTTGGCCGGCGACTGTCCGGTTTCCGTGGTGAAGATGCGGCTGAACTGGCGTGGGCTCAGGTGAGCCTGCTCCGCCAGCACTTCCACGGTCAGGGGTTTGGCCAGGTTTTTGCGCGCGTAATTCAGCGCGTTCTGGATGCGGTCGGACTTCGGTGCCAGATCGAGCATTTCCGAATGCTGCGACTGGCCGCCGGACCGATGCTGATGCATGACCAGCTTGTGCGCCACGCCGCGCGCGATGTCCGGCCCCAGGTCCTTTTCCACCATCGCCAGCGCCAGATCCAATCCGGCTGTCATACCCGCGGACGTCCACAGCGGGCCGTCGATGATGTAGATGCGATCGCTCTCCATCTGGATGTCCGGAAAACGGATCTGCAAGGCGTCGGCGAATATCCAGTGCGTGGTGGCCCTGCGCCCTGATAGCAGGCCCGCCTCCGCCAGCGTATAGGCCCCCGTGCAAATGGCGGCCACCCGGCGCGAGGTCTGCACCGCCTTTTGCACGAAAGCACGCTCTCTCGGCAATGACGGCTGGGCGATTGGATCGAGAACGCCCCCCAGGATCCACGTATCCGCATAGGTCGAGGGCGTCACCTTGGTGCTGCCCACGGGGACGCCGGACGAAGCGCGCACATTGCCGCCTGGCAGGGAATAGTGCGCGATTTCATAAAACGGGTCTTCGGCGACGAGGTTGGCGAACTCGAAGACCGATTGGGTAGCCAGCGACATCAGCTGGAAACCGTCCTTCAGCAGATAACCGATCTTGTGCATGTCTGTGTTCGTCCCGCCGTGTCCTAAAACATGACCATATACGTCATTTCGGAAAGCAGCAAGCGTCTCTAAGATTCATCCATCGCCAGCAGCAACGCGAACCAACCCGAAGGCACGGCGCCGATCACGCGCTTACATGCTCACCCGATCCAACACCAACAGGACTATCGACCATGACCCAATCGCATCCCGGCACTGCCCTCATCACCGGCGCTTCCTCTGGTATCGGCGCCGTCTATGCCGACCGCCTGGCCCGCCGTGGCTACAACCTGATCCTGGTGGCGCGCAACCGTGCTCGCCTGAATGCCCTGGCCGAGCGCATCAGCACCCAGACGCGCCAGGCGGTCGAAGTGCTGGAAGCCGATCTGGGCGACGCCGCATCCCTGGCGCAGGTAGAGGCCAAGCTGCGCGAAGACGCCAGCATCACCTTGTTGGTGAACAACGCCGGCGTCGGCACCCATACCCCTTTGCTCGAAAGCGACATCGGCGCGATGACGGCCATGATAGATCTCAACGTCACCGCCCCCACCCGCCTGACCTACGCCGCCGCGCCCGGCTTCGTGGCGCGTGGCCGCGGCGCGATCATCAACATCGCGTCCATCGTCAGCATCGCGCCGGAGCTGCTCAATGGCGTGTACGGCGGCAGCAAGGCGTACGTGCTGGCGTTCAGCCAGTCGCTGCACCATGAACTGGGCGACAAGGGTGTGCAGGTGCAAGCCGTATTGCCGGGCGCCACTGCCACGGACTTCTGGGCAACGGGCGGCTTGCCGGTGGAACAGCTGGACCAGGCCATCGTCATGTCGGCCGAACAACTGGTGGATGCCGCCCTGGTTGGCTTCGACCGCCGCGAGCTGATCACCATCCCCTCGCTGCATGCGGGAGAAGACTGGGAAGCCTATGAAGCCGCCCGGCAGAAGATGCTCCCGCATCTTTCCAGCAACACGCCGGCACCGCGTTATCTCGCCGCCCGTTGATTCGATCCGCGCCGATCGCAGCCACGCTTTCCCCAATCCTGCCCTACTTTGCATCCTGCATTATCAAGGACTGATCATGAAACTGACCGACAACACCATCTTCATCACCGGCGGCACCTCGGGCATCGGCCGTGCCTTGGCCGAGGCGCTTTACAAGCTCGGCAACACCGTCATCATCGGCGGCCGCCGCAAGGCCTTGCTGGATGAGGTAACCGCCGCCAACCCCGGCATGGGCGCGATCGAAATGGACGTGGCGGATCCGGCCGGCATCGAAGCCGCGGCTGCCACGCTGATCACGCGCTATCCGTCCTTGAATGTCCTGATCAACAATGCCGGCATCATGCCCTTCGATGACGCCGGCGGGAAGATAGACGATGCCGTCGCACGCGGCATCCTGGAAACCAACCTGCTTGGCCCCATCCGCCTGACCTCGGCGCTGATCGAGCACCTGAAGCAACAGCCTGCCGCCACCATCATCCACAACACCTCCGTGCTGGCGTATGTCCCGCTGGCGTCGACCGCCGTGTATTCGGCGTCCAAGGCCGCGCTGCACTCCTACGCCATGTCGCAGCGCTTCATGCTGCGCGACACCAATGTGCGTGTGCAGGAAATCGCCCCGCCCTGGGTGGATACCGATCTGGTCAAGAAGAGCGGCGACCCGCGCGCCATGCCCCTGGATGCCTTCATCGAACAGACCATGGCGAAGCTGGGCGGCGACGACGAGGAAGTGATAGTCGAGGCGGTGCAGCCCTTCCGCGCCAACCCTGGCCCGAATGAGCATGCGTTCGTCAACGGCTTCAACGCCGCAGTGGTGGCGGAGCCGATTCCTGTGTGAGACGTACACAGGGCCGCGCCATACAGCCCCGGGCTACGCGGCCCTATAAAAACGCCACTCTCTGCGCGGTTTTTCAGACATAGAGTTGGTCTTCCTGAACAAACGGACGCAGGCGCGGCAAGAGTGCCTTCTCCGTGACAAGATCGACATTGCAACCCAACAAATCTTCCAGATAAAACTGGACGCCGAAGAAGCGCTCGGCCGTAGCGGGGCCATCAAAAGCAACCAGGATGTCGACATCGCTGTCGGACCTTGCCGTGTCTCTCGCAGTCGAGCCGAACAACGCCAGGCGAGTCACGCCGAAACGGGTCGCGAGTACAGGCTTGCTACGAGTCAGGATTTCGAGTGCTTGCTGCTTGTTCATTGGCTACCTCCCAGCGAAACTGACAGCAAAACACCAAAAAGCAGTCTGCCATCAACAGGATATTGACCATTCTATGACGAAAGCTTGTTCGTCCTAGAAACGATGGGCGATGTTTTTCAATGCGAATGACGGTGGCCGCTGAGGGTCAGAGAATCGCCTGCAGGCCTTTGTCCGCGACGATATTGAGCAGTTTCAATGCGGGCCCCGTTGGCTGGGTCTCGCCCTGCTCCCACTTGCGGATCGTCGAAGCGGTAGTGTGCAGGAAAATGGACAAAACGAAAAAAGCCGCTCGCGCGGCTTATGTTGACCCGCATCGTTGAACCGATTTAAACCTTCACCCCATTGCGCAAATCCAGCACCACGCGGGATGCCACCTGGCCGTGTTCCAGGCGGTCCAGCACCGTGTTGATCTCAGGCAGGCCAGCCAGTTCGATATCGGCCTTGACCGAACCCTCCGCGGCGAAGGACAAGGCTTCCACCATATCCTGCCGCGTGCCGACCAGCGAACCGCGTATGGTGATGCGATTGAGCACGACGTCGAACAAGGGCGTGGGGAAATCCCCGGGCGGCAGGCCGACCAGGACGCAGGTGCCCAGCTTGCGGGTCATCGCAACGCCTTGATGGAAAGCGGGAATGGACGGCGCCGTAATCAGCACGCCATGTGCGCCGCCGCCGATTTCCTTCTTCAACGCCGCGGCGGGATCGCCACTCTTCGCATTGAATACCAGGTCCGCGCCCAGCTGCTTCGCATGGTCGAGCTTGCCATCGTCGACATCAATGGCTGCCACATGCAGGCCCATGGCCTTGGCATATTGCACGGCCAGGTGACCCAGCCCGCCGATGCCGGAAATGGCGATCCATTCGCCCGGTCGCGCCTCGGTTTCCTTCACGCCCTTGTATGTGGTGATGCCGGCGCACACGATGGGCGCCGCTTGCAGCGGATCGATACGATCCGGGATGCGCGCGACGTAATCCGCCGCCGCGAGTATGTATTCGGCGAAACCGCCGTTGCGCGTGTAGCCGCCATATTCGGCGCTATCGCACTGCGTCTCCCACCCCTTGCGGCAGAACTCGCAATGGCCGCAAGCGGAGTACAGCCAGGGCACCCCCACCCGATCGCCTTCCTTGACCGTGGTCACGCCTTCGCCCACGGCGGCGACGCGACCGATGCCTTCATGGCCAGGGACGAATGGAGCGTGGGGCTTGACGGGCCAATCACCCTTGGCGGCGTGCAGATCCGTATGGCAGACGCCGCAGGCTTCGGTCTTCACCAGAATCTCGCCACGGCGCGGGGCGGGAATCGGCAGCTCTCGCAGGACCAGCGGTTGGCCCAACTTCTCGACGACCGCTGCAATCATGGTACTAGGCATGGCATTACCTCCAGGGAAAGTAAGCAACTGACCGCAAAGCACTGTACGCAATCTTAAGACTATTGCACTGATTTGCATCAAATCCCGGTGCACCTTCCACGATGCGGAATGGCCACGCGCGCGCGCACGGCATATTGCACAAGCCGCCAAAGCCAGGTTATAAACGATAACCATTCTTATTTCTAAATCCAGACCGCAAGACCGCGGTTGACCGATGCCAACCGCCGATATCTCCGCGCAGCACGACCTGCACACGCTATACAGCGACCATCACGGATGGCTATTCAGTTGGCTGCGCAGAAAACTGGGCAATAGCTTCGACGCCGCCGATGTTGCGCAGGACACCTTCGTCAGCGTCATGACCTCGGGCGCGGCGCCGGCCATACGCGAGCCGCGTCCCTTTCTGGTGACCATAGCGCGCCGCCTGGTCGCGCATCGCCACCGCCGCCATCTATTGGAAACCAGCTATCTGGAAATGCTGGCGACGCTGCCGGAGGAGATGGCACCTTCGCCGGAGGCCAGGCTGCTGGCGCTGGAAGCCTTGCAGCAAATCGACCGGGTCCTCGATGGTCTGCCGCCCAAGGTGAAGGAGGCCTTCCTGCTGGCTCACCTGGAAGAACTGAGCTACGCCCAGATTGCCGAGCGCCTGAGCGTGTCCGCCAGCTCCGTCAAGCAGTACCTGACACGCGCGAACCGGCAATGCCTGTTCGCCCTGGCCTTCTGATAAGGCCGCCCATCATGTCGACCGACCGTCGGGCCGCGCCGTTTTCCGTTGCTGAGGCCATTACCGGGTCTGGGGTAAGCGACTTCGCGGCGACACCTGCGTCGCAGCCACCCATGGCCTGCGGCCAGCCTATCAGCGAGGCCACCGCCGACGCCGCCGCCGAATGGCTGACGATCATGATGTCCGGCGCGGCTACCGACAGCGAACGCCAGCGCTGGCAGCAATGGCGCGCGGCCGATGCCGAACATGAACTGGCCTGGCGGCACATCGAGACGGTCACCCGCCGGCTGTCTTCCTTGCAGCCCCGCGCCGCATACCAGGCACTCTCGCCTTATGGGGCGCGCACGGCGACCGCGTCGGGAAAAGCCCCAGCCACCAATGCCGCCGGGCGCCGCAAAGCCATGCGCCTGCTGCTGTGGGGCGGCGCCATCGGCACCGCCGCGCTGCTCGGCTCGCGCACGAAAACCTGGCAGCAGGTGGTGGCGGACTACCGCACGGGGGTAGGCCAGCAGCGCGCGGTGGCCTTGAGCGACGGCACCCGCATCCTGCTCAATACGGATAGCGCCATCGACGTGAAATTCGACGGCCAGCGCCGCCTGGTGCGCCTGGTGGCGGGCGAAGCCATGATCATCACCGGCCACGCGCTGGTCGACGGCAAACCCGACCCGCGGCCTTTCGTGCTGCAAACCGGCGAAGGCCTCGTCCGGGCACTCGGCACCCGTTTCATGGTGCGCCAGGATGACGGCTACAGCACCGTCGCCGTGGTGGAGAGCGCGGTGGAGATCACGCCCGCGGACGCCTCCGCGCAAGCTCGCATCCTGCGCGCGGGCGAACGCACCGCGTTCACCCGGCACGCCATCGACGGCGCGGTGCCTGTCGCCGACCGCGACCTGGCATGGACACGGGGCCAGATCGTTGCCGAGGACCTGCGGCTGACCGATTTCCTGGCGGAGCTGGGCCGCTATCGGCCAGGCTTGCTGCGCTGCGACCCGGCCGCCGCCAATCTGCGTGTGTCGGGTGTGTTCCCGTTGGAGAACACCGACCGCATCCTCGACATGCTGGCCAAGGTCCTGCCGGTACGCATCCACCAGCGCACGCGCTACTGGGTGACGGTCGAGGCTTTGGCCTGAGCCTTCGGCTGGCCTCCCCACCGTTACAAATTAATCCGGCGAAATCGCTGCCATCGACTGCCCGATTCCGTTTCTCACGGCACATATCCCATGAGCACTTCATTTTCACGCCATCTTGTGGGGAATTCATGCCGATCGTCGGTCGCCGCCGCGCGCCTATCCGTAGCCAACACCAGCCAGCCATGCCGGTGACCCAGCGGGCAATGCAGCCGCGCGCCCTTGTCCAGGCCATCGCCGCCGCCACCTGCGGGGTGGCGCTCTATGCAGGCCTGCCGGCCAGCGCCCAGGCCCAGACCGCCACGCCACAGGCGCAGGCAGGCGCGGGCGCCACTGCCCAAGCCAACCCCCAGGCCACCCTTCGGGCCTACACCATTCCCGCCGGTCCGCTGGCTCCGGCGTTGCGTAATCTCGCCAGCTCGGCCAACGTGCTGCTGACCTTCACTGAAGACCAGGCCAGCGGCAAGACCACTCGCGGCATCAATGGCCGCTATACGCCGGCCGCGGCACTGGCCGCACTATTGGCCGGCACCGGCTTGGAAGCCGCAAGGCAAGACAACGGCGGCTATCTGCTGCGCCCGGCGCCGGCATCCGGCAGTACGCTGCCCGACGTAAAAGTGACCGGCACGGCCCTGGACGGAACCACTGAAGGCAGCGGCTCCTACGCCGCCACCACCGCCACGGTCGGCAAGATTCCCGTGCCTATCAAGGAAATCCCCGGCTCCGTATCGGTACTGACGCGCGAACGGATGGACGACCAGAATATCGCCACCATTCAGCAGGGCCTGCGCTACGTCACGGGCGTGGGTTCGGTCGACTATGGCGACGGCACCGGCTACTACCGCGCGCGCGGCAACCAGATGGGCATCCAGTTCGACGGCGTGTCGATCATGAACGGTCTGCAATACCAGCAGCAATTCGACATGTCGATGTACGACCGCGTCGAAGTGCTGCGCGGCCCGGCGGGCGTGACCGATGACGCCCTGGGCCAGCCCGGCGGCACGGTCAACCTTGTGCGCAAGCGGCCCCAGGACCAATTCCACTTTTCCAGCGAAACGCAGGTCAGCACCTTCGGCGGTGTGCGCCAGGTGTTCGACGTGGGCGGCCCGCTGAACCAGGACGGCACGCTGCGCGGCCGCGCGGTGGTCGCCGGCAACAACTCCCAGCAGTCGGTCGATGTCACGCGCAACAAGAACGGCATGGGCTATGTGGCGCTGGACTATGATTTTTCGCCGCGCACCACGGCATCCCTGTCGGCGGGGTATCAAGTAACGAAGATCACGGGTCTGGACTACGGCGCGGGCGGCGTCATCAACGACACCCAGACGGCGTTGATCGGCCGCGTGCCGGGTTCCTACCGCGACAACTACAGCCCCGACTGGAACAACTCCTATCTGCGGATGGAGGAAGCCAACCTCAACCTGACGCACCGCTTCGACAATGGCTGGACCTGGGATACGACGGCCTTCTACCGCCAGTCGCGGTCCAGCGCCAAGTATGCCTATTCCGGTCCCGCGGCCACCGCGGATGGCCTGGCTTATTTCGGCGATCAACGGCAACTGACGACCACCAACTGGGCGGGCTTCGACTCGCACGTGTCCGGCCCCATCGATGCCTTCGGACTGACCCACACCCTGACCGCCGGCTTCAACTACGCCCAGGTGAACCAGCGTAGCAAGTCGGGGTTCGTGTCCGTGGACGGTCCTTATCCAGGTGGTCTGTTCAGTCTCTACGATCCGAATGAAGTTCCGGAAGTCAGCGTGCCGTTCACCTACGACGCCAAGAACCGGATGGAGCAGTACAGCTTCTACACGCAAGGCCGCATCAAGCTCGCTGAGCCGCTCACGCTGGTGTTGGGCGCGCGTGAAGCCTTCCTGCGCGAACGTTCCAAGAGCCTGCTGTCCGATGATCCGAGCTGGAACACGATCGCCAACGTCAATCACAAGTTCCTGCCGTCCGCCGGGCTGGTGTGGGACATTACGCCGGCGACCACGGTTTACGCCAATTTCTCGCGCTTCATGACCGCGCAGACCGCCACCGACTATACCGGCGCCGTGCTGCCGCCTCGTACGGGCGAGCAATATGAGGTCGGCGTGAAGAACTCGTTCTTCGATGACCGCCTCAGCACCACCGTGGCACTGTTTCGCATCAAGGACAAGAACCGCGCGATCGGTGATCCGGATCACGCCATCGGCAGCATCCCCGGCGGCAAGGCCCGCAACCAGGGTATCGAGTTCGAAGTCAATGGCCAACCGACGCCGAACTGGAACGTCTATGCCGGCTATACCTACCTGAACACCAAGTTCGACAACGACGAACCCGACCTGACCGACGGCACCGATCCCAAGCACCTGTTCAAGCTGTGGACCAAGTACAAGTTCACCGACGGGCCCTTGCAGAATGTCAGCGTGGGCGGAGGCATGCTGGCGCAAAGCGCCATCACGCGCGGCGTGACGCAAGGCGGCTATGCCATCTTCAACGCCACGGTCGGATACCAGGTCAACAAGAACGTCGACATATCGGTCGCCCTGAACAACATCTTCGACCGCGACTACTACATCCGGCCGCCCGGCAACTTCTACAGTGTCTACGGCGATGGCCGCAACGCGATGCTGACGCTGCGATATCACATGTGAACACAGGCCCTGATGGCAAGCGTCAGAACAGTAATTCGATCAACATCGATTATTGCTTCTGACGCGAGCGAGCCAGCCGGAGTTCGACTTGCAAGCCGCCGCCCTGGCGATTCGCCAGGCTCAATTGGCCTCCCAACGCGGAGGCCAATTGCTTGGCGATGGCCAGGCCCAGGCCCGTGCCGCCGGTTTCCCGGTTGCGCGAGGCCTCGACGCGGTAGAAGGGCTCGCATACGGCATCCAGCTCGTCGGCGGGGATGCCGGGACCACGGTCCATGACGAGCAGGGAAACGCTGTCGTCCTCGTTATGGCGCATTTCCACCTCGGCCGCGCCGGAGAACTTGATGGCATTGTCGATCAGGTTGCTCAGCACGCGCCGCAAAGCCTGCGGGCGGGTCGACCAGGGCAGGTTCTGCTGTCCGGCCAAGGCCACCTGGCGGCCCGTGTCTTCATAGTCATAGACCAGGCTTTCCACGAAAGCCCCCAGGTCCACGCGCACCTCCTGCTCCTGGCTGCCGTGCGCGCTACGGGCATAATCGATGCCTTCGCGGATCAGGCGGCCGACTTCGTCGAGATCGCGCTCCAGCTTGTCGCGGTCGCTGCTCTCATCCATGCTCTCCACGCGCAGCTTCATGCGGGTGATGGGTGTCTGCAGGTCATGCGAGATCGCGCCCAGCATCTGCATGCGCTCGGCCATGTGCGACGCGATACGGCGCTGCATGGCATTGAAGGCCGTGGCGGCACGCGCCACTTCGCGCGGGCCGTTTTCCGGCACGGGGGGCGGCTTGTGATTCGGATCGATGGCATCGGCGGCCTGGGCCAGGCGCGTCAGCGGCCGTACCGCCAGCCGCACCGCCAGCCAGGCGCAGGCGACCAGCAGCAGCAATTGCAGGCACAGCACCACGGGCAGCCACAGGGCAAGGGCCGGCATCTGCAAGTGGATATCCAGAACGGCGGTGCTGCCATCGCCCAGCGTGACCTGCGCCTGGATGTGGCGTGGATCCTGCGGATCGGCGGTGATGGAGAGGGGACGCCGATCGCCCAGCGCATCTTCGATCGCTCGCGCGGCGGTCTGCTGCGCTGCTGACGCCAGAGGCTGATGCACGGTCGCCGGGCCAGGCAGGTATTGCTTGTTGGCGTTGGTCAGGCGCGGGTACCAGGCGGCCCGTTCCTGCGCGGGAAGCCGGTCCAGGATGTCCATGGCGATGCCGACATCCCGTTCCAGGTCGCCCAGCATCATCATCTTTGTGGTGGTGTAGCGTTCGTAGAACAGCAGCGAGAACGACAAGGCATGGGCGGCCACCAGTCCCACGACAAAAAGCAAAAACAGGCGGACGACCAGCGTGCGCGGCCAGACCCGCGGCGACAGCAGGGAATGGGACATGGCGCGCTAGGCTTCCAGGACTTCCACCGCCGACGCGAAGACGTAGCCTTCGCTGCGCACGGTCTTGATGAAGGCGGGTTCGCGCGCATCTTCGCGCAGGCGCTGGCGCACGCGGCTGACCAGCAGGTCGATGGAGCGGCCGAACATATCCGCCTCGCGGCCATGGGTGAGATTGAGCAGTTGGTCGCGGGTCAGCACACGCTGGGGATGGTCCAGGAATACGCGCAGCAGGCGGTATTCCGCCCCGCTAAGGGAAACGATGGTGCCATCCTTGTCCAGCAGATGGCGCGCCGTGGTGTCCAGGCACCACTCGCCGAAGCGCAGCTGGTGGCCCGATTCCGTGACCTGGAAATTGGGCGGCAACATGCGCGTGCGGCGCAACACCGCCTTGATGCGGGCCAGCAGCTCTCGCGCCACGAAGGGCTTGGTCAGGTAGTCGTCCGCACCCATTTCCAGGCCCAGCACACGATCCATGTCGTCGCTGCGGGCGGTCAGCAGCAGGATGGGAGTGCGGCGGTGCTTGCCGCTGCGCAGCTCCCGGCACAGGACCAGGCCGTCGTCGCCGGGCATCATGATGTCCAGCACGATGAGGTCGAAGGTGCCCCGTTCCAACTGCGTCCACATCTGCCTGCCGTCGGCGGCGAAGGTCACGTCCAGGCCGTTCTTGCGCAGGAAGTTACCGGCGAGTTCGCGGATTTCGCGGTCGTCGTCGACGATGAGGATGTGGTCGGTGTGCTCCATGCCTTGGGGTCCTTGTAGTGCTTGCCTTCGTATGCTGGCCTGCGTGTGGCTGCGGTGTGGCTGCTGTGTGGTTGCCGTATGGCGCCACTGTCCTGTCCGACGCAAATGTACGGCAAGCGGATGGCGGGCGGGAAGAGGCTTTTGTACGCCTATGTATCAGGACCGGCTGCCGATACATAAGGCGGCAAATCTGGGGGGCTAAGGACACAGACCGGACAAATGGCCAGGGTCTAGTACGGATTCTTCGTTCTCAAACCCACCAGGAGTCATCATGCAAGCGTCCCGCCACCCGTTCCATCTTGCCGCCATCGCCCTTGCCGCCGCGCTGGCAGGCAGCGCCGCCCACGCCGGCACGTCGTCAGCCGCCGAGACGCAGGCGCGGCCAGCGCCTGCGGCCACTGCCGCCACGGTCACCGCGGTGTTGGTCCATGGCGCATTCGCCGACGGTTCCAGCTGGAATAAAGTCATTGCCCGCCTGCAGCGCGACGGCATTCCGGTCGTTGCCGTGCAGAATCCGCTGACCTCGCTGGCCGACGACGTCGCGGTGACGCGGCGGGCCATCGACCAGGTCAAGGGCGACGTGATCCTGGTGGGGCACTCCTGGGCCGGTACGGTCATTACCGAAGCCGGGGTCGATCCCAAGGTGAAGGGGCTGGTCTACGTCGCCGCCTTCGCGCCGGAGACCGGTCAGAGTACGGGAGAACAGGGTAAGAACTACGCCACGCCGCCGGGACTGGGCAAGCTGGCGGCGACCAGCGACGGCTATCTGTACTTGCCAGCCGCCGCGGTCAAGGCCGACTTCGCGCCGGATGTCCCCGCCGCGGAAGCCGCCCAGGTGGCAGCCACCCAGGGCTTGATCCGCGCCGCCGCCTTCGATGACAGGGTGAGCCAGGCAGCGTGGCAGAGCCGGCCGAGCTGGTTCGTGGTCAGCGGCCAGGATCACATGATCAACCCGCAGCTTCAGCGCGATACGGCGAAGCGTATCCACGCGCGGACCACGGAGATCGCGTCCAGCCATACGTCCATGCTGTCGCACCCTGAGGCGGTGGCGAAGGTGATCGAACAGGCGGTACGGGACGCTGGACAGCCGTAAGCGCTTGGGGCGGTTAGCGGTGCCTATGCGACGCCGCGCGCTCTGCTTCGTATCAACACCAGTAAGGGGAATCCAAAAAAAAGGGGCTAGACGCCCCTTTTTCTTTTATCCATCGATATCAACTGACCGCGCCCCACCCCGGCGCCGCATCTGCGTATTGGTGATCAATTCACATTGGACCGGCTTGACGGCTTCCGTCGCCAGGCCACCGAACAACAGCGCGAGTACGGCCAGCAGGCGTCTCATGACCACACCACGTAGGTATCGCCACGGGGACCGCGCGGCGCGGGGACGGGGCTGCCGCCGCAGGCCAGGTCGAAAGGCAAGGCCCATGCATCGACTTCGCTAAGCCAGCCCTGGCTGGCGGGCCGCAGGGGCGTTTCCCGCCGGGGCGTTTCCTTACGGGCGGCGCCGGAGGTCCTGGTTTCGGACCGGGCGGCGATGGCAGCGCTGGAGGTCCTGACATCGGATCGAGCGGGATTGCGGGTGCCGCGCAGGCGGGTTCCGGTGAGCGTCTGGATAGCCATGGCAAAGCTCCTTGCAGGTCTGGAATTCGGGCGAAAAGCACGTATGCCTGCTTTATATCCACCGCCTGCAAGGCTTGTGTACCGCACTGTATCTACCCCCGAGCCCCGATACACAAGCTTGAAAAAAGCCCTGTTTCCGGCACAGGCCAGATACCTCGCACGGTTGAAATAGCGTCAATCCGAAAGCACGCCCCACTGCCACCGGGACGTACAGGATCAGCGAAATTTCCTACCACCGCCAAGGAGTCCACCATGCCCAAGCTACTCAACACACTGAAAAAACTGGCCCTCGCCACCGTCTTCCTCACCTCCGTCGGCCACGCCGCCGCCATGCCCAACGACCCGGCCCCCGAATTCACCGGCATCGAGAAATGGCTCAACAGCGAACCATTGACGCTGGAACAGTTGCGCGGCAAGGTCGTGCTGGTGGACTTCTGGACCTACACCTGCATCAATTGCATCCACACCATCCCCTACGTCAAGGAATGGAACGAGAAATACAAGGACAAAGGGCTGGTGGTCGTCGGGGTCCACACGCCCGAGTTCCCCTTCGAACGCCTGACCTCCAACGTCGAACAGGCCATCAAGCGCTTCGGCATCACCTACCCCGTTGCCCAGGACAACCGCTACGCGACCTGGAAGGCCTACAACAACCTCTATTGGCCCGCCTTCTACCTCATCGGCAAGGACGGCCGCATCACCTACACCCATTTCGGTGAAGGACGCTACAAGGAAACCGAAGCGGAAATCCAGCGCCTGCTGGCGCAATGAGCGCATAGCGCGCGGCCCTGCAAGCGAGAGGCCCATATGCAGGAGGCCCATATCCAAGAGGCCAATGTGCAAGAGGCCTGCATCCCAAAGGACGCAGGCCTCTTGCATGCCACGCGGGCGACGCCGCGCGGCGCTTCAGGAAATCGGGTTCCCGCTTACTTCGCCTCGCCTTCGCCCGCGGGTTGCAGCTGGTTGATCAAGGCCGGCCAGGTGTTGATCGACAGCAAGTGGCAGTAGACCAGCGGCAACCAACCGTTCGCGCGCCAGCGCAGGAACGTTTCGTCGGGCAGCTTGTTGAACTTGGCTTCGTCCACGACCTTGAAGCCGGACAGCGCCAGGCGCTGGCCATCGGCCAAGGTGATGTCGGCACGGTTCTCGACCAGCAGGTCAGCCTCGGCCAAGGCGGTGGCGAACTCGGTGGTGAACGCGTGCTGGTTCTGGTAATCGCGGCAGAAATCCAGGGCGCTGCGCGCCAGGGCGGTAGGCTCGCCCGCTTCGTCGAAGAAAGGATTGTCGCGGCCTTCGACCACGGCATCGGCGGCCTCATCCACGCACAGCGTGAACTGGCTGCGGTCCGCGTTCTCCGTGAAGATGAAGGGATAACGGCGAATGTAAGCGGGAATATACGTGCCCTCGCGCCACTTGCCATCGGCACCCACGAACAGGTTCTCACCCGCCCGCACGCCCAGCACCGCTACCGGCGCCGGCTGCGGGCCATCGGTGAAGACGATGGGAAAGTGGCGGCAAGCCGTCGGCAATTCCGTGGCCACCAGCGGCACGGCATTGGTCTTGGCCGCGTAGGCAAAACCCTGGCCGCTGGACAGCGACAGATTGCCATGCAGGTTGGCGTTCAGCGGACGCGGTTCAACATAAAACAGCGGAAGCGAATTCGTAGTCATTACTCAAAATCCAAAAATCTGGTTAAGCGCCCTTTTGGCCGGATCCGGCCGGTTCAGGCCAGGTCAGGAAGAAGACTTTTCATCATCCTGGTCCTGGGGGGACGTCGAGCCGGGCGTCTGCAGCACCGCCGGATCCCCAGCGGGCGCATTCAACCCATTATTCAAACCGCTGGGCATTTGCCCGGGGGTAATTTCAGCGAACGACACCCTCAGGACCTGCGGGTCGGCATAGGCGCCAAGAGGATCCGGTCCGTAGGCGTTATTCGACACCGTACCACGGAACAGCGAATCCACGCCCGGCTTGCTGGGCTCGACCCAGATCGGCGCCGTGCTGGCGGTGACACGCTGCACGATGTCGTTGGGACCCCACGGAGTGTCGTTCATGAACCAGGGCGAGCCTGCCAGCGGGCTGGTCACGAAGGCCGCGGCCACGGCGCCGGTACGGCTACCGATAGAACCGTAGACCTGGGCCGAACCCGCCGTGGGCACGGCCAGCACGCCCACGTTCAGCTTGTGGGTCGCATCGGCATCGTTCAGGCCTATCGTCAGCTTGCCGCCGGCCGGGTTGGCCAGGCTGGGCGAGGCGAGCGTCAGCGTGGCCCTGGCTTGCGGACCATACAGACCCAGCGCGGTGATGTCGCCCTGCGTCGTGATGGCCAGGCTGTTGCCCTGGATCTGGCCCACCGTGCCCAGCGTGACCCCATCCCTGGCAATCAGACTGGCCGGCAGCAGCATGGTGGCAGCGCCGCCTTGCGTGAAGCTGGTGGCCGCTCGCACCGTCGAACCCGCCGCGAAGTTGACCGAGCCAGCCGTGTTGGCCGGACTGGTGCCGGCAATCCTGATGGCGCCCGCATCGGCGCTGACATCGCCACCGAAGGTGAAGCTGCCGCCCGCCAGATCGATACCGTCCGCCCCCGTGGCCGTCAGCTTGCCGCGGTAGGTGGCCGATTGGGCCTCCAGCTGCTGCACACGATAAGCGCTGACCGCACCGTTGAACACAACAGTATCGACGGCGCGCAGCGTCAGGCCGGCCACGCCGGTGACATCGCCCGCGGCGGAGATGTTGTGCGCGGCGTTGATCGCCAGGTTGCTGCTACCCGCGCCATCGAGCGTGCTGCCGAAGACCACCGAGCCCGTGCTGCTGGCCAGCGTGCGATCGCCATTGAGTGCCACCGCGCCGCCGTAGGTCTGGTCGCCCACGGTCTGCACCGCGCCCGCATTCATCGCGGTGGTACCGTCGATGCTCAGGTTGCGCAGCGCGGCCGCACCGCCCACATTGCCCGTGATGGCGGCATTGCCGGCGATGTGCAAAGCTTGCGTACCGGCCTGGGCCGCATCGACCCCCGCCAGCAACGCCACATTGGCGCCGGTCAGCGTGGTGTCCGTGCTCAGGACCAGATGCTGGCCGTAGCGTTGGTTGCCCGTCGTATCGACCGAGCCCGCATCGAGCGCCAGCGTACCGGACGCGCCGGTCGTCAGCGACGCGGCGCGGATGGCGCCGACGAAATGCGTGGCGTCACCAGCGGTCACCGCCAGATTGCCGGCGCGCGTCGTTGCGCCAATGGCTCCGGAGAACGTAACGTCGCCGCCCGCCTGCACCGTCAGGCCACCGCTACCGGCGGTCGCGCCGTCGACAGCGCCGTCGAACAGGACATCGCCCGCACGGCTGGCCAAGGCCTGATTCCCCACCATGGCGGCCGCGCCGACGTAATGCTGGTCGCCCGTGGTGGTGATGCTGCCGTCGTTGAAGGCCGTCGTGCCCTTGACTGTCAACGCACTCAAGGCCTGGCTGGCACCGAGGTTGCCGCCCAGGGTTGCGTTGCCCTCGATGGTCAAGGCATGCGCCCCATCGCCACCATCGAGCAGCGCTACCTGCGTGCCCTTGAGCACCGTGTCCTGACCCAATACGACACGGCTGTCATAGCTCTGCGCGCCGGTGGTGACCACGTCGCCGATATCCAGCTGGACGGTGCCCTTGCCCAGCGTCGTCACCGAAGCGGCGCGCACCTTATCACCGAAGTGCGTCGTGCCGGACGTATCGACCGTCAAGGCCTTGATCGGATCGACGTCGCCGCCGACCCCCACGCCAGCCGCGAAATCGACATCGCCACCGTGAGCCGCGATGCTCAGGTTGGATTTGCCGCTGACCGAGCTGGTGAACGACACATCGCCGCCTTGCGTGGACAGCTGCTGGTCGCCACGCAGCAGGAACTTGCCCTGATACGTCTGGTCGCCGGTGGTGGCGATACTGCCCTGGTACAGGATGGTGCCGCCGGTGACCGCCAGGCTGGCCAAGGCCTGCTGTGCGCCCACGGCGCCGGTGATGATGCCGCGGCCGACGATGGTCAGCGCCTGGGCGCCATCCGCGCCGTTGTTCAAGTGAACTTCATCGCCCGTCAGGACGGTGTTCGCACCCAGCGTCACATGGCCGTTGTAGTTCTGCTCGTCGGTGGTGCGCACGGACCCACCGTTCAACGCGACCGCGCCCGAGGTATTCACCGTGAGCGATGCCAGCGCGGCGTTGCCGCCGACCGCGCCGCCAAAGCTGACGTTGCCGCCCTGCGCCGCGATGGTCAGGTCATGCGCGCCGTCGACCTTGCCGCCGAAGCTCACGCCACCGCCGGTGGTCGTCAGATCCACATCCGCGCCCAGGGTGGCATCACCCTGGTACGACTGCGCGCCGGTGGTGTTGATGGTCGACGTGTAGATACCGGCAGGTCCCGTGACCGTCAGCGCGGCCAAGGCCTTGCCCGCGCCCACGGCGTCGAGCAATTGCGCCGCGCCGTCTATCTTCAAGGACTGCCCGCCCGCCGTGCTGGCGTCAGCGCCCTGGTTCAGGGTCACCACCCCACCCTTCAGCGTGACGTTGGTGCCCAGCACCGCCAGTTCACCGAAGTACTGGTTGCCGGTGGTGTCGACCAGGCTGCCGTTCAAGGCCAGCGTGCCCGGATCATCGGTATACACCGAGCTGGCATACACCTTGTCGTTGAAGGCCGTGGCGCCGGCGGTATTCACCGTCAACGCGCCCAGACGGGCACCCGTGTCACCCGGCACAGGCAAGCTGAAGAGCGATACGGCTTGCTGGCCGACGACACCAGCGAAGGTCACGTCCGCCTGGCCCGCATCGACTTGCAACCCATACGACATGCCGTCGGTGCTGGTGAGCCTGCCGCCGAACAGCACGGCACCGCCGACGGTACCGCCGTTGGCGACGGTGTTCACCGACACGTTCCTGCCGAGGGTGGCATCACCATTGACCGTGAAGGCCGCATCCGTCGTCTGGTACGTCCCTGCCAGCGTGGTCGCGCCGTTGTAGGTCTGCGTACCCGAGGTCGTGACGCTGGCAATATAGTTGCCTTCGCCGGTGACCGTCAGGCTGTCCAGATCGGACGAAGCGCCGTACACCGAAACCGCGCCCGCGCCGGCGTCGAGCGTGGCCGCCAGGCCACCGCCGGCAAGCGTCCCGCTCACACGGATATCGCCATCGGTAGCGGTCAACGTGCGCAGGCCTCCAGGCATGCCGGCGCCGTTCAGGTCGATATCGCCCTGAACTTCTATGGAGCCGCCCTTCAGGTTGCCCACGAGCGTCAAGTTGCCGTTGTAGACCTGCGCGCCGTCTGTCGTGACATTCTGCGCGGTGATCTGGCTGCCGGTCACCGAGAGGCTGCCCATGTCGGCCGCCGCGATATCCTTGTTGATCCACACACCACCGCCCGTCGATGTCAGGTCGACGTGGCCGCCGTTACCGGCGATCAGGTCCTTGCCGCTGTTGACGACCAGGTCGCCCATCGTCGTGATGCCGATGTCGCCGTCGTGGGTGGTGAGATCGTTCAAGGTCAGGGCATTGCCGCCGGACAGGTAAAGCCCGCCCGTGCCGGTGACCGATCCCGTGACTTCGGTGACCGCGATGTTCAACGGCGAGTTGACACTGCCGACGCCATCGCGCGCCGTCAGGGTCAGGCCATAGGCGGTCAGGCTGTTGCCGCTGCCCAGGTTGGCGATCTTGCCGGTAGTGGCGGTCAGTTCGATCTGGCCGTCGGTGCTGCCGGCGTTGATGGTGCCGATACCGATGTCGCCGGTATCCGACGTGATCGCGATCGTGCGGCCGGCGCCGGTGGCTGTCACGGATACGGCGTCGACCTTGCGGGAGGACGACAAGTCGATGTTGCCCGCGGCCAATACGCCGGTGGCGATCAGGTCGCCCGTGTTGGTGACGCTGATGTCGCCGTTGCTCGTGCGCAGGGTCGCATCCAGATCACCGGTGTTCACAACCGTCAGGTTGGCCGCGTTGCTGGTGTTGGTCAGCTTGGCGTTCAACATAGCGACTTGCGTATTCAAGGTGGTGTCGCCACCCGCCGCCCCGCTTATGAAAGTCAGGCTGTCGGCCGTGACATCCAGTGAGCGTGACGTAGCGCCGTCAGCCACGACATCGGCCGTACCCTGCAACGTGGCGCTGCCGACGACGTTCAAGCCAGCTTCGGGCAGCGTCAACGTGCCGCCCGAAGACAACAGCAGCGTCTGCAAGCCGCTGACGATGCCGGAGCTGGCATCCATGTCGCCCAGGGTCTTGATGCTGAGCGTGCCGCCCGCGCCGGGATTGGTGTTGGTGCCGACCGACAACGCGCTGGTGGCGCGGTTGTCGATGGCGATCACGCCACCGGCCTGGGTGATCAGATCGCCCAGATGTGCCACCTGGGTAATCAATCCTCCGCCGTTGATCTGGGTGCCATCACCCACGCGGCCGATGTCGCCACCCGCCGTCGCATTGAGCGTATCGCCGATGATCAGGGTGCTGTTCGTACCGTAGATATCGCCGGCGGCCTTCAGTGTGACCGCGCCGGCACCGACGGCACCGATGCCGCCGTTGGCGCCGGCCGAAATGGCAACGACCTTCAGGTCACCACCCGCGTCGATGGTGATCGTATTGCCGGCGTTCGCGGTGTTCGCGATCACGCTCGCCGCAACCGTGTTGCCGGCCGTGGTGATGTCGACAGCACCGTTGCCCGCGACGATCGTTTGCAGCGTAATGCCCGCCGCATTGTTGTCATCGATATAGACATTGCCCGAGGCGCTGGTCGCGGTCAGGTTGGACGTTGTCGTTTGCACCGTCTTGGCGTCGCCGGGCACGGCGCCGCCGATGCCGGCGGAAGCCTGCATCGAGACCGTGCTACCGATGATGCGGGTCTCAGCGTTGCTGTCATCAACGATGCTGCTGCCGAGGGTATTGAAGTTCAAGCTGACAGCGCCGGCGCCTGCATCGATATTGCCGGCAACCAGAACGCTGTTCGCGCCGGTGCTCGTGACGGTGATGTTGTTATTCGCCACCGCATTGGCGATCTGCAGATTGCCTTGCGCTGTGACGTTGATCGTATTGCCCGTCACGAAGGACAGGATGGTTCCGGCCTCCGCTTCCAGATAGACCGAGCCGTTGCTGCTGTTTGCTTCGACGCGCGGGCTGCCGACAACCATGCGCCCCGAGGATGAACCGATATCGCCGGAGGCGTTCAGCGTGATCCGGTAGCCTTCCATGGAAGACGCGCCGGTGCTGGCGATTGCGCCGTTCTGCGCGGTCAACGCGACTTCGGTGTTCTCCGTTCCCGCATGGATGGTGCCGACGGTGACGTTGCCCGAAGCGGCATTGACCTTGATGTCGTTGCCCACGGCATCGGTGAGCGAATTCACGCTGGTCAGCTTGATCGCACCGGCCGACGTGACGTTGGTCGAGCCATTGCTGACGCTGGACGTCAAGCCACCCGTCAGCGAATCCAGGACATCGAGGTAGAGCGATCCCGTACCGGTGACGCTCGCCGACACCGTCTTCGACGCGGCGGACAGTTGCAGCGCCGCCGTGTCCGAGCCGATGCCATTGGCCGCCGTCAGGTTGATCGCGCCCGTGCCGGACGTGGTGATCGAACCGCCATTGGACAGGATGCTGCCATCACTGGCCGACAACGTCAGGTTCGCATTGCCGCCGTTCTTGACCTGGCCGACCAGGATGTCGCCGCCCGTAGCCACGACCGACAGCGCACCGCCCGCGTTGACGTTGTCCAGATTGATCTTCCCGGTCTGGGCAACCCAGGTGCCGCCACCGGAGGTGGACGTCAGATCGCTGACCTGCGTGTTCAGCGCCTGGACATTCGTACCGATCGTGCTGCCGGCGCTGGCGTTCGTGGTGAGCGTCAGGTCATGCGCGGTAATGAGTGAGGGTCCGCCGGACGCCACGATGCTGGCGGAGCCGCTGTTGCCCTGGCCAGCGGTCAGCGCAACCGCGCCGTCGCCCGCATTGATCGTGCCGACGCTGATGCCGCCGCGAGTCGTGTAGCTGAAGTCCAGGTCCGAGGAATTCGAGACGTTGGTCAGCGTGCTCGTGCCGTTGTCCGAGGCCACGAACGTCAGGCCGGTGGCGGCCAGGGACATCGTCCCGGCGCTGCCGGTGGTGGCGCCCGCCGTACGGTCTATCGACAGCTTGGCCAGGCCCATGCTGTCGACAACGTTGAAGCTGCCCGAGTTATTGATCGCCAGAGTATCGGTAGCGACATTCAGCGCCGTGCCGCCTGCACCGATGGATGCGCCCGTACCGGCGGCGGTCAGCGTAATGCTGTCGCCGCTGATGGTGTTCGCGCCGCTGGTACCCACTACGCTCCCGCGCTGCGCCGTCAGCGTCACATCGCCGTTGGCCGACGCGATGCTGCCCACGGCCAGGTCGGAGCTGCCCGAACCGCCATTGCCCGAGGTCAGCGTGATGTCGCCGTCCGCGCTTACCGTGGTGGCGATCAAGCCGTAATTACCGGTCAGGGCGATGCTGCCGTCCGCGCCATTGGCATTGGCAGCGGCGTGCAGGGTGACGGTGGTCGTCGCCTGCGAATTGGACGTGACCAGGATGGCGCTCACGTTGCCGATGGAACCGGCGGCGGTCAGGTCGATGGCCGTGGCGTTGTTGATGGTGCCGCTCAGGATCGAACCGCCCTGGTTGTCCATCGTGAACGTGTGGTTGTCCACATCGATGGACCCCAGCGAAATGTCGCCCGAGTTGTTGGTCAGCGAGCTGTCGCCGTGGGCGCTGAAGCTGGTGATCGTGGTATTGCTGTTCAACCCCACCGACACGCCGCCATCACGCGAGTAGGCGCTGAGGGTATTGACGTTGGTATCGATGTCGTTGCCGATGGCGCCGACCGACGTGTCGCCGGACAGCGTCAGGCCAGCCGCGTCGATCTTCGTGCTGGAGTCGCCGTCGCCCGTCAACGCGCTGTTGAGCGCCGACAGGCTGACATTATCCAGGCCCACATTGATGGTACCGACTTGAATGCCACGGTCGCTGGACAGGCGCAGGTCCAGACCGCCCGCGTCGGTGATGTTGTTCACCACCATCTTCGAGCCGTCATCCGTGACGCCGAAGTTCACCGGATGGCCGCCGTCGCGGGCGGCCCAATCGATCTCGTAGACGCGGGCGGACGTACCGCGCGCATCGATGCTCAGGGCGTCCAGATGCTTCGTATCGGTGACGTAGACGTCGCCCGAGTTATCCACATTGAGCTGCGGCGTCGACAGCGTCAGCGCATTGCCGGCGGCGCCGATATTGCCGTTCGCGCCAAAGGTATAAAGCGTCACCTCGCCGGCAACGATATTCGCGCCCCCGCCTGCGTTACCCGCGGTGATGTCGCCGGCGGTGCTCAGGCTGACGGTCCCCGTTGGCAGCACATCGATGCTGCCGACTTCCTGGCTGCGCTGCGACTTGAACGAGAAGTTCAGGCCGGTACTGTCAGCCACCTGCTCCAGCACGTAGCTATCGAGGTTGTCCCATACGTTGAACGTCAGTTCCGGCGCGATGATGCTGAGCATCGTGGGCGGCGGACCCATCGTAGAGGTGCTCGTCACCGACAGCGAGGACAGATCGACGTCATTGGCAACGTTGATATCCCCCCAAGAGATCAAGCTGAGATCCTTGGTCGTGGTATTGATGGCGCTGGCGGCGTCGGTGCCGCCCAGGTTCAAACCGGCGGACAAGGTGATCTGTCCGGCGGTGAGATGCGCATCGGCGGTGGCGTTGCGGATGGAACGGGAGCTATACAGTTGGATCGACTGCGCGGGTCCGGTATCCAGCGTGCCGACCAGGATTTCCTTGTCGCCGCTGAAACGGAAATCCAGTCCGCTGGAATCCGTCACGGTCGTCATGACGTAGCTGGTGCCGTTGTCCACCACGTCGAGGGCCAGGCCCTTGGCCGTGACCTGCACGAGGTTCGTGCCTTGGCCGGCTGCATGCGTGTTGGTCAGGTCCAGCCTGTACAGGTCGGAAGCATTGTCCAGGACGAGATTGCCGCCACTGCTGGCGTTCAACTGGCGCGTATCGGTCAGGACCGCATTGCCGTTGGCGCCGATCGAGCCTTGCGTCGCGCTGAGCGCCAGGACAGGCGTGACGAAGCGGCCCGTGCCGGACTGCAGGATGTCGCCGCCGGTGACCGTGACGTTCGCCGACGTGCCCGCGCTGTTGTTCAGCAGGGTCAGCGTCTTGTCATTGGACACCCACAAGGTCTGGTCGACATCCGAGGACAACGTATTGGCGCTGATGTACAGCGGCTGGCCCGGATTCTCGTTGTAGCGCCCCTGCACGGACTGCGCGTTCAGCGTCAGGTCGCCCGTGATGATGTCCGCGGCGCCCGGCGTGCTGCCGCCGGTACCCGTGTGCGTGCCGTAGATCGTCGACGGGGTCGTCAGCGCGACTGAACCGTTGGCACCCGTTTGGATATGGCCCAGCGTCAGCGTACGGTCGGTGCTCAGCGCCAGGTGCAGGTTATTGGCCGCCGAGATGTTGTTGACCGACATGCCCGCGATGGCGTTCGGGCCGTTGTCCGTGAAGGAGAAGGTCAGCCCGGTAGACGAAATGGCATAGGAATTGGTCTGGCTGGTGACCGAACTGTCGTGCAGCGCCGTCAACGACAGCGAGTCCAGCGTGGTCGCGTTGGATACGGAGACCGATCCGGACGACGCCAGATTCAAATTGCCGGTATTGGTGGACAGCGTGGCACTGCTGCCGATGCCGCCGCCCTTGCCGGTCGCGGACAGATTGATGGTTCCGGCGGTCATGCTTCCGGACGACCGGTTGATGGCACCGTTGATACCCAGGGCCGTGTCGCCCAGCGCCGTCAGCGAAATCGATCCCGCGCCGATGCCGGTATTGATCGTGCCGGTCGCGATGCTGCCCAGCGACACCAGCGAGAAATCCGTACCCGCCAGGGCGCCCGCCACGTTGAGCGTGGTGCCGCTGTATGCCAGCGTCAAGCTGTTGCCCGAACCCAATCCACCGAAGGTGTAGGTGGGAGCCACCACGCTGCCGTTGACCTTGCGGTCCGAGAAGTCCAGCGCCAGGCTATCCAGCGCGCGACCGCCGTTATTGATGTTGATCCCGCCATTGGTCGCGATGCTGAGATCGCTGGTCGACACCGCCAGCGCGCTGCCGCTGTCACCGATGTAGGCGGCGCCGTTCTGGCCGAAGACGGTCAACGTCAGCTTGGGCGCCACGATGGAGCCGGTGGACTGCACGATCGTCGACAGCATATTGGCGGCGGCGTCCACTTCCAGCGAAATGGAATCATTGGCCGACAGCGCGTTGACCCGCAAGCCCTTCTTGGCGGACAGACTGAAATCGTTCAGTGCGCCGGCGCCGTTGATGGTCATCAACGACAGATACGTGCCGAAATCGTGGATGGCGTAGCTTTGGGCGCTCGCCCCCGCACCCGCCGTGACGGCCAGGTCATGCTGTGTCGTGCTGGCGTTGGTGTTGATGATGGACAGGCTGGCCAGGGCCGTATCGCTGTCCACATACATATCGCCGGAACCACTCAAGGTGAGCGCGCTCGTGCCCTTCAACTTCAGCGGCTGCAGGACGACCTGATCATCCTCGTCCAGGGTGCTCGAGCCTATGGCGCCCGACCCCGCCGTCAGCGCCACGGTCGAGGCGGTGATGGAACCCGGATTCGCTTCGTCATCGTTGACGATGTCGCCATTGGTCGTCAAACGCACCGTGCCGGTGGCACCGGCATCGATCGTACCCACGCGCACGGACTTGTTGTAGCCCGTGAAGTTGAATTCGAAAGGCGTGCTGCTGGCGATATTGCTCAGGTAATACGCGCCGTAATCTTCAGTCAGTGCGAAGGACGTCAGGTTGAGGCCGGAGATGTCGTATGCAGCCACCGCGCCATTGTTGCGGGTGATGTCCAGACGGCTGAAGCTGCCGGTGTTGTGGACAGCTATGTCGCCACCGCTGCTCAACGTGACGTCGGGCGCTGTCAGCGTCAATGCCCGGCCGACGGCACCGATAGCGCCATTTGCCGTCAGAGCCAGCGCGGGAGCCGTGATCGCCGTATCGGTATCGCCATCATCGACGATGGAGCCGCCGGCGTTGGCCAGGTTCACCTGCGTGCCGGCCTGGATGGTGCCGACGACGGTATCGCCTGCAGCCTGCTGGTATTGCACCTGCTTGCCCGCGGTAACCGAGGCCAGCGTGACAGCGTCGCTGGTGCCGATGGCCGACAGCCAGACATCGCCGCTCGCCGCATGCGCGGTGATCGTCACCGGCTTGCTGCCGTCGAACAGGATGGCGCGGCGGCCCTGCTCGGGGGCTTGCCAGGATTCGACCGCGACATCGGCGCCGCCGATCGAACCCGCGGCCGACAACGTCACGTCGTTGTCGAAGGCGGTGATCATCCCATAGCCGTTGCTGTTCAGGATGGAACCGTGTTGAGCAGTCAACGTGATATTGCCGTTCGGGCTATATACCGTGCTGCTCAGCGCCAGGTCGCCCTGCACCGCGTCGATGGCGATATTGCCGTCGTAAGCGTAGATGCCGCTCAGCACGATGGTGCCGGTGTAATTGCTGGAACCGGTGGGGCTGGGCAGCTGGACGTAGATGCCGCCGTGATTGGCCTGCGCGCCCAGGTTGCCGGTGACGATGTCCAGGTGATCGGCGCCTTCCGCACCGATCGCGCCGTAGGCATTCAGGTTGACCGAATTGGCCACCAGAACCGTGCTCTTGTCGCCGTCGTCCTTGATCGATCCATTCTTCGACGTCAGGTTGACGCTGCCGCTGGAGCTGGTGTTCACGGATCCAACCGTGATGTCGCGGTCGCTGGTGAACGAGAAATTCAGTGAGCTGGTGTCGCTGACATCGCTCAAGGTATGGCCCGAGGTGCTGTCCAGCACCTTGAACAACAGGCTGGGCGCCTTGACCTGCAGGTCATAGACGTCATCGCTGTCCTTATGCAGCGCGGTCACGGACAGCGTGTTCAGATCGCTGATGCTGCCCACATAAAGATTGCCGCGTGTGGCCAGCGTCAGGGAACTCGCGTTCGTGTCGATCACGTCGTCCGACGTACCGATATAGCCCTGGTTCGCGGCCAGCGTCAGGTAGTAGGCGGTGACACGCGTATTGGCGTCGCCATCGTCGGTGATATTGCCCCGCGTGGCGGTGAACGACGCCTGGGTGCCGACGCGGATATTGCCCAGCACCATGCCTTGATCGCCCTGGAAGGAGAAGGACGACAGGGCCGAACTATAGACGTCGTTGAAGTGGTAGACGCTGCCGTCATCCGTCACATTGAAGGACAGGTAAGGCGACGACGTGATTTGCAGGACGTTGGGCGTGCCCGGGGCCTGGTGCGTGTTGCTGATGCTGAGCGAGGTCAACGTCTTGCCGCTGTTGTCGACGTAGACATCCTTGCCGCTGGTCAGCGTCAGCGTATCGGTGTTGGTGTTCAGGTGGCCGGCGCTGGTACCGAGCGTCCCTTGCGGGGCATACAGCTCGATGCGCTCGCCCGCCAGCAGGTTGCCCGGCAGCGCGGCCAGGATGTCGCCGCCCGCATTGATGTACAGGCGGCCGCTACCCGCATCGACCTGATTGACGGTGACGCCGGAAGCCGCCTGGACGGTGATGTCCTGGTAGGCCTTGAGGCTGTCCAGCTTCAGCGCGCCGCTGACCTGGTTGATATAGATGGAACCGGCGGTGGCGGTCAACTCGCCCGCGGCCGTGCGCAGCTGGTTGGAGGCGGTACCGATGGTGTAGGTCGGTGGCGAGCCATTGCTCGGGTTCGCGGCGACGGGCGCCAGCAGGTAGACCCGGGCGCCGGTGATCAACGCGGTGTTGCTGGTATCCGCGTTCTCGATCACGCTGTCGCTGGACAGGGTGACACTGCCCGCGCCGGCGTTGATGCTGCCGCGCACCAGGATGGCCTGCCCTTTCAGGCTTACCGCGCCACCGCTGGAGCTGATGTTGTTGGCCAGCAGCACGCCGGCGCCGTTGATGGTGATGTCGCCACCAGCCTGGCTGGTGATGTTGTCGGCGGTCAGCGTGGCGGCGCTGGACTCGACATCCAGCTTGCCTGCCACGGCGCCACTGACCTTCGAAGCCGTCGTACGCAGGGCGCGGATGAAGCCCGCATTCGGACCATTCAGGTTCAGGCTGTCGGTGCGGATCAGCGTATTCGCGCTGGCGTCGATGTTGCCGGTCGCTGACGTAAGGACAGTCTGGGCTCCCGCGTTGAAAGCGCCTCCCAGGTACAGGTCGGAAGTCGCGAAGACCGTGACATTGCCGGCGGCGTTGATATCGCCCAGGTTGGTCTGGCCGAGGTTGAACAGATTGATGCCGCCGGCGGTCGCCGTCGCCGTCAGGGTGCCGGCCTGGGAGATCAAGGCCTGCGCGGCCGAGCCGATGGCGGTCGCGGCCTGCAAGGTCAGGTTGCCGGCGGAGATCTTGGTGCCCGACGTACCGGTGATGCCGCCGGTGGTCGAGGTCAGCGCCAGGTTGCCGGTACCGGTGCTGTTGCCCGGCGCACCGACGTCGACGATGCCGACGGTGATCGAGCGGTCGCCGGTGAACGACAGATTCAGGCCGGGTTGGTGGATGGAAGTCAGGGCATAGCTGCTGCCATCGGTGACATCGAAGGTCAGGCCGGAGGACGTGATGTCGTAGGTATTGACCTTGCCGGTCTGCGCGTGGCGGCTATTGATGGCCAGCGACGACAGCGTGCCGCTGTTGGCGACGACGATGTCCCCGCCGGAGGAAACGGCCAGGACGCTGGTGGCCGTGTTCAGCGCGGCGCCGGTGGCACCCACGTTGGCCGCTTCCGCGTCCAGCTTCACGGAAGCGCCGGCCAGGGACTGGTTGGCGCCGCCGGTGTTGTAGATCGAACCCGCGGTGCTGGCGACATTGACCGCCCCGCTGCCCGCGTTGATCGCATTGGCCAGATTGATGTTGCCGGAAGCCTGCAGGGTAATGCTGCCGCCGTTGGAGGTCAGCTTGCCGATGCTGTCCAGCGAGCTGCCCACGCCCAAGGCTTGCAGGTAGATGTTGCCGCCCTGCGTGGTGATCTCGGTGTTCGAATCCAGGAAGCGGATGCCGCCCGATGCCGTCGATTGCAAGGTGAAGGTCGAACCGGCCTCGGTCTGCAGATTGATCGCGCTCATCGCGTCGATGGTGATCTGTCCCGTCGCGCTCAACGTGAGATTGCCGTTACCCGCCTGCGCTTCCAGCCATCCGCGTGATACGGTGTTGCCGGTATTGCTCGATGCCGTATCGCTGGTGATCTCCAGGGTCGCCGGGTCGATCAGCAGCGTGCCCACTTTGCCCTTGGGCGCGCGCAAATCCGCCGAACCCGTCAGGCTGATGTTCTTTTCGGCCGACACTTCCGCGAAACCGCCGTCGCCGCCATTGGCGCCGCCGCGGGCCGAAATCGTGCCCGCGAACGCGGTGCTGTCGGTCGACCACAGGGTGACATTGCCGCCCTTGCCCTGGTCCAGAGCATCCGCCTTCAGCGCCGCACCGGCGGCCACGCTCAAAGTGGCCGACTTGGTGCTATAGGCCGCCGAGCCGTCCGCCGGCGCCACGCCCTGGCTGCCCAAGGCGATCTCGCCGCCGCCGGCCGCGCCGGAGGCATCGATGACGGCGCCGCTGGCAACCTTGACGTTCTGGCCGGTCACCACGACCTTGCCGCCCTGCTCGCCCGCGTTGGTACCGCTGGCGTCCACCGTGCCGGCCACGTTCACCGTACCGGCATCGCCGCCGGACAACACGATCTTGCCGTTCCTGGTGCCCACCGACTTGGCGCTGACGATGCCGTCCGTATTGATGACGTTGTCGACCACGTCCTTGACCGCGCGCGCGGTCATCAGCACCGTACCGCCGTCGGCGCGGATCACGCCCGTATTGGTGACCAGCGCGCCGACCGCCTTGCCGCTGGCGTCCTTGGGCGCATCCTTGACCACCGAGCTGGCGTCGAAGCTCAACAGGCCGTCGCCTTGGAAGTCCACCGTGAACGTGCGGGCGCCGGCCAGGGCGACCTTGCCCAGCTTGGCTTCGATCACGCCCGAGTTCTTCACCGCGGGCGCCACCAGCGCGGCCAGGCCGCTGTCCTTGATGCTGATCTGGCCTTCGTTGACCACCATCGCATTCAGATTGGTCGACGCCTGGTTGAACTTCAGGCGCCCCGCCATGAAGTCTTCGTCGCGGATGTTGGCCGTGGTGGCCACCAGGCCGCCCACGTCCACGCGTGCGCTCTTGCCGAACACCACCCCGTTCGGATTGACCAGCATCACCGTGCCGTTGGCGTTGAGCTTGCCGAAGATGGCGGACGGATCATTGCCCACCACGCGGTTCAGCGTCACGCTCTTGCTGCCCGGCTGGACGAAGTTGACCGTCTCGTTGGCGCCGATGCTGAAGCCCTTCCAGTTGATGATGGCTTTGCCGCTGCTCTGATTGATGTTCAGCGTGCCATTGCCCTGGTTGTTGATCGTGGCGGAACCCGCGACCACGTTGCCGCCGGTCGGGTTGGCCTGGGCGCCGCCGGAAACCACGGAGCCGATCACCACGGCCAAGGTGGTCAGGGCCGGCAGTGCGCCCGGCCTCGAGAGCTGGGCAAGTGGCGCGCGGCGCACGGGCAGGACGATGTTGCGTTGAGCGAAGGAACGGGGAAGGCGCTTCATGATCGGTATCGTCTCTGCTGCTTAGTACTGGGCCGAAATGCTGAAGAAAATGCGGGGGTTCTTGTTGCCTTGGGTCAGCACGTCGGTGCTGAGCGGCTTGGCGACTTCGAACGTGGCATATACGGTCTTGGTGATGTTGGCGCGCACACCGCCGCCGAAGGAGGCGAGCTTGCTGCGCGTCACGTCGGCGCTGGCCGAACGGGAATAGATACGGCCGCCATCGACGAAGGAGTAGACATGCGCGCCATGCGGCAGGAAGGTGGCCGAGGAAATGGCGTAGCGCAGTTCCAGCGAAGCGGCCATGCCGCTGTCAGCTGAAATTTCGCCGTCGTCGTAGCCGCGCGCGAAGTTGGGGCCGCCCAGGGCGAATTCCTCGCTGGCCAGCAAAGGACTGGCGCTGTACTGGCCGGCGAAGGTCGCCACCAGGCTGAAACGGTCGTTCAACTGCTGCAGGCGGGTCACTTCCGCCGTGGCCTTGAAGAAGTCGGGCTTGCCGTTCTCGCGCGAAGCCAGCGCCGCGCCTTCCTTGCTGGCGCCCATGGCGTTCAGGCCCTGGTGCAGGGTGCCGCGCACGGCGGTAATGCCGTTCCAGGTATCGGTACGGTCGTAGCTCAAGCCCATGCGCAGCACGCGCAGGCGGTCGCTGGTAAAGGGCGCGCCGGTGATGTCGGTGGTGACGTTGCGCGCCTCGAACAGGCCGACGGCGCGCAGGTTTTCCAGGCGCGAACGGATGATGGGATAGGTCGCCGTGGCCGCATAGGACTGCACGTCGCTGGCCACGTTGAGCTGGGACAGTTCACGGCCCGGTTCGCTCTTGGCGTAGTTGGCCGTCAGGCCGACGGTCATGCCCGTGTCGGTCACCAGCATGTCGTAGGCACCGCCCACGGACTTGCTGCGGTAAGCGGGAAAGCCCACGCTGCCGTACAAGGTGGCGTGGTCGGCACGCTCGCCGAAAGAATTCAGGCTGATCTGGGTCGTGGCTTCGCTCCAGCCCAGATAGGGTGAGCTGCGGTTGTCCATGCCCACCCGCGCGTCGACCGCCTTGCGCTCGCTGTGCACCACCAGTACCGAACCGCCCACTTCCTTGGGCGAGGGCTCCAGCGAAGCCCGCACGCTCATGCCGGCCAGGTCATTGGCCAACAGCAGTTGACGTTCGACTTCGGCGACATTGATCGGACGCGTGCCGCGCAGGCGCCGCACCAGCTTTTCCACCGCGGCTTTCGCCGGTCCGACATCGCCGTCATAGACGACATCGGAAATGAAGCCTTCCACCACCACAATGCGGAAATGGCCGGCGTCGATGGTCTGCTCCGGCACGATGACGCGCGTCGTGACATAGCCGGCATTGCGATAGCGCAGCTCGATCTCGTTGGCCACATTGAAGGCGTCCGCCACGGTGATCGTCTTGCCGATCAGGCCCTGGTACAGCGGCATCAGCTCGTCAGGGCGATAACGCGTCACGCCTTCGATGCGCATGTCCGTCAGCGTGAAGTTCAGCTTGTCGGCCCCCGCGGGCGCTTGCGACGCGCTGCCTTGCTGCACGGTGACCGCCGGCACGCCCGGCGAACTCAGCGGCATGGCCGGCTGCGGCAGCGGGCGGCCCGCTTCAGCCCCGGACGGCAGTTGTACGTTCTGTGCCGCCGCGGAACCGGCGGCCAAGGCCAGCGCCAGGGCGATGCCTGATCGTGACCCCCAGCGAGAACCCAGACGAGAAAGGGAAGAAAGGGAAAGCGAAGACCAACTGTTGCGATGCGACATGGATGACGGCTGCGACTTTACATTTTGAATAACTCTCCGCTATTTGACACATTCATGCCTATTTCGTAAACATTCGATTTGTGAAGATGACAGTTGTTTGCTGCTCATCCCTAAGACTTTCCCAGGGAGCCTTGCCTCAAACCAGCAAATAAGACTGGTATTTGGCGGTTTATCGGGGATATCAGCTTTTTGCTCGTTGTATGTCCACCACTAGGGCGCACGTCCAAAAAACAAATAATTGCTGATTATTTCGCTTCCCTTCCCTACCGTAAAAGGGCCGCGTCACAGAAGCGGCGGATCGCTCCCCGTTTTCATTCCCCGATGCGGCCGGATTCGCGGGCCGCCCTCCCCATTACAGTTTCACCACCTGCAGCACCGCATCGGCGAAAGCCTTGGGCGCTTCCTGCGGCAGGTTGTGGCCGATCCCGCCGGTGAGATCGCGATGCTGGTATTTGTTCGTGAATTGCTTGGCATAAGCGGCCGGCGCCGGGTGGGCGGCACCGTTGGCATCGCCCTCCATGGTGATGGCGGGAATGACGATCTTGGGCGCCGCGGCCAGACGGCGCTCGTAATCGTCGTACTGTGACTCCCCTTGCGCCAGGCCCAGGCGCCAGCGGTAGTTGTGGATCACCACCGCCACATGATCGGGATTGTCGAAGGACCGTGCCGAGCGTTCGTAGGTGGCATCATCGAACTGCCATTTCGGCGAAGCCTGTTGCCAGATCAATTTGTTGAAGGCGTGCACATTGGCGGCATAGCCTTGCGCGCCGCGCTCCGTGGCGAAGTAGAACTGATACCACCATTGCAGCTCGGCGGCCGGCGGCAGCGGCTTGGCGTTGGCTTGCTGGCTACCGATCAGATAGCCGCTCACCGACACCAGTCCGCGAAAGCGTTCCGGCCACAAGGCCGCCAGGATATCGGCCGTACGCGCGCCCCAGTCGAAACCGGCGATCACGGCCTTCTCGATCTTCAAGGCGTCCATCAGCGCGATGATGTCCAGCGCCACCACCGCCTGCTGGCCGTTGCGCGGGGTATCCGCCGACAGGAAGCGCGTCGAGCCATAGCCTCGCAGATAAGGCACGATCACCCGATAGCCCGCGGCCGCCAGCATCGGCGCAACGTCGATGAAGCTGTGGATATCATAGGGCCAGCCGTGCAGCAGAATGGCCACCGGACCATTGGCGGGTCCCACCTCCGCATAGCCGACATTCAGGGTGCCAGCATTGATCTGGCGTATCGTGCCGAAGGACGTGGTGCCGGCAGCGCGCGTGGATGCCTGGGCAGCTGCGCTCTGTTGCGTACTCTGCGCGCGGGCGGTACCGCCCAGGCCCAGGTTCAGCACGCCAAGGGCGGCCAGGGCTGAGGTCGAGCCGAGCAGACGGCGGCGCTGGGGATTCACGAGATTCGACATGATGCATGCTCCAAAGCAGATGTAGGGTGGGGGCGCCGCCACCCATCCGCGACCTGCGCGTTGATGGATGAATCTGGCGTTGGAGTCTTTTTAACGAAGCGTGCCACCCGCTTGGTTTGCGTATGTGTCGGCCCCAGGGAGCCATACAGTGCGATACAAAACTCTGTACAAAGCGCCCGCCCAGGGCTGCTGACGGCCGCCCCGCCCTTGCTGCGCGACCCTGCCGCGCTGGTGGCGGCGCCCCGGAGCCCGGGTAGAAATTCAACCCACTAAGGGAAGACCCGTTCCGAACTTTCCCTAGTAGGCGGTGAACGGCCTATACGATTATCGTATTTTCGACAGCGACGGATGGCCTGGACCCGCTCCGGATCGGCCGCCGCTCCAGGCAGTTATGGATGTATGGACGCTTCGGAACGATTTCCCTCATGCCGACATCGACTTCCCGCCCCTTGCTGAAGAAAGACGCGATCGCCCCTGTCCAGTCGGAACCCAATCTGACGGATCGCATCGCGGAAATGCTGCTGGACGAAATTACCAGTGGCGACTATCAAGTCGGCGAAGTCCTGCCTCCCGAACAAGCCATCGCCACCCGCCTCGGTGTCTCCCGCACCGTGTTGCGCGAAGCGGTTTCCCGCCTGAAAGTCCACGGCGTTGTCCAAAGCAAGCAAGGTCGCGGCCTGACGGTCATGCAGACCAACCGGCCGTCGGTACTGCGCATGCAGGCCGCCGACTTCGGCGACGCCGATCAGGTGCTGCGCATCGTCGAATTGCGCCGCGGCTTTGAAATCGAGGCCGCGGCCCTGGCCGCGCAACGGCGCGACGACGACGACCTGGCTGCCATGCGCCAGGCCCTGCGCAATATGCGCGAGGCCATCGCCACCGGCGACGTGGCCGAGGGCGTGGATGCCGACATGGAGTTCCACCGCTGCGTGGCCCGCTCCACCCGCAACGAACACTATCTGAATTTCTTCGACTTCCTGGCGGTATTGCTGAAGAAGAACCTGCGCGTCTCGCGTTCACGCTCAGCCAAGATCGCCGGCCGGGGCGCCCAGGCGCAGAAGGAACACGAAGCGCTGTTCGCCGCCATCGAACAACGCGACGCGGAGCTGGCGCGACAGCAAGCCCGCATGCACGTCGACAACACCGAATCAAGATTACGTACAGCGGTAGCCACAGCCGAAAAACCATGACGCGGCTACCGGCGGATCCAAGGGGAATGGATGATGAGTCGGAAATCGATAGACGAGTTGGTGCGGGCAGACGAGGGCTTGATCAGCCGGTCCATCTTCGTCGACGACGGAATTTTTCAGCAGGAGCTGGAGCGTATTTTCGCGCGCGCCTGGCTGTTCGTCGGGCATGAAAGCCTGGTGCCCAAGCCGGACGACTACTTTGTCTCGCGCATGGGCACGGAATCCGTCATCCTGACGCGTGACCGGCAAGGCCACATCCAGGTCATGCTGAACAGCTGTTCGCATCGCGGCATGAAGCTGTGCCGCTACGACCACGGCAATAGCCGTACCTTCACCTGTCCGTATCACGGCTGGAGTTTCTCCACCGACGGCAAGCTGGCGGGGCGCCCGGGCGAACTGGTGGGCGTGCCGGGCCACGCCACGCACTACAAGGGCGAGCTGGATAAAAGCCAATGGGGCCTGAAGACAGTCGCCAAGGTAGTCAATTACAAAGGCGCCATCTGGGCCACGTGGGATCCCGACGCGCCCGCTTTCCTCGACTACCTGGGCAATATGCGGCTCTACCTGGACGCGGCGCTGGACCACCGCGACGGCAGCCCCGGCGGGTCGGAAGTCATCGGCGGCGTGCAGAAATGGCGCATCAAGTGCAACTGGAAATTCGCGCCCGAAAATTTCATCGGGGACCTTTACCACGACATCAGCCACCGCTCCGTCGACATCGTCGGCATCGGCCCAGGCGGCGGCAAGGGCCGGCGCGATCCGTCGGCCACCCGCTCGGCCATCTGCTTTCCGGATCTGGGGCACGGCCTGCTGGGCCGCCTGCCTTTCCATGAGGAACCGCCCTACTCGCCCCAGTACGGCCGCTATCCGGAAGTGGAAGCCTACTACCGCGAGATCCATGAAAAACGCGTGAACACGCTGGGCTCGGCGATGCGCGTGCAGACCAGCGTCGGCACCATCTTCCCCAATATGTCCTTCCATGGCCGCCAGCCACGCACGCTGGCCGTATTTCATCCCATAAGCCCGACTGAAATGGAGATGTGGCGCATGTACCTGGTGGACAAGGACGCGCCCGAAGCGGTCAAGGAAGCGGCCCGCCATTACTTCCTGCGCTATTCCGGTCCGGGCGGCATGACCGAGTCCGACGACATGGAAAACTGGACCGGCGCCACCGAAGCCAGCATGGGCACGCTGTCGCGTGAACTGTATTTCAACTACCAGATGGGCGTGGGCCATGCGCAGGCAGTGCCCGAGATCCCGGGCTGTGCCGTCAACGGCGAATACTCCGAGGAAAACGCCCGCGCGTTCTATCGCCGCTGGGGGCAGTTCATGAACGGCCAGGGTTGGGACCAGTTGATGGCCCGCGCCGTCCGGATCGAGGAGAAGGCCGCATGAATACGCCTACTGCAAGCCTCGCGCAGCCCGGGACGGCTGCCGCGTCCAGCGCGGCGCCCGCGGCCGCCGCCGTTGCTGCACCCGCCGCTACTACACCTGCCGTCGATCCCAGCGTCGATGACATACACATATGGTGGCAGGCGCAACGCTTCCTGCACTATGAAGCCGACCTGCTCGATCACCGTGAATTCGAGACCTGGGTAAGTCTGCTGGACGAGGACATCGCCTACCGGATGCCGCTGACGCGCAACGTCCGGCGCGATGCCATGGACCAGGAATTCTCCGGCGTGCACGACGCCGCCTGGTTCGACGAAGGCATCGACACCTTGCGCCAACGGGTCGCGCAACTCAAGACCGGCATCCATTGGGCCGAAGAACCCGCGTCGCGCGTCTCGCGCCTGGTCACCAATATCCGCGTGCTCGATGTCAGCCCGGATGAAGGTGGCGGCGAACGCGTGCGTGTGCGTTCGCGCTTCCTGATTTATCAAAACCGTCTGCAAGCCGAGGTCAACCTCTTCGCCGGCAAGCGCGAGGATGTCCTGCGGCGGCGCGACGGCCACTGGAAGATTCTTGCGCGCGAAATTCATCTGGACCAGAACGTCCTGCTTTCCAAGGCGCTCACCGTCTTCTTCTAACGCCCTGCCGTACGGCGCCGGCCCGCCTGCCGGCACACGCTGCCTTTTCTTTCCACGAGGACTCGCCATCGGCGGCGGGTCAGGCTCGTCCGTACCTGGAGTCGATAGCATGCAAAGACGTTCCGTATTGAAACTGTTCGCCGCCGGCGCGGCGCTAGGCACCAGCGCTTGGTCGCAGGCAGCCGCTGCCGCCGGCACGCCTGGAGCCGGCGCGGCGGCTACGGCGTCGACGTCGCCATCCGCCCCCACGGCCACATCTGCATCTGCATCTGCATCCGCCGGCGGTTACGCCAGCAAGCCGATCCGCCTCATCGTGCCCTATCCGCCCGGCGGCGTAACGGACGTCGCCGGACGCCTGGCCAGTGAAATCCTCGGCAGCAGATTCGGCCAGCCCGTGGTGGTGGAGAACCGTCCGGGCGCCAACGGCATGATAGGGAACCAGCACGTGGCCGCCGCGCCGCCGGACGGCTACACCCTGCTGCTCAACGGCCTGGGCGGCATGGTCCTGCCGATGGCCACCGTCACCGGCCTGCCGCTGGACACGGCGCGCGCGTTCACGCCCATCGGTGAAATGGCGGAGTTCATCAACGTATTGATCGTGCGGGCCGACTCGCCCATCCGCAGCGTCAACGACCTGCTGGCGCTGGCCCGCCAGCGCAGCAAGGACGGCCTGAGCTACGGCTCCAACGGCATCGGCACGTCGGTCCACCTGACCACGGCGTTCTTCGCGCAACGCACCGGCGTCCATCTGTTGCATGTGCCCTATAAGGGCAGCAGTGAAATGCTGGTAGACGTGATCAACGGCAATCTGGATTTCAGCTTCAGCAACCTGCCGCCGGTGCAGGGTCTGCTGCGCAAGGGATCGCTGCGCGCCATCGCGGTGACCAGCAGTTATCGCAGCCAGCAGCTGCCGGACGTGCCGACCATGGCGGAACAGGGCCTGGCCGATTTCGATGTCACCAGCTGGTTGGGTTTATACGGTCCCGCCGGCATGGCCCCGTCCCTGGTGCAGACCTTGAGCAGCGCGCTGCAGGACGGCATGGCCACGCCCAAGGCGCGCGAAACCCTCAGCGCCGCCGGCTTCGAACCCAAGGGATCCACGGCAGCGGCCTTCGCCGAGCTGAATCGCGCCGAACTGGTGCGCTGGAAGCAGGTCGCCGAACGCGCCAGCATTTCCCTCAAATTCGGGACCTGAACCATGGCCCTCATTCAGCCCTTGGGATCTGCCGCGGCCAGCGCGGCGCCGCTATCCCTTGAAACCGCCCTGCCGGACCACACCGTCCACGTCGCCATCATCGGTGCCGGCCATGCGGGCGTGGAATGCGCCTGGGCCCTGCGGACAGCGGGCGTCGAAGGCGATGTCATGCTGCTGGGCGCCGAGCAGCATCCGCCCTACGAACGCCCCCCCCTGTCCAAAGGATTGCTGACCGGCACCACCACGGCCGACCGCATCGCCCTGCGCGCCGACGCTGCCTATGAAAAACAGCGAGTCAGCTACGCGGGCGACGATCCCGTGGTCCACATCGACACCACCGCACGCCTGATCCATACCCGCGGCGGCAGCCGCATCGCTTACGAACACTGCGTGCTGGCCACCGGCGCCAATGCGCGCGCCATCCCGGGCGTGACGGGAGAACGGGTACACACGGTGCGCGGCCTGCACGACGCGCACCGCCTGCGCGACGCCATCCGGCCGGGAATGCGGCTATTGGTGGTGGGCGCGGGCTATCTGGGTCTGGAGGCCGCCTGCTCGGCACGCAAGCTGGGCGCCGAGGTATGCGTGCTGGAGCAACAGCGCAGCCTCATGGGAGGCAGGGTCAGCACCGCCACCGTCCAACGCATGGGTGACTTGCATCGCGATGCCGGCATCGACATCCGCCACGGCGTCACCATTACCGGCTGGCAACGCACGCCGGACGGATGGCGCGCGTCGCTGGCGGACGGTTCAGTGGTGAACGCCGAGCTGGTGCTCGTCTCGATAGGCGCCATCGCGGAAACCGCCTTGGCCGAAGCTGCCGGACTGGCGTGCCGCGACGGCGTCGTTGTCGACGGACAATGCCGCGCCTCGGCGCCGGGCGTCTATGCCATTGGCGATTGCGCCAGCGCCTTTCGCGAGGAATTGCAACGCCATGCCCGCATCGAAAGCGTACAGAACGCCTTGATGCAGGCACGCACCGTGGCCGCGGCCATCGCCGGCAAAAGCCCTCCCGCGCCCAAGCCACCCACCTTCTGGTCCGAGCAGCATGGCCGGCGCCTGCAGATGGCAGGCCTGGTCAATCCAGCCTTGCCCAGCCAGGACGTCTTGCACGTCACCGCCAAGGGGTGGTGGGTGGAACGCTATCAGCAAGACCGCCTGGTTGCCGTGGAGGCAGTCGACAGTCCGGTGGAATTCATCAAGGGCGTGCCGCGCATCGGTACGCCGCAAGCCCACGTTTGAGGAAAAAGGGTCGCTCATGCCTGTAGCTGTATTCGAATTGCCCGATGGCACCGAACAGGTGCTGGATGTACCTGACGACTGGTCGCTGATGGAGGCGGCTCGCCGTGATGGCTTGGAAGGCATCGTCGCCGAATGCGGCGGCGGCGCCATCTGCGGCACCTGCCACGTGCAGATCGGCGCCGACTGGTACGCGCGTCTGGACGCGCCGGGCATGGCCGAGGAAGCCTTGCTGGAAGTCGTGCCGGAACGCTGTGCCACCAGCCGCTTGTCCTGTCAGGTCATCATGACGCCCGCGCTGGACGGCATCCGCGTGCGAGTGCCCGCGACTCAGTTGGAGCTGTAGGCGCGCGGTGGCTGTCTTGACCCTCCTGTTTGCTTTCAAGCGACGCCGCTTGGGCACGCGGTCATGCCGCCGACGCACCTCTCGCCCTTCGCCCTTCGTCCCTTCCTCCCTTCGCCCTTCGCCCTTCGCCCTTCGTCCCTTTGCCCTCTGAACCCTGAACCCTGAACCGTTGGAATCGCCATGAGTCAAAAACCCAAAGTCATCGTTTCCGTCACGCTGCCGCCGGATCTGCGCGACCGCCTCGCCGCCAGCTGCGACATCATCGACGTACCCGTCGGACAACGGCCCCAAGACGTGCTTTCCGCCGAAACGCGCGCGCAGGTCAGCGGCATGGTCTGCACCATGAAGACAAAGATAGACACCGCACTGCTCGAAGCCCTGCCCGCGCTGGCAGTGAGCTCCAACTTCGCGGTCGGTTTCGACAACGTCGACGTAGCCGCGGCCACCTCGCGCAAAGTGCTGATCTGCAATACCCCACGAGTCCTGGACGGCGCCGTCGCGGACGTGACCATCGGCCTGATGCTGTGCCTGGCCCGCAATCTGGTGGCGGGCGACGCCTTCGTCCGCAGCGGCGCCTGGACCAAGGGTGCCTTCCCGCTCACCCGCGATATCCGCGGCAAGACGCTGGGCTTGCTGGGCATGGGACGCATCGGCCGCGTGGTGGCACGTACCGCCCAGGCCTTCGACATGCCGGTGATCTATCACAATCGCCGCGAGGATCCGCAGGCCAAGGGCCTGGCCACCTATGTGGGGCGCGACGAATTGTTCAAGACATCGGATGTCCTCAGCGTTCATATTCCCCTGTCGGCGGAAACGCGCCATTCCGTCGGCAAGCGCGAACTATCGCTGATGAAGCCTACCGCCTATCTGATCAACACCGCGCGCGGCCCCGTCGTGGACGAGGCCGCGCTGATCGAGGCCCTGCGCGCGGGCACCATCGCCGGCGCCGGCCTGGATGTGATGGAGCAGGAGCCGCTGCCGGCCTCCAGCCCGCTGTGCGAACTGCCGAATGTGGTACTGCAAGCGCATGTCGGCAGCGCCACGCACGAAACGCGGCGCGCGATGATAGACCTGGCGGTCAGCAATCTGCTGGATGCGCTGGGCGGCAAACAACCCGTAGCCATGGTCAACCCGGAGGTCTGGCAGGCGCGCGCTTGAGCCAGATGCCCGGACGTCCCCCACTTAAGGGGGACGTCTTCTTTCCTGCTACCCCTTCGCGCCGCCGTACTCCACCACGATCCCCGCCTGCTTCGCCACCTCGCCCCAACGCGTCAGTTCCGCCGCTGAAAAAGCCTGGAACTGCGCGGCATTGCGCAGCTTCGGCTCGAAGCCCGCGCCGATGATGCGTTTCTGATATTCAGGCGTCGCCAGTCCCGCGACAATGGCGTCGGACAATTGCGTGATGATGGCCGGCTCCACCTTCGAAGGCGCATAGATGCCCATCCAGCTGGTCACGTCGAAGTCCTTGATCCCCTGTTCCTGCACCGTCGGCACATTGGGCAGTTGCCGCGCGCGGTAGGAACTCGTGATCGCCAGCGCCTTCAGATGCTTGCCCTCCACCATGGGCAGCGTGGGCGGCAGGTTCATGAAACAGAGGTCGAGGTCGCCGTTGGCCGTGCCCACCAGCGCCTCGGTCGCGCCTTTGTAGGGGACGTGATCAAACTTCAGCCCCACGCGCATGGCGAACAGTTCCGCGGTCATCTGCGACGAGCTGCCCACGCCATTGCTGCCATACAAAGGCTTGCGCTTGCTGGCGCGCAGATACGCCACCAATTCCGGCACCGAATTGGCCGGATGATCCACCCGCACCACCAGTGCGTTGACGAACTCGGCCACCTGCGCCACGGGCGTCAACGCCGCCGGAATATCCAGCGGCAAGCCGCGCAGCGTTACCGGGGGCAGCACGTTATTGCCCAGGCCGCCGGTCGCCAGGGTATAGCCATCCGGTTTGGACGACGCGGCGGCCTGCATGCCGATCACCCCGCCGGCGCCCGCGCGGTTTTCCACCACCACGCTCTGGCCGTACTTGACGTTCAACAGATCCGCGACCAATCGCCCTGCCAGGTCGGTGGCACTGCCTGGCGTGGACGACACGATGATTCTTATTGGCCGGGTCGGATAGCTGACGCCTTCCGCCCAACTCTTGGCTGCGTGGCCGATGCCGGCCATCAGCGTCATCATTTTCAAAGCGCTTCGACGCTTCATTGCTTTCCCCTTGCGATAGTTTGACTGCTACACGTTGCTGCTCCGAAGTGATGACCCGGCCCGCGCGCCGCGCTGCCGGACTTTGTACGATAAACATATTTGCCACAACGTAACGCCAATCATGCAAGGGTGCAGCTATGACTTACCCTAGCCGAATGGCCATGCTGGGCGTGCCATGAAAAAAGGCTTGTGGATGATTAATCCACAAGCCCTTCTGACTACCACGGCAATCTCATGCGCAGCGTTCCACGACCACGCCCGGCACAAGGCTGGCAAGCGCGCCGGCGGAATCAGTCATGCCGTTTTCGCCGCATGATTCAACCGCGATGCGTTTCAGCCATCTTCGCCAGGGCCACCGTCAGCGCGGTGCCGCCCAAGGTCTTGATGAGACTGGCGTGTTCGGCATAGAACGCGCTCATGTGCTCGATGATGTCGGGGTTCTGCTGTTCGGCATGGCTGGCGATCTGCGCCACCTGATCCGGCGTGACGGTGGCAGCCTGGTCGGGTGTGATTGTCGGCTTGCCGCCGTCCTGCGCCGTGGCCTGCCCCAGCAGGGATGCCAGGCCACCGCCCGCCGCGCCGCTCATGAGCGATGCCAATACCGAGGGACCGAGACCGCTCAGAAGATGATTGAGCATGCCGGCCTGCTGATTCGGATCGGCCTGGCCGAACATCTGCGCCGCGGCCTGCGCGAACGGCGGCGTCTGGCTGGACCGCAACATGGCGGCCAGGCCTTGGCTCAGCAGATCGGTCGGCGCATTCTGCGCGGCTTGATCGAAGTGGTCGGACACGTCGCCGGCCGGAGGGGAGGCATTGGCGTTATTGCCGCTATTGCTGGCGGCATTGGCCGCATTGGCCGCATTGGCCGCATTCGCGAACTGGGACAGCAGACTACCAAGATCGAAAGCCATGATGGGCCTCCTTGAAAGACCTGCACTCAGTGAAGATCAGTTTTTCAGATCGTCCGGCACCGTGCCGCCGTTGGCGGCGAGCTTGGTCATCACGGCTTTATGCAGCCAGATGTTCATGGCGGCCGAATCATCCGTGTTTCCGGTGTAGCCCAGCTCACCGGCCAGCGTCTTGCGCGCGGCCAGGCTGCTGTCCAGGCCCAGCAGTTTCATAAGATCCACAATGGAAGTCTTCCAATTGAGCGTCTGCCCACTGCTGGCCTGCTTGGCGGCGAGGATGGCCTCGACATCGACGGGCGGCAGGTTGGCCGCGGCGGGCGTCGCGCCGGCGGACGCTGCGGGCGCGGCGCCTGCCCCGGCTGCGGGTGCAGCCCCTGATGCGGCGGCGGCATCGGTGTTGGCGGGATGATCCGAAGGAAAGATCTTGGCGAGTATCGTGGAAAAGATTCCCATGGCGTGCTCCTTCATACGTTGAACGGTACGGCGAATGGTAGCGTTGCGGGCAGTCCATAATTCGTCGATATGCACATCGTTACGATTCTTGGACACTGCGGCGGCTGGAAGGCGTATAAGCGTTGCTGATCGTTTCAGTGGGCCGCGAGATAGGACTCGCCTACAATTTCGCCCTCAGTCGCGCGGCACTCCCGTGCGGCACTCGCCTGACAGCTCCTACTTCCCCCCCGGATTCCCTATGTCTCACCTCACTGATCGCCCTCGCGCGGGTTCTTTCGCATCAGGCGTCGCGGTTTTCGTTCTACTTGCCGTCGCCGGCCTGTTCTACGTGAAATGGTCGCCCTATTACCAGCGTGCCTTCGTAGCGGCCGAGAATCACTCGATAGGTACGTCCATCCTGATGGGAACGGAGGCCGCACCGCCGCCCGCTTCGCTGACGGCCGCGTTGAACTACGCCATGGCCTACGGCAAGGCGATCTGGCAGGCCATGGTCTTGGGCCTGCTGCTGGGCTCCGCGGTGCAGGCCTTGCTGCCACGCCGCTGGATCGTGCGCGCCCTGGGCGGCACCGGACTGGGTAGCGTCTTCGCGGGCGGGCTGCTGTCGGTACCCGGCATGATGTGCACCTGTTGCGCCGCGCCGGTGGTGGCGGGCTTGCGCCGTTGCCAGGCCGCGCCCGGCAGTACCGTGGCGTTCTGGCTGGGCAATACCATGCTCAATCCCGCCACGCTGGTCTTCATGGGCTTCGTACTGGGTTGGAAGTGGACAGGGTTGCGCCTGGCCTTGGGCATCGTCATGGTGTTCGGCCTGGGCTGGCTGATCAATCGCATGAGCCGTGGCGAAACGCGTGGCTTCGATGAAGCCCAGACCAAGGCCATGCAGGGCGCCGACGCTGAAATCCAGGCTGACGACGGCATGCATCCTTTCGCCCGCTGGCTGCGCCTGTTCGTCCGGATGGCGCTGCGCCTCATTCCGGAATACATCGTGTTGGTGCTGCTGCTGGGCGCCGCGCGTGCGTGGCTGTTCCCGCACATCGACGCCAGCATCGGCAATGAATTGCTGTGGATCGTCGGATTGGCCGTGGCCGGCCTGCTGTTCGTGATTCCCACGGCGGGCGAGGTGCCCATCGTGCAGGCCATGCTGTCCCTGGGCATGGCAGCCGGCCCAGCGGCCGCCCTGCTTGTGACGTTGCCTCCCGTCAGCCTGCCATCCCTGGCCATGGTCGCCCGTTCTTTCCGCCCTCGCGAACTGGCCACCCTGGTCGCCGGCATCCTGCTGCTAGCGCTGGCGGCCGCGGGATTGGCGATTGTGTTGGGGTTCTAGGTCTAGACCAAGCGGCTCCGCTTTGGTCTCAGAGCGGAGCCGCCCTAAATTTGGAGCCGCCCTCTCCTTTGGCCTTGGCGCCGCTGCGCTGCCGCATACACAGCAACGCTAGCGTTCAGCCTAGCTGTTGAACCAAGCGCGCCTCCACCGCCTGCTTCAACCTTGCCAAGGTTTCCGCGGAATTCGGATCGTCGACATCGATCAGAACCTCGGCCCAGCTTTCGATCGGCTTCGCGCCGATCTGCTCGAAGAACGGCGATTTCTCGTCGACGGTCCACACTGGCACGCTATTGCCATCGTCCACCCGATCCTTGGTTGCCCCCACGTACTTCACCTGGCGGAAATCACCGGTCGGGATCTGGTACTCGGTAATGATTTTCTGCATGGCGCTCTCCGATGGGTTCAAGCGCTCGATGGTACCTTAACGACAGCCCAAGCCCTGCCGTTTTCGCTGATCGCCCATATTCTCAATTCCCCGCCACAGCGGGGTGCCTACCGTAGGCACGGCGGGGCGCCTGAAACATTCAAAAAGAAAGGGGCCGAAGCCCCTGAACTGCCCCACTCTCACTACTTGCTGGCCGCCTTCGCCGCCACATTTATGTCCGCCTGGGCAAACTTCGTCAGTTTCTCGTCCGTGGCCTTCTCCTCCAGCAAGGTGTCGTGGAGAAGCTTTCCCGCGGTCTTCAGGCCCAAATGTTTCGCGAGGGCGCACAGTGTGCCGTAGGTAGCGATCTCATAGTGCTCCACCTTCTGCGCGGCAGCGATCAGGCCTGCATCTCGCACCGGGCCCTTTTCAAATTCCTCGATGACTTCGCCGCCTTCTTCAACCAGGCCTTCCATGGCTGCGCACTTTATACGCTTGAGTTTCAACCCTTCCGCTTCCACAGCTTGATCGATACGTTCGATCTGACCATGCGTTTCTTCCAGGTGGGTCTGGAAAGCGGCTGCCAATTCCGGATTAGTGGCACCTCTCGCCATCTTGGGCAAGGCTTTCGTCAGTTGCTTCTCCGCGCTATATACGTCGGACAGCGCATGAATGAACAAGTCTTCCAAAGTCTTTGCAGACATTTTTAATCTCCCGTTGTTGAAGCGCTCTACTGCGCAGGCCTGCAAGCGCAATACGTATGCCTACGTTGTGCATCAACCGGCCCCATTCGAGGAAAGCGTAATACGGCAGAGTAGCCAGAAGCGACAATACTCACCGCAATCGGATTCAGCTGATGTGGGGCATGGTGATTGCCTCAGCTTGCCCGCGTGCGCCTCCTGTTCAGGCGCGGATATAAAGGACGATCCCATGAAAGCACTACGATGGCACGGCAAGAAAGATATCCGTTGCGACAACGTCGAAGATCCAGGCATCGAAGAACCCCGCGACGCAATCGTGCGCGTGTCGGCCTGCGCCATCTGCGGCTCGGATCTCCACCTGTTCGATGGCTTCATGCCGGGGATGAAACACGGCGACATCATGGGCCATGAGTTCATGGGGGAAGTGGTCGAGACAGGCACGGCGGTGAAGGCGCTAAGGAAAGGGGATCGCGTCGTCGTCCCGTTCACCATTACCTGCGGCGAATGCGAACAGTGCCGCGCCGGCAATTTCTCGGTCTGCGAACGAACCAATCGCAATGCCAAGGAAGCAGCCAAGGTATTCGGCCACGCCACGGCCGGGCTATTCGGCTACACCCATCTGACCGGCGGCTATGCAGGCGGCCAAGCGGAATATGTCCGCGTTCCCTACGCCGATACAACGCACATCAAAGTCCCGGACGGGCTCAGCGATGAGCAGGTTCTGTTTCTCGGCGACATTTTTCCCACCGGATGGCAGGCGGCGGTGCAATGCGATATTCGGCCTACCGATACGGTAGCCATCTGGGGCGCGGGTCCGGTCGGCCAGATGGCTATACGCAGCGCGCTGATACTGGGCGCGCGTCAGGTCGTGGTGATCGATCGCGTGCCCGAACGCCTTGCCATGGCGCGCTCGGCCGGTGCCATTACCATCAACTTCGACGAAGAAAGCGTAGTGGATCGCCTGGGTGATCTGACGCAGGGCAAGGGCCCCGAGAAGTGCATCGACGCCGTTGGCATGGAATCGCATGCCAGCCGCTCCGTTGACTCGATGCTGGACCGCGCCAAGCAGGCTGTGATGCTGGAAAGCGATCGCCCCCATGTGCTGCGCGAGATGATCTATGTCTGCCGCCCGGCGGGCACGCTGTCCGTACCCGGCGTTTACGGGGGATTCATCGACAAGATTCCTTTCGGCGCTGCCATGAACAAGGGTTTGACCTGGCGCATGGGCCAGACCCATGTCCGCCGCTGGACCGACGATCTGCTCAAACGTATCTCCGACGGACAGATAGATCCGACCTTCGTGATCACCCATAGAGCCAAACTGGAAGATGGCCCGGATCTTTATAAAACCTTTCGCGACAAGGACGACGGCTGCATCAAAGTAGTATTGACGCCGTAACTGTTCAGCGCGTGTCCAGCGCGCGGATAGCACCGAGGGGCCTTCATCGAGGCCCCTCGGTCATTGGTGGGTACGATCGAGCTTGCCGTCTTCACGGCACCCACATATTTATTTCGTGTCGCCGGGATGATCCGCTGGACCCTGCGCCGCAGCCTCCTGCGGCGTCAACTCGGCCTGTTTTTGTTGAGCGGGATCACGGCCGTACTCATCCTTGTCGGGCTGCGTCCTGTCGCCACCGCCTGGATACCCGGAATTCGTGTACTTGTCCGGGTTGGCGTCGCGGGGGGGTTGAGTCTCCACGGGCTGGGCGCTACGTTCCGCATTCTTGTCCTCGATGTGTGCCATGCCGGTTTTGGACATATCGCTCTCCTTGATTGATTGCCCCCTAGCCGCACGCCTCATACCTGAAGTGTTCGGCCGCTGCTCGAAGGCACAGCACTTGCGAATTGCCGCGCAAACTTTCGACGGGGTCCGCCATGCATTTCAGACGCTTCTACGATATGGCGAAAAAAGCGGTCAACGCCTGGTTGGACGACTATGCGCCCAGCATGGGGGCGGCCATCGCCTTCTATACCGTTTTCTCCTTGGCGCCCTTGGTCATCATCGTGATCGCCGTGGCGGGTTTCTTCTGGGGGCGCGAGGCCGTTCAGGGCCAACTGTTCGAGCAGATCACCGCCATGGTCGGGGCAGATGGTGCGAAGGCCGTCGAGAGCGTGGTGCAGGGAGCACAAGCGCCCACACAGGGCATTATTGCCACCGTTATAAGCATCGTGGTACTGCTGGTCGGCTCGACGACAGTATTCGCGGAACTGCAGAGCGCCCTGGACCGCATATGGGAGGTCCCTGCCGCCGAGAAAAGTTCAGGCATCTGGAACACCATCCGTGCGCGCCTGTTGTCGTTCGGCCTGGTGCTGGCGCTGGCCTTTCTGCTGATCGTGTCCTTGATCATCAGCGCCATGCTCAGTGCGATGGGGAGTTGGGCCGCCAGCCTGCTACCCGCTTGGGAATTCCTGCTGCAGGCGATCAATATCGTCATCGGCCTGGGATTCACTACCGTGCTGTTCGCCATGATCTACCGCTTCATGCCCCGGGCCTCCGTGGCATGGCGCGATGTATGGACCGGCGCCATCGTCACCGCCGTGCTGTTTGAAATCGGCAAGTTCCTGATCGGGCTATACGTCGGAAAAGCATCCGTCGCTTCTTCGTACGCCGCGGCAGGCTCCCTGGTCGTCGTGCTCATCTGGGTGTATTACGCCGCTCAGGTATTTCTGCTGGGAGCCGAATTCACTTGGGTATACGCGAACGAACATGGTTCGCGCCGTGACGCGGCGAAGCAAACAAGGCAGACCGAAGTGCCGCAGCGGTAAGGGCCGCTCAGGCTAGCTTCGGTCTGCCATTCGAGATAATCGGCCGTCACTACTGGCTAAGCCGCCAGGCGGTGACGACCAAGTCCACTCTCACTTCTTGGTCACTTTCGCCTGCAGGGCTTTGGCCATTTCCAGGTGGCCTTGCAAGGCCGGCAGCGTCTTTTGCGCGAAGGCCTTGATGTCCGGATCCTTGGCATCCTTGGCAGCCTTCTCGAACAGCTTGACCGTGCTCTCGTGTGCGGCGACACCGATACGGCGTGCGTACATGCTGTCGAAACTGTCATCGGTGACATCCAGCGCCTTCAGCTCTCCCTTCTGCATGAGCGAAGGTTCGGTGGGCGGCGTGTAACCCTTGGACTTCGCCAGCGCCGCGAGTTCTTCACCCACTGCGGTGTGATCCTTGATCATCTGGCTGGCGAACGCCTTGACGTCGGCGTTCTTGGACTTTTCCAAGGCCATCTTGCTGCCTGCTATTTCAGTATTCCCCCCTTGGGCAGCGTCTTCTAAAAAACTTTTGTCGGCGCTGGCCAAATGGTCGGCGGCAGCCGCGCCCGGCCTGGTAGCAGGCGAACCCGACATGGTCTGGGCAGACACCGCGAACGGAGCAGTCAACGCACAAGAAACGGCCAATGCCAGGCCGGCAACGGGATAACGCATGATGGACTCCTCATCTCAGTTAGGCAGCGCATGCTTATGCAAGCGGCATGCCTTGCCATCTCTGCCGGGTACTGATCCCGCAGCGTTTATCCGCGCCAATGCCTGAATAGGGGAAAGACCTTCATGGCTCTACCGGCGCATAAAGCGCGGCCCTGCTTGCTCAGCGGGAATTCCTGCTGCGGATACCGGCCTAGCCACGTGGCTAGGCCACGCGGACTCGCGCCCAGACCGGCGCGTGGTCACTGGGATTTTCGCCCGCGCGCTCATCACGGTCGACGCCCGCGCCGCGGACTGTCAGCGCCGAGCTGGTCAGGATGTGATCGATACGCAGCCCAGCATTGCGCTCCCAACGATTGCGGCGGTAATCCCAGAATGTGTAGGCTGTATCGCCTGACCCGGTCTTCCGCAACGCATCTTTCCATCCTTGTTCCAGGATTTCGGCAAAAAGGCGCCGGGGCGTTGGCTGGAGCAGCGCGTTGTCGCGCCAGGTATCCGGCTTATAAATGTCGCGGTCCGTGGGTACGACATTCCAGTCCCCGAGCAGCACCACGGGCTGCCCGGTAGCCCATAGGGTCCCGGCACGGCGCTTCATCCGTTCCAACCAAGCCAGTTTGTAGTCGAACTTGGGACCGGGCTGAGGATTGCCATTCGGCGCATAGAGACAGGCGAACAGCACACCTTTGATCGCCGCTTCAATGTAGCGAGCTTCTTTGTCCAGCGGATCGCCAGGTAATGCGAGGCTGAGCGGCAAGGGCTCGCTATGCCGCGACAGCAAGGCCACGCCATTCCAGCTGCGTTGGCCAACGGCCAGGGACGAGTAACCCGCCGCTTCGAGTTGATGTGCCGGGAATGCGGCGGTGGTGGTTTTCAGTTCCTGCAGGGCGACCACATCAGGCTTTTTGCGGTCGAGCCAATCGAGCAAGGGATCAAGCCGCTTGAGGATGTTGTTGACATTCCAGGTAGCCACAAGCACGGCGCCTCTCCCCTCCCGCCTTTTGCATACTGCCCCGGTGCCAGCTGCAATCGTGGTTAATCCATTCCCGCCCGGTCCAGGGCGAGAACGGCCAGCGCATTATTTCTTTTCCAAATGCTGGCGCACGGCGTCGGCGGAGCTGCCAGCCGCTTTGACGGCGCGCTCCAGCTCTTCCCTGGATACGCCCAGCGCTTCGGTCCAATAACGGACCTCGTGATCTTCATGCAGATTGATGCGCGAGCAGTCTTGGGCACCGCGGTCTTTCAAGTTGTCTGCCATGGTGTTCTCCCCATCAAGTGGCGAACCCATCTAGCAACTTTCACACCTGGACGCTTGGACATCGCTGGACGATGGCGTCGTACTGTCATGCCTGGCCCAAGCAGGTTCGCTGACCCGGCCTCTTATTTTTTCCGATTTTCGTTCGTTTTATAAAGGAAAAAAGCAAGCACGAAGATAACCGCCGCGACCGCAACGCCGAAACTCAAGATGTCATGACCACCTTCCCAGGAGACGGCTTTTTGTAGAAAAAGTACCGACAGGACGGCGATTACCACGCTGATCAGATTTCCCTTCAAATCCTCGAGATTTTTGATCTCCAGCCATTTGGGAAGGACCAATCTATCATCGACGAACAAAGAATACAGCCCGATGCTGATGATGTAGACCGCGATGGCGATAAGAAAAACGTCGACAGCATCGATGATTCCCACGGCAATCATTTTTGCCGACCGTTGAGTAATCCCCTCACCGGAAAACACGATATCCCCAACGCTCAAAAACAATTCGATTGTCTTGAAAATGATGAGCGCAATGGATCCCAAGAATGTAGCGACCACCGGGATGACCATTACGTAGCGACCCGCTGTCAAAATTCTATGTAACATGCGTCCCCCGTTACCGGATCTGGCGATACAAAGAAAAGTCACTACCGCGAATCATCTTACCGCCGGTGGGAGCGTTCGCTCCGCGACTTGGCCGAGCACCATCACGCGCCGGCTACCAAGACGCATGCCGCCAGGCAGGCCGCGGCTAGGAGATTCGCTGATCCTGTTCTTTGCGCCCGTCAACATGGCTGGGGTAATTCACTCGAGAGCTGCTTCTAAATCACCAGCAGGCCCCCTTTTGTCTACCCCAGAAGTACAAAAACGGATGCTGCTAAGCAGGCATCCGTTCATAAGTACTTGATTTTATTGGTCGGGGCGGCGGGATTCGAACTCGCGACCCTCTGCTCCCAAAGCAGATGCGCTACCAGGCTGCGCTACGCCCCGAAGGTTGGCAAATATACCAGAACCCGGCCGTCCACGTTATCCACAGGCTGAAGGAAATTTCCGAAGATCAGCGTGACTTCACCTGCCCCAGCGGCATGGACCTGGTTTCAACCACCTGCTGGAACACCGGCGTGATCTGGTTCACATCATCATGCATGATGTCCAGGAACACGTAGACCGCCCCATCCGGCACGGCTTTTTTCGCCAGCAGAGCGTAATAATTGCCCCCAATCACGGCATCGCCCTCTCCGTGGATACGCACCTTGCCGCTATTGAGCACATAGTTCTGGAAGCCTTCACCGCACTGCTTGTCGTTCTTGCAGGTAAACAGCGTTTCGAACCCGCCCTCCTTCAAGGCCGCCTCGTAGTTGCGATAAACCTCCAGCGCCGATTTGATGCCATCTATGAAATAGCCGATGCGCGTGACCTTCCCTTCCAGGGCCAGGAAACGCGCTTTGTCCTCATCCTTGATGACCTGGTTGGGCATCCGCGCTTCGTCATAATCCTGCTGGCTGTAGCCATTGATGCGGGCGCCGGTAAAGCGCGTCAGCAGGGGATGGTCCCTCGCCCCCTTGATATCGTTCGCCCCCTGGTCTACGCGGGCCGCCGATCCAGCTTGCCCCGCTTGCCCCGCCTGCCCCGCTTGCCCCGCTTGCCCTGCTTGCGCAGCCTGCCCCGCCACCACCATCAACGCGCCCAGCGCGGCCCGTGTCCACATCTTCGTCCTCGTATCCATAACATCCATCTCCCGGTCGAATGAGACTGCCCCGCCAGGCACAGCTCCGGCGAAGCTGCAGGACATTATGCTGACGCGTCAGGCCCCGCCGGCCCGAGCGTGCCAAATTTGTCACCCTCAATCGATCAACTTGCCATTCTCATGGAAGGGATGCGGTCCGTCGAAACGACCGATAGGCGCGAGGTGGCTCACGAGATGTCCGTCAGGATCCAGAGCATGGACGCGGAACGCCGGCGGCTCCAATATCCAGGCGGAAGCGGCGTCTGGTCGCAGATCCAGGCAGACCTGATGCGCCGGCGACGGACTCACGCTGGCTATCGTCCCGCCGAAGCGCCGCTCTATAGCTCGATGAACATGGCCGCAGATAATGCGCTCGACATGACCATGCCGCGCGACGATGCGCTCCAATTCCGTTGCGCCCGCCAGCAGGCCGATCTTGTCCATGTGGCCTATCAGCGTGCCGAAGGGAGGATGATGCATGGCGATGACGGCCGGCCGCCCCACGCAGCGCACCAGTTCCCCATCTAGCCACCGCAGTTGCGCTCCGTCCAGTTCTCCATGGCTTTTGCCGGGCACGCTGGTGTCCAGCGCCAACAGGCGCACGCCGCCGATATCGACGGCGTAATGGATGGACCCTTGCGTGCCCAGGTAAGCATGGCCGGGAAACGCCGTGCGCAGGCCCTCGCGCGTGTCGTGATTCCCCGGCAGCAGATAAACCGGCATCGTCAAGGGCGCGATCAGCGACGCAAGATGCGCGTACTCCTCGGCGCGCCCGAAATCACTGAGATCACCTGTCATCACCACGGCTTGAGGCACCTGTGGCAGCCTGCCGATGGCAGCCACCGCGGCCCGCAGATAGGGCGCGGTATCCAGGCGCCCATAAGCAAGGCGGCCAGGTTCACGGATGTGCGGATCCGTGATCTGCACGAATAGCGCCGAAGGCGCGGGATTGGCGCCTGCAAGCGCATGCACCGCGCTCGAGTCAAAATCCTTGTGCGTATCCCCGACCATGCTCAAAGCCTCCCCGCCTCGATATCTTCGAGCTTCACGCCGCGCGTTTCCGGCGCCAACAGTACAGTGACAGTCAGGCCCAGCAAACCGATCAGTGCGAAGAACCACAAGGCGGCCGCGTTGCCCCACCAGGCAATGAAATTTGGAAATACCAGCACGCCCAGAATGGAGCCGATGCGGCTGACTGCTGTCGCCAGTCCCGTTGCACCCGCGCGAATAGCGGTGGGAAATAGTTCGGTCGGATAAACGAAATTCAGAATGCCTCCACCGGCATTGGCGAATAGCACCGCGCAGCTGAACAACACCACCAGGAACGTAAATCCGGGATGGGCGTTCAAGGCCAACACCACCAGCGCCACAGTCAGCCCGCTAAAGGACGTGATGAGGAGCGGACGGCGGCCCCAATGGTCGACCACTTGCATGCCAACGAAGGAACCAATCAGCCCCAGCAAGGCGACTATCCCCGAACCCACCAGCGTCGCCGCGTGCGACCCCTTGGCGAAAGGCGAGATAAGCGTTGGCGTATACATCGCGATACCATAATAGGCCGTTGCATAGCAGAACCAGAAGCCGAACACGAAAATGGTGCGACGCTTCAACCTGGGGGTAAACAGCTCGCCCAAGGTTACAGGCTTGGCCTGCGCGGGCGCCATCTCCAAGTCTTGTCCAGTGACCTGCTGCATGATGGCTTTAGCCTCGTCGACACGCCCGCGCGACATCAACCAGCGGGGCGACTCGGGCAGCGTGATGCGGAAGAAGAACACGACGAGCGCGAACAGGGCGCCCACCAGGAACATCACCCGCCAGGCATTGTCCCCAAGCGGCAGACACGCCAGACCCACGAGGTAGGCGGCGAATGCCCCCACGAACCACATGGCCGCCAGGAAGGTTCCATGGCGCCCACGGTGATGTCGGGAACTGAACTCGGCCACCAGCGTCGCCGAAATCGGATAGTCGGCGCCGATACCCACGCCCAGCAGGAAACGGAAAATGATCAATTGCCAGGCATTCTGCGCGCCGGCGGTCGCCACCGCGAACACCACGAAGGCCAACAAGTCGACGACGTACATGGCCTTACGCCCAAATCGATCCGTCAGCCGACCCAGCCACGCCGCGCCGATGAAAGATCCGATGATGGCGGAAGACACCAACAGGCTCTGCATGCCCCCATCCAGTCCCCACTGCTTGATCAACATCGGCAATGCCACTGCGATGATGGTCAGGTCGAAACCGTCGAGAAAGGTTCCTCCCGCGGAAAGCAGTGTCACCTTGCGCTGAAAACGTCTTACTTCCCGATTGTCGAAACCCTCGAAACTCATTTGCACCTCCTCCATGGACTCACTGCGGCGCATGCCGTTTTGCGGTCTAGCCAGCTAGAAATGTGACGTGTCAAAGAAGATAATGGAGTATCAAACAGTGAGAAATTGCGCTGGCCAGAATGACGAAGCCAGGGCGTTTCCTTTGCCGCCATCGCTGTGTCGTCAGATACACCCACTAAGAAGAAAGGGCACCCAAAAGCAAAGGGCCTTCTCTAAAGAAGGCCCCCATCCTCGCATTCCGCGCCGCGCTTACTGCTCCGTCGGCGCCTTCGGATCGATACGCATGATCAATTCCACCCGCCGATTCGCCGCCCGGCCGGCCGAGGTGTCGTTGGACTCCAAGGGCATGGTGTCGGCATACCCGATGGCGCGCAGGCGCATGGGATCGACGCCGTCGCGCACCAGCTCACGCAGCACCGACGTGGCACGGCTGGTCGACAGATCCCAGTTCGACGCGAACTGGCGCGTCAGGATGGGCACGTTGTCGCTATGCCCTTCCACCGACAGCGGATACTTGCTGTGGTTGATGACATCGGCCAGCTTCTTGATCAAGGGAATGCCTTCGGGACTCAAGGTCGCCTGCCCCGACGTGAACAGCAATTCATTGCTGATACGGAAGCTGACCGACTGGCGATTGATGGTGACGTTGACCGCCTTGCCCAAGTCCTTCAGGCCCAGTTCTTCCGCTGTCGGCATCTTCACCGGCGCGGCCTTGGCTGGTTCCAGCGGATCCGTCGGCGCAGTGGTCGGTGGCACGGCGGGTGTGGGATCGGGCAGCGTCGCCCATTCAGCCGGAATCACCGGCGGATTCTTCTCCCAGTCCTCCGCCGCCCGCGCCGGCAGTTTCGCCAGGCTGACACCGTTGGCCACTTCAGGCGGATGGGCCGCCATGCCCGGCCCCAGGCGCGTCAACGCCAGCATGACCACGAACAGGGCCAACAACAGCGTGATGAGGTCCAGATACGTCATCAGCCAGTTGTCCGGCTCGCGGTCCAGCGTTTCCTGCACGTGCCAGCGCTCATAGCGGTTGCGCCGCACGCTCTTGGTCCGTTCGCGCTGCTGGCGTTCGACCGCCGCCTTGTTGCGGGCGGCGATATCGATCCAGGACGCGCGGGATTGCGTAGTAGCCATGGGAATTAGCGAACCCGTTGCGCTCAGGACCGCGACGACACGCGGTTGCGCAGCGCGGCGTCGAAGGTGGCGGCAGCGCCGGGTGGCATGGGGGAGCTGCCCCGTGCCGCGCTACTCACGGAAGGTGCGGCGCCACGGGTAGGCGTCGGCGCGACGGCGGGCGTGGCACGCGGGCCAGCCGCGCCGCGTGCGGCTTTGCCGCCACGGCTGGCAGGCTGCTCGCGGATCTCGTCTTCCACATGCTCCATGAAGGAATTCAAGGTTTCGCGCACCATGGCCGGGCCGCGACGTTCGCACATCATGGATATGCCTTGCAGCACCATATTCATCAAGACCAGGCGTTGCTCGGTGCGGCGTTCCAGCTTGATGGCGATGGGCTTGCAGATCAGGTTGGCGATCAGGATGCCGTAGAACGTGGCGATCAGCGCGATCGCCATCTGCTTGCCGATGACATCCATGCCTTGGGATCCCAGGACCGTCATCAGGTTGACCAGCCCGATCAGCGTGGCCAGCATGCCGAAGGCCGGCGCGAAGCTGGCCACCGTGCGGAACATCTGGGCCTCGGCCTGCTCGCGCGCCCGCATGCGGGCGATACGCCATTGCAGCAGCTCGACGATCTGCTCTTCGGGCGTGTTGTCGATGATCAACTGGACGCCGGTGCGCAGGAAGGGATTGGTGACCTTCTGCAGTTCGCGTTCGACGTTATGGACATCCGAGCCAGCCCAGCTGTGCGCCAGGGTCACCAGTTCGTCGATGTCGCGCTGGGAATCGACTTTCTCATTGCGGAAAACCGTGCGCAGCAGTTGCGGAATCCGCCGAATTTCGCTGATCGGATAGCCGATAAACAGCGCGGCGATGGTGCCGCCCAGGACGATGCCCAGGCCGGGCAGATTGACGAAGGCCAGCGCGCTGGGCGCCGAGCCGAAGATCGCGGCAGCCAGCATCGCCAGGGCAACGCCGATACCGATCAGGGTCGAGGAATTCATGAATACGGGCCGGTAAAGAGGCGGCCGGACCAGGCCTCCGGGCCTGCCGGGTCGCGTGAGGAACACGCGACCCGGCCATTCTAGTCAGCCAACGCGCCGGCCAAAGGGCGCAAAAAAGGCCAGAAAACCCCGGACACCTGCGGCTTCACCGGCAAGTCAGGCTGTGGTGGGCCATTTCTGCCGAGGCTCTTAGTGGGCGAGTTTCACCGGCTCCCCTCCCCCGCCATTGACACACTTCCTGCCCGCGTCGGAGCCGTTCGACTTGAAGTGCGCCTTTCGAAACCGAATGCCAATCAACGCCTTTCCGGCGAACGCCCCTGAAAGCAGGTCGCGCCGCCCACCTTGACGCTCAACCGAATCGACCAGTGATGTAGTCTTCGGTTTCCTTGCGCTTGGGCTTGACGAAGATCTGGTCGGTTTCACCGAATTCCATCAACTCGCCCAGGTACATATAAGCCGTGTAGTCCGAGCAACGCGCCGCCTGCTGCATATTGTGCGTCACGATGACCACGGTGTAATCATTCTTCAGCTCGGCGATAAGTTCTTCCACCTTGGCAGTAGAGATGGGATCCAGCGCCGAGCAAGGCTCGTCAAGCAGCAGCACTTCCGGCTTGATCGCCACGCCGCGCGCGATGCACAGACGCTGTTGCTGACCACCCGACAGACTGCTGCCGCTCTGGTGGATCTTGTCCTTCACCTCGTTCCACAGCGCCGCCTTGGACAGCGCCCATTCCACGCGCTCGTCCATTTCGCCCTTGCTGAGCTTCTCGAACAGACGCACGCCGAAGGCGATGTTGTCATAGATGCTCATGGGGAACGGCGTCGGCTTCTGGAACACCATGCCCACCTTGGCGCGGATCAGCGAAATGTCCGTCTTGGTGGTCAGCAGGTTCTCGCCGTCGATCATGATCTCGCCCTCGGCGCGCTGGCCGGGGTACAGCTCGAACATGCGGTTGAAGGTACGCAGCAGCGTCGACTTGCCGCAGCCCGACGGGCCGATGAAGGCGGTGACCTTCTTCTCACGGATCGACATGTTCACATTGCGAATCGCGTGGAACTTGCCGTAGTAGAAGTTCAGGTTCTTCACCTCGATCTTCGAGGCCAGGGTAGCGTTTTTTTCCATTTCGTTTCCCGATCGCCGCGCACCAGGCGCGGCTATATGAGTTCAGTACACGCGGTTCAGGACTTGCGGAACATATTGCGGGCGATGATGTTGATGGCCAGCACCACCAGCGTGATCAGCGTCGCCCCGGCCCAGGCCAGGTTGTTCCATTCCTTGAACGGGCTGGCGGCGTATTGGTAGATCACCACCGGCAGATTCGACATCGGCGCATTCATATTCCAGGACATGAACTGGTTGGACAGCGCCGTGAACAGCAGCGGCGCGGTTTCGCCGGAGATACGGGCGATGGCCAGCAGAACGCCCGTCATGATGCCCGAGCGCGCCGCGCGGTAGCAGATCATGGTGACCATGCGCCACTTGGGGCAGCCCAGCGCGGCGGTTGCCTCGCGCAGGCCGTTGGGCACCAGCAGCAGCATGTTGTCCGTCGTGCGCACGACCACCGGCACCACCAGGATGGCCAGCGCGATGGCCCCGGCCCAACCGGAGTAATGGCCGACCTGCGCCACATACACGGCATAGATGAACAAACCGATGATGATGGACGGCGCCGACAGCAGCACGTCGTTGAGGAAGCGCGTCGCCGGCGCCAGCCAGCCACGCTGGCCGTACTCGGCCAGATACGTGCCCGCCAGGATCCCGATCGGCGTGCCGATCAGCGTGCCCGCGCCCACCATCATCAAGCTGCCGAAGATGGCGTTCGCCAGACCGCCCGCCTGTCCAGGCGGCGGCGTGATTTCAGTGAACAAGGTATAGGACAGAGCACTGCCGCCCTTGGTGAGCAGCGTGATGATGATCCAGAACAACCAGAACAGGCCGAATGCCAGCGCTGCCATGGACAAGGTCAGCATGACCTTGTTCACCACGTTGCGGCGGCGGTAGACCGAGTTCTGCATATTGAGTACGGAGGTGGCCATGGCTTTCCTATTCCTCAGCTCTTCTTGCCTTCACTCTGCGACAGGCGCAGCAGCAGCATCTTGGACAGCGCCAGCACGATGGTGGTGATGATGAACAGCACCAGGCCCAGTTCCAGCAAGGCGGACTTCTGCAAACCGGCCGCCTCGTTGAATTCGTTGGCCAGCGAAGAAGCGATGGAGTTACCCGGCGAGAACAGCGATCCGGACCAGCGGAAGGCATTACCGATGACGAAGGTTACCGCCATGGTTTCGCCCAAGGCGCGCCCCAGGCCCAGCATGACGCCGCCGATGACACCATTCTTGGTGAAGGGCAATACCACTTTCCACATCACTTCCCAGGTGGTGCTGCCCAGGCCGTAGGCCGATTCCTTGAGCATCGGGGGCACCAGCTCGAACACGTCGCGCATCACCGCGGTGATGAAGGGCGTGATCATGATGGACAGGATGAGGCCGGCGGTGAAGATACCGATACCGAAGGGAGGCCCGGCGAACCAGCTGCCGATCAGCGGCAGGCTGCCCAGCACTTCGATCAGGCCCGGCTGCACGTATTCCTGGAACACCGGCACGAAGACGAACAGGCCCCACATGCCGTAGATGATGGACGGAATCGCCGCCAGCATTTCCACCGCGGTGCCCAGCGGGCGACGCAGCCAGCGCGGCGACAATTCGGTCAGGAAGATGGCGATGCCGAAGGACACGGGCACCGCGATGATCAGCGCGATCGCCGACGTGGCCAGGGTGCCCAAAATGGGAACCACGGCGCCGAAAATCTGCTTGTTGGGATCCCAATCATTGGTCCACAGGAACGACAGGCCCCACTTGGCTATCGATTCCCGGCTACCGTAGATGAGCGAGATGAGCACCGCCGCCAACAGGCTGAAAACCAGAAAGGCGAACAGGCGCGTGAGATTTCGGAACAGCGCATCCATCAGCGCGTTTGAATTTTGCTTCATGGGGGAAGGTGTGCCTTGGGCCGTCAGACCCGGCTCTGCGGACGAAATCGGCACATTATTATCCATTACCGCGCTCATGGATGGGCTTTCCTTGCTTAAAGAGCGGGCTCGGACGAAGTGCCCGAGCCCGTGGTCCGAGAGGACGGAGCCCTCTCAAGCTGCTGGATCTGTGGCCGGATTCCGCAAAGTGTTACCGCGGAATCCGCTCAGCCCACGGATTTATTGCCACACAGCCTTGCCGTCGGCGCCCTTGATGTCCTTCCAGGAGGCGCGGATTTCGCTGGTCACAGCGTCAGGCAGCGGCACGTAGTCCAGGGCTTCGGCCGACTTCTGGCCGCTCTTGAAAGCCCAGTCGAAGAAAGCCAGAACGGCCTTGCCTTGCGCCGGCTTGTCCTGAACCTTATGGATCAGGATGAAGGTGGCCGACGTCACGGGCCACGAGGTGGCGCCCGGTTCGTTGGTCAGCACCACGCCCATGCCAGGCGCGCTCTTCCAGTCGGCGTTGGCGGCAGCGGCGGCAAAGGCCTTCTGCTCGGGCTGGACGAACTTGCCATCCTTGTTCTGCAGTTGGGTCCAGGCCAGCTTGTTCTGCTTGGCGTAGGCGTATTCGACGTAGCCGATCGAGTTCTTCAGCTGGCCGACGTAGGCGGCGACGCCTTCGTTACCCTTGCCGCCTTGACCGGTGGGCCACTTGACCGACTTGCCTTCGCCGATGTCGGCCTTCCAGGAAGCCGACACCTTCGACAGGTAGTTGGTCCAGCCGAAGGTCGTGCCCGAGCCGTCCGAACGGTAGACGACGATGATGTCGGCCGAGGGCAGCTTGACGTCGCTGTTCAGCGACTTGATGGCGGCGTCGTCCCACTTCTTGATCTTGCCCTGGAAGATGTCGGCCAGCACTTGGCCCGACAGCTTCAGTTGGCCGGGGGCCACGCCGCTGATGTTGACGACCGGCACCGTGCCGCCGATGACGGCGGGGAATTGCAGCAGGCCGTTCTTTTCCAGGTCCTCGCCCTTCATCGGGTCATCCGAGGCGCCGAAGTCGACGGTCTTGGCGATGATCTGTTGCTGGCCGCCGCCCGAACCGATCGACTGGTAGTTCACAGCGCTGTTCGAGGCAGCCTTGTATTCCGACGCCCACTTGGCGTAGACGGGATAGGGGAACGACGCACCGGCGCCGGTCACGTCAGCAGCCTGAACGGCGAAAACGGCGGCGCTCAGGGCGAAGCCGACGGAAATTTGCTTGAAGACACGCATCGTGGATTCCTTCTCGTGCTTGTTGGTGAAGTGCGGCGGACGTCAGCACGCCCGTCCTGTGTCACGGGAACGGATCTTACGGAGGCTATGTGACACGATAGTGACAGTCACATACTGGTCAAAAAGTGACGGGGACAGGTGATTTGCCCGGCACAGCCGGGCAACAGCAACAAAACGCAACGATCCTTACGCGACTTACACGCCCAGCCGATCGATCAAGTGCTGATGCAGCGAAAATGGCGCCCCACGGCTGCGCACGCGTGTGAAATTGCCGTCCGGCTGCTGCTGCCAGGACAGCTGGTTATCGCGCAAGGCGAAAGTGAACGCTTCATCGATCACCCGCTTCTTCAACACCTTGTCGTTGATCGGGAACGCGATCTCCACGCGCCGGAAGAAATTCCGGTCCATCCAGTCGGCGGACGACAGGTAGACGGTTTCCTTGCCCTCGGCATAGAAATAGAAAACCCGCGAATGCTCCAGAAAACGACCAATTAACGAACGCACGCGAATATTTTCGGACAGCCCGGGCACACCCGCACGCAGGGCGCACACCCCACGGATGATCAAGTCGATCTTCACCCCGGCCTGGCTGGCCTCGTAAAGCTCCTGGATGACGCCCGCTTCCAGCAGCGAATTCATCTTCGCCATGATGCGCGCCTTCTTGCCGTCGCGCGCGGCCTGTGCCTCGGCGCGGATCAGGGCCACCATGCCGTCGTGCATGGTAAAGGGCGATTGCAGCAAAGCCTTCAGGCTGCGCCGCGCGCCCAGCCCCGTCAGCTGGGAAAATACCTTGTCCATGTCTTCGCACAAGGCCGCATCGGCGGTCAGCAGGCCGAAATCGGTGTACAGCCGGGCCGTGCGGGGATGGTAATTGCCCGTACCCAAGTGGGCATAGCGGCGCAGCCGGCCCTTCTCGCGCCGCAGCACCAGCGCCATCTTGGCGTGCGTCTTGTGCCCCACCACGCCATACACGACGTGCGCGCCCACCTCTTCCAGCTTGGCGGCCCAGTTGATATTGGTCTGTTCATCGAAGCGGGCCATCAACTCCACCACCACCGTCACTTCCTTGCCGGCCCGCGCCGCCGCCAGCAGGATCTGCATCAGCTCGGAATCCTCGCCGGTGCGGTAGATGGTCTGCTTGATGGCCATCACTTCCGGATCCAGCGCGGCGGCGGTCAGGAAGTCGATGACGGGCTGGAAGGACTGGTAGGGATGATGCAGCAGATGGTCACGCGCCGCGATGGCATCGAACATCTCGCCCGGATCCAGTGCACGGTCGAACGGCGCCGGCACCGGCGCGCGATAGGTGGGGAACAGCAGCGACGGCCGGTCGGCGACGTTGCACAACTGCATCAGGCGCGACAGGTTCACCGGCCCATTGACGCGATATGTATCTGATTCCTTGAGCGAAAACTCACGCTGCAGGAAAGCCTCCAGGTCCGGCGGCGTCAGCTTGTCGATTTCCAGCCGCACGGCCAGGCCGAAATTGCGTTGCGACAGCTCGCCCTGCAAGGCAAGCCGCAGGTTGGTCACTTCTTCTTCATCGACGTACAGGTCGCTATTGCGTGTCACCCGCCACTGATAGCAGCCCGCCATCGTCATGCCGGGGAACAACTCGCCGACAAAGGCGCGCATCAGCGAAGTCAGCAGCACATAACTATCCGGGTGGCCCGACAGCTCGCTGGGCATGCGGATCAAGCGCGGCAAGGCGCGCGGCGCCTGCACGATGGCGATCGACGCCTTGCGTCCGAACGCGTCGGTGCCCGACAGCGGCACGATGAAGTTCAGGCTCTTGTTGTAGACACGCGGAAACGGATGCGCCGGGTCCAGTCCGATGGGCGTGAGCAGCGGCATGACATCGCGGTTGAACGTGGCGTGCGCCCATTGTTGCTGCGCTTCATTCCATTCCGAGGCATGATGCAGCGTAATGCCCTCGCGCTCCATGCAGGGCAGGATTTCGTCATTCAACAGGTCGTATTGGCGCGCCACCAGGGCGTGGGTGGCTTGCTGCACCTGGGCGTAGGCCTCGCCCGGCGTCAGGCCATCGCTGCCCACCAGGTTCGGCGTCTGCAGTTGCTGCGCCTTCAGGCTGGAAATCCGGATTTCGAAGAATTCATCCAGGTTGGAGCTGACGATGCAGACGTAGCGCAGGCGCTCCAACAGAGGCGTGGCGGGGTTCTCAGCCATCGCCAGAACACGTTCATTGAATTTGAGCAGCGACAGTTCGCGATTCAGGAACCAGGGCTCAACCGCTTTCTGAGTCATGCAGAGTCCGTTATGTTTATATCAGTCGGGCGTTTTACTTCAATTTCGTGACAGTTCCATGACGATCGAGATAAGCGTAACCGGAATTTCACGCTTATGCCCCGAGCCAGGGGTCCGTCACATTGGATCTCTATAATGGAGCGCATTAATGTCTTTATTGCAGCGCCGCATGGATCATCTTCTCGCCGCCGTCGACCTCGGTTCCAACAGTTTCCGCCTGTCCATAGGCCGGGTCACGCAGCAGGAGGGCTCTGAACAGATCTATCAGATCGATCGTCTGAAAGAGACCGTACGCCTGGCCGCAGGCCTGGATGCCGACAAACGGCTGTCCCCGGAAGCCATCGACCGCGCGGTTGCCGTGCTCGAACGTTTCGGCGAACGGCTGCGCAGCTTCCATCCCAACCGCGTGCGCGCCGTCGCCACCAACACCTTCCGCGTGGCCCGCAACACCGCCGACTTCCTGCCTCGCGCGGAAGCGGCCCTGGGCTTTCCCATAGAAGTCATCGCCGGCCGGGAAGAAGCGCGCCTGATTTTCTCCGGCGTGGTCCACACCCTGCCCCCTTCGGCCAACAAACGGCTGGTCATCGACATCGGCGGCGGGTCCACCGAAGTCATCATCGGCAAGGGCTTCGAGCCGGGCCTGATGTCTTCGCTGTACATGGGCTGTGTCAGCTACAGCCGCCAGTTCTTCCAGGACGGCGTGGTCGACGCGCACCAGATGAAACAGGCCGAATTGGCTGCCCGGCGCGAGATCGAAGTGATTTCCAAGCAATACCGCAAGATGGGCTGGAAGGAGGTCTACGGTTCATCGGGCACCGCCAAGGCCCTGTATGCCATCCTGACTGAATGTGGGTTTTCCACGACCGGCATTACCCGCGCAGGACTGAACAAGCTCAAGGACCGCATCATCCGTTCAGGCCGCGTCATTCCGTCGGAACTGCCCGGCATCAAGACGGAGCGTGCCGACGTGCTGCCAGGTGGCCTGGCCATCATGAGCGCGCTATTCGACGAGTTGAACATCGACGTCATGTACACGGGCGACGGCGCGCTGCGCCTGGGCGTGCTGTACGACCTGCTGGGCCGCGACGACGAACACGACAAGCGCCATGAATCGGTGCGCCAGTTCATGCGGCGTTATCACATCGACATGAACCAGGCCGCGCGCGTGCGGCGCGTGGCCCTGGCGCTGTTCTCCGGCCTGACGGCACCGGACAGCGAACGTGGGGAATTGACGCATCTGCTGGGCTGGGCCGCGGACCTGCACGAGGTCGGGCTCTCCATCGCCCACAACGATTACCACAAGCATTCGGCCTATGTGCTGGGCAACGCCGACATGCCGGGCTTTTCGCGGGCGGACCAGCAAGTGCTGGCCATGCTGGCGTTGGGTCATCAAGGCAAGCTGGCCAAGCTGGAACCCTTGGTGCGTACGCGCGATCAGTGGCTGGCGGTGTTGTCCCTGCGCCTGGCGGTGCTGCTGCTGCGCCGGCGGGAAGACCTGCCCACCCTGCCCCTGACGCTATCGGTACGCGAGAAGTCCATCGTGATACGCGTGGACAACGAATGGCTGGATACGCATCCGCTCAGCGACTTCACCCTTCACGCCGAAGAGTCAGAATGGCGCAAAGTAGGTTTCTCGTTCGAGCTGCTTGAGCTTTAAGCGAAAGCGGCGGGTGGCCCGCCGCAACAGCCGGATCTTCATTCTCTTGAGGGTTCGGCGCATGGTGTTATCCAGGTAAGAATGAATGTTGCCGAACCCCGGCGGTGAGTAGCCTGGGCTAGGCTACCTTGCGCGCCCGTGTCTCGGCCTGGGCGCCTGCCTCTGCCGGCATGGCCGGCAGGCCGAAGTGACGGCGATAGCGTTCGTCCATGGCGTCCATGTCCAGTAACACCGGAAAATCCGCCGCATTGAAATCGGGATCCCAGGCCGGCTCGCCGCAAATCTTGGCGCCCAGCTTCAGATAGCCCTTGATCAGCGGCGGTACGCGCGCCGGCAGCGTGGTGCTGTTCAGCTTTTCTACCGGATAACGATGCAGGGGCTCGACGCGTGGCAGCGTCTGGTCTTTCAGATGGGGGGCGATGGCACGCCAGACTTCAGCGGCGGTGACACCGTCATCGCGCAGGCTGACGCTGGCACAACCCAGCAGGTAGCGGTAGCCGCCGCGGCGCATGTATTCCGCCACGCCGGACCACAGCAGCATGATGACCGTGCCGCTACGATGATCGGGGTGGGTGCAGGAGCGCCCGGCCTCGACCAGTTGGTCGCGCAAGGGCCCCAGGCCGGTCAAGTCGAATTCGGAGGCGGAGTAATAGCCGCCCGCTTCACGCGCTCTCTCCGGCGTGAGCAAGCGATACGTACCGACCACGCGGCCCGTGTCCAGCTCTTGCACCATGAGATGTTCGCACCAGGGATCGAAGCGATCCTGGTCGATACCGTCTTGGGCATCCGGGAACACCGCGCCCATGTCTTCCGTGAAGACGCGATAACGCAGGCGCTGTATTTCCTCGATCTCCTCGGTCGTCCGAGCGAGGCCGACAACCAGTCCCGTGGTGACCGGACCGGACCAGGCTTCCGCCGTGGTGCGATCGGATTCGATACGAACTAGTTCGAGCATTTGGGCCAACTCCTAGGGTGTCCGCATAGTGTGGACGCCTTACATTTCAAGTAATTGACCGATATGTTACGTGACTGTGAACCTGATGGCTCTCAGACGGATCCTGCTTTTACGGCTTCTTACCTGAATAAAGTAAGTCTTCAGTATTGACTCTCGCAATGAGTCGTTCTAACAATTTTGGGAAAAAAACGTGTCACATAGTGCGTGAAAATCGGGCCGCATATGAACGTCGCCACAGACGTCGCCATACGTTGCGATGAACACCGCGGCCCTCTGCTTCAGCCGACCAGCGCCGCCGCCAGTTGCTCCGCGCTGGCACGGGCCAGGGCCGCGTCTTCGGCCTCGACCATCAAGCGCAGTTTCGGCTCTGTCCCCGACGCGCGTATCAAGACGCGGCCACGGCCTGCCAAACGGGTTTCCACATCCGTCCTGGCCTGCAGCAAACCGGCATGCGTCTGCCAGTCGACGCCCGGGGTCAAGGGCACATTGATCATCTCCTGCGGATACATACGCAGGTCGCCCAACCAGTCAGCCAGGGTCGTTTCATTGCGTCGCAGGGCCGTCAGCACTTGCAGCGCGGCGATGATGCCATCACCGGTGGTATGGCAATCCAGGCAGATCAGATGGCCGGAGCCCTCGCCGCCATACAGCCAGCCACGCGCCTGCATCTGTTCCAGCACATAGCGGTCGCCCACCGCGGCGCGCTCGAAACCGACGCCCAGCTTCTCCATTTCGCGCTCGAAACCATAGTTGGTCATCAGCGTGCCGACCACGCCGGCGACCGGCGCCTGCTGCATACGGGCGCGCAAGATCGCGTACAGCAACTCATCGCCGTTGTAGATGCGGCCATCGCCGTCGACCATCTGCAGGCGGTCCGCATCGCCATCCAGCGCGATACCCAGATGAGCGCCGCGGGCGCGCACCTCGGCGGCCAGCGAATCCGGATGCATGGCACCCACGCCCTTGTTGATGTTGAAGCCATCCGGCTGCACGCCGATGGCATGCACCTCGGCCCCCAGTTCGCGGAAGACATGGGGCGCGATGTGATACGCCGCGCCGTGCGCGGCGTCCACCACCAGCGTCAGACCCTTGAGATCCAGATCATTGGGGAAGGTGCTTTTGCAGAATTCGATATAACGGCCGGCGGCATCTTCGATACGCCGGGCGCGGCCCAGTGCCTCGGACCCGACGCAGCCCAGCGGCTCGTCGATGGCGGCTTCGATGGCGTTCTCGACTTCATCGGGCAGCTTCATGCCGCCGGACGAGAAGAACTTGATGCCATTGTCCTGATAAGGATTATGCGAGGCGCTGATCACGATGCCCGCGGACAAACGCAGGGCGCGGGTCAGATATGCCACCGCCGGTGTCGGTACCGGACCCGCCAACAGTACGTCGATGCCCGCGGCCGACAGGCCGGCTTCCAGCGCCGATTCCAGCATATAGCCGGAAATGCGGGTGTCCTTGCCGATAAGCACTTTGGGCCGCCCCGCCGCCGACGACTTGCCTGCCAGCACACGGCCGGCGGCATAGCCCAGGCGCAGAGCGAATTCCGCATTGATCACAGGGCCACCGACTTCGCCCCGGACGCCGTCGGTACCAAAATATTTACGTTGACTCACGCAGTAGCTCCCTGTTCAACAGACTGCCAAACCTTTAAGGCGTCGACGGTTTCCTGCACGTCGTGCACGCGTACGATCGCGGCCCCCCGCGCCACGCAGGCAAGCGCGCCGGCGATGCTGCCCGCGAGCCGATCGCCGACCTGGCGCCCTGTGACATTGCCTATCATGGACTTGCGGGAAAGGCCCACCAAAAGGGGATAACTGGACACGCGCAGGCTGGCCAGCCTGCGCAATAAAAGATAGTTCTGCTCAGTGGATTTGCCGAAACCGAAGCCCGGATCCAGCACGATGCGGCGCGGATCCACCCAGGCGGCGCGCAGCTTTTGCGCTCGCGCGCCCAGGAACAGCCCGACTTCACCCAGCAGGTCCGCATACGTCGTATCGTCCTGCATGGTGCGCGGCTCGCCTTTCATGTGCATGACACACAGGCCGCAACGCGTATTGGCAACGGCCTCGATGGCGCCCGGCATGCGAAAACCATAGATGTCGTTGATCATGTCCGCGCCGGCATCCAGCACCGCGCGCATCACCCCAGGCTTGTAGGTGTCGATGGACAGCGGCACGCCGCAATCGCGCAGTCCTTCCACCACCGGCAGCAGACGCGCGAGCTCGTCCTGTTCGGACACCTCGGGTGCGCCGGGACGGGTCGATTCACCACCGATATCGAGAATGCTGGCGCCATCGGCGATCAGCTTGTGTGCATGCGCGATGGCGGCAGCAGGATCGTCGTGCGCACCACCGTCGGAAAACGAATCTGGCGTGGTATTGACGATACCCATGACCAACGGGCGCTCGAGGTCGAACTCGAAGCGCCCGCACAAAAAGTTATTGGCCATCTACAGAAAAACCGACCTCAAGCCGCCGCGGCGGTGCTGCCGCCGGTTGCCAGGCCGCTAGGCGGTGTATCGGACGAATCCGACGGACCTTGCGGGACCTTGGGGGGACGGGGAGGACGGCCATTGATGATGTCGTCGATCTGGTCCGCGTCGATGGTTTCCCATTCGAGCAGCGCTGCCGTCATGGCCTCGACCTTGTCACGGTTGTCTTCCAGGATCTTGCGCGCGACGCCGTACTGCTCGTCGATGATGCGGCGGATCGAGGAATCAACCTTCTGCATGGTCGCTTCCGACACGTGCGTGGTCTTGGTGACGCTGCGGCCCAGGAACACTTCGCCTTCGTTTTCCGCATAGACCATCGGACCCAGTTCGTCGGTCATCCCGTAGCGGGTGACGATGTCGCGGGCGATGGCGGTAGCGCGTTCGAAGTCGTTCGAAGCACCGGTCGTCATCTGATCCATGAAGAGTTCTTCGGCGATACGGCCACCGAACAACACGGCGATGGTGCTGAGCAGACGCCCCTTGTCCATGCTGTAGCGGTCCGTTTCCGGCAACTGCATGGTCACACCCAGCGCGCGGCCGCGCGGGATGATGGTGACCTTGTGCACCGGATCCGTCTTGGGCAGCATGCGCGCGACGATGGCGTGGCCGGACTCGTGGTACGCGGTGTTCTTGCGCTCTTCCTCGGGCATCACGATGGAGCGGCGTTCCGCGCCCATGATGATCTTGTCCTTGGCCTTTTCGAAGTCCGACATATCGACCGTACGGCCATTGCGGCGGGCAGCGAACAGGGCGGCTTCGTTGACCAGGTTGGCCAGGTCGGCACCGGAAAAACCGGGGGTACCACGCGCCAGCACCGCGGCGTCGACGTTGGTCGACAACGGCACCTTGCGCATATGAACCTTGAGGATCTGGTCACGGCCACGGATATCGGGCAGCGGCACGACGACCTGACGGTCGAAGCGGCCCGGACGCAGCAACGCGGGGTCCAGCACGTCGGGACGGTTGGTGGCGGCGATGACGATGACGCCCTGGCCCGACTCGAAGCCGTCCATTTCCACCAGCATCTGGTTCAGGGTCTGTTCGCGTTCGTCGTTACCACCGCCCAGACCGGCGCCACGCTGACGGCCCACCGCATCGATTTCGTCGATGAAGATGATGCAGGGGGCGTGCTTCTTGGCGTTCTCGAACATGTCGCGCACGCGGGCCGCGCCCACGCCGACGAACATTTCAACGAAGTCCGAACCGGAAATGCTGAAGAACGGTACTTTGGCTTCGCCGGCGATGGCCTTGGCCAGCAGCGTCTTACCCGTACCCGGCGAACCGACCATCAGCACGCCACGCGGAATACGGCCGCCCAGCTTCTGGAACTTGCTCGGATCACGCAGGAAGTCGACCAGTTCCTGCACGTCTTCCTTCGCTTCGTCGCAACCGGCGACGTCCGCGAAAGTGACCTGGTTGGTGTTCTCATCCAGCATGCGCGCACGCGACTTGCCAAAGCTGAACGCACCGCCCCGGCCACCGCCCTGCATCTGACGCATGAAGAAGATCCAGACGCCGATCAACAACAGCATCGGGAACCAGGACACGAAGATGTTCATCAGCAGCGACTGCTCTTCGCGCGCCTTGCCGGAAACCTGCACACCGTACTTCAGCAGATCGGAGACCATCCAGATGTCGCCGGGGGAAGTCAGCGTATACGGGCGGCCGGCATCAGGCGTCACGTAGAGCACGTCGCCTTGCACGTCAACCTTGCGGATGCGTCCAGCCTTGGAGTCATCCATGAATTGCGTATAGCTGACGCCGTCCTGCGATTGGGTGCGTCCGTCGAACTGCTTAAATACCGTGAACAGCACAAGCGCGATCACCATCCAGACCGCGACTTTCGAAAATGAATTGTTCAAGGCGAATCTCCTGCTTTCGATTCTGACCGGTGGCTGCGGCAAGGAATGCCATAGGGCACATCCACTGGTATGTCAATAGCCATTCTACCCCGTGGAGGGCATGCGTGGGATGATCACTTAGGATCGTCGATTAATTCGTGTGAATCATAAAAAGGGGCATATGGCTGAAATGAGGAGTGACCTCGCTAAGCTTTAAGGGACCGTCCAACCAGAAAAGTCTCCGAAGAGTTTGACCGCGATGCTTTGGGCTTGCGCTCGACCACACGTTTGAAGCGTTTCTTGAACGATTCGACGATCTGCGAAAACCCGCTGCCATGGAAGGCCTTGACGATAAGCGCACCGTCCGGCTTCAGATGGGCGCAGGAAAACTCAAGGGCGAGATCGCAAACGTGCTCGATGCGCGCGGCGTCGGCGGACTCGACTCCCGACAGGTTGGGGGCCATATCCGAAATTACAAGATCTACCGCACGCCCATCCAAAAGATTTTCCAATTGTTTCAAAACGCTGTCTTCGCGGAAATCCCCCTGGATGAACTCAACGCCGGCGATAGCCTCCATCGGAAGAATATCCAGCGCGATGATACGGCCATCGATGACGCCGCCGGCTCCCACCAGGCGCTCGCGCGCCACTTGCGACCAGCTGCCCGGCGCCGAACCCAGGTCGACCACGATATCGCCGCGACGCAGGAGCTTTTCGGTCTCGACGATCTCGAGCAGCTTGAAGGCTGCACGGGCGCGATAACCCTTTTGTTGCGCCATCTTCACATAAGGATCGTTGATGTGCTGGTGCAACCAGTCTTTGGAGAATTTATTCTTGGCCATTCCCGTACAATTCCGCCATGCCTATATTAGAAATTACATCCCGCGAACGTAGCGCCCTGCGCTCGGCTGCCCATCCGCTGCGTCCTGTCGTCCTGGTCGGCGACAAGGGCCTTTCCGACGCAGTGCTCAAGGAAATCGATCTGAACCTGACTTCGCACGGCCTGATCAAGGTCCGCGTTGCGGGTGACGACCGCGAAGCCCGCGTGGAGATGCTGGCGCGGATCTGCGACGTATTATCCTGCGCGCCGGTGCATCACCTGGGCAAAATGCTCATTCTCTACCGTCCGCTGGCCAACGGCGTGTCGGTATTGCCACAAGCCGTCTCCGCCGATGCCCGCCCGAAGCGCAAGGCGTCCGAGCCGCACGTACCGAAGAAACTGGCCGCCGCCGGCAAGACCCTGGCGAAACCCTCACGCGCGCCCCGCCGCGATGAAGAGGAAGCACCCCGCAATCGCGTTTGGCACGATGCGGCCGACCTGAACAAGGCCGGCAAGCCCATGCGTCCCAGCACCCGCAAGGCCGCCGCGCCCGCGCACGGCATTCCGCGCCGTACCGGCAGCGCAATGAGCTTGCGTGCCGGCGCGCGTTCCGGCGGCATTCAACGCGGCACCGCCGCGCGCAAGACGGTCAAACGCTGAAACGGCTGCCGCCGGCGACTGCCGACCACGGGCAGTCGTTGCTACAAATTCCCAGGCCCTTACGTAAGGGCCTGTTTTTTTGCCTCGGCGCCCGTGAGCGGCAAGCAGTCCGGACGACATCCGCGGCCCGGCAGTCCTGGACAAGCCCCCGGTCCAGCGGGCACATGGTTCAGCCGCCCGGGGCAAAACCGCCTTGCCCTGCTGCCCGATTCACAGGCACCGGATCCCAATGCCAAATTACAAATACTGAACGCTGATCACTTCGAATTCGCGCGGGCCGGACGGGGCCTGCACTTCCACCACGTCGCCTTCGGACTTGCCGATCAGTGCACGGGCAACCGGGCTGGACACGGAAATCATATTGGCGCGGATGTCCGCTTCGACGTCGCCGACGATCTGGTAGACCACGCGGTCGCCCGAGTCCAGGTCTTCGATTTCCACCGTCGCGCCGAAAACGGCACGGCCGTCGGTATCCAACTCTTGCGGATTGATGATCTGCGCGTTCGACAAGGTGCCTTCGAGCTCGGCGATGCGGCCCTCGATGAAGCCCTGGCGTTCACGCGCGGCGTCATATTCGGCATTCTCGGACAGGTCGCCCTGCGCCCGAGCCTCGGCGATGGCATTGATCACCGCGGGACGTTCGATGGTTTTGAGCCGGTGCAACTCTTCGTGCAGGCGTTTGGCCCCGCGCACCGTCAACGGAATCGCAGACATAACTTTTCTCAACAAAGTAGAAAACGCCCCACCAGGGAGCGTTCGGACCAAGGTCGTATCGGACGGGTGGAGCGCCTACAGCGCGCCTTGCAGGACGCCACTGCGGGGGAATCTCGATTCACTCCTCGCTTCGCGCCCGCTCTTACTGAGCCGTTATGCAACCGGCAGCGGCAAGCTTCGACCAAAAAATAAACCGCCCCCAATCCAGCGCGTTCGCGCTGCGCCAACGACCCCGAGCGATGCGAACTCAAACCGGCATCAGGGCGCTTTTTGTCATGGGGCGGCCCGGCGACAAAAAACCCCGGCTCGGATCTGAACCGGGGCAAGCAGGTGACATTGTCGGCAACTTTCAGGTGAATTGCAAGCCGTCCCCATTAGTGGGAATTTCAGCTGTCAGCCCGCGTTATCCGCTCCAGGTATCTGCCTTGGCTGCCTGCCTTGGTTGCATGCCTTGGCTATCCTGCCTCCACTACCCTGCGCGTGCCGGGCGCAGCAGCGCATACAGAATGATGGCGCCGAAGGTGGCGGTGCCGATGCCGCCCAGCGCGAAGCCGCCCAAATTGACCGTGAAGTCGCCGGCACCCAGCACCAGGGTCACGGCGGCGGTGATCAGGTTGCGGTTATCGGTGAAATCGATCCGGTTGACGATCCAGATGCGCGCGCCGGCGATGGCTATCAGCCCGAAGACCACCACCGACATGCCGCCCAGCACGGGGGCCGGGATGGTCTGGATCAAGGCGCCGAACTTCGGGGAAAAGCCCAGAAGGACGGCGATCAGCGCGGCGACCACGAACACCAGCGTGGAATAGATGCGGGTCACCGCCATGACGCCGATGTTTTCGGCATAGGTGGTGACGCCCGTGCCGCCCACCGCCCCCGACAGCATGGTCGCCACGCCGTCGCCGACGAAAGCCCGGCCCAGGTAACGATCCAGGTCCTGGCCGGTCATGGCGCTGACCGCCTTGATGTGGCCAAGGTTTTCCGCCACCAGGATGATGGCCACCGGCACGATCAGGCCCAAGGCCGGAGCGGAAAACACCGGCGCGGCGAAATGCGGCAGGCCCAGCCAGGGCGCCGCCGCAACGGCCGCGAAGTCCATGGGCTTGCCCAGGCCCAGGACATTGGCGCACACCGCATAGATCACGCAAGCCGCGATCAGGCCCGCGAGGATAAGCAGCCGCTGCAGCATGCCCTTGGCGCGCACCGCGATGGCGCCCACGCAAAGTATCGTGACGATGGCCATGCTGGCGTCGAAGCCGGACGCGCCCATGGCGCCCTTGGCGGCGATGGGTGCCAGGTTCAGGCCGATGACGATCACGACGGCGCCGGTGACCACCGGCGGCATCAAGGCTTCGATCCAGCGGGCGCCACCGCCAGCCCGGGCATTCGCGGCCCACACCAGCACGCCGATCAGCGCATAGACGGCACCACAGGCGATGATGCCGCCCAGCGCCACCCCGATATTGGGATTGGGACCGGCGCCGCTATAGCCGGTCACCGCGATGACCCCACCGATGAAGGCGAAGCTGGACCCCAGATAGCTGGGCACGCGGCCGCCGACGAACAGGAAGAAAATCAGGGAACCCACGCCCGACATCAGGATCGCGACGTTGGGATCGAATCCCATCAACAGGGGCGCCAGCACGGTCGAGCCGAACATCGCGACGACGTGCTGCAAGCCCATCGCCGCGGTCTTGGGCCAGGGCAGGCGCTCGTCGGGCGCCATGACGGTGCCAGGCACCAGCTCGCGGACCAGACGCCAGCGCGGAAAATAGGAACCCGGCATGTACTCCCCCGATTCGATTCAGGCAGGTTTTAAGAAGATTTCAGGCGGCCGCAAGTTTAGAGGCGCTTAAGCTTTTGCGATAGCCTGCCGTTATTCGTTTTGTATAAATTCAGGACAACGGAGCCTTACCTGCCATGACGTCGATCTCGCCCCTGACCAGCTCGCTGGCGGCCTATACCCGGGTCAATTCCCAGGTTGATTCCAAGACCACGCAAACGTCCAGCCAGACCAGCAGCAGCGACGGCACCGATGCCGCCAGCGACGCGGCGGGGGCCGCGGGAGCGTCGGCGGCTGGCGGCAGCCAAAAGGCGGGCGCTGCCGGCGCGATGGGCGGCGCTGGTGCGTCATCGTCTTCCTCCAGCGAATCCAGCGCCAAACAACAGCAGCTGGAAAAGCTGCTGGAGCAACTGCGGCAGATCCAGCAACAGATTCAGCGCCTGCAATCCAGCAACGTGTCGGAGGAAGTGAAGGCCGCGCAATTGCAGTCCTTGAATGCCGAAGCCATGGAACTGCAAGGCCAGATCACGGAATTGCAACAGCAGATCGCGCAAGAAATGAAGGGCTCGGTCACGGCGTGAAGTAAGTGGCTTCGGCTTGTGCCGAGAGGCACTGCCGAAATACACCGCCGAGATGCGCTGCCGAGATGCCCTGCCGAATGCATAGCCGGGAGCCGTAGCCTAGGTCGTCGGCCTGGCTCCGCTGCCGAGGCTCACTCGCCGCCACGATCCGCTGCCGAACGAGGGCGCCAAGGCGCCTTCGTTCATTTCTGGGTACCATTCCGGGTTATTGCCAACCCTGACCGTTGCCGGGGTGCGCGCCCTGCCGCGTGCCCCGCCCTACCGACCCATGACTACAGAAATCTGGCTGATCCGCCACGGCGAAACCGCCTGGAACCGCGAACGCCGCCTGCAAGGCTGGAAGGACATCCCGCTCAATGACGAAGGCACGGACCAGGCCGCGAAGCTGGCGCGGCGCCTGAGGCACGATGCACAGAGCGGCCCTTTCGAGGCTATCTATAGCAGCGATCTACAGCGCGCCCACGATACTGCCCAGGCCGCCGCGGATTTGCTGGAGATACGCGTGCGCCCCGAACCCGGGCTGCGCGAGCGCTGCTACGGCGTGCTGGAAGGCCTGGCCATGAATGAATTGGCATTGCATCAGCCGGAAGCGGCGGCGGCGTGGCACAGCCGCGAACCCGATCGCCAGCTCGAAGGTGGCGAAAGCCTGCGCCAGTTCCGCGACCGCGTGGTGACGACCATGGAAGACGTGGTCGGCCGCCACCCCGACGCGCGGGTCCTGCTATTCGCCCATGGCGGCGTGCTCGATATCGCCTGGCGGCACGCGCAGAACATCCCCTTGACTCACCCGCGCGATGCCGTGCTGCTCAATACCGCCGTGAATCGCCTGAGTTTCAAGGACGGTCACTGGAGCGTCATGGGCTGGGGTGACATCAGCCACATCAAGGCCGCCGACGACGACATCGTCTAAGCCGCGGGCTGGCGCGACCCACGATCCGCCGTGCTCGAGCGGCGATCCACGGCGCGCGGCCGGAGCCACGGCAAGCGGCGGCGAGGCTATACGACACAGCCCGACACCACACCAATACGCCTTACGGGCCATCCCCGTCCTAACTACCGCTCGTCCCGCCCTACTCGCCCTTGCGCGGCTTGCGCGGGGCGTTGCGGGCCAGACGGTCGTAGATGGCATTCGGCAATACGCGCATCAGGCGCGCGACGATCCCCATCTGCCAGGGAATCACGGTATAGGAAACGCCACGCGTGATGGCATTCGCCGCGCGCCGCGCGAACTCGTCCGCCTCCATCAGGAAAGGCATCTTGTACGGATTGTGGGCGGTCATCTCCGTGCGGACATAGCCGGGCGCGATCGTGACCACGCTTATCCCATCGCCCGACAACTCGTTGCGCAGGCTCTCGCAATATGTGGTCACGGCGGCTTTAGACGCGCTGTAAGCGCCCCCTCCCGGCAGCCCGCGTACACCGGCGACGCTGGAGATCCCCACCAGACGCCCGCCGCCCACGTCGCGCATGGCGCCGACGAAAGGCTCGAAGGTCGCCACCATGGCCATCACATTGGTCTGCATGACCGCATCGAAGACGTCATGGTCTTCCGGATGATCGGTCAGCGTGCCCACGCTGATGCCCGCGCAGGCTATGACGATATCCACCCGCCCGCCGCTGCGGCCGATGAAATCATGCGCGGCCGCGTGCAGGGCGGCCCGGTCGCGCACATCCACGCCGTAGCATGCATGGACATCCGCATTGGGCAGGCTTGCGGCCAAGGCACGCAGGCGTTCACCGCGCCGGCCCACCAAGCCGAGCGTGGCCCCCAGCCTGCCGTAATGCTCGGCCAGCGCCTTGCCCAAGCCACTGCTGGCGCCAGTGATGAATACGTGTTGCGGCATATGGCCTCCTGAACCTGCGTTGGCAAAAACAAAAGAAAAGGCCAGGCAGCTTGGCCTGGCCTTCACGACGGCGACGTCTGCTTCACGTCAATGCGTCACGTCAATGCGTCACGTAAATGCTTCACGTCAATGCATTACATCGCCGCATTACGCCACTGCGTCACGTCACCGCAGCATGTCACCGTCACCGCTACCTTCGCCACCCCAGCTTACGCCGACTTGGCCAACGAAGCGTGCAGTTCCTGCAGCGGATACACCTGCAGCCCGTGCCCCTGGCGCAGATACTGCAGGCCTTCCACGGCAGCGCGCGCACCGGCGATGGTCGTGTAGAACGTCACCCGCGCCGCCAGCGACTGCGTACGGATCGTACGCGAATCGGCGATGGCGTTACGACGCTCTTCCACCGTATTGATCACCAGCGAGATTTCGCCGTTCTTCAACATGTCGACCACGTGGGGACGGCCTTCCGTCACCTTGGCCACCACCTGCACCGGAATGCCGGCGGCCTCGATTTCAGTGGCCGTGCCACGCGTGGCAACCAGCTTGAAGCCCAAGGCATGCAAGCCGCGTGCCACTTCGACCGCGCGGGGCTTGTCCTGGTTCTTCACGCTGATGAAGGCGGTGCCGGAGTCCGGCAAGCGCACACCGGCGGCCAGCTGCGACTTGACGAAGGCTTCGCCGAAGCTGGTGCCCACACCCATGACTTCACCGGTGGACTTCATTTCCGGGCCCAGGATGGTGTCGACGCCGGGGAACTTGACGAAGGGGAACACCGCTTCCTTCACGGAGAAGTACGGCGGTACCACTTCCTTCGTCACGCCCTGGTCGGCCAGGGTGCGGCCGGCCATGGCGCGCGCGGCGATCTTGGCCAGTTGCAGGCCGGTGGCCTTGGACACATACGGCACGGTACGCGAAGCGCGCGGATTCACTTCCAGCACGTAGACATCACCGCCCTGGATGGCGAACTGCACGTTCATCAGGCCGCTGACGTTCAAGGCCTTGGCCATCATGCCGGTCTGGCGCTTGATTTCCGCGATGACATCGGCCGACAGGGAGTAAGGCGGCAAGCTGCAGGCCGAATCGCCCGAGTGCACGCCCGCCTGCTCGATGTGCTCCATCACGCCACCGATGAAGACGGTCTGGCCATCGGCCAGGCAGTCCACGTCGACTTCCGTGGCGTTGTTCAGGAAGCGGTCCAGCAGCACCGGCGAATCATTGCTCACCTTCACCGCTTCGCGCATATAGCGTTCGAGGTCCTGCTGCTCATGGACGATTTCCATGGCGCGGCCGCCCAGCACGTAGCTGGGACGCACCACCAGCGGGTAGCCGATCTCGGTGGCATGGGCCAGGGCTTCGGCTTCCGTGCGCGCGGTGCGGTTGGGCGGCTGGCGCAGGCCCAGCTTGTTCAGCAGCTTCTGGAAGCGTTCGCGGTCTTCGGCGACGTCGATGGATTCCGGGCTGGTGCCGATGATGGGCACGCCATTGGCTTCCAGCGCGCGCGCCAGCTTCAAGGGGGTCTGGCCGCCGTACTGCACGATCATGCCGACCGGGTTTTCCTTGTGCACGATCTCCAGCACGTCTTCCAGCGTCAGCGGCTCGAAGTACAGGCGGTCGGAGGTGTCGTAGTCGGTCGATACGGTTTCCGGATTGCAGTTGACCATGATGGTCTCGAAACCATCTTCACGCAGCGCCAGCGCGGCGTGCACGCAGCAATAGTCGAACTCGATACCCTGGCCGATACGGTTGGGACCGCCACCCAGCACGATGATCTTCTTGCGGTCGGTCGGCGCGGCTTCGCACTCTTCCTCGTAGGTCGAGTACATATAGGCCGTGTTGGTGGCGAATTCCGCGGCGCAGGTATCCACGCGCTTGTACACCGGCCGCACGTTGAGCTGATGGCGCAGGCGGCGCACTTCCGTTTCCGACGTGTCCAGCAGGAAAGCCAGGCGGCGGTCGGAGAAGCCGCGGCGCTTGAGCTGCCACACCGTGTCGTAGTCGAGGTCGGCCAGGGTCTTCTGCTCCAGGGCCAGCTCGATGTCGACGATTTCCTTGATCTGCGACAGGAACCACGGGTCGATATGGGTCAGCGCGTGCACTTCATCCAGGGAGAAGCCCTGGGCAAAGGCATCGCCCACGTACCAGATGCGTTCCGGACCGGGCTCGCCCAATTCGGCTTGCAGCTTTTCGCGGTCGGTGGTCTTCTGGTTCAGGCCATCCACGCCCACTTCCAGGCCGCGCAGGGCTTTCTGGAAGGATTCCTGGAAGGTACGGCCGATGGCCATCACTTCGCCCACCGACTTCATCTGGGTGGTCAGGCGCGCATCGGCGGTGGGGAATTTCTCGAAGGCGAAACGGGGCACCTTGGTGACCACGTAATCGATGGTCGGCTCGAAGGACGCCGGCGTGGCGCCACCCGTGATTTCGTTCTTCAGTTCGTCCAGCGTGTAGCCGACCGCCAGGCGCGCCGCCACCTTGGCGATGGGGAAACCGGTGGCCTTGGATGCCAGCGCCGACGAGCGCGACACGCGCGGGTTCATTTCGATGACGATCATGCGGCCATTGGCCGGATTGACGGCGAACTGCACGTTCGAACCGCCCGTATCGACACCGATCTCACGCAACACCGCGATCGAGGCGTCGCGCATGATCTGGTATTCCTTGTCCGTCAGCGTCTGCGCCGGCGCCACCGTGATGGAGTCGCCCGTGTGCACGCCCATGGGATCGAGGTTTTCGATCGAGCAGACGATGATGCAGTTGTCGGCGCTGTCGCGCACGACTTCCATCTCGAACTCTTTCCAGCCCAGCAGCGACTCTTCGATCAGCAGCTCGCTGGTCGGCGAAGCTTCCAGGCCGCGCCGGCAGATGGTTTCGAATTCTTCGGCGTTGTACGCGATACCGCCGCCCGAACCGCCCATGGTGAAGCTGGGACGGATCACCGCCGGGAAGCCCGACGTGCCGACCTCGGCCGCGATGCGGCGCTGTACTTCCCAGGCCTCTTCCATCGAATGGGCGACGCCGGACTTGGCCGATTCCAGGCCGATGTCGGTCATGGCCAGCTTGAACTTCTGGCGGTCCTCGGCCTTCTCGATGGCCTGCTCATTGGCGCCGATCAGCTCGACCTTGAAGCGCTCCAGCACGCCATGATGAGCCAGGTCCAGGGCGCAGTTCAACGCGGTCTGGCCGCCCATGGTGGGCAGCAGCGCATCGGGACGCTCGCGTTCGATGATCTTCTCGACCGCCTGCCAGGTGATCGGCTCGATGTAGGTCACATCGGCCGTTTCCGGGTCGGTCATGATGGTGGCGGGGTTGCTGTTCACCAGGATGGTGCGGTAACCCTCGGCCTTCAAGGCTTTGCAAGCCTGCGCGCCGGAATAGTCGAATTCGCAAGCCTGGCCGATGATGATGGGGCCGGCCCCGATGATGAGGATGCTTTTAATGTCTGTACGCTTGGGCATGGTGCAATCTTTACGCGGTCTTAACTTGGCCGGCCATCTGGCTGATGAACTTGTCGAACAGCACGATGATGTCGTGCGGTCCCGGGCTGGCTTCCGGGTGGCCCTGGAAGCAGAAGGCGGGACGATCGGTCAGTTCGAAACCTTGCAAGGTGCCGTCGAACAGCGACACATGGGTGACGCGGGTGTTGCCGGGCAGGCTGGCCGCATCCACTTCGAAGCCATGGTTCTGGCTGGTGATGTAGACACGCTTGTTCTGCACGTCCTGCACGGGGTGGTTGGCGCCGTGGTGGCCGGTCTTCATCTTGAGCGTCTTGCCGCCCACCGCCAGGCCCAGGATCTGGTGACCCAGGCAGATGCCGAACACCGGCAGCTTGCGCTCCAGGAACACACGGGTGGCCTGGATGGCGTAGTCGCACGGCTCCGGGTCGCCGGGACCATTGGCCAGGAACAGGCCGTCAGGATTCAGCTTGAGCACGTCCTCGGCGGGCGTTTGCGCCGGCACCAGCGTGACGCGGCAGCCGCGGTCCGCCAGCAGGCGCAGGATGTTGGTCTTGACGCCGAAGTCGTAGGCCACGACGTGGAACTTGCTGGTGTCGGGCTGGGCAAAGCCACGGCCCAGCTCCCAGGTACCTTCGGTCCATTCGAGGGACTTCTCGATGCTGACCACCTTGGCCAGGTCCTGCCCCGACATGCCGGGGAAGCTGCGTGCCAGTTCGATGGCGCGGTCGGTATCTTCACCGGCCAGGATGCAGCCGCCCTGGGCGCCCTTCTCGCGCAGGATGCGGGTGAGCTTGCGGGTATCGATGCCGGCAATGGCGACGATGCCCTGGGCCTTGAGGTAATCAGGCAGCGAGCTGGTGGAGCGGAAATTGGATACGCGGGCCGGGCAATCGCGCACGATCAGGCCGGATGCGAACACTTTGCGAGCCTCGACGTCCTCACCATTCACGCCGGTATTGCCGATGTGAGGATAGGTGAGCGTGACCATCTGGCCGTTATAGCTGGGATCGGTAAGGATTTCCTGGTACCCGGTCATGGACGTGTTGAACACGACCTCGGCCACGGTATGGCCCGGCGCGCCAATTGAAATTCCACGAAAAACGGTACCGTCCGCCAGAGCCAAGATTGCGGGAGAAGAACGATGAGTTCCCTCGGGAAAAAGTTGCGGCAGCACAGTAAACCCCGGTTTCAGAATCAGTAATCAAACCTTGGAATTATACCCTCAAAGCCCCTTTTTCCCTGAAACCCGCACCAATCAAGGCTGAGCGGGCAGTTTGCGCGCGTCGCGCCGAGCATCCGGGAAGGTGCTGGCCGGTCTCTCTTGCAAGGTCGGCATGGCCTTTCCCTACACGGCTGGCACCCCGCTTTGCGCCGGGGTCAGCGTGGCGCTCCCGCCGAGGCCGGGGCGGTGCTACGCTAGACAGCTACTTCTTCCAACCGTTCGCCGAGACTCTCATGACCAGCCAACTCGATTCCTTGCGCCAGCACACCACCGTGGTGGCGGATACCGGTGACTTCGAGGCCATGCGCGCCTATCGCCCGACCGACGCGACGACCAATCCCTCGTTGATCCTGAAGGCCGTGCAGAAAGATGCCTACAAGCCGCTGCTGGAGCGCACCGTGCGCGAACACCGCGAGCTGCCCACGGAACAGGTCCTCGACCGTCTGCTGGTGGCCTTCGGCACCGAAATCCTGAAAATCGTCCCGGGGCGGGTCTCCACCGAGGTGGACGCCCGCCTGTCCTTCGACACGCGGGGAACCGTGGAACGGGCGCGCGGCCTGATCGCGCTGTACGAAGCCGCCGGCATCCCGCGCGAACGCATCCTGGTGAAGATCGCCTCGACCTGGGAAGGCATCCAGGCGGCGCGCGTCATGCAGGAAGAAGGCGTGAACTGCAATATGACCCTGCTGTTTTCACTGCCGCAGGCCGTGGCCTGCGCCGACGCGGGCGCCAAGCTGATCTCGCCCTTCGTCGGGCGTATCTACGACTGGTACAAGAAGGCCGAGGGCGCGAAGTGGAATGAGGCGGAGCGCGCCGGCGCCAACGACCCGGGCGTGCAGTCGGTCGCCCGCATCTACCAGTACTACAAGGCCCACGGCATCGAGACGGAAATCATGGGCGCCAGCTTCCGCAACGTCGGCCAGATCCTGGCCCTGGCCGGCTGCGACCTGCTGACCATCAGCCCGGACCTGCTGACGACGCTGGCGGAAACCCAGGGCGACGTGCCGGTGCAACTCAAGCCCGATGTGGGGGGCACGGCGCCGGAGCGCGTGGATGCCAGCGAGATTCCCTTCCGCACCCAGTTGAACGACGACGCCATGGCCACCGAAAAGCTGTCCGAAGGCATCCGCGCCTTCGCGGCGGACGCGGTCAAGCTGGACAAGCTGATCGAAGACTTGCGCTGAAAGCGGCGGGTACTGGCCGTCTCGCGCGGCACGGGGACGGGGGGGCTACCCCTCGTCGTGCGTATGGACCTGCAGCGCTTCCAGGAAACGCGAAACCATGTTGTACGCCGCCACCGTGGCGGTCAACTCGACCGTATGGCGTTGGCCCAATTCGGCCAGGACGGCGTCGAAGACGGCTTGCGGCACCTGCACCTGGCGGGTCATCGCGTCCGCATACGCCAGCACGGCACGCGCACGGGCATCGAACAGCGGTGAATCCTGCCAGCCGTCCAGCGCATCCAGCTGGGCCTGGCTGATGCCCTCTTGCAGCGCGATGGGCGCATGCTGATCCGCCTCATAGGGCGCGCCATTCAAACCGGCGACCCGCATGATGACCAGCTCGCGCAGGTCACCCGGCAGGGTGCTGAGCTGGCGTATCGCGGTCAGGTAGTTCAACCAGCCGCTGGCCACCGGCGGGCTGTGCAACAGCATCTGATACAGCAACAGCACGCTGCCGCGTTCGGCGACGATGCGTTCAACCAGGGGCTTGGCTTCTTCGGTGGTCAGATCGGCGTACGGCAGGCGGGCCATGCAGGCGTCCTATGAAGAGATCTCCGCGCGGCGTGCCCCTGGAATTGAAATATCCTGAGGCGCGCGTCGCGGGGACGGGCGATACGGGCGTGACGGATCAGAGCTTTTCAGTTTCGCCGGCGCGCGGCTGCCACTTCATCAGCCGCTTTTCCGCCAGGGTCACCAGGCCATCCAGCACCAGGGCGAAGACTGTCAGCACCACGATGCCGGCGAAGACGGTATTCACATCCAGCGTGCCTTCGGCCTGCAGGATCAGGTAGCCGACGCCGCTGGCCGAGCCCAGGTACTCACCCACCACGGCACCGACGAAGGCCAGGCCCACCGACGTATGCAGGCTGGAGAACACCCAGCTGGTGGCCGACGGCAGGTAGACGTGGCGCAGCAGTTGGCGGCGATCCGCGCCCAGCATGCGGGCGTTGTCCAGCAAGGTGGTGCTGACTTCGCGCACGCCTTGGTAAACGTTGAAGAACACGATGAAGAACACCAGCGTCACGGCCAGCGCCACCTTGGACCAGATGCCCAGGCCGAACCACATGCCGAAGATGGGCGCCAGGATGACGCGCGGCATGGAGTTGGCGGCCTTGATATAGGGATCCAGCACCAGGCTGGAGCCGCGCGACAGTCCCAGCCACAGGCCGCAGCCCAGGCCGGCGACGGTGCCGATGATGAAGGCCAGGACGGTTTCGGACAGGGTCACCCACAGATGCTGATAGACATCGGCATCCGTGACGAACCAGGCCCAGACCCGCTGGGCGACCTTGAGGGGCTCGCCGAAAAAGAAGGCGACGTTCTGGCTGCGCGAGGCAACGTGCCACGCCAGCAGCAGGATGACCAGCAGCGAAATCTGCCAGACGCGCAGTGTCTTGGAACCGGGTTTGATCATATTGGACATGTCTAGGACCTACACCCGCTTCTGCTGGGCGTAGCCCTTCAGGACCTCTTCACGCAGCACATCCCAGATGGCGGCGTGCAGCTCGACGAAGCGCGGATGGCTGCGCACTTCGGCGACGTCGCGCGGGCGCGGCAGGTCGATATGGAATTCACCGATAGGATGCGTGCCCGGCCCTGCCGACAGCACGATCACCCGATCGCTCATGGCGATGGCTTCATCAAGATCGTGCGTGATGAACAGCACGGCCTTGCGTTTGGCCATCCACAGGTCCAGCACCTCGTTTTCCATCAGCTGGCGCGTCTGGATGTCGAGAGCGGAGAACGGCTCGTCCATGAGGATGATATCGGGGTCGCGGATCAGCGTCTGCGCCAGCATGACGCGCTTGCGCATGCCGCCCGACATCTGGTGCGGATAGCGGTCCTCCGACCCGCCCAGGCCGACGCGGCGCAGCCATTCACGGCCGCGCTCATCGGCCTCGGCGGCCGGCACGTGCGCGAACTCCAGCCCGGCCTTGACGTTGTCCAGCGCATTGCGCCAGGGCAGCAAGGCTTCGCCCTGGAACATATAGCCGGCACGGCGGTTGATGCCCTTGAGGGGCTCGCCGAACACCTTGATCTGCCCGCTGGTGGGCGACAGCAAGCCCGCCCCCACATTCAGCAGGGTGGACTTGCCGCAACCCGTGGGGCCGACCACGGAGACGAATTCGCCGGCGGCGACCGTCAGCGTGGATTCCCGCACGGCGGTGTAGCGTTGTCCACCGCCTTCGCGGGAAATGAACGTGCAGGTGATGTTGTCCAGCGAAAGTGCTGCTTCAGCCATTCGGGTATTTCTCGTTGGCGCGCTTGGCGAATTCATTGGTCCAGATCTTGGACGGATCGACCTTGGCCGGATCGAAATCCGGCACGAAGGCGGCCAGTGCCTTGACCGCGGTGGCGGCGCCATCCTCGGGGATGAGGCCGTCCGGCGACAGGCCTTCCATGCTGGCCTTCAGGGCGGCCTTGTAGACCTCCGGCTCACCCAGCAGGTAGTTGGCCGGCACGGCCTTGGCGATTTCGTCGATGCTGGACTTGTGGATCCACTTGTCCGCGCGCACGATGGCATTGGCCAGGGCCTGCACCGTGTTGGGGTTGGCGTCGATATAGCTCTGCGCCGTGTACAGGGTACCGGCCGGCATGTTGCCGCCGAAGATGTCACGCGTGTCCTTCAGGGTGCGCGTGTCGGCGATGACCTTCATGTCGCCGGAGCTGACCAGCGCGGTGACCACGGGGTCCGTGTTGGACATGGCATCGACCTGGCCCGAGCGCAGCGCGGTGATGGCACCGGCACCGGCGCCCACGCCGATGATGGAAACGTCCGAAGGTTTCAGGCCATGCTTGGCCAGGAAGAAGTTGACCACCATGTTGGTGGACGAACCCGGCGCCGTGACGCCGATCTTCTTGCCCTTGAGGTCGGCCGGCGACTTGTAGTTCGCCATGGTCTTGGTGGACACGCCGAAACCGATCAAGGGGGCACGGCCCTGCAGCACGAAGTTGCGATAGAACTGGCCTTTGGACTGCAGGTTCAGCGAGTGCTCGAAAGCGCCCGACACCACGTCGGCGCTGCCACCCACCACGGCCTGCAGGGCCTTGGCGCCGCCGGCGAAGTCGGCGATGGTGACATCCAGGCCTTCATCCTTGAAGTAGCCGCGCACTTCGGCGATGGTCAGGGGCAGGTAGTAAACCAAAGCCTTGCCGCCGACGGCGATCGCCACCTTGGTCTTTTCGAGTTTCGCGGCCCGCGCGAAGGCGGGGGCCAGGCTCATGACGCCGGCCGAGCCGGCGAGCTTGAGCAGTTCACGGCGAGTGACTGTCATTTTTGTGTCTCCGATGATTGATCCGTGGCCTGCGGGCGGCGGATTCCGATCGCGCCGGATTGGGCCAGCTCTGCGATTGTCGCGGAATCATACCCCAGCGCCTGCAGGACTTCCTCCGTATGTTCCCCTAAGCCGGGGCCCAACCAGCGCGTGGCGCCCGGCGTGGCGGACAGCTTGGGGCTGACCGCCGGCAGTTTGACCGGCGTGCCGTCGGGGAAATGATGCTGTTCGATCATGGACCGCGCCAGGAATTGCGGGTCGGTGAACATGTCCGCCACGCTGTAGATCTTGCCCACCGGCACGTCAGCTTGCCGCAAGGTTTCCAGCGCGCCTTCGATCTGCTGGCCATCGCACCACTGCTGGATGGCGCCGTCGATCTCCTCGACGCGGCGCGCGCGGCCGTCGTTGCGCGCCAGGTCCGGGTCGGCGGCCAGGTCGGCGCGGCCGATGGCCTGCATCAGGCGCAGGAAGATGGCATCGCCATTGCCGGCGATGACGATGTTCTGGCCGTCGGCCGTGGTGTAGGTGTTGGACGGCACGATGCCCGGCAGCGCGCCGCCGGTGCGTTCGCGCACCACGCCGGCCACGTCGTACTCGGGCACCAGGCTTTCCATCATGTTGAAGACCGATTCATAGAGCGCCACATCGACCATCTGGCCCTGGCCGCCCTTCTGGCCGTCCCAGCGGCCGCCCGTGGCGTCGCGATGGCGCAAGGCCATCATGGCGCCGATGACACCATGCAAGGCGGCGATGGAATCGCCGATGGATATGCCGACCCGCACCGGCGGCCGGTCCGGATGGCCGGACACGTAGCGCAGCCCGCCCATCGATTCGCCGATCGCGCCGAAGCCGGGCATGTCGCGCATGGGGCCGGTCTGGCCGTAGCCCGAAAGCCGCACCATGATGGTGGAAGGATTGCGCGCGCGCAGCTGCTCGTAGCCCAGGCCCCACTTTTCCAGCACGCCGGGGCGGTAGTTTTCGACGACAACGTCCGCTTCGAGCGCCAGTTGCAAGGCGATCTCGCGGGCTCTTTCATCCTTCAGGTTCATGGCGATCGAGCGTTTGTTGCGCGCCTGCACCGTCCACCACAGTGAATTGCCTTCATGCAGATGGCGCCAGGTGCGGATCGGATCGCCACCGCCCTTGCCGTCCGGGCCGGCGGGGGTTTCCACTTTGATGACGTCGGCACCGAATTCGCCGAACAGGCGGGCAGCAAAAGGGCCCGCGATCAGCGTGCCCAGTTCGAGTACTTTCAATCCTGCCAAGGCTGACATCCTGGCGTCTCCTCAATGGTCCGGCCGGCCTTTTGCATGCCGTTTTGCAAGCCGTTTTGCAGGCCGTTTTGCAGGCCGGATTTTCTATGCCTATGCCTTTATGCCGGTGCTTTCATGCAGGTGCTTTCCTGCCTGCCGCGATGCCGATTCCATACTGGCTTTTCTAGGCGGACTTGCGCTCCATCAGCGCCCAGGCGATGGTGCCGGCGTCGACGTACTCCAGCTCGCTGCCGGCGGGCACGCCACGCGCCAGGCGCGTTACCGACAGGCCTCGTTCGCGCAGCGCCTCGCCAAGGAAATGGGCGGTCGTCTCGCCTTCGGCCGTGAAGTTGGTGGCCAGGATGACTTCCGTGACCACGCCATCGGCGGCACGCCGCAACACCCGCTCGAAATCCAGCTCGCGCGGCCCCACCCCTTCGAGCGGCGCCACCCTGCCCATCAACACGTAGTACAGGCCACGATAACCGTGGCTGGACTCGATCATGTTCTGGTCCGCCGGGGTTTCGACGATGCATAACTGCGAAGGATCGCGGCGCGGGTTGGCACACGTCGCGCAGACTTCATCTTCGGAGAAGCTGTTGCAGCGCGCACAATGGCGCAGGTTCGTGGTGGCACCGGCCAGTGCGCGGCCGAGCAACTCGGCGCCCTGCAGATCGTGCTGCAGAAGGTGGTAGGCCATGCGGCGCGCCGACCGCACGCCGACGCCGGGCAGGCGGCGCAGCGCCTCGATCAGCGCCAGCAGCGGCTCGGGTTCAGGCAGCAAGGGCTCCATGCGGCTCCATGAATCAGAAGGGGAATTTCATGCCGGGGGGCATGGGCATGCCGGCGGTCACACCGGCCATCTTTTCCTGGCTGGTGGCTTCGGCCTTGCGCAGCGCGTCGTTGAAGGCGGCCGCGACCAGGTCTTCCAGCATGTCCTTGTCATCGCCCAGCAGGCTGGGGTCGATGGCCACGCGCTTGACGTCGTGGCGGCAGGACATCGTCACCTTGACCAGGCCGCCGCCGGAGGCGCCTTCGACCAGGATGTCGGCCAGCGCTTCCTGGGCCTTCTTCATGTTTTCCTGCATTTGCTGCGCCTGGCGCATCAAACCGGCCAATTGTCCTTTCATCATGATGGGAACGTCCTTGTGGGAAATGGGATAAGGAGGGGTTGCTGGCCAGCGCGCGTCATGCCGCGGCTGCCAGTGGGGGTTCGATGGCGCGGATGGAACCGGGCACGATCTTGCCGCCGAAATTGTTGATCAGGTCTTGCACGAAGGGATCGACTACGGCCGCTTCCTCGGCGGCCTGCTGCCGTGCCGCGCGTTCGTGTTGGGCAACTGCGTGGGCGGTGCCGTCGCCGGTGGCGCCGAACTCGACTTCCAGGCGGATGGCTTGACCGAAATGTTCGCACAGGACGGTTTGCAGCCGTAGCTTGCTGGCGCTGTCGACCAGGGTGCGCACCGCCAGGCGCAGGCGCACGAGGTCGCCCTGCAGGCCGGCCCATTCGCTTTGGCGCGCCACTTCGGCGGCCAGGCCGGTGACCGGCAGCTTGGCGGCCAGGGCGGGCCAGGCGGCGGGGTCCATGTCGGCCAGGCGTGGGGCGCGGGCTGCGCGGGAGCCAGTACGGCCGGCCGGGGAGCGGTTGACCACCGGAGCGCGGCGTGGCGCATCGTCCGTGGGCATGCCGACGCTCAGCGTCTCGAAGCCGTCGTCATCATCGGAGTCGGCGCTGGCGGTGAATCCGTCGTCGTTGCCGAAGTAGTCGCCATCACCCACGTAGCCGCCCTGGGCGTCGTCCGGGATTACTTCGTCGACCCAGGATGGGGGTTCGTCGGCGGCGGGAGACTTGGGCGCGGCGGCTTGCTGGGCGGCGGATGCTTGCTGCACGGCGGGCTGCTGGGCAGCGATTGCTTGCGATGCGGCAGGTGCTTGCTGCGCGGCCGGTACTTGTTGGGAGGCAACTGCTTGCTGCGCGACGGGTACCTGCATCGCAGCGGGCGCCTGCTGCGATGCAGGTGCTTGTTGCGAAGGCGGCGCGGAGACAACAGCCGCGACGGATGCAGTGGCCGATGAAGCCCCCGCATCGTTTTGATCCCAAGGAGGCGGCGAGCCAACGTCGGCCGGCGCAGCCGAAACCGGCGCAGCCGAAACCGGCGCAGCCGAAACCGGCGCAGCCGAAACCGGCGCAGCCGAAACCGGCGCAGCCGAAACCGGCGCAGCCGAAACCGGCGCAGCCGAAACCGGCGCAGCCGAAACCGGCGTAGCCGTGGCCGGCGCAGCCGAAGCCGGCGCGGCCAAAACCGGCGCGGCCAAAACCGGCGCGGCCAAAACCGGCGCGGCCGATGCCGGCGCAGCAGCCGGCGTTGCGGCTACCGGGGCGGCGGCAGCGGACTCCATGGGCGCCGCCGCAGCGGCATCCGCGTGGCCCGTGGACGCCTGGCTGCCGCGCGTCGGCGGCGGCATCGTCTGCGGGGGACCAGCCTCGCCGCTCAAGGACAACATGCGCAGGCAGGCCATGACGAAGCCGGCGTACTCGTCCGGCGCCAGCGCCAGTTCCTGCCGGCTATGCACCGCCACGGAGTAGAACAATTGCACCGCATCGCCGTGCAGCAGCCCGGCCAGGCGTGCCACATCGGCGGCCAGCGGATCGTCGGCCGGCGTGGCCCCGCGCACCCTTTGCTCGATGGCCACCCGAGACAGCAGCACGGCCAGATCCGCCAGCGCCCCGCCATACGACAGGCCCCGCGTGGCCAACTCGTCGGCCACCGCCAGCACCGCCAGCGCGTCGCCTGTCGCCAGGGCATCGAGCAGCCGCACCAGATGGCGCTGATCGATGGTGCCGAGCATGCCGCGCACGGCTTCCTCGGTCAGGTTGCCGGCGCTATAGGCAATGGCCTGATCGGTCAGCGACAGCGCATCGCGCATCGAACCGGACGCGGCCTGGGCAATCAGGCGCAAGGCCGGCACCTCGGCGGCGACCTGTTCGGCGCCCAGCACGTGGGTCAGATGCCCCACGATGGCGTCAGGCGGCATCTGCTTCAGATTGAATTGCAGGCAGCGCGACAGCACCGTCACCGGAATCTTTTGCGGATCGGTGGTCGCGATAATGAACTTGACGTGAGGCGGCGGCTCTTCCAGCGTCTTCAACATGGCGTTGAAGGCGTGCCCGGTCAGCATGTGCACTTCGTCGATCATGTAGACCTTGAAGCGCCCCGCGCCCGGCGCGTACACGGCCTGTTCCAGCAGTTGGGTCATTTCATCGACCCCGCGGTTGGACGCCGCGTCCAGCTCCAGGTAGTCGACGAAACGGCCGGCATCGATTTCCGTGCAGGCCCGGCATACGCCACAGGGCTTGGACGTGATGCCGGTTTCGCAGTTGAGCGATTTCGCCAGGATGCGCGACAGCGTGGTCTTGCCCACGCCCCGCGTCCCCGTGAAGAGCCAGGCGTGATGCAGGCGCTGCGTATCCAGTGCATGCGTCAACGCGCGCACCACGTGGTCCTGCCCCACCAGGGTGTCGAAGGATCGGGGCCGCCACTTGCGAGCCAGTACGAGATAGGTCATGGGCGGATTGTAGAGCCTACCGGTCTTGAAGACGGGCCTGAAAGACAAAAGGGACGGGCCACGACGACCACCGGCGCTTTGACACGCGGTTCCGTCATGGCCCGTCCCTTGGGGAATTAGTTGACGAGCCTTACTCCGGCACTGATCCTAAACGACTATGGCTGCTTCGTTCCCGACCTGACCAGGTTCACCGCCGAACCATGCGAAGGGGCCCGTCACCGCGAATTCTAACAGATCGGCGCGATGGCCCGCCGGGACGCCGTCGCGACCCGATAATGGCAGCAGCAGAGACATCGGAAGCCGGATCAGCATGGGCGATGGTCTGCACAGGCATAAGCCTTCACGCCCGCAAATCCGGCACGTAACCCTCGGCCCAGGCTAGCCGGGTTACGGAATCCGGCCGAGACGACCACGCTTCGACGAGCACCCCATAAGAGGATGAGGCCGGCTCCCTGCTCCGCACCATGCGCAGGTTAACGAGCGGCTTCACGAACACGGATGCGGGATCCTGGCCGCGGGCGATGATGGCGTCTTTCACCAGTTGCGCGGTCACCAGATAGGCCTTGCCCAGGTAGGCCAGCGAGGCACTGTCTTCTTCGATCATCGGGGAAACGATGCTCACCTCCACCCGGGAAACCTTGGAGTCGCGGAAATCGCGGACGGCGTGATCCAGGCGCCGGTTGATATCCTCGTCGAAGGCATCGGCTTCCTCGGGCATCGCTCTCAGCAAGATGGGCGGCAGGGACGATAAAGTGGGATCGCGACGTGGCGGCTGGGGCAGCATCCCGGCCACCCGCACTTCCACCGCGCTGGCACTGCCCTTATCGGGCGTGTCATGGGGGATGTGGAATGAATATTCGGCCATCACATGGATGCTGTCCTTGACGCCCCTGCTCGACAGGTACTGCTTCACCGCGTCCGCCCGTGCTGACTCCGCAGGAAAAAACACCCGCCCAACGCGGTGAACCACCTGGATTCGCCTGAGCACGAGCTTGTCCATGTGCGCGACCAGATCGTCAAGACTGGTTCGCAAGCGCTCATCGAAGGCGTCAACGCTAGCCGGTACGGATTTGAAATGATCAGAGGTGGCAAATAGCGGCGGCGGCGCCGCGAACTCTTCCCATTGGGCTGCCGCTTCCGCGGCGGCAAGCGCCTGCCCGGCGCAGTCCGCTGCGGCCAGGCGAGGAAGACGGGAATCCGTCGCCGATGCAGCCGTTGCGAATGCCTGATCCACAGCGTCGGATGCCGGATAAAAAGAAGGCGCCGCGTTGGTTGCGGACAGAGTCGAGCTGGAGGTCATTGCATTTCCGGGGCCGGGGCTGCTCAATCCAAACGCCGTTTTGCGTCAAAAGAATCGGCATTGGTGCCGCAGGAAATGGATGAGTTCCGTGTCCGACAGCTTGGGAAACGACAAACCGACGAACCAGGTCACGCACCAAGGAGCCGAGCCAAGCCATGCAACGCAACGCCGCACTTCGAGCCTAAGAGGTGAACATTCACGCGATATCCCGGCGAAAATTCTGAAATGGCGATACTGACTACCTGATCGCTTGCCCGATGTTAGAATCTTGATCCCTTCCGGTGCGGCCTTCGCCGTGCCTGCTGCTCAGCGACTCGCCGTAGTTAAACGGATATAACCGGCCCCTCCTAAGGGTCAATTGGTGGTTCGATTCCACCCGGCGAGGCCAGACTCCCTTCCGCGTGCTCTACCGCTTGGTCAACGCGATCAGATACGAACACGGTTTGTCGCTGGGATTGGCGAACGTGCAGGCCGCCGGACGGCCCAGTTCCAGGCAATCGCCGACCTGCAGGGTGTGGGTGTCCGGGCCTTCCTGGAAAACCAGGACGCCTTCAAGGACCCACATCAACTGATGCTGGAAGGTGAACGCATCGGGCGGATACGACACGCGCGCATTCGGGGGCAGGTCGATACGCAGTAGCTCGGTCACGCCGCCATTGGAGGGCGATACGGTGCGCCGCACATAGCCGGTTTCAGGATCCACCCATACCCGCTGGTCCTCGTGCCGCGACAGCCGGCCATTGACCTCCTCCGCCATGGCCAATAGCGCCGACAGCTGCAAGCCGAAGGCACCGGACAGGCGGCCAAGAATGGTGGCCGTGGGACTGGCCTCCCCCCGCTCGATCTTGCTGATCATGGCCTTGGACACGCCGGAACGCTCGGCCAGCTCCGCCAACGACCACTTGCGCGCATCACGCTCTTGTTTGACGTGCTGGGCTATGGCCGCGGAAGGATCGTGGAACGTGGGACTCATGATGGACGCGCCTTGGCGGCAGGGCTGAGTGGAGCCGGCCTGCACTACCTGGCTGTGGACTGGGGCCACGATTATACGTTTGGGACGGTCCGTGCCAGGACGGTGTGCGCCAGGGACGGCGCCCGTCCGCACGGAAAAGGCCAACTCCCCGCCCCGCCCGGCCCAGATCAGGACAAACCCGAAGCATAGCGAAAACGTCTTGTATCGGATTCATATCGTCCACTATATTGGACACACTATTTGATCCAGATCAAATCTGGTTCGAAAACAAGACCAACGACCTACCAAAACGGAATCGAGATGGCGCGCGAAATTCGGATCAATGCGTTCGACATGAATTGCATCGGGCATATTCAGCAAGGTCTGTGGACGCACCCGCGCGATCAGTCGACCCGCTATACGGATATCCATTACTGGACCCAGTTGGCGCAGAAGCTGGAAGCCGGCCTGTTCGACGGCATCTTCTTCGCCGACGTACTGGGCGCCTACGACGTCTACGGCGGCAATACCGACGCCACGCTCAAGGGCGCCGTGCAACTGCCGGTCAACGACCCCTCCCTGCTGATCCCCGCCATGGCCGCCGCCACCCGCCACCTGGGCTTCGGCGTAACGTGCAACCTTACCTACGAACCCCCCTTCTCCTTCGCCCGCCGCATGTCCACGCTGGATCACCTGAGCGGTGGCCGCATCGGCTGGAATATCGTCACCGGCTACCTCGACAGCGCCGCGCGGGCCACCGGCCTGACCGGGCAGATGGCGCACGACGACCGCTACGACCTGGCCGACGAATACATGTCCCTGGTCTACAAGCTATGGGAAGGCTGCTGGGAAGACGGCGCCGTGGTCAATGACCGCGCGCACCGTATCTATGCGGATCCGGCCAAGGTCCATCGCGTGCATCACGACGGCCGCCAGTACAAGGTGGATGCCCTGCACCTGGCCGAACCCTCGCCCCAGCGCACCCCCATCCTGTACCAGGCGGGCGCCTCCACGCGGGGCCGCCAATTCGCGGCGATGCACGCCGAATGCGTGTTCGTGAACGGCCAAAGCATGAGCGGCGTGCGCGCCATCGTCGACGACATCCGCGGGCTGGCGGTGAAACAGGGCCGCCAGGCCAGCGACCTCAGCGTGTTCCTGGGCGCCACCGTCATCACCGGCAAGACCGAAGCCGAAGCCCGCGAAAAGTTCGAGGACTACAAGCAATACGTGGACATCGAAGCCGCGCTGGCGCACGCTTCGGCATCCATGGGCATAGACTTCGCCAAGTACGAAATGGATGAGCCCATCCAGACCGGCCAAAGCCAAGCCATCGTCTCCAATGTCGAAGCCATGACGCGCACCGCCGGCCCCACCTGGACCAAGCGCAAGCTCATCGACCAATTGGTGCTGGGCAGCCGCCAGGCCCCGCTGGTAGGCTCCGCCGAACAGGTGGCCGACACCTTGATCGCGTGGACGGAACAGGCCGATGTGGACGGCTTCAACCTTTCGCGCACGGTCACGCCTGAATGCTTCGAGGATTTCATCGACCTGGTCGTGCCGATCCTGCAGGAACGCGGCGCCTACAAGACCGCCTATCGCGCAGGGGTCTATCGCGAAAAGCTCTTCGGCCGCGCCCACTTGCCGGATACGCACGAGGCCGCGCGCTATCGCGCACACGTGTAAGCCGCCCCGCGGACCCCGCCGTGTGACCGTACGGACGACACTGACATCGGACGACACTGAAATGATCGACAAGACTGCTTATCGCGATGCCATGGCCAGGTTGGGCGCGGCCGTCAATGTAATTACCAGCGACGGCCCCGCCGGGCGCTGCGGCTGCACCGCCTCCGCGGTGTGCGGTGTGACCGACCAGCCCCCCATGCTGTTGGTGTGCATCAACCGCAGCAGCCGCAACAACACGGCCTTCAAGGAAAACGCCCGCCTGTGCGTCAATGTGCTGGACGCCAGCCAGCAGGCCCTGGCCCTGCGTTTCGCGTCCAAGGACATGGAAGTGGACGAGCGCTTTTCCGCGGGCGACTGGGGCGTGCTGGAGACCGGCTCGCCGGTGCTGCGCGGCGCGGCGGTATCGATGGACTGCGACATCACCTTCACCGCCGAAGTCGGCACGCACACGGTGTTCTATTGCGCCGTGCGCAGCGCCACCAGCCTGGAAAACAGCGAAGCGCTGATCTATTTCGACCGCGGCTTCCACCGGGTCGGCCGTGTCACGCACGCCGTCGGCGCCTGAGTCCATGCCCAGCGCCAGCCATCCCGCGCAAGCGGCCCGCCAGCCGGGCACCGGCAAGGCCGCGTCGCTCGTGATCCTGCTGTTCTGCCAGGTCTGCGCCATGTCGGTCTGGTTCGCATCCGCCGCCGCGGTGGCGACGATCAAGCAGACGGTCACACTGACGTCCTGGCAGGAAGCACTGCTGACCAGTTCGGTGCAGGCGGGCTTCGTCGCGGGCACCATCGTCAGCGCGTTGCTGGGACTGGCGGACCGCTTCGATCCGCGGCGCCTGTTCATGATTTCGGCCTGGGTGGCCGCGGGGGCCACGCTGCTGCTGGTGGTGTGTCCGCCCGCGGGCGCGCCGGTATACGTACTGCGCTTCCTCACCGGCATGTGCATGGCCGGCGTCTATCCGGTAGGCATGCGCCTGGCGGCGACGTGGGCCAACCGCGACCTGGGCCTGTTGATCGGCCTGCTGGTGGGCGCGCTGACGCTGGGTTCGGCCAGCCCGCATCTGCTGGCGGCATTCGGCGGCATGCAATGGACGTCGGTGTACCTGGCCGCCGGCGCGCTGGCCGCCGTGGCCGGCCTGGCGATCAATTTCTGCGGCGTGGGTCCGGCCATGACACGCGCCGTCCGCCTGAACCCGGCGGCAGTGGCGCAGGCCTGGCGCCAGCGGCCGCTGCGCCTGGCCAACCTGGGCTATCTGGGACATATGTGGGAGCTGTACGCGATGTGGGCGTGGCTGGCGGTATTCCTGCAATTCAGTTTCGAGGCCAGCGGCGCGGCCCAGCCGCGCCTGGCCGCCGAGCGCATCACCTTCATCGCCATCGGCGCGGGCGCGGTCGGCGCCTGGGCGGGCGGCTGGTTCGCCGACCGTTACGGCCGCACGGCGGTAACCACCATCGCGATGCTGATCAGCGCATCGTGCGCCGCGACCATAGGCTGGACCGCCGGCGCGCCGATGGGCGTGGTGGCGACGATCGCCGTGGTGTGGGGAATTTCAGCGATCGCCGATTCGGCGCAATTCTCGGCAAGCATCGCCGAACTGGGCGCGCCGGACAGCATCGGCACCTTGCTCACCGCGCAGACCTGCGCGGGCTTTCTGCTTACCTTGGTCAGCATCCATCTGGTGCCGCCGGTGCAGGCCGCGCTTGGATGGCCCGGCGCGTTCGGGATGCTGGCCATCGGACCGGCCATCGGTTGCGTGATGATGCTGCGCCTGCGTGGCGATCCGGCATCGCTGCGCATGGCCAACGGACGTCGATGATCCCGGCCGCACGGGCCCCTGCAAGACAACAACGCAACAACGCAATCCAGGAAATCATGCACAGCTATCCTTCCATCCGGATGCTGATCGACGGCGCGTGGATAGAAGCGCCCGGCCAGCCTGTCATCAATCCGGCCTCCGGCTTGGCTATCGGCACGGTGCCCCATGCACAAGCCCATCATCTGGACGCCGCGCTGGCGGCCGCGGCAAAGGGCTTCGCGGCCTGGCGCCGTACCGCGCCCGCCGAACGCGCCCGCGTCATGCTGCGCGCCGTGGCGCTGGTGCGCGAACGCGTGGAGGCCATCGCCCATGACATCACGCTGGAACAGGGCAAGCCGCTGGCGCAGTCGCGCGCGGAAATCCTGCGCGGCTGCGACCTGATCGAATGGGACGCCACGGAAGCGCGCCGCATATACGGACGGGTGGTGCCCGCCGAACCCGGCATGCGCCACACGGTGATACGCGAACCCGTGGGCGTGGTAGCGGCGTTCACGCCGTGGAATTTCCCGCTCAGTTCCCCGGCCCGCAAAGTGGGCGGGGCCCTGGCGGCGGGTTGCGCCATCATCCTCAAAGCATCGGAGGAAACGCCCGCCGGGGCAATGCATCTGGCCCAGGCTTTCCTGGACGCCGGCTTGCCGGCAGGCGCGTTCAACCTGGTGTTCGGCGATCCTGCCTTCATTTCCAATCATCTGATCACCCACCCCGTCATCCGCCTGGTCACGTTCACCGGCTCGACGGCCGTGGGCAAGCATCTGGCCGCGTTGGCAGGCGCCCATATGAAACCGGTCATCATGGAGCTGGGCGGCCATGCGCCCGTCATCATTTGCGAAGATGCCGACCCGCGCGCCGCCGCGTTGGCCAGCGTCAAGGCCAAGCTCAACAATGCCGGCCAGGTCTGCGTGGCGCCCACGCGCTTCTTCGTGCATGCCGCCATCCATGACGAATTCGTGGCGGCCTTCGGCGAACTGGGAGCGAACGTAAAGCTGGGTGACGGCATGGCGGCCGACAGCGATATCGGTCCGGTCGCCAATGCGCGCCGCCTGCATAGCCTGAAACAGTTGGCCCACGATGCGCTGTCCAAGGGGGCGCGCCTGTTGTGTGGCGGCACGCCCCGCGACGGCCAAGGTTTCTACTTCCCCTTCACCATCCTGGCGGATGTGCCGGCGCATGCGCTGGCCATGCACGAGGAGCCTTTCGGCCCCCTGTGCCTGGTCACCCGCGTGGGATCGCTGGACGAGGCGATCGCCCAGGCCAACAGCCTGCCCTTCGGCCTGGCGGGTTACGCCTTCACCGAATCGGCCCGCAACGCGCGGCGCCTGACCGATGAACTGGAAGTCGGCAACCTGGCCATCAATCACTTCGTGTCCGCCGTATCGGAAACGCCATTCGGCGGCGTCAAGGACAGCGGCTATGGCCGGGAAGGCGGCACGGAAGGACTGGAGTGCTACACGCACGCAAAAAGCATATCCCACCTGACTGCGTAGCAATCCGGCCAAGGAACACGATGAACGAGCGTACACGCGCAGGATGGCCAGAACGAACGAAGGTGAAGCATACGAAGATAAGCGCGGAAGGTAAGAACGTACGACGGTAGGAACGTGAGAACAGCCGGCCGGCCTGCGCAAGACAGGCGCGGCGGAAATAATGCACATGGGGAAAGAATAATGATCGAGCTTCGCGCCATACAAAAGAGCTACCAGGTGGCTGGAGCGGCTGTCGTGGCACTGAAGGAAATCGACCTGACCATCGAGTCGGGCGAGATATTCGGCATCATCGGCCATTCCGGCGCCGGCAAGTCGACCTTGCTGCGCATGTTGAATCTGTTGGAACGCCCCACCGGCGGCAGCGTATCGGTGGGCGGTGTCGACCTGCTCGCCTTGAATGACGAAGGCCTGCGCCAGTTCCGCCAGGGCGTGGGCATGATTTTCCAGCACTTCAACCTGCTGGGATCCAAGACGGTGGGCGACAACGTGGCCTTCCCCTTGAAGATCGCCGGCAAAGCCGACAAGCAGCAGATCGACGCCCGTGTGGACGAACTGCTCGAACTGGTCGGGCTGCGGCGCCACAAGCACAAATATCCGCGCCAGCTCTCCGGGGGTGAAAAACAACGCGTGGGCATCGCGCGCGCGCTGGCGAACCATCCGCGCCTGCTGCTGTGCGACGAAGCGACCAGCGCGCTCGACCCGCAAACCACCCGGTCCATCCTGCAGCTGCTGCGCGAGATCAACGAGAAACTGGGCCTGACCATCGTGCTGATCACGCACGAGATGGACGTGATACGGACCGTCTGCGACAAGGTGGCCGTGATCGACTCAGGCCTGATCGTCGAGCGTGGCCCCGTCAGCAAGATCTTCCTGCACCCGCAGCACCAGACCACGCGGCGCTTCGTGCAGGAAGCGGAACACTGCCCCGGCGGCACGAATGGCGTGGCGCCGACACCGACCGACAGCCGCCACAAGACCATACGGCGCTTGACGTTCATGGAGGACACGGTGCACCAGCCCATTCTCTCGCGCACCGCCCGCGAGTTCGGCATCGACTTCTCGATACTCAGCGGCCGTATCGAGCAGATCAAATCCACCACCTGCGGCCAGATGACCATTGCGCTGGAAGGCGACGGCACCCGCATCCAGGAAGCCCTGGCCAGCCTGTGCGCCCTGGGCGTCACCGTCGAGGAGGCCGCGGCATGAGCGCGTACCTGAGCGGACTATTCATCAATGTGGACTGGCTGGATATCGGCTGGGCCACGGTCGATACGCTGTTGATGCTGGGCGGCTCTTTGCTGCTGACGCTGCTGCTGGGGCTGCCCCTGGGCGTGCTGCTGTTCCTTACCAGCCCAAGCCAATTGCGCGCCTCGCCGCGCACCTACGGTGCCGTGTCGTTGGTGGTGAACGTGCTGCGTTCGCTGCCTTTCGTGATCCTGCTGATCGCGATGATCCCGGTGACGGTGTTCCTGACCGGCACGTCGCTGGGCGTGATGGGTTCGATACCGGCGCTGGTAGTGGCGGGCATTCCCTTCTTCGGACGCCTGGTCGAATCCGCGCTGCGGGAAGTGGACCGCGGCATCATCGAAGCCTCCCTGGCCATGGGCTCGAACACGCGCCAGATCGTGCTCGGCGCCCTGCTGCCGGAAGCCTTGCCCGGCATTCTGGCGGCGGCCACGGTCACCGCCATCGCGCTGGTGTCGTACACCGCGCTGGCGGGCGTGGTGGGCGGCGGCGGCCTGGGCGACCTGGCGATCCGCTACGGCTACCAGCGCTTCCAGCTGGACGTGATGTTCATCACCATCATCTTCCTGCTGGCGCTGGTGCAGATCCTGCAAAGCGTGGGCAGCCGCCTGGTCCTGCATTTCAGCCGATAAGTATTTCAGCCTTTAAGCATTTCAGCCGCGAAGTCTTACCAACCGTTGGAACACACAACCGATAGCCGGAGAGAACGAAGTGAAGAAACTTATCGCACTGCTGGCCCTGACCTGCGCCTTTTCGGCGCAGGCGGCCGATCGCCTGGTCGTTGGTGCCAGCCCCACGCCGCACGCCGAGATCCTGGAAAACCTGAAGCCCATGCTGGCCAAGGAAGGCGTCGAACTGGATGTTCGCATCTACACCGACTACGTACAGCCCAATGTGCAATTGGCGGAAAAGCGCATCGACGCGAATTTCTTCCAGCACAAGCCGTACATGGATGAATTCAACCGCAGCCGTGGCACCCATCTGGTCGCCGTCAGCGATATCTTCGTCGCGCCCTTCGGTGCCTATTCCAGCAAGATCAAGAACATCAAGGACCTGAAGGACGGCGCCACCGTGGCGATTCCCAATGACGCGGTCAACGGCGGCCGCGCGCTGCAACTGCTGCACCAGGCCGGCGTCATCCAGTTGTCCGACCCGAACAACACCAAATCCACGGTGAAGGACATCGCCGCCAATCCCAAGAACGTCAAGATCAAGCAGTTGGAAGCGCCCATGCTGCCCCGCGTGCTGCCCGAGGTCGATCTGGCCATCATCAACACCACGTTCGCCCTGGAGGCCAAGCTGAACCCGACCACGGACGCGCTGTTCCTGGAAGGCGACAAGTCGTCCTTCGCCAATTTGCTGGCCGCGCGCGCCGACAACCAGGACAGCCCCGCCATGCGCAAGCTGGTCGCCGCCTTGCGCTCGCCGCAAGCCGCCAAATTCATGCAGGATCGTTTCAAGGGCAGCATCGTTCCGGTGTTCTGACCGCGGTCGGAATCACCCCGGCCGAGCGTGACTTCGGCCAGACATCATGCCGACGGGCCTGGGCGTTGCGACGACCAGGCCCTTTTGTCGTGCGCCGCGTCCATGCGGTCACGTCCATGCGGTCACGTCCATGCATGTCACCCATGCGCGTCATCCATGCAGACAACCCTACGCAAACCCGCGCGGCAATGAAACGGCCTTCCTGCCACGCAACGCTCGTTTTGGATTTTTTCTGAAATATTCCCCAGATTCCTCGAAATCGTTTCACGCCATCGACGCGCTGTTAGTAATATCAATTGCAACGCAATGTCGCCATTATTGACATCCCGCCCGACGACGGTCGTTGGGCGCGGACTGGCTGCCGGAGCGGGTCACATCCAGACGGCGTCAGTCCACTTGATTTCAGTGCATTCCAAACAACGCCTGTCACGTCGCCCCTCCCCCCCGGCCCGCCCTGGGAGCAGAGAAATCGCGTGCAGGCTCGGGGAAATTTTCGATGATGTCGCCCATGGCCAGATCAGATCAGATGCCCACGTCGCGGCGCGGGCGGCGGCTGGGAACACATCTCGCGTTGGTATTCGGCGCCACGGTACTGGTGGCGATTCTGGGATTGGTCTTTTATGTCCACCGCCAGGTAAGCGGCATGGTCGAGGACGCGTCCCAGACCTTGTTCGACCATATGGCGAACGAAAGCCGCAGCCAGATCAACCGCAGCATCAGCGCGGCCGACAGTGTGCTGCAAGCCTTCGCCGCCGATCCGCAGGCGGACGACTTCGCCAGCGCCAGGCAACCCGCCTTCATCGAGCGACTGAGCATCCTGCTGCGTTCGTCGCCTTTCCTGTCGGCGTTCTATGTCGGTTACGACGACGGCGGGTTCGTGCTGCTGCGGCGCCTGACCTCGCCCGCCGCCCGGCGGGCCCTGGCCGCGCCCGATTCGGCCAGTTATTTCCTGGAAACCGTCGAGGGTACGCGGATGACGCTGTCCTTCCTCGACCATGCGCTGAAGCCGGTGGGCGAGGCCCCTGCCCCGCATACTCCCTTTGATCCGCGCACACGCGACTGGTACCTGGCCGCGAAGAACGCCAGGGATCCGCAGGGTGCGGCGGACGCGATGGCTACGAGGGCCGGGACGAATGCAACGAGCGCGACTGCTACGACGGCCGGGACGACTGCAACGTCCACGACCGCCACGACGGCACCGGCAGCCGGAGCGTCCATCCTCACCGACCCGTACTGGTTCTTCGTCACTGACGAAAGAGGCGTCACGGTCGCACGCAGCCTGGACTCCGGCAGGGGTGTGGTGGGCGCGGACCTGGGGCTGGCCGACCTGTCGCAAGTGCTGCGGCAGATGAAGGATACGCAGTCCACGGCCCTGCTGCTGCTCAACGAGCACAACCAGGTCCTGGCCAGCAGCGTCCCACTGGAACTGGACGCTTCCGCCAAGGTCGATGCCCAACCGTCGTGGCCCGCCTCCTCCATCGCACCGGCCATGTTGGCCTTCGCCAGAAGCGCACAGGATGGCGAGACAGGACCGGCCGGGCAGGCCATGCCCAATGGGCAGCCCACCCAAACAGAACAGCCCCGCCCCACCGGATCTGCCGGATCTGCCGGATCTGCCGAACAGACCGGACAAATTGCGCCAGCAAAGGTCGGCACCATTACCCATGAGGACAGCAAGTGGGTCATACGCTCGGCCCCTTTGCAATCCGGCCCCTGGATGTTCCGCATCGTCAAAGCCACGCCTTCCAATGAAATGCTGGCCGGCGCGCGTGACCTGGTATCCGTGCTGATGTGGCTGGGCGTTGCCGTGGCCATCATCGCGATGATCGTGGTGCGGGTCGCCTCGCGCAGCATCAGCCAGCCACTGGCGCAACTGGCCCACGACGCCGAACGCATCCAGCGCTTCCAGTTCTCGCCTCCGCCGCAGGAAGTCCGCAGTTCCGTGCTGGAGGTCAAGAGCCTGTCGCGGTCCATGCGCATGGCCAGCAGCACCATCCAGCGCTTCATCGAGATCGGCCATGCGCTGGCTTCCGAACGCGACCCCGTGCGGCTGAAGCGCCGGCTGTTGCTGGAAACCATCAGCGTGGCGGACGCGGATGGCGGCGTCCTGTTGATGACCGGCGATGGTGACGACACCTGGTCCATCATCGATCGCGATGCGCCGCCCGACATCACCGAATCCCGCCCCATCGCCCGGCAGGACATCGACGCTCATGTCCTGCGCGCGCTGACCGGCAAGACGGTCACGTACTTCGACCATACGGAACACGCGCTGCCCCCTTTCCTGGCCAGCCTGGTCGATGCACGGCCACTGGCGCCCACCCAGGTGTTCCGCTTCTGGATCGTGCCGCTGCGCAACCATTCGGACGAAGTGATGGGCGCCTTGATCCTGGCGGCCCGGATCCAGACCGGCGCGGCGCCGGACGCCAGCCTGGACCTGGTGAGCGCGCTGGCAGGCACGGCGGCGATGACGATGGAAATGACCCGCCTGCTGCGCGACCGCAAGTCGCTGCTGGATGCGGTGATCCGCATGATCGCCAACTCCATCGACGCCAAGTCGCCCTACACCAGCGGCCACTGCCATCGCGTGCCCGTGCTGACCACGGCGTTGGTCGAGGCCGCCAGCCAGTCACGCAGCGCCCCCTTCGCGGACTTCAATCCCACCGAAGACGAATGGGAGGCCATCCGCGTCGCCAGTTGGCTGCACGACTGCGGCAAGCTGGTGACCGCCGAATACATCGTCGACAAGGCCACCAAGCTGGAGACCATCAACGACCGCATCCACGAAATCCGCATGCGCTTCGAACTGCTCAAGGCCGACGCCTGGACGGCCTACTGGCGCGGCATGGCCGAAGGCGGCACGGCGACGGCGCTGGCGCAGCAGCGCGACGCCGCATTGGCTGAACTCGACGCCGATTACGCTTTCGTGGCCGCGTGCAACGAAGGGGGCGAGGCCATGGCGCCGGAAGACGTCGAGCGGCTGCGTGTCATCGGCGACCGCGTGTGGACGCGCACGCTCGACGACCGCATCGGGATTTCGCGTGATGAACTGGCGCGCAAGGCGCTGACACCCGCGCCATCGTTGCCGGCCAGTGAAAAGCTGCTCGACGACCGCCCGGATCATCTGATCGCGCATCACGACAGCCTGCTCACCGAACAGGGCGCCAAGGCGGGCTTCACCCTGCAGCGTCCCGAGCACCGCCTGAACCTGGGCGAACGCTACAACCTGTCCATCGGCCGCGGCACGCTGACGGCCGAGGAACGCTTTCTGATCAACCAGCACATCAATCACACCATCGTCATGCTGGAAGACCTGCCCTTGACCGGCAAGCTGCGGCACGTGCCCGAATACGCGGGCGGCCACCACGAGAAAATGGACGGCACCGGCTACCCGCGCGGATTGCGGCGCGACGACATGAGCGTGGTGGCGCGCATCATGGCCATCGCCGACGTGTTCGAAGCGCTGACCGCCGCCGACCGCCCCTACAAGCCCGGCAAGAAATTGAGCGAGGCGATACGCATCATGGGCGCCATGAAACGTGACAGGCACCTCGATCCCGATCTGCTCGACCTGTTCCTGACGTCGGATGTGTGGCGCGACTATGCTCGCCAATACATGAAGCCGGACCTGGTCGACGAACCGGACATCGCCGCGGTACTGGCGATCACGCCAGCCACCAAGGAATAATCAACCCTGCGCCGTGTCCCGGCCATGCGCGGGGTTGCTGCCTCGGCCTCTCAGCGCACCCAGCATCCCAGCACACTCGGCGTCAGCGCTTGAGAGGGTTGGCGGCAGTGGCGCTCGCCAGGGCGTGCTGGACGGCCTCGCGCCACGCCTGCTGCGGGCGATCCTCGGCCTCGACTTGACGCGTGACGACACCCAGCTCGAAGACTGGACCGCCTTTGGGCAGCGGCCACGCATCGACAGGATAGATATCGGTCAGGCGCCGGTCGATCAACTGCAACACGGAAAAGCCCAGCCCGGCACTGACCATGGCGACGATGGCGGCGCCGCTGCCCAGCTCCACCAGGCTGCGCTTGCCGGGCACCAGTTGCTGCACGTAACGCGTGGCCAGGCCGCCGGTGGTGGTCGCCCTGTCATAGCGGATCCAATCCATCGCGCGCATGCGGTGGGTGAGTTCAGCGGTGCCCAGGGACCGATGTGACGTATCGCGCGCAGCGTTGCTGGTACTGGTGCTTCTGGCCGTTTTTGTGCTTGTGGGGCTTTTAGTGCCGTTGGCGCTCTTGGCCCCATTGCTGCCGGGCGGCGCGATGAAAACCAGGGATTGCGATGCCAGCGGCGCCCAATGCAAACCGGCCCGCAAGCCACGCTGGGGGCGCGCCACGATAGCGGCATCCAGCCCACCCGCCTTGACTTCGTCAGTCAGGGACGCGCTGGTGCCCCGCTGCGGCGCGATGGTCAGGCGCGGATGATATTCACGCAGGTAAAGCATCGCGGCCGGTAGCAGAATCGGCTGCAAAGCCTCTATGATGCCCACCCGCAGATGGCCTTCGACGACGATACCTGGCCGCCGCCGCATGGCCTCCAGCATGCTCAAGGCCGGTTCCATGGTGCCGACCAGTTCAAGCGCGGCGGCTCGCGGCCGCACATGCTGCCCCGAGCGATCGAACAGCGGCTTGCCGACATACTGTTCGAGCTGCTTCATCTGCATGCTGACGGCGCTGGGCGTCATGTGCCGCACGTGCGCCGCGGCCGCGAACGAACCTTCGGCGATGACCGCGGCCAGGGTCTGAAAGGCTTCGAGTTTCATCAGAAAATTTGATCTTCATCAGCAAATTAAGTCACTTTTTATGCTAGTCCACAAAACCTAGACTGCCCAGGAGGACACAAGAAAAAACCGTATTCCAGGAGACAACGATGAACCGCCGAGGATTTCTAGCCACCACCCTGCCCGCCGCATGGGCCTGTAGCGCATTGCCAGGCCTGGCGCGCGCGGCGGAACTGGCATCGACGCTGCGCCTGGAAGTCGGCGCGCCTCCCGGCGGCGGCACCGACTTCGTCGCGCGCTCACTGGCCATGGGCATGACGGCGGAACTCAAGCGCACACTGGTGGTGGAAAACAAGCCTGGCGCCGGCGGCAATATTGCCGCCAATACCGTCGCGCAGGCGGCTGGCGATGCCAACACGCTGCTGGTGGCGTATACCAGCTTCGCCATCAATCCCAGCATCCAGGACAACCTGCCTTACGATCCCGTACGCAGCTTCACACCCATCAGCCTGATCGCCACTTCGCCGCTGATCCTGGTCTGCCGTGCGGACCTGCCGGTGAAGAACACGGCCGAACTGCTGGACTACGCGCGCAAGCATCCGAAAGAACTGAGCATCGCTGGTGCCGGCCTGGGCAGCGCCAGCCAGATGTCCGGCGAGATGTTCAAGGCGCAGGCCAAGCTGGACATCGTCAGCGTGCCGTACAAGGGCGCCGCGCCGGCGGTGCAGGACATCCTGGGCGGGCAGGTCCACTTGCTGATGTCGGAAGTGGCAACGGTGCAGCCGCTGTTGCGCAGTGGCAAGCTCAAGGCGTTGGGCGTCAGCACGCCGGAACCCTTGGCCGACTATCCTGACGTTCAACCGATTGCCCAGGTGTTGCCGGATTTCAACTACCGGGTCTGGTTCGGGCTGTTCGCGCCCGGCGGCATCCCCGCGGACCAAGCCAGTGCGCTGGAGCAAGCGGCCACCGCCAGCATCAAGAACGCCCAGATCGCGGAGCGCCTGAAACAGCAGGGGCTGGACCCCGTGGGCAGCAATCGCGCGGATTTCACGGCTTTCATACAGGCCGACATCAAGCGCTGGCAAGCGGTGGCTAGCGCCACCGGCGTGCGCATGGGCTGATGCACGGTCAGCGCGGCGCGGACGCGCTGGCCACTACACGGCCAGCGCACGGCCAGTGCACGGCTGGTGCGCGAGCGGCACGCGGCCAGCTAGGTGTCAGCGCTGGCGTTACAACCCCGACTGAACCTATCCCCTTTTTCATGGACGAATACCGCCTCACCCGCCACGTTTCGCCAACGTCGGTCCGGCGGTAGTTCAGCTCGGGCAAAGGCCTCTGCCTTCCGTCCCCTTATTGACTTCCTCGGGATTACACCGACCGACAAGCGCGGCTCGGCATGACAGGATTACGTTTCCACACAGTCAGCTGTTAAAAGATTGTTTAAATTGTTCGCCTAACCCTATAATTCAAATCAATTTTTCGCCGCAGACAGTGCCGAAACATCTATTCACACCCTGACAAGTCAAGTTTTACTATGGCGCATCCCTGGAAACGATCGGTCTTTGCAGCAGCGGCACCGCTGTTGCTCGCGCTATCGACCCTGTACGCTTCAGCTGCGCACGCCGCCGCCGATCCCTGCAAAGTGAACGCGAAATCGGCCGCCTGCAAAGCCGAACAAGCCAAGTCGGCGAAAAAAGCGCCGGCTGCCAAAACCGCCGTCAAAGCTCCCCCCGCCAAGGCCTCGGCGAAGAGTGGCACGGACAAGTCGGCCGGCAAGTCAGCCCCCGCCGCAACCGCCAAGTCCAAAACCACGGCGGCCTCGGCCAAGAACAGCAAGACCACCGCCAAGAGCAGCGCGAAGAGCACCGCCAAGGCCGAACCGGCCAAGAAGACGGTCACCACCAGCAGGACCGTGGCCGGCCGCAAGGAAACCATCATCAGGACCGCGGCCGCCGGCAAGCCGGCAACGGTATCCACGCGTACCTTGACGCCGGTGCGCACCACCGCCACGGCCGATGCCGGCGATGCGGTGGCGCGTTTGACCACGCCGTCCTCGCAAGCAGCCGCACTGCGGTCCAGCGTCGCCTACGTGCAGGACCTGGCGACTTCGACGGTGCTGTTCTCCAAGAACGAGGACACGGTGCGTCCCATCGCTTCGATTTCCAAGCTGATGACGGCGCTGGTGGTGGTCGACGCCAACCTGCCCATGGACGAAATGCTGGAGGTCACCGACGACGATATCGACCGCCTGCGCCATGCGTCGTCACGCCTGCCGGTGGGTAGCCGCCTGAGCCGCGCCGACATGCTGCACATCGCGCTGATGTCCTCGGAAAACCGCGCCGCCCATGCGCTGGGCCGTTATTACCCCGGTGGCATGCCGGCTTTCGTGCGGGCCATGAATGAGAAGGCGCGCGCGCTGGGCATGCTGGACACGCATTTCGTCGAGCCTACCGGCCTGTCGAGCGAGAACGTTTCGTCGCCGCGTGATCTGGTGCGCATGCTGCGGGCCGCGTCGCAGCGGCCGCTGATCCACCGCTACACGACCGACACCGAGTACGACATAGAAATGCGCAAGGGCCGCACGCAGACCTTCCGCAACACCAACGCACTGGTGCGCAATGCCGACTGGGACATCAAGGTGTCGAAGACCGGCTACATCAACGAAGCCGGCGAATGCCTGGTGATGTTGGCGCGCATCAATGGCCGCGACTTGGCTATCGTGCTGCTGGACTCGCAAGGCAAGTATTCGCGCGTCGCCGACGCAGTGCGGATCCGCAAGTTCGTGCAGAACGAAGTGGCAATGCTGTAGGCGTATCGAATGCTGGAGACGTGACGCGAGCAGTTGGGATAAGGCCCCGCAAGTCACCCCCGAACTTGGAGCCACGCTCCGTTTGAATCAACCCCCTGGAAGTTAGAGATACCTCTAACTTCCAGGGGGTTTTTCAATGTGGGGGTGGCGTGCCTGTACTGCAAGCGCCGTGCGTTGTGCGCGGTGTGTCCTGCGCTGCGCTCAATCTTCCAATGCCGCGTTGACCGGCTTCGCGCCGAGCAGATCCACCAGCACTTGCGGCGCGATGCCGACCAGGTAGCCGCGCCGGCCGCCGTTGATGTAGACCTTCGGAATATCCAGCACACTTGCTTCGACCCACACCGGCATGCGTTTGCGCGTGCCGAAGGGCGAGGTGCCGCCGACCTGATAGCCCGAATGGCGTTGCGCCGTATCCGGATGGCAGGGCGCGATTTTCTTGGCGCCGGTCTGGCGCGCCAGGTTCTTGGTGGACACCTCGCGGTCGCCGTGCATCACGATGATCAGCGGGCGCGCGGCCTCGTCTTCCATGATCAGCGTCTTGACCACGATGTGCGGGTCGACGCCCAACTGCCGCGCCGACTCCTTCGCGCCGCCGTGATCGACGTAGTCGTAGGGATGCTCGGTGAAGGCGACCTTGTGCTGCCGCAGGAACTGCGTGGCAGGCGTTTCGGAAACATGACGGGCTTTGCTCATGGCCGGCATTTTATGCCCTTGCCGCGCCAAGAAAAAAGCCTGTGCTATGCACCGGCGCCCTATCCCACGCAACGCGGAGCCCGCCACTCCGCCCCTAAAAGGGCCGCGCCCCGCCCCTAAAGAAAAAAGGCCTGTGCATTGCACAGGCCTTCCTGATCGCAGGCACAGCGGAGCCGGCTAAGCCGGGTCCGCCAGTGCCGCCCCCCTGGGGGGGCCGCGCGTAGCGCGGTACGGGGGGATCCCTACTCCAGCTTGATGTTTTGTTGCTTCACCACATCTTTCGCCCAGTCGAACTGCTGCTGGATTTCCTTGGCGAATTCTTCCGGCGTGTTACCCGACGGCGACGAACCCTGCTCGTCCAGGGCCTTGATGACCTTGGGATCCTTCAGGGCGATCACGGCAGCGTCACGCAGCTTGTTGACGATCTCCTTGGGCGTGCCCTTGGGCGCCAGCAAGCCGTACCACACCGGCTGGTTCAGCACCGGGAAGCCCACTTCGGCGAACGTCGGCACATCCTTCATGTTCGGGATGCGCTGCGGCCACGCCACGGCCATGGCCTTGAGCTTGCCGGCCTGGATCTGCGGCATGGACGAAGGCAGGTTGTCGAACAGGATTTCGACCTGTCCACCCACCGCGTCGGCCAGCGCCGGACCCGAACCCTTGTAGGGCACGTGCACGATCTTCGTGCCGGTGGCCATCTTGAAGGACTCGCCCATCAGGTGCAGCACGCCGCAGGTGCCCGAGCTGCCGTAGGAATATTTGTCCGGGTTCTTCTTCAGGACCTCGACGAATTCCTTGAAATCCTTGGCCGGAAACTTGGGATTGATCGACACCACGTTGGCGGTGTTGGCGAAGTTCGTGACCGGCTGGAAATCCTTGATCGGATCGTACGGCAGGTCATTGGGACGGCAAGCCGGATTGACGGCCATCGTCGACACCGTGGCGATCGACAGCACATAGCCGTCCGGCGCGGCCTTGGCGCCTTCAGCGGCACCAATGGCGCCGCCCGCGCCGCCCTTGTTCTCGACGACCATAGGCTGGCCCAGTTCCTGGCTCATGCGCTGCGTGACGAGACGGGCGATGATGTCCGTCGAACCGCCAGGCGCGAAGGGAACGATCACGCGGATCGCGTGGTCGGGGTAGCCCGCGGCATGTGCGCCGGTAGCGGCAAACGAGAGTCCCAGGGCGATGGCCGCGGCCAACGTACGTTTGTTAGTCATTGTGGTAGATCCTCCTAAGTCTCCAACCCGCCCGTTTGCGGGCCGATCTGTTTCCGGATGCGGAAAAATAAAAATTGCTTTTGGCAGGCGCAGTCCTTCACAGATCGAAGGATAGCAGCATTCTTTTACATCAGATATGAAGGAAACCCCGGTCCGCGCATAACAGGGATGAGCACCTGGCAGAGGCGCCAAACAGGGCCGTTCATGAAAATGCCGCGCCCTTTTACGGGTGCGGCATTTTTCAAGAACCAGGCAGCAGACCAGGCCCGGCCACGGCGTGCGCCCGGCCGTGGCGGCACCGTCAGCGCTTGGCGTTGGTCATATCGGCGGGCACCACCCACTGATTGAATTGCTCTTCGGTCAGATGCCCCAGTTGCAGCGCCGACTCCTTCAGCGACAGGTTTTCCTTGTGCGCCTTCTTGGCGATCTGGGCAGCCTTGTCGTAGCCGATGTGCGGATTCAGCGCCGTCACCAGCATCAGCGAACGGTCGACCAGCTCGGCGATACGGGCGTGATTGGGCTCGATGCCCTTGGCGCAATGCTCATCGAAGCTGTGCATGCCATCGGTCAGCAAGCGCACCGATTGCAGGAAGTTGTGGATCACCAGCGGCTTGAACACGTTCAATTCGAAATTGCCGCTGGCGCCGCCGATGTTGATGGCCACATCATTGCCCAGCACCTGCGCACCCAGCATCGTGATGGCTTCGCACTGCGTCGGATTGACCTTGCCCGGCATGATGGAGCTGCCCGGCTCGTTTTCCGGGATGCTGATTTCGCCCAGGCCGGAGCGGGGGCCGCTGGACAGCCAGCGCACGTCGTTGGCCAGCTTGATCAGGCCCGCCGCCAGGGTCTTCAGCGCGCCATGCGCGAACAGCAAAGCTTCGTGCGACGCCAGCGCCTGGAACTTGTTGGGTGCGGAAACGAAAGCCGCGCCGGTATCGTGCGCCAGTTGCGCCGACACCTTGACGCTGAATTCCGGATGCGCATTCAAGCCGGTACCCACAGCGGTGCCGCCGATGGCCAGTTGATGCAGGCCCGGCAGCGTCGCGCGAATCTGCTGTTCGGACAGGTCCAGCTGGGCCACGTGGCCGGACAGCTCCTGGCCCAGGGTCAGCGGCGTGGCGTCCTGCAAGTGCGTGCGGCCGATCTTGACGATGTCGTAGAACTTGGCGCTCTTCTCCGCCAGCGTCGCGCGCAGCGCCTTCAGGGCCGGCAGCAGATGCTGTTCGACCTGCACGGCGGCGGCCACGTGCATGGCGGTGGGGAAGGTATCGTTGGACGACTGGCCGCGGTTGACGTGGTCGTTCGGGTGCACCTTGCGGCCCTCGCCACGCTCGCCACCTAGGATTTCCGAAGCGCGGTTGGCCAGCACCTCGTTCATATTCATATTGCTTTGCGTGCCCGAGCCGGTCTGCCAGACCGACAGCGGAAACTCATCGGGCCATTTGCCGGCAATGACTTCGTCCGCGGCGGCCACGATGCCCTTGGCGACACCGGCATCCAGCTCGCCCAGTTCGGCGTTGACCTGCGCGGCGGCACGCTTGAGCCGCGCCATCGCGTTGACCAGCGGGACGGGCATTTTCTCGGTCGAAATGGCGAAGAATTGCAGCGAGCGCTGAGTCTGAGCTCCCCACAGATGATCGTCGGGAACCTCGATCGGTCCGAAAGTATCTTTTTCGGTGCGCGTTTTCATGGCGGTACAGCTCCGTTCTGAAGCCACGGGCATGCCGCGGGCATGCAAGGGCGAGGGTTGGTACAGGGTTGGTAATATCCCCATGTTTTTACCACTCACCCCGCCACCATGTCCGCCCCCGCAAGCCTGACCGTCCATCTGCCCGACGAGCTCGCCACCGAAAACCTGGCGCGCCAGCTCGCGCCCTTGCTCGATGGCCGCGCGGGGGTCGCCCCGGCTGGCGGACGCATACACCTGTCCGGGGAGCTGGGCGCGGGTAAAACCGCATTTACTCGCGCGCTGTTGCGTGAATGCGGCATAAAGGGTCGGATCAAAAGTCCTAGCTATGCCCTGCTTGAAAGCTATAAAGTTTTTAACTTATACTTCTATCACTTTGATTTTTATAGATTTAGCGATCCGCGCGAGTGGCTGGACGCAGGTTTTCGCGATTTGTTGCGGGACGATGCGGTCGTTCTGATCGAATGGCCGGAGAAAGCGGAGGGTTTGCTGTCCCCTCCTGACCTGCAAATTTCCCTGGATTACGCCGGCCAGGGACGCGATGCCACGTTGACCGCTTACTCCGCTAAAGGGCAACTATGGCTGAACGCGATCGTCCTGAACCCGGCGCCCCCGCCTCCCGCGGTGCCATGACCCGGCGCCGCCTGATTGGGGCGGCCGCCACCTTGATCGTCCTACCGGTCATCCCCCGTCTTGCCCAAGCCGCCACACTGCTGGCGGTGCGCACCTGGCCGGCGGACGAGTACACCCGCGTCACGCTGGAACTGGACAGCGAGCTCAAGGCGGAACAGTTCACCCTGGAAAATCCGGACCGGCTGGTCGTGGATATCGAGGGCCTGTCCATGAGCCAGGCCTTGAACGATCTGGCCGGCCGCATCCGCAAGGATGATCCCTATATCCGCTCGCTGCGCATCGCGCAGAATCGTCCCAATGTGCTGCGCCTGGTGTTCGACCTGAAGCAGGCGGTGGCGCCGCAGGTGTTCACCCTCAAGCCGGTGGCTGACTATCAGTTCCGCCTGGTGCTGGATCTGTACCCCAAGGTGGCTCAGGATCCGCTGATGGCGATCCTGAAGAATCAGCCCGCCGGCCCGGACGTCGATGATCCGCTGGCGCGCATTCTGGAAGATATTTCGCGCAACCCGCCCGGCCCGAATACGCAGACCGCGTCCATTCCCAAGCCGACGCAGTTGCCCAATCCCACGCAGCCGCTGCCCCCGCCGGCGGTGGAAAAGCCCTCGGCCAAGCTGGCCGGCCGCAAGCGCATGCTGACCATTGCGCTGGATCCCGGCCATGGCGGCGAGGATCCGGGGGCCAGCGGCGCCTCCGGCCTGCGCGAAAAAGATGTGGTGCTGCGCATTGCGCATCGCCTGAAGGCGTTGATCGACGCCCAACCCAATATGCGCGCGTTCCTGACCCGGGACGATGATTACTTCGTGCCGCTGCATGTGCGCGTGCAGAAGGCGCGGCGGGTGCGCGCCGACCTTTTCGTGTCCATCCATGCGGATGCCTGGATCAAGCCCAGCGCGAGCGGTTCGTCGGTATTCGCGCTGTCGCAGCGCGGCGCCAGCAGTTCGGCCGCGCGCTGGATGGCGAACAAGGAGAACGCCGCTGACCTGATCGGTGGCGTCAACCTGGGCTCGCATGACGAGCAGGTGGCCAAGGTGCTGCTGGACTTGTCCACCACCGCGCAGATCAACGATTCGCTCAAGCTGGGTTCGGTGTTCCTGCAAGAGATCAAGAAGATCAACCATCTGCACAAGGACAGCGTGGAACAGGCCGGCTTCGCGGTGCTCAAGGCGCCTGATATCCCGTCCATCCTGGTTGAAACCGCCTTCATCAGCAATCCCAGCGAAGAGTCTCTGCTGAGGTCGTCCCAGCATCAGGACAAACTGGCATTGGCCATGTTCACGGGCATCCAGCGGTATCTGACGACGAATCCACCGCTGGCGCGCGTGGGTGACGCTTCGTAGGTTCAAGCGCATATCGGCAGTAACGACAAAGGGGCGCCCTGGGTAAACCAGGGCGCCCCTTTGTCGATGTGGAACAGGGCTGGCCCTAAGCCTGGTACGGCGGCGCCTTGCTCGCGGCTTTCTTCTTGCGGCGCAGGACCTTCCATATACCGGCGAGAATCAAGGGCGCGATGGCGGCGCCCAGCCCGATCAGCACGATCAGGTTCAGATGCTCCTTGACCATCGGGATGTTGCCGAAGAAATAGCCCGCGGCCACCAGGCTGACGACCCACAGCAGACCGCCGCTGATATTGAAAAGCTGGAAGCGCGTCACGCTCATTTCCGCTACGCCCGCGACGAAAGGCGCGAAGGTACGCACCAGCGGAATGAAACGCGACATGACGATGGTCTTGCCGCCATGCTTCTCGTAGAAAGCATGCGTGCGCATCAGCGCTTCACGATCCAGGAAACGCAGGTTGGTCGAAAACACCTTCGGGCCAATCGCACGGCCGATGACGTAATTCAAGGTATTGCCGGTCACCGCCGCGATAACCAGCAACACCGCCAGCAAGACGGGATCGATATGGCCGGATGCGCCGAACGCGCCCGCGATGAACAACAGCGAATCACCCGGCAGGAAGGGCATCACCACGAACCCGGTCTCGGCAAAAACGATCAGGAACAGAACGAGATACACCCATGCCCCATACTCCGCGACCCAGACCCCGAGGGTCTGGTCGATATGCAACACCATATTCAGTAAATCGAGCATGTGATCAGCTTCAGCAAAAACATTAAGGGTGACCCGGGAATATAGCCGACTGCGGCATCCAGCTAAAATCGATCGCAAACCCTGTGTTGCGGCAATACGCCGCAGCCCTTTTGTCTTACCTCTCACGGCTACCCGCCGCCCTGCCCCGCCCATGTCCGATCGCCGTCCCATCGCCGCGCTGCCCGACCTCCTGATCAGCCAGATTGCCGCTGGTGAGGTGATCGAGCGTCCCGCCTCGGTATTGAAGGAACTGCTGGAAAACGCCATCGATGCCGGCGCCCGTGCCATCGAGGTCCGGCTGGAAGGCGGCGGCATCCGCCGGATCGCGGTCACCGACGACGGCAGCGGCATTCCACCCGAAGAGCTGCCGTTGGCGCTGCGGCGCCACGCCACCAGCAAGATCGCCAATCTGCACGAGCTGGAATCGGTGGCATCGATGGGCTTCCGCGGGGAAGCCTTGGCTTCGATCGCTTCGGTGGCGCGCTTGACGATCACTTCGCGCACCCGTGACAGCCAGAATGCCTGGCAGATCGACGGCAGCGGCGGCGATGTGACGCCGGCGGCGGGACCGGCCGGCACCACCATGGACGTGCGGCAATTGTTCGACGCGGTCCCCGCGCGCCGTAAATTTCTGCGCGCCGAGGCCACGGAATTCGGCCATTGCCTGGATGCGATGGAACGTATCGCCCTGGCCTATCCGGGTATCGCCTTTCGGCTGTTCAATCAGGACCGCGCCCATCGCCAATGGTTGCCGACCGATCCCTTCCGCCGCATCCGCGACGTGCTGGGCGCGGAGTTTTCCGAGCACGGACTGCCGCTGTCGCACGAGGCCGGCCCGGTATCGCTGACAGGCATGATTACCCGGCCTACCGCCGCAAGGGCGCGCGCGGATCGGCAATATCTCTACGTCAACGGGCGTTTCGTGCGTGACCGCACGGTCAGCCATGCGCTGCGCGCCGCCTACGCGGACGTGCTGCATGGCGACCGCCAGCCGGCGTATGTGCTGTTCCTGGAGATCGATCCGGCCGCGGTGGATGTCAATGTGCATCCGGCCAAGAGCGAGGTGCGCTTCCGCGAAAGCGGCGCCGTCCATCGGTTTGTCACGCAGGCGGTGGGACAGGTGCTGGCGCAGACCGGAGGGCATAACGGTGTGGCGGGGGCTACGGCCCAGGCTGGGGCGGGCGCGGGTCACGCTGGTGCGCGGGACGGCGCTGGCAGCAGCGGCGAGAGCGGCGGGCTGGGCGGCGGTACGGGCGCCGGGGGCCACGCGGGCGCCACGGGCGGCACAGCGCCTTCCGGCGCGGCCGGCGGCGGCTTCCTGCGCCCTGCTCCCGGGACGGCCGGTGGCGGGAACATCCCCCGCCCCCATTCGCAAGTGCCTTTCCGCCTGCACACGCCGGCTGGCGGCGGTGACTGGCAGACCCTCTATCGTCCGCTGGGCGACGAGAACACCGCCGCGGCGAACGCGGGACGCGGCGCCACGCCCCCGGCCGAGGGCGCTGACGCGGCAAGCCCGGGACCAGGTGCCGGCGCATATGGACGTGACCTTTCCGCAAACCATCACAACTCGCCCGGCACCCAAGCCGAGGGCGGCGTGGATGGCGCGCATGGCTACCGGTCCGCTGGGACCGGATACGGCGCCCCAGGGGCTGGCCATCCCTTGAATGAAGGTGGCTATTCCCACCCGTCGGCCAATGATGGTTTCGACTCCGATGGACGTGGGCAGACGGACCCGCATCAGCAGCGATCACAGGATGGCGCCGCGGCGAGCGCCGCCACCGCCAGCGATGGCGCAACCGGCTTCCGCTATCCAACCCTGGACACTGTCACGGGAGCAGGCCAGTCCCAGCAGATCTCGGAGCCACCCGCCGGCTGGGTGGACACGGGTAGGGGCATTGGTGCTGGTGCTGGTGCTGGTGCTGGCGCTAGCGCGCGGACGGGTGCGGCCACGAATACGAGTACGGCCTGGGCCGAAGACGATGAGCAGCCCTTGGGCATGGCCCTGGGGCAGTTGCACGGCATCTACATCCTGGCGCAGAACCGGCGCGGCCTGGTGCTGGTGGACATGCACGCAGCGCACGAGCGAGTGGTGTATGAACAGCTCAAGCGCGCGCTCGACCAGCGCGAACTGCCGCGCCAGGATCTGCTGGTACCGGTAGTGTTCAATGCCCAGGAAAAAGACGTCGCCCTGGTCGAGGAATATCGCGACGAGCTGATCGAACTGGGCTTCGAGCTGCGCCCCGCGGGCCCCACCGCCATCGCGGTGCGTTCCGTGCCGGCGCTGCTGGCGCGCGGCGACGTCGAAACCCTGGCGCGGGCGATATTGCGCGATCTCGGCGCGGTGGGCGTATCGCGCCTGCTGACCGAACAGCGCAATGAATTGCTGTCCACCATGGCCTGCCACGGTTCGGTCCGCGCCAACCGCCGCCTGACGCTCGATGAAATGAACGCGCTGCTGCGCCAGATGGAAGCCACGGAACGCGCCGACCAGTGCAATCACGGACGGCCGACCTGGGTCCAGTGGTCGGTGTCCGACCTGGACAAGCTGTTCTTGCGGGGACAGTAGCAGTTAAATCGCATGGCTCATCTGCCCATCATCTGTCTCACCGGCCCCACCGCGGCCGGGAAAAGCGCCGCGACATTGGCGTTGGCGCAGCGCTGGCCGCTGGAAATCGTCAATGTGGATTCCGCGACCATCTACCGCGGTATGGATATCGGCACGGCCAAGCCGTCCCCTGAAGAGCAGCGGCAAGTCCCCCAGCATCTGCTCGACATCCGCGATCCGGCGCAGTCCTATTCCGCGGCGGAGTTCCGCGCCGATGCACTGGGACTGATCGCCGCGATCCACGCGCGCGGCCGGATTCCCCTGCTGGCGGGCGGCACGATGCTCTACTACAAGGCGCTACGCGACGGCCTGGACGATCTGCCGCAGGCCGATCCCGTGATACGCGCCGAGCTGGATGCGCGCGCCGCCCAGTCGGGCTGGCCGGCGCTGCATGCCGAACTGGCAACACTGGACCCCGTCACCGCAGCGCGACTGGCGCCCAATGACAGCCAGCGTATCCAGCGCGCGCTGGAAATCTGCCTGCTTAGCGGCCAACCGATGTCATCGCTGTTGGGCAAGGCGTCGAAGAACAAGACCGGAGGAGAGGCCGCGACTGGAGAAGAGGTCGAATCCGTCGCTGGTGTTAAAGCCGGCGCGTGGGACGGAGGCGAGCCTTCCGCAGCAGAAACCGGGATATCGGCAGACGCCAGCGCACAAAACGAACCATCCTATCGCTACGTCACGATCAGCCTGGAGCCGTCGGACCGTTTACGCCTGCACCAACGTATCGCCCAACGCTTCGACGCGATGCTGGCGGCAGGGCTGGTGGACGAGGTGCGTGCGTTGAAAGCCCGCAGCGATCTGCACCCGGGGCTGCCCTCGGTGCGCTGCGTCGGCTACCGGCAATTCTGGGACTATCTGGACGGCCAGACGGATCTGGCCGAGGCCCGCGAACGCGGTATCGCCGCCACGCGCCAATTGGCCAAGCGGCAGATCACCTGGCTGCGGGCGCAGCCGGATAGAACCATCATCGATTGTCTGGCGGGCGATGCCGTCGCGCAGGTCATCGATGCCTGCGCGGCGTTGCTGGATGTGGACGCCAAACCGTAAATAAGCCGCAAATCAGGCATAAAAACAGGTACGGAACAGGCCGTCGGATCAGCGGATCCAACGGCCGGGCTCGACCTGCGAGGCTTACACCACCACCGTCTGCGGCGCGTCACCCTGGCGGGCGACCACTTCGCCGATGCGGCTGACCGTTTCACCTTGCGCGCGCAAGGTGGCGGCGATAGCGTCGGCCTGCGCCGCGTCGACCACGATCACCATGCCGATGCCGCAGTTGAATACGCGGTGCATTTCCGTGTCAGCCACGCCGCCATGCTGCTGCAGCCAGCTGAACAGCGGGGGCATGGCCCACGCGTCGCGGTGCAGCGTCACGGCCAGCTCGGGCTGCAGGATGCGCGGCACGTTGTCGAGCAAGCCGCCGCCGGTGATGTGAGCCATGCCCTTGATCGCCGTGCCGTGCGCGGCCAAAGCGGCCAGCACCTGCTTGACGTAGATGCGGGTGGGCGCCATGACGACGTCAACCAGGGGCTGACCGTGGAAATCGTCGGTCGGCTTGGCGCCGGCACGGTCGATGATCTTGCGCAGCAGCGAAAAACCATTGGAATGCGCACCGCTGGAGGCCAGGCCCAGCACCACGTCGCCCGGCTGGATCGATTTGCCGTCGATGATGGCGGACTTCTCCACCGCGCCGACAGCGAAGCCGGCCAGGTCGTATTCGCCGTCGGGATACATGCCGGGCATTTCGGCGGTTTCGCCGCCGATCAAGGCGCAGCCGGCCAATTCGCAGCCGCGCGCGATACCGCCGACCACCGCGGCCGCGGTATCCACCGACAGCTTGCCGCAGGCGAAATAATCGAGGAAGAACAACGATTCCGCGCCTTGCACGAGAATGTCGTTTACGCTCATCGCCACCAGGTCGATACCGACGGTGTCGTGCCGGTTCCATTCGAAGGCCAGCTTGAGCTTGGTGCCGACGCCGTCGGTGCCAGACACCAAGACGGGCTCACGATATTTCTTCGGCACTTCAAACAGGGCGCCGAAGCCGCCGATGCCGGCCAGCACGCCCGCGCGCATGGTACGGGCAGCCAACGGCTTGATGCGGTCGACCAGGGCGTCGCCCGCGTCGATGTCGACGCCGGCGTCGCGATAGGTCAACGGAGCTTGGGGTTGATTTGTCATGAGAAAAACCGTCGGGTGTGTGACAATTGCAGGATTTTTTGGGTAAACCACCAGGATTTTACGTGAAGCCGCCAGCTTCGCCAGTCAGTCGTCATGAACCGCCAGTTGCTGCTATCCGTCCTGCCTGAGTCAGCGCCTACGCTGGCCAACTTCGTCCCCGGGCCAAACCACCCGGCGTTGGCGGCCGTGCGCGCGCTGGCACCGGGACGGGCGCTGTATCTTTGGGGCGCGGCCGGTTGCGGGCGCAGCCACCTGCTGCGCGCGCTGGCATCGGTGCCGGGCGCACGTTACATCACCGCGGGCATGGAAGCGCGTGCCGCCCTGCCCGCTTTGGCCCAAAGCGACGCCCAGGCCGCCATGCCACCCGTGATCGCGGTGGATGACATCCATCTCATGGACGACGCCGGGCAGGCCGCGCTGTTTGCCTTGTACAATCGCTGGCGCGAATCCGCCGCGACCGGGCGCGCCTTCGCGCTGGCCGTTGCGGGCGACCGCGCGCCGTTGGCCATGCCGCTGCGCGAGGACCTGCGGACCCGACTGGGTTGGGACCTGGTGTACGGGCTGGCCCAGTTGTCCGATGCGGACAAGCTGGAAGCGCTGGGCAGGCAGGCCGCTGAACGGGGGCTGCAATTGAGTCCGGAAGTGCTCAATTGGATGCTGACCCACTACGATCGCGACATGCGCCGCCTGGCCACCCTGCTGGACGCGCTCGATCGCTACTCGCTGGCTACCCGCCGGCCCATCAACATATCCCTGCTGCGTACCATGCTGGCAGATCCGGACACACATACGAAATGAGTTCTGCCCGTCGCCTGGCCCTGTTTGACCTGGACCACACCCTGCTGCCCTTGGACAGCGATTACCAATGGGCCGATTTCCTGGCGCGCACCGGCCGTGCCGGCGACCCCGACGAGGCGCGCGCCCGCAACGAAGACCTGATGGACCGCTACAACCGCGGCGAACTGACCGCCGAGCAATCGGCCGAGTTCATGCTGGGCCTGCTGGCGGCACACACGCCGTTCGACCTGGCGGCGTGGCATGAGGAATTCATGGCGGCGGTCATCCGGCCCGCCATTTCCCTGCCGGCCGTACGCCTGGTGCAAGCGCACCTGGAAGCCGGCGACCTGTGCGCGGTCGTCACCGCCACCAACCGCTTCGTCACCGCGCCGATCACGCGCGCCTTCGGCGTGCCTCACCTGATCGCCACGGAAGCTGAATACGTCGCGGGCCGCTACACCGGCCGCATCGAAGGCGTGCCCAGTTTCAAGGAAGGCAAGGTGTTGCGGGTCAACGACTGGCTGGCCGGCATGGGACTCGCGCTTGCGGATTTTTCCGAAACGTTTTTTTATAGCGACTCGGTCAACGACGTGCCCCTGCTCGAAGTCGTCAACCGCCCGATCGCAGCCAACCCCAGCCCGGCGCTGCGCGAGATCGCGCAAGCGCGCGGCTGGCAGGTGCTGGACCTGTTCGCGCACATGGAAGATGCCAAGTCCTGAAAATCGATGATCACTGAAACCATAAGAAAATTCGTCGGCCGGCTGTTCCCGGCACGCGGTCCCCTGCGGATATCGCAAGACAAGCACGGGATCGATCGCCGCAACGTTTCGCGGCACGCGATCAAAGTCTGCGAGGTGCTGCGCCAGCATGGCTTCGAAGCCTATATCGTCGGCGGCGCGGTACGCGACCTGATCGTCGGTATCGAACCCAAGGACTTCGACGTCGCCACCAACGCCACGCCTGAAGAAATCCGGCCGTTGTTCCGCCGCGCCCGCATCATCGGCCGGCGTTTCCAGCTGGTACACGTCGTGTTCGGCCAGGAGATCATCGAGACCTCCACTTTCCGCGCGCCCGCCACGGAAGACCAGGAAACGGATGAGCATGGCCGCATCCTGCGCGACAACGTGTTCGGCTCGCAGGCGGAGGATGCGGCACGCCGCGACTTCACCCTGAATGCGCTGTACTACGATCCGCTGTCAGAAGAAGTCATCGATTACCACAATGGCGTCGCCGACCTGAAGAAGCGCATCGTGCGCATGATCGGCGATCCCAACAAGCGCTATCGCGAAGATCCCGTGCGCATGCTGCGCGCGGTGCGTTTCGCCGCCAAGCTCAATGGCACCATCGATCCGGCCACGCGTGAACCCATCCGCACCATGGCCGAGCTGATCGAGAATGTGCCGGCGTCGCGCCTGTTCGACGAAATGCTCAAGCTGCTGACCTGCGGCCACGCCATGGATTGCCTGCGCCAACTGCGGGCCCAGGGCCTGCACCATGGCGTGCTGCCCCTGCTGGATGTGGTGCTGGAACAGCCCGGCGGCGAAAACTTCGTCGAGCTGGCGCTGGAACGCACCGATGCGCGCGTACGCGCGGGCAAGAGCATCAGCCCAAGCTTCCTGTTCGCCGCGCTGTTGTGGCAACAGGTGGAATTGCGCTGGCGCCAGCTTTCCAAGGGCGGCGAGCACACCATCCCGGCGCTGATCCAGGCGGCCGATTCGGTGCTGGAAGAACAGACGGAAAAGCTGGCCATCCAGCGTCGCTTCTCGTCGGACATGCGTGAGATCTGGTTCATGCAGCCGCGCTTCGAACGCCGCGTGGGCAAGACCGCGTACCGCATGCTGGAGCAGCCGCGCCTGCGCGCCGCCGTCGACTTCCTGCAGTTGCGCGCCGCCGCCGGTGAATTCGACAGCGTGCTGGCGCAATGGTGGATGGACCTGGCCAATGGCGATGACATCACCCGTGCACAAATGATCGATGAGGCTTCGCGCGCGCCCCGTGGCCGCGAGGAAGAGCCGGCGGCACGCCGACGCCGCCGTCCGCGCCGTAAACCCAACGGCGCGCCCCAGCAGGACAGCGGCGCATGAGCCGCGGCGCCACGGCCTATATCGGCTTGGGCGCCAACCTGGGCGATGCCGGTGCGACGCTACGCCTGGCGTTGCGCGAACTGGCCACCAGCGCCGGCATAGAGGATTGCGCGGCCTCGCCGTTCTACCGGACCGCCCCGGTCGATGCCGGTGGACCCGATTACGTCAACGCGGTGGCGCGGCTGCGCACCACGCTGGCGCCGGAGGCCCTGCTGGACCTCCTGCAAGCGCTGGAACAGCGCCACGGCCGCGAACGGCTCTACCACAATGCACCACGCACGCTGGACCTGGACCTGCTGTTGTATGGCGATCAGGTCCTGCAGAACGCGCGCCTGACGGTGCCGCACCCACGCATGCATGAGCGGGCATTCGTGCTGCGTCCGCTGGTGGACCTGGCGCCGGACCTGAGCCTGGCGCAAGGCCGCGCAGCGGACCTGCTGGCTGCCCTCACGGGGCAAGCCATAGAGCGGCTGCCCTAGAGCGGCCTCCCCTACAGCAGCCTTAGCCTCTTACCACTGATAGCGATAGCCGGCCAGAACGGCCACGGGCTGCTTGAAACCCTTGCCAGTCGAGTAGGTGTAGTCGGCGAACAGGCTGTGATTCTTGCCCAGATTGGCCGCTACGCCGCCACCCACTTCCACACGGGCACCGCCCAGGCCACGCTCCGATAGGGTTTTGTAGCCGTGATCGCCGCTGATCGCCCAGGCCTTGGCCACGCCCACACGGACGTAGGGCGTGATGGTGCCATTGCTCAACTCGACCTCGCGGCCCAGCTTCAGCGCCGCGCGCGCCTGTGTAACGGAGCCATCCGTGGCCCAGGCCGACGCATTATTGCCGCGCTCACGCTGTGTCTTGCTCTGATAGTAGTAGTCCAGGCCCGCGCGCGGCTCCAGGAACCAACCCTGCTCAAACCCGAAACGGCGCCCCGCATCCAAAGCCAGGCCCGCGACGTTGTTGTCGTAGGAAACATTGGCACCGCGGAAGTCGCTGTTCAACTTGACGGTGTTGCCCAGGCGGTTGTAGGTCAGCGCGGCCGTGCCGAACGCGCCGTTGTCCGCCAGATAGCCGCCGTACACACCTGCCTGGTAGCTATCGACAGTGGCCTTGTTGCCCAAGCCCAGATCGCGGTTGGCGCGCGAGTAGCCAGCCAGCACGCCCCAGACCCAACGGCCATCCTGCGCCGCGATGGTTTGGTCCCAACCCAGGCGGATGCCGCTCAAACGCTGGCGGAGCGTGGGCGTGTCATTGCTGAAGGACTGGTGCGCACCCAGGCCGCGCACCCATAAACCCGATCCCGCGGGACGCTGGCCCAGCTCACCCAGGCGTGATTCGAGAACGCCGCGTTCGATGTTCCACAGGTGGAAGGAGGGACCCATGCCGAGGTTGTTGAGGCCTCCTTGCACAGACGTCATCGCATCCTCGAAGGATGGGGACTGCGCATGCGCCGACGTGGTCGCGAACAACAGGCCGAGAGCGCCGGCGGTCAGGGTCAGGGAAAGGTAACGCGGACGCGCGGCGCCGCGGTTGCGGGAAGAATGCATAGCTACAAGCTCGTGGGGTTTAAGAGGCTTGTAAGCTTAGAAGGACGGCGCGCCAAAAATCGGCGCGCAGCCCTTATCTTCGCGTAGGAATGCCCTTCTTGTTGAAGGAATTATTCCCACAGCAAAATCAAAGATTGCTTGTTATTGAAGGACGCGAACGCATCCTTCGATAACATGAACGATCAGACGGTCGCGACCGGGATCTTGCCGATGCGCGCCTGCCATTCCTTCGGCCCGGTGTTGTGCACCGACGTGCCCTGCGCGTCCACGGCCACCGTCACGGGCATGTCCTTGACGTCGAACTCGTAGATCGCTTCCATGCCCAAATCGGCGAAGGCCAGGACCTTGGCCGAACGGATCGCCTTGGACACCAGGTAAGCCGCGCCGCCCACCGCCATCAGGTACGCCGAGCCATGCTTGCGGATGGCTTCGATCGCCACCGGACCGCGCTCGGACTTGCCGATCATGGCGATCAGGCCGGTCTTGTCCAGCATCATGTCGGTGAACTTGTCCATGCGCGTGGACGTGGTGGGGCCAGCCGGGCCGACCACTTCGTCGCGCACCGGATCGACCGGACCGACGTAGTAGATGACGCGGTTGGCGAAGTCCACCGGCAGGGACTCTCCCTTGGCCAGCATGTCCTGGATGCGCTTGTGCGCGGCATCGCGGCCGGTCAGCATCTTGCCCGACAGCAGCAGGGTCTGGCCCGGCTTCCAGCTGGCCACTTCCTCGCGCGTCAGCGTATCCAGGTTGACCTGCCTGGACTTGTTGTAGTCCGGCGCCCAATGCACTTCCGGCCATTCGGACAACGACGGCGCGGCCAGGTGGGCAGGGCCCGAGCCGTCCAGCTCGAAATGCGCGTGGCGCGTGGCCGCACAGTTGGGGATCATGGCCACGGGCAGCGATGCCGCGTGCGTCGGGAACGTGGCGATCTTGACGTCCAGCACCGTGGTCAGGCCGCCCAGGCCCTGGGCGCCTATGCCCAGCGCATTGACCTTCTCGTACAGCTCGATGCGCAGTTCTTCCAGCTTGTTGCTGGGGCCGCGGTCGAGCAGTTCGTACATGTCGATGTCTTCCATCAGCGACTGCTTGGCCAGCAGCGCCGCCTTCTCGGCCGTGCCGCCGACACCGATGCCCAGCATGCCCGGCGGACACCAGCCGGCGCCCATGGTCGGCACGGTCTTCAGCACCCAGTCGACCAGCGAATCGCTGGGATTGAGCATGACGAACTTGGATTTGTTTTCCGAACCGCCGCCCTTGGAGGCCAGCTGCACGTCGACCTTGTCCCCGGGGACGAGTTCGACGTTGACGATACAGGGCGTGTTGTCCTTGGTATTGCGGCGGGAGAACAGCGGATCTTCCAGCACCGAGGCACGCAAGGGATTGTCGGGATTCAGATAGCCGCGGCGCACGCCCTCGTCACAGAGTTCCTGCAGGCTGCGCTGGGTGTCGAAACGCACGTTCATGCCGACCTTGAGGAAGACATTGACGATGCCGGTGTCCTGGCACAGCGGGCGCTTGCCCTCGGCGCACATGCGCGAGTTGGTCAGGATCTGGGCAATGGCGTCGCGCGCGGCCGGGCTTTCCTCGCGCTCGTAGGCGCGCGCCAGGTGGCGGATGTAGTCGACGGGATGGTAGTAGCTGATGAACTGGATCCCATCGGCAATCGACTGGATGAAATCCTCTTCCTTGATGGTGACGGTCATGGCAACTCGGGGCAAAGTTGTTAGAAAAGAAAACCGGCGGGATTGTAATCCCCCCTGCCCGGCGCGCGCCCGCCACGCCGAGCGGGCCGCGTACTCCGCTACGCCGGAGGATATTGTTTTAAAAGCCCTGTGCAAAGCACAGGTCTTTCCTGGAAGAGGCAGAGCGGGCGGAGGGGACGCGGGGGCGGATCCGGAGCGGACCCGGGAGGTCCGGATACCGACCCGGGTCCTGGCTCAGCGAGGACCCCCGGATTACTTGCCCGTCCAGACCGGCTTGCGCTTCTCGGCGAAGGCGGTGGCGCCTTCCTTGGCGTCGGCCGAGGTGAAAATATGCGCGATCAGCGGCCGCTGGCGGTCGAACATGCCTTCCTGATCCCAATCGCCCGACTGCGCCACGATGCTCTTGGCGGTCTGCACGGCCAGCGGACCGTTCTCGACGATGGCGCGAGCCAAGGCCAGCGCGCCCTCCAGGGCCTGGCCCGGCTCGGCCAGGCGATTGACCAGCCCGTAGGCATGGGCGCGCTCGGCGGTCAGCATGTCGCCGGTCAGCACGATCTCCATGGCAATGTGATACGGCAGGCGGCGCGGCAGGCGCACCATGCCGCCGGACCCGGCCACCAGCCCGCGCTTGACCTCCGGCAGGCCGAAATTGGCGTTGCGCGCGGCCACGATCAGGTCGCAGGCCAGGGCCATTTCACAACCGCCGGCCAAGGCATAGCCTTCCACGGCGGCGATCAGGGGTTTCTTGGGGGGCGCTTCGTTAAGCCCGGCGAAACCGCGGCCCGGGATCAGCGGACGCTCGCCGCTCTGGGCGAAGGCCTTCAGATCCATGCCCGAGGAAAAGGTATTGCCGGCGCCGGTAAGGATGCCGATGCGCACGTCCGGGCGGCTGTCCAGCTCATCCAGGGCAGCGGCCATTTCCTTGGCGGCCGCCAGGTTGATGGCATTACGGGCGTCGGGACGGTTGATGGTGATGATCTGGATGCCGTCGGCGACTTCCACCTTGATCAGGTCGGACATGGTTAGCTCCTCGTTGTAGATGATTTTCGCGGGCAGGCCTGCCGCCCTGGATTCCGCATAATACGTCCCCCGGCCGCTCCAGTTAAAATGCCGGGTTTGTCATCGACAGCCGGCACCCAAACGCCACGCCCTATGCTCACTTTTCAGCAAATCATCCTCAAACTCCAGGAATACTGGGACAAGCAGGGCTGCGCGCTGCTGCAGCCCTACGATATGGAAGTGGGGGCGGGAACGTCGCACACCGCCACCTTCCTGCGCGCCATCGGCCCGGAACCCTGGCGGGCGGCCTATGTGCAGCCCTCGCGCCGTCCGAAGGATGGCCGCTATGGCGAAAACCCCAACCGGCTGCAGCATTACTACCAATACCAGGTCGTCCTGAAGCCGGCGCCGCCGGAAATCCTCGACCTGTACATCGGTTCGCTGGAAGCGCTGGGCATAGACCCGCGCCAGCACGACATCCGCTTCGTCGAGGACGATTGGGAAAACCCCACGCTGGGCGCATGGGGCCTGGGCTGGGAAGTCTGGCTCAACGGCATGGAAGTGACCCAGTTCACCTACTTCCAGCAGGTCGGCGGCCTGAACTGCACGCCCACCACCGGCGAGATCACCTACGGCCTGGAACGCCTGGCCATGTATCTGCAGGACGTGCAGAGCGTGTACGACCTGGTGTGGACCGAAGGGCATAACGGCCGCCCCGTGTACTACCGCGACGTGTTCCATCAGAACGAAGTGGAACAGTCCACCTATAACTTCGAGTACGCATCGGCCGATATGCTGTTCGCGCACTTCAACGACTACGAGTCCGAGGCCAAGCGCCTGATGGACGTGCCGCTGGCCCTGCCAGCCTACGAGGCGGTGCTCAAGGCGGCCCACACGTTCAACATGCTGGATGCGCGCGGCGCCATCAGCGTGACCGAACGCGCCGCCTACATCGGCCGCATCCGCAACCTGTCGCGTGCCATCGCGCAGGCCTATTACGAATCGCGTGAACGGCTGGGCTTCCCCATGCTGGCAACGGCCCCGAAGACGGAGGCCGTGGAATAAAGATGACGATGCAATCGACGCCAACCATGAACGCATCCACCCGCCCCCTGCTGGTCGAACTGCTGACCGAGGAACTGCCGCCCAAGGCCTTGCGCAAGCTGGGCGAGTCCTTCGCCGAAAGCGTGCGCGCCACGCTGGCCGCGCGCGGCCTGCTGGCGCAGGACTGCACCGTGCAGCCCTACGCCACCCCGCGCCGCCTGGCCGTGCGCCTGTCGGCCGTGCTGGCCCAGGCCCCCGACCAGGACTACGCCGAAAAACTGATGCCGGTGAAGATCGGCCTGGACGCCGACGGCAAGCCTACCGCCGCGCTGCTGAAGAAGCTGGCCGCCAAGGGCCTGGAGCACGTCGACCCCGCTACGCTGGCGCGTGAATCCGACGGCAAGCAGGACGTGCTGGTGGCGCGCGGCAAAGCCCCCGGCGCGGCCCTGGCCGCCGGCCTGCAGGAAGCCATCGATGCCGGTATCGCCGGCCTGCCCATTCCCAAGGTGATGAGCTACCAACTGGCTGACGGCCAGACCACGGTGAAGTTCGTGCGCCCCGCCCATGGCCTGGTGGCCCTGTTCGGCGCCGACATCGTGCCGGTAGCGGTACTGGGCCTGATCGCCGGCCGCAAGACCCTGGGCCACCGCTTCATGAGCAAAGGCGAGATCGCCATCAGCGACGCCGACAGCTATGTCGCGCAATTGCTGGAGCAAGGCAAGGTCATCGCTGCCTTCGACACCCGCCGTGCCGAGATCCAGCGCCAGCTCGACGTGCACGCCGGCCAATTGGGCGCCACGCTGGGCGATGACCCCGAAGTCGCCGCCTTGCTGGACGAGGTGACCGCGCTGGTCGAGCATCCCACGGTCTACGTGGGCGAGTTCGAAGCGCAATTCCTCGACGTGCCGCAGGAATGCCTGATCCTGACGATGCGCCTGAACCAGAAATACTTCCCGCTGTTCTCGCCCGCCACCGGCAAGCTGACGCATCGCTTCCTGATCGTCAGCAATATGCAGGTGGCCGATCCGGTCAACATCGTGGAAGGCAACCAGCGCGTGGTGCGGCCGCGCCTGGCCGATGCGCAGTTCTTCTTCGTCACCGATCGCAAGACGCCGCTGGCCGCCCGCGTGGAGCAATTGGGCAGCATCGTTTATCACAACAAGCTGGGCAGCCAGCTGCAGCGCGTCGAGCGCGTGCGCGCCATCGCGCGCGGCATCGCCGCCGCGCTGGGCGTGGCGCCGCAGAACGCCGATCGCGCCGCCCTGTTGGCCAAGGCCGACCTGGGCACCAATATGGTCGGTGAGTTTCCCGAGCTGCAAGGCATCATGGGCGCCTACTACGCCCAGGCCGATGGTGAACCGGAAGACGTGGTGGCCGCCCTGCGTGGGCAATACCGCAACCGCATGGACGCGCCCGTCGATGCCGCCAGCCTGACCGCTGCCATCCTGTTCATCGCCGAGCGCGCGGAAACGCTGGTGGGCATCTGGGGCATCGGCCTGGCGCCCACCGGTGAGCGTGATCCCTATGGCTTGCGCCGTGCCGCCCTGGGCGTGATCAGCGCCTTCGAGCAACTGGCCGCGGGCGGCTTGCTGAAGATCAGCGAAAACGGTCCCTTGACGCTGGACGGCGTGCTGGACCTGGCCGCGGCCACGTTCGATGCCGGCCAGATCGCGCCGGCCGATCTGCGCAACGCGCTGGCTGAAGTGCGGACCTTCATCTACGAACGCTATCGCAACCAGTTGGCCAGCGATTTCGACCGTATCGCGGTGGACGCCGTCATCGCCCTGGCGCCGCCGCTGCACCAGGTGTCGGCACGCGTGCGCGCGGTCACCGCCTTCAGCGCCTTGCCCGAAGCCGCCAGCCTGGCCGCCGCCAACAAGCGCGTCGGCAATCTGCTGAAGAAGGCCGAGGACGGCATCGGCGCGCTGGATCCGGCCCGCTTGTCGGAGCCGGCCGAGCAGGCCCTGGCCCAGGCCATTGCCGACCTCAGCCCGCGCGCCCAGGCGCAGTTCGACGCGGGTGATTTCGCCGCCAGCCTGAGCACCCTGGCGCAGGCACGCGAGCCGGTGGATGCCTTCTTCGCCGATGTCATGGTCATGGCCGACGACCCGGCCGTGCGCGCCAACCGGCTGGCCCTGTTGGGTCAGTTGCACGGCCTGATGAACAAAGTGGCGGACATTTCCAGGCTGGCCCAGTGAAACTGATCATCCTCGACCGCGACGGCGTCATCAATCAGGATAGTGACGCCTTCGTCAAATCGCCCGACGAGTGGATCGCCCTGCCCGGTTCGCTGCAGGCCATCGCGCGCCTGCGCCAGGCGGACTGGACCGTGGTGGTGGCGTCCAACCAGTCCGGCCTGGGCCGCGGCCTGTTCGACATGGCCACGCTCAACGCCATCCACGCCAAGATGCGGCGCGAGGTGACTGTGGCCGGCGGCGCCATCGACGCCATTTTCATCTGTCCGCATTTGCCGGAGGACGGCTGCGACTGCCGCAAGCCGCTACCCGGCATGTATCGGCAGATCGCCGATCGTTATGATGTCGACCTTGCCGGCGTCCCGGCAGTGGGCGACTCGCTGCGCGACCTGCAGGCCTGCGCCGCGATGGGCTGCGCGCCCTGGCTGGTGAAGACCGGCAACGGCATCAAGACCATGGCCAAGGGGGCGCTGCCGGAAGGCACACGCATGGCCGACGACCTGGCCGCCGTGGCCAACATCCTGCTCGGGGAGGCTTGACCCTTGGCCTTCCTGCGCTCTCTGCTTTACCTGCTGTTCCTGACCGTTACCGTTATCCCTTACGCCCTGGCCTGCATCCTGTGGGCACCGCTGCCGCAGCACTGGCGCTACCGCTTGACGGTGGGCTGGCCGGGCCTGGCCATCTGGGGCGCGCGCGTGATCTGTGGCATCCGCTGGCGCGTGCAAGGGGCGGAAAACCTGCCCGACGGACCGGCCATCCTGCTGTCCAAGCACCAGTCGGCTTGGGAAACCCTGTTTTTCCCCTCGCACATGCCGCGCGAGGTCTGCTTCGTCTACAAACGTTCCCTGCATTGGGTGCCCTGCTTCGGCTGGGGCCTGGCACTGCTGCGCATGATCGCGATCGACCGCAGCAAAGGGCGCGACGCGTTCGAGCAGGTGGTCCGCCAGGGTAAGCTGCGTCTGGAAGAAGGCCGTTGGCCCCTGCTGTTTCCCGAAGGCACGCGGGTCGCTCCGGGCAAGACCGCGCGCTTCAAGATGGGCGGCGCCCTGCTGGCGTCGCGCACGGGCGCACCGGTCATTCCCATCGCGCACAATGCCGGCGAATGCTGGCGGCGCAATGCCTTCATCAAGCGGCCGGGGCTGATCACGGTCAGCATCGGTCCCGCGATAGAATCGCAAGGCAAGACCCCTGAAGAACTGAACCGCGAGGTTCAGGCATGGATAGAAGGCGAGATGCGTCGCCTCAACCCTGAAAGGTATGGCGCGGAATAATCAGCTCGAATTGTTGTTCAGCGCGCCGGCACTCGATGCCGGCGACGTTGGCGAGCCGTTGCCGGTCGCAACGCCCACACTCCCTGCGCCCCCGCCGAGCGGCGGCCCGGGACCGGGATTCTCCCTGGCCCCATCCAGTCCACTGCTGCATATTCCTACCCCCTGCCCGCCCACGCTGCCTGATGGTGCGCGCTGGCGTGTGGTGCAGGCACCGCAACAGGCCATCGGCTTCGTCCTGCAACGTTCGCGCCGCCGCAGCATCGGTTTCGTGGTGACGGATGACGGCTTGCGGGTGACCGCGCCCAATTGGGTCACCTTGAAGCAGATCGACGAGGCGGTGCTGGAGAAAGCGCGCTGGATCCTGACCAAGCTGCGCGCCTGGCATGACCGCAAGGAGCAGTTGGCCCTGTCGCAGACGCGCTGGCAGCCCGGCGGCGCCCTGCCCTACCTGGGCAAGCGCATCGTCATCGCCCTGGGCTCGCATGATCGCCACGCCGCGCTGGCGGGCGATGCCGACGAGCCGCTTGACGGCGACCTGCTGCGCCTGGCGTTACCGGCCGATGCCGACGGCCCGCGCATCCGCGATGCCGCGCAGGCCTGGCTGCAGCAGCGGGCGGGGGTCTGGTTCGGCGCCCGCCTGGGCCACTTCCTGCAGATCAGCGGCCTGAAGATCAAGCGCTGGCGCCTGTCGTCGGCGGCCACACGCTGGGGTTCCTGCACGAGCGACGGCCATATCATGTTGAACTGGCGGCTGATCCACTTCGCGCCCGCCATCATCGATTACGTCATTGCCCACGAGCTGGCCCATCTGCGCGAGATGAATCACAGCAGCAACTTCTGGGCGGAAGTCGGCCACATCCTGCCCGAGTACGAACAAGCCCGCGACATCCTGCGCCGCCATGACCCGGCGTCGCTACCGACGTTTTGATCGGTTTATCATCGTCATCTACTTCAACGACGGAACAACGGAGCCCTCCCCCCATGCGTATCCTCCACACCATGCTGCGCGTCGGCAATCTGGAAAAATCGATCGAGTTCTACACCCACGTCCTGGGCATGCGCCTGCTGCGCAAGAAAGACTATCCGGACGGCAAGTTCACGCTCGCCTTCGTCGGCTACCAGGATGAGGCCGAAGGCGCCGTGCTGGAGCTGACCCATAACTGGGACACCCCCAGCTACGACATCGGCACCGGCTATGGCCACATCGCCCTGGAAGTCCCCAACGCCTATGAGGCCTGTGACAAGGTCCGCGAGCGCGGCGGCAAAGTGACGCGCGAGGCCGGCCCCATGAAGCATGGCAGCACCGTCATCGCCTTCGTCGAGGACCCCGACGGCTACAAGATCGAATTCATCCAACGCAGCGGCCGCGCCGACTGAAATGATTCATCAGATCCTCAAGATGGGTGACCCGCGCCTGCTGCGCGTGGCCGAGCCGGTACAGGCTTTCGACACCCCCGAGCTGCACGCCCTGATCGAAGACATGTTCGAGACCATGGCGGCGGCCGGCGGTGTCGGCCTGGCCGCGCCGCAGATCGGCATCGACCTGCAACTCGTCATTTTTGGCTTCGATAGCAGCGAACGCTATCCGGATGCGCCGGCCGTGCCCCGCATCATCCTGTGCAATCCCGTCATCACCCCCATCGGCGACGAGATGGAGGAAGGCTGGGAAGGCTGCCTGTCCGTGCCCGGCCTGCGTGGCGTGGTGCCGCGTTATCGGCACATCCGCTATACGGGTTTCGACCCCGCCGGCACGCCCATCGACCGCGAGGCCGACGGTTTCCATGCGCGCGTGGTGCAGCACGAGTGCGACCACCTGATCGGCCGCCTGTACCCGACCCGCATGGCGGACCTGACCAAGCTGGGCTATACCGAAGTCCTGTTTCCGCATCTCGATCCGAATAGCGACGACTGAACGCATGGCTACCGCACGGAGCCCGCACGCATGCTGAACCGGCTGTGGCTGGCGTTCTTCGTCGCGGGTGCATGCGCCGCCCTGGTACGCTGGGCGGGTGGCGAACCGCAAGTGTTCGCCGCCATGATCGCCGCGCTGTTCGACATGGCGCGCCTGTCGGTGGAAATCATGGTGCTGCTGTTCGGCACCTTGACGCTGTGGCTGGGCTTTTTGCGCATCGCCGAACAGGCTGGACTGGTCACCAGCCTGGCGCGGCTGCTGGGCCCCCTGTTCGCGCGCCTGATGCCGGACGTCCCGCGCGGCCACCCCGCCATCGGCCTGATCACCCTGAATTTCGCCGCCAACGGCCTGGGCTTGGACAATGCCGCCACCCCGATAGGCCTGCGCGCGATGCGCGAATTGCAATCGCTCAATCCCACGCCCGAACGCGCGAGCAATGCGCAGATCCTGTTTCTGGTGCTGAATGCCTCGTCACTGACGCTGTTGCCGGTGACGATCTTCATGTTCCGCGCCCAGCAGGGCGCCAGTGATCCCACCCTGGTATTCCTGCCCATCCTGCTCGCGACTTGCGCGTCCACCCTGGCCGGCCTGCTGGCCGTGGCGTTCTGCCAGCGCCTGCGCCTGCACGATCCCGTGGTGCTGGCCTGGCTGGGCGGCGCGGCGCTGCTGCTGGGCGGCTTTTGCGCCATCCTGGCCGGCCTGTCCGCCAGCGCCATCAACGCACTGTCCTCACTGTTGGGGAACCTGACGCTGTTCGGCATCATCATGGCCTTCCTGCTGGTGGGCGCATGGAAGAAAGTCGCGCTGTACGACAGCTTCATCGAAGGCGCGCGCCAGGGCTTCGACATCGCCCGCGATCTGCTGCCCTATCTGGTGGCCATGCTGTGTGCCGTCGGCGTGCTGCGCGCATCGGGCGCGTTGGAGTTCGCGCTCGACGGCGTACGCTGGCTGGCGCACACCGCGGGTTGGGACACACGCTTCGTCGACGCCTTGCCCACGGCCTTGGTCAAACCCTTCTCCGGCAGCGCCGCGCGCGCCATGATGCTGGACACCATGTCGCACTTCGGCGTGGACAGCTTCCCCGCCTTGCTGGCCGCGACCATGCAGGGCAGCACCGAAACCACCTTCTACGTCCTGGCCGTCTATTTCGGCGCCGTCGGCATCCGCCGGGCACGCCATGCCGTGGGATGCGCGCTGCTGGCGGATCTGGCCGGCGTGCTGGCGTCGATCGCGGTGTGCTACTGGTTCTTCGGTTAGCAGGATCCGGTTTGCAGGATCCAGTCTGCAAGATCGGGCTAGGAAAACTTCGGCCCCCGCCGCAGCCGGACCGGACCATGATCGACCTGGGCGGGCGGCACGACGGCGTCGCCTTGCGTAATGACAACGATGCCGGCGCGAGCCAGCCGCGCAGCCACCAGCCTGACGGAGGGCATGGCTGCGCGCCATGCGTCCTCGTCGCCGGCCAGCGTCCGCGCGACGTCGGAGGGGCAGATCGATGCTGTCTGGGCACGGCGGCGCAGCAGATCCAGCAAGCACTGCTCGATGTCGTGATCCGGAATGGCCATTGATCAAGCCCCTGCGCCAACGCGGGCGACGGCGCCCTACTCCACCGCCAACAGCTTCATTCCGTTGGTGCCGCCGCTGTCGCGGTAGAAATCGCCCTTGGTCAGGATGACCCAATCACCCGCCTCGACGCGGCCACGGCGCTTGAGTTCGCCGATGGCGGCATCGCTCAGGTCAGCGGGGTCGTAGGCCGACGGATCGAAGGGAATGGTCGACACGCCCCGGAACATCGCCACGCGATTCTGCGTGAAATTATGCGGGCTATAGCAATAGATGGGCACACCGGACCGGATGCGCGACATGATCAGCGGCGTATGGCCGCTTTCGGTCAAGGCGATGATGGCCTTGATGCCGGGAAAGTGATTGGCCGCGTACATCGCCGCCAGCGCGATGGTTTCATCGCAGCGGGAAAAGGTCTCGCCCAGACGGTGATGCGAATGCGTCGAGGTAGGGTGCTTCTCCGCGCCCAGGCACACGCGCGCCATGGCCTCCACCGCTTCCACCGGATACTCGCCGGACGCGCTTTCGGCCGACAGCATCACCGCGTCGGTGTAGTCCAGCACCGCGTTCGACACGTCCGACACTTCGGCCCGCGTGGGCACCGGGCTGGAGATCATCGACTCCATCATCTGCGTGGCGGTGATGACCACTTTATTGAGCGTGCGCGCGTGCTGGATGATGCGCTTCTGAATGCCCACCAGTTCCGCATCGCCCACCTCCACGCCCAGGTCGCCGCGCGCCACCATGACGCCATCGCTGGCGCGGATCAGCGCATCCAGCGCTTCGTCGTCGGCCACCGCTTCGGCCCGCTCGATCTTGGCGATGATCCAGGCCTCGCTACCCGCGGCACGCACCAGATCACGGGCTTCGTCGATGTCCGAGCCATAGCGCGGGAACGACACGGCGATGTAGTCCAGCTTCAATTCGGCCGCCACCTTGATGTCGGCACGATCCTTGTCGGTCAGGCTGGGCGCGGACAAGCCGCCGCCCCGCCGGTTGATCCCTTTGTTGTTCGACAACGGTCCGCCCACCATCACCGTGGTGTGCACCGAATCGATGTCGATGCTCTCCACCCGCAGCACCACGCGGCCGTCGTCCAGCAGCAGCTCATCGCCCGGCCGGCAGTCCTGCACCAGCTCCGGATAATCGATGCCGACGATATTCTCATCGCCCTCTTCCGAGGGATGGCTGTTCGATAGCGTGAACGTGGCGCCCACGCGCAGCGTCACCTTGCGGTCCTTGAAGCGCGCGATGCGTATCTTCGGGCCCTGCAGATCGCCCATCAGGGCAACGAAACGCCCCTGCTTTTCCGCGGCCTCGCGCACCAGTTGCGCGCGTTGGCGATGGTCATCCGCTTCGCCGTGCGAAAAGTTCAGCCGGGCCACATCCATGCCGGCACGCACCAGCGCTTCGATGCGTTCGGGACTGGACGTGGCGGGCCCAAGAGTGGCAACGATTTTGGTGCGACGCAGCACTGCCATGGTGGATCCTCGTGTGATTGGGCAAGCGTCATATGGTACGCCTACATGCCCGCGCGCTCTATGACGGCGCACGGGTATGATGACGCGGCAGAAAATTTTCTCCTCATCGCGCAACGAGACCTCACGTGAAAATCGTCATCGCTCCCGACTCCTTCAAGGAAAGCCTGTCCGCGCCCGACACGGCCGCCGCCATCGCCCGCGGTGTGCGTGAAGCCTGGCCCGCTGCCGAGATCGTCTGCGTACCCATGGCCGACGGCGGCGAAGGCACGGTCGCCGCGGTATTGCAGGCGACCAAGGGACAATGGCGCGGCACGCGCGTCAGCGACGCGCTGGGCGAGCCGGTCGACGCCGCGTGGGGCTGGATCGAGGGCAACGCTCATGCGCCGCATACCGCGGTCATTGAAATGGCGGTAGCGGCGGGCCTGGAGCAAGTACCGCCGGCCCGGCGTGATCCACTGCGCGCCACCAGCCATGGCGTGGGCGAACTGCTGCGTGCCGCGCTGGATGCCGGCGCGCAACGCATCATCCTGGGGCTGGGCGGATCGGCCACCAATGACGCCGGCGCCGGCCTGCTGACGGCCCTGGGCCTGCGCATCCTGGCCGCCGATGGCAGCCAGTTGGAAGCGGGCGGCGGTGCCTTGGCACGCGCCGCCAGCCTGGACGTCAGCGGCATGGACCCGCGTCTGGCGCATACCCTCATCGAGGTGGCTTGCGACGTCGACAATCCCTTGTGCGGCCCCAAGGGCGCGTCGGCGGTCTTCGGCCCGCAGAAAGGCGCCACGCCGCAACAGGTGGCCGAGCTGGATGCCGCCCTGGCGGTCTTCGCCGATCTCTGCGCACGCACCCTGGGCCGCGACGAACGCGATGCGCCGGGTGCCGGTGCCGCGGGCGGCCTGGGCTTTGCCGCGCACGCATTCCTGGGTGCGCGCTTCCGGCCCGGCGTGGAACTGGTAGCGGAATTGGGCGGTTTGGCGCAGGCCATGCAGGGTGCCGACCTGGCCTTCACCGGCGAAGGCCGGATGGACGAACAGACCCTGCACGGAAAAACGCCGGCCGGCGTGGCACGCATCGGCAAGGCAGCCGGCGTGCCGGTCGTGGCCCTGGCCGGATCGCTGGGCGCCGGCTATGAACGCTTGAACGAAATCGGCATCGTCGCTGCTTTCAGCCTGACGCCGGGGCCGATCACATTGGACCAGGCCTGCGCCCGCGCGGCGGAGCTGCTGGCGGACCGGGCCCGCGATGTGACGCGCTTGTTCCTGGCGGGACGGGCGCAGCGTTAGAACGACGCCCGGTGCTTGACCAACAGGGTAAACAAAAAGGGAATTTCTAAAGAAATTCCCTTTTTTGATTTTGCGAAAAAATCAAACCAGAAGCCATCGAATGCACTCTCCGGTTCAATCATCCAAATGTAATGTGCCTGTTCCTGGCGGGACGCGCGCAGCGTTAGGACGTTGCCCGATGCTTAGCCAGCAGGGTAAAAAGAATCTCTGAAGAAATTCTTTCCTGCTTTCGGAGAAATCAAACAGGAAACCGCGGGGAGACTCCAAGCAGCACGATCGAAAAAAAGGAATTCCTCCAGGAATTCCTTTTTTATCTTTCAGAGATATGAACCCAGCAATCGCTGGAGATACGCTGAAATTCAACCGTCCAGCTCGGCGCTATGGGGCCGTGACGGCCCCACCAGGCCGGCGGCCTGCAGCGCATCGGCCAACGCGATGAAACGCTCGACCGGTACTTCTTCGGCGCGCGCCGTCGGCGCGATACCCAGTTCGTCCCAAGGAATCACGGCGGCCCAGTCGCCCAAGGCGCGGCGCAGCATCTTGCGGCGCTGCGCGAATGCCTTGGCCACCACCTGTTCCAACGCCGCCTCGCTACGCGGACGCGGACGCTCGGCCGGCAGGGGCACCATGCGCACCACCGCCGACACCACGCGCGGCGGCGGATCGAACGCTTCGGGCGGGACATCGAACAGCTTGTCCATGCGATAGCGCGATTGCAGCATCACCGACAAGCGGCCGTAATCGGCCGACGACGGCGTCGCCACCATCCGGTCGATGACTTCGCGTTGCAGCATGAAATGCTGATCGCGCACGTGATCCGCGGCCGCCATCAGATGAAACAGCAAGGGACTGGAGATGTTGTAGGGCAGATTGCCCACCACCCGCAGCCCTTCACCGAAGGCGGCGAAGTCGACCGTCAACGCATCCGCCTCGACGACATCCAGACGCTCCGCCGGGTACTTGCCGCGCAGACGCTGCGCCAGGTCCCGGTCGATTTCGACGACCGTCAGCCTGGCCGTCTGCTGCAGCAAGGGCGCGGTCAGCGCGGACAGGCCGGGGCCTATCTCCACCAACCTGTCCTCGCGCGCGGGCGCGATGGCCCGCACGATCGCATCCACCACACTTTCATCGACCAGGAAATGCTGGCCGAACCGCTTGCGAGCCTGATGCCGCGTCATGAAGCGCTTCCTCGCCGGCTCAACGGTCAGCCTTTTCGCGCTGGACCTGCTTTTCCAGACGATTGTCGATGTAAGCCTGATCGCGCAGTTGGTCCAGCCAATCCTCGAACGCGGGCTCGGAACGACGCTCGAACAGAATGCGGCGCGCCTGCATGCGCTGCATTTCATCGGCCACGTCCTTCTCCCGGCGTTCCAGCACCTGGATCAGGTGCCAGCCGAAGGGCGACTGGATGGGTTCGCTGATCTCGTTGATTTTCAGGGCGTTCATCGCTGCCTCGAAAGGCGGCACGGTTTCGCCCGGGCTCAACCAGCCCAGATCGCCGCCCTGCGGCGCGGTGGCGTCTTGCGAGTTCTGCCGGGCCAAGGTGGCGAAGTCCTCGCCGCCCGTGGTGATGCGCTGGCGCAGCAGCTCCAGGCGCTGACGCGCCTGCGCGTCATTGACCACCGTCGAGGTCTTGATCAGGATATGGCGCGCGTGCGTCTGCGTCACCTGCATCGGACCTTGCGGCGCGCCGAGTCCCGGCTGCTGCTGCGGCATGGCCTGGGGCGCGGGCGCGGGTGCCGTTGCGGGCGCGGCGCCGCCGGCGCGATCCAGCACCTTCAGAATATGGAATCCGTTGCCGCTCTGGATGATGCCGGACACCTGCCCCTTGGGCAGGTTGGCCACGGCACGCACGAACAGGTCAGGCCAGCCGTCCAGGGGACGCACGCCCATGGCGCCGCCTTGCAGGGCCTCGGGGCCATCGGACGCCGCCGCCGCCACGCTGGCGAAGTCGCTGCCGCCCTTGACACGGGCCAGCAGGTCTTCGGCCTTCTTGCGCAGCACGGATACCTGCTCGGTGGTGGCGCCGTCCGGCACGCGCACCAGGATCTGCGCCAAGGCGATCCGGTCGGACGCCGCGGCGGCCTGCTGCTGCTCAGGCGCGGGGCTCTGCTGCACGGGTGCGCTTGCCGGCGCACCACCGCGGCGGCGCTGCTGTTCCTTCAGGTAGGCATCGACTTCCGCGTCGGAAATCACGATGTTGGCGTCGACCGTACGGGAACGCAGGCGATCGGACAAGACTTCATCGGCGATATTGCGCCGATACATTTCCCAGGTGGTGCCGCTCTTTTCGACTTCCTTGCGCAACTGATCCATCGTGATCTTGTTGCGCGAGGCAACCGAGTTGATGGCCTGGTCGACCGTGGCCTGGTCGACCTTGATGTTCATGCGCGCGGCTTCCTGGCGTTGCAGGCGCTGCATGATCAGGCGTTGCAGCACCTGGCGCTGCAGGACGTCCTGCGGCGGCAACTGGATCTTCTGGCGGGCCAGGTCACCAGCGGCGGCCTGGGTCGCGTCGCGCACTTCGCGCAGGGTGATCACGTCCTTGTTGACCACCGCGGCGATGCCGTCGGCGAACTGCTCGGGCGGCGGTGCCGGCGTAGCGTCTTGCGCCGGCGCGGCAGGCTTGGCGCGCGAAGCCGGAGTGCTGGCCGAGGATTTGGCCGCGCCCTTGGCAGGCGCGTCGGCGGACCAGGCCGGCGACGGCGCCGCGGCATAGAGCGCCACCAGGGCTACGGACAGGGCGCCGCGCCAGGCGGCACGGGGGGCAAACACACTACGCATCATTCGTACCTTTCAAAACTGGTCCCGGGCTGCACGGGCGGCGTCGTCGGCTCATAGCCGGGAATATTTTTCTTCATCATCTTCAGCGGATCGGTACCCAGGGAGCCCAGGCCCGTCAGTTCAAGCTGGAAGAAGAAAGCGTTGTTCACGTCGTTGTCGGACACAGCATAACGCTGGAACACGAAGCGGCTGGTCCAGCAGCAATCGCCTTTGTACTCCAGACCGGCGATGGCCTGGGTCACGCGGCGCCGGGCCGGTTCCTGGGTCAGCGGGTCAAGCACCCCATCTCCGCCGCGCATCGAATAGTCCACGCGTCCCACGCCGGACCAGCGGCTGGTGAACGGCCACTGGAAGGCCAGGCTGACCTGGTTCTGTCCTGCCGGCAGGTAATTGGCATAACCAGGGACCGTCTGCGGATCGCGCTGGTAGCGGTATGACAACGAGACCGAAGTAGCCCGCTGTGGCGACCAGCGCGCGCCGATCAAGCCACGTGCAAAGCGCGAATCATAGGGATTCCACTGTCCTTCCACGGTCGCCGACAAGGTGTCGGTCAAGGCCGCGCTGGCAGCGCCGAGATAGGCCGAACGCATGTCGTCGCGGGGCTTTTCACCGGGCAGGGTGACCTGCTGGTCTTCGAAGTAAAACTGCTGGCCCAGCGATAGGGAGGCGCGTTCGAAACCGCTATTCGCATCCAGCCAGCGCGTGGTCACGGCCGCGGTCAGCTGATTGGCATTGGCGATGCGATCCCAGCCTCCCGAATAAATATTTTCTTCGAAGGCCTGCGAGAAGCTGAAGTCCGCCAGCGAAGTATCGTAGACGGGCATCTTCGACTGATCCCGATACGGCACGCGTAGGTAGTACAAGCGCGGCTCCAAGGTCTGGGTCGCCGCGTTGCCGAACAGGGTAGTGTCGCGCTCGAACGTCATCCCAGCGTCGAGCGACATGATGGGCAAAGTGCGCGAAGCACTGCGGGGATAGTTGACGCCGCCCGCACCCGGGCCAATGTTGTTGTCCGGATACCACTTGGTATTCTGGTACTGCGTGAAGTTCAGTCCCACCTTGGGCGTGATGTACCACCCCGGCCGCACGATGGGGTAGGCAATCGTGGGATACATCTGCAAGCGGTCGCCGTCGGGACCGTAGTGCGTGTCCAGGTACAACGGGCGCGAGAACCGGGTGGCAGTGCTGGTGTACTCCAGATCGAAACCGTTCAAGTCATAGCGCTGCCCATTCAGCGTGAGTTCGGGCACCTTGTCATAGGGTGACACAATCGGAGTCGTGTCGGGATCCTGCAAGGTTTGGTACTTGTACACCTGCACGGACGACTGCCAATACTGATTACTCCAGCCGACTACGCCCTGACGGGGCAAATACGTCTGCGAGGCGTCATTCAACCCGATGGATGCGAAATCACGGAAATAATTGCCGTCCGACACGCCAGACACATTCCAGGCGGTGTAGAAACCGTTGCCTAGCGTCTGGAAGTGTTTGGTGCTGTACAGGTAGCGCTTGTCGCCGGTCTGGCTGTCGTTGGCCAGATAGGTCCCCATCAAGGTCCCGCTATAGGTCGGACCGAGGTAACGGAACTCACCCCCCAATTGCGGACCACGCTTGCTCAGATAGCGCGGCGTCAAGGTCAGATCGTAATTGGGCGCCAGGTTGAAGTAATACGGCACCTGCAGGTCGAAGCCGCTGCGGCTGGTCGACCCATAGGTCGGCGTCAGGAAGCCGGACTTGCGCTCTTTCTTGACGGGGAAGGTCATGTAAGGCCAGGCCAGGATAGGCGTGTCCTTGAAATACAGCACGCCATTGCGCGCCAGGCCTTCGTTCTCGTCGAAATCCAGGTCCATCGACGAGGCCTTGATGTACCACGCCGGATTCTCGCAACCGCAGCCCGTATACGTAACCTGCTGCAGGCGCATGGTGGAGCGGCTGAAGATATCCGCATGCTCGGCCTGCGCGCGGCCGCCGGATGCGCCGAGCCAGAAGTCCGGTTGGCTCAGGGCGCCCGTATTGGTGTCGACGTTGTAGCTCATGGCCGGGCCGATCGCCAGCGACCCATCGCGCAGCAGGCGGGCGTGGCCTTCACTGGTGGCCACCCCTTCCATGCGGCGGTACTTGATCGTGTCGCCCTTGATGATGGTGTCCATGCGGCGCACTTCCGCATTGCCCGTCATCGTCATATTGGAATCGGGATCACCATTGATCTGGTCGGCCTGCATGAAGCCGGGCAGGTTGTCGCCGTCGACCCGGTGCACCCGCAAGCCGGTGGAGCTGCGCAGGCCGGTAGCGCTGTCTTTCATGCCCATGACCCGCACCGAGTTCGACGCGGGAGCCGGGGGCGCGGCCTTGGCCTTCTTGCCCTTGCCATTGGCGGTCTGTTTGGACAGCGACTTGGACGTTGCCTTGCTCAAGTCGTTGACGGACGAGTCCGTGGGAACTTGCGCCTGGGCGGCCGCGGCCGCGCCAGCAAGGAATAGGATCAACCACCGGACCATGCGCACGTATGAAGAAACCTGAAAAAATGGGATGACAGTCGGGCACGGAACGACCATGCGTTCCCTCGCCCACCGCGGGGGCCGGCCATCCGGCGACCCGGTATTATAGAGAAGCCGCGCGGCGGTGCGACTCGCCCGTAAAATGGCGGGATACGCGATTAAAACAGCAATCTTCCTTCAGGTCGCCTCCCCTTGAACTTGATACCCGATCCCCGCCAGGACCAGATCCGTCTTTGGCTGCGCAGTCTGCCCGCCGAACTGGGCCTGGACATCGCCTCCCTGGCACCCGCCTCCAGCGATGCCAGTTTCCGCCGGTATTTCCGCCTGAACGCCGCCGCGGGCAGCCTGATCGTCATGGACGCTCCGCCCGAACAGGAAGACTGCCGCCCCTTCATCCATGTCGCCGGGCTGCTGGGCGACGCTGGCCTGAATGTCCCCCGGATCCTGGCCCAGGACCTGGCGCAAGGCCTGCTGCTGCTGACCGACCTGGGCCGCGACACCTACTACCAGCGCATCCAGGCCGGCTTGCCGGACGCCGAGCTGCAAACGCTGTATCGCCAGGCCCTGGCGGCCCTGGTCCGCGTGCAGCAGGCGGCCACCACCGGCCTGCCCGCCTATGACACCGCGCGCCTGGCGGCGGAGCTGGAGCTGTTTCCGGAATGGTACGTCGGACGCCACCATGGCATGCAGCTGGACGACCAGACGCGCCAGGCGCTGGACCGGATCTTCGCCCTGCTCTCGTCCAGCAACGGCGCGCAGCCGCCGGTGCTGGTGCATCGAGACTTCCACTCGCCCAATCTGATGGTCTGCGATGAAGACCGTTATGGCCCCAACCCAGGCGTCATCGACTTCCAGGATGCACTGGCTGGCCCCATCACCTATGACCTGGCGTCCCTGGTCACGGATGCCCGTACCACGTGGGAAGAACCGCAACAGTTGGACTGGGCCATCCGCTATTGGGAAATGGCGCGCGCCGCCCACCTGCCGGTCGATGCCGATTTCGCCGACTTCCACCGCGCCTACGAGTGGATGAGCCTGCAACGCAACCTGCGCATCCTGGGCGTCTTCGCCCGCCTCCACCATCGCGACGGCAAGGCGAGCTATCTGGCCCATATTCCGAGAGTAAACACTTACGTTCGCCAGGTGGCGGCGCGCTATGGCGTATTCACGCCCTTGCTGCGCCTGCTGGACAAGCTGGACGATCGCCAGCCCGTCGTGGGCTACACCTTTTAATCCGGGGGGCCACCGTGCGCGCCATGATCCTGGCGGCGGGGCGCGGCGAACGCATGCGCCCGCTTACCGACACCCTGCCGAAACCGCTGTTGTGCGTGGGGGGCGAACCCCTGATCGTCTGGCATATTCGCCGCCTGGTCGCAGCCGGCATCTGCGACATCGTGATCAACCATGCCTGGCTGGGCGATCGCATCGAGGCCGCCCTGGGTGACGGTGCCGACTTCGACGCGCGTTTGCGCTATTCGCCCGAAGCGCAGGCGCTGGAAACCGCCGGCGGCATCGCGCAGGCCTTGCCGCAATTGGGCGATGCCCCCTTCCTGGTCGTCAATGGCGACGTCTGGTGCGATTGGAATCCGGCCGCCGCGCGCGCGCAGGCCAGCCGCCTGGAGACGGCCGGTGGCCAGGCCTGGCTGCTGCTGGTGGACAACCCGGCCCATCATCCCGAGGGGGATTTCCACTTGCTGGAGGACGGCACCCTGGCCGCGACGGGTGGACCTCGTTTGACCTATGCCGGTATCGGCGTCTACCATCCCAGCCTGTTTGCGGGATTGCAGCCCGGCACGCCTGCCCGGCTTGCGCCTTTGCTGGTGGATGCCATTGGGCGGGGCACGGTGCACGGCGCGCGGCACGATGGCACCTGGGTCGACGTGGGCACGCCGCAAAGACTGGCCGAGCTGGACGCCATGCTGAGCGCGGCGCGATAGTCTGCCGGGGCCAAGGAGGCTAATGCGGCCGTGGTGCCTGAAGGGCCGGTCAGGTCTGAAAGGACCGCCGGGGCCGAAACCCGCCGCGCCAGCGAGCCGCGGAAGCAGATCGCAGGGCGAAATACTTGGGAACGCTGAGTATTTCACAATATCAATGAGCGCAACGATGCTTGTCGAAGTGCCTGGATTCAGGCCTTAGCAGGTATCCTGTAGCGCCTCAAGCGGGCGCGGCCGGAGCAGCCGGTATGCGCTCGTTGCACGAAACGCAGTATTTTTTGGACGGATGGGATGTTCGGACGGTCGCAGCGCTCGGTTTTCAAACCCTCGGTATATCAGCCCGGCAAACGCTCACGGCGCATGCCGCGTTGGCTCGTGCTGCTATTGGTGGGCATCGGCCTGGGCGCGGGTGGCGTGCTGTTCCTGCAGACCAACTACGGTCCGCAACGCCTGACCATCGAGCAGTCCGAACAACTGCATAGCGAACTGAGCGCCGCCAACCTGGACCGCCAGCGGCTGCAGGGGCAGCTCGATGAAGCCAGCCAGCAGCGTGACTCGGCGCGCAGCACGCACGGCAAGCTGACGACCGATCTGGCGCAGGCGCAGGCGCAGATCGCGACCTTGAACAAGGACCTGCAGCTGTTCGAGGAAGCCATTCCGCCCGATCCGCGCGGCAGCAATATCGGCGTGCGGTCGGCGCTGCTGACACGCGAACCCGGCCAGCTTGGCTACCAGGTCCTGATCATGCGTGACAACGCCAAGGCGGGCGCGCCCTTCAAGGGCACGGTGCAATTCGCCATCGAAGGCCGCTATCCGAACGGACGCATCGACACCATTGCGCCGGACGCCATCGCGCTGGACCTGGACCGCTACCAGCACATGAGCGGAACCCTGAAGCTGCCGGACGGCTTCGTAGCCCGGACCGTCACCATCAAAGTGCTGGACGGCGCGCAGCGGCAGCAGGCCATGCGCGTTTACTACGTGCGTTGATTTTTTTGCGTTGATTTCTTGCGTTGATTGCTCCGTGCGCTGATCGCGCGGCGCGCCGCAAATCCAATGGGACGCCCGTCTTCGCGACGGGCGTCCCATTTTTCATCTGCCGTCTTGTCTATACCGGAGTCAGAGCATCTTGCGCAAAGTACCATCGCGCCGGATGAATTGATGCCACAACGCGGCCAGCGCGTGCAGGCCGATCAGGTAGTAAAGCGCATTGCCGATGAAGCCGTGCGCGGCGCGGACATCAGGCCGCAGATCCGGATGCGCGCCGACCAGCGAGAAGGACCAATCGGTCCCCATCAACATTACCGGCCGTCCCGCCATATTGGTCATCAGGATGCCCAGCAGCGGCTGCGCGATCAGCACGATATAGAACAACCAATGCATCGCGCGGGCACAAAGGGCCAGGAAACCGCCGCCCGCCTCGGCCGCCGGCACGCCATGCACCAGACGCCAGACCAGGCGGGCCGCCATCACGACCAGCACCGTACAGCCGGCCCAGACATGGATACCGGTCCAAAGCGCACGCGAATCACTGCCGCGCGGACCGCGTATCTCGATCGCGGTCAAGGCCAGGGCAACCAGCAGGAATACGAGCCAATGCATGATGACAGCGGGACGGCTATAGCGGGCGATGGGTGGCGCGGCCCGGTGAAGCGTTTCGACCTGCATGGGAACTCCTTGACGAGGATGGGGGGTAAGAGAGCCTGCACTTACCTAGCTGAGAGCCTGAAATTTATATCAGGTTCTCCTGCGTCATGACGAATCACTGTGCCGATATTCGTGGCCACGACGAATCAGCGCGGCGCTTCAATGTTCCGGTCATGCAGCACGGCGGTCCACCTTTCGATTTCCTGGCCGATGAATGCCCGCACTTCCTCGGGCGTGTTGGCGGACTCCGGCAGCGTGAAAGCCAGATCCTCCATCACCCGCCTTAGCGTCGGGTCACGCAGCACCGTATTGACGGACTGGTTCAAGCGCGTGATCACCTCGGCGGGCGTACCGCGCGGCGCCACCAGCGCGTACCACGTACCGCCCTCCTTGCCGGGCAATTGGTACTCTTCGATGGCCGGAACATCCGGCAAGGCGGCGATGCGGCCGCTTGCCATGACAACGATGGGCCTGACAGCGCCGGACTTGATCTGGGCGATCACGCCAGGGACCAGCGTAATCTGGATGTCCGTGCGCCCTGCCATCAGGTCGACCAGCGCTGGCGCACTGCCCCGATAGGCGATGTGCACGATATCGACGCCGGCCGACTTGTTGAATACCTCACACAGCAAATGCTCCGTGGAGCCCACGCCGGCGGAGCCGCATACCAGCTTGCCCGGTTGCGCCTTGGCGGCCGCGATCAAGCCCGGTAGATCATGCACGGAAGATTGCCGAGGCGCGACCATGACCAGAGGCACGCTCGCCAACATGGCCACAGGCATGAGATCCCGGGCGAAGTCGTACTCGATGGCCGGGTACATGACCTTGTGCGTCGTGTTCGGCCGGGCGGCGAGATACAAGGTATAGCCATCGGGAGCGGCCTTGGCCACGTCGGCCGCGGCCAGGTTACCGGCGGCGCCCGTCCTGTTTTCGACGACGACCTTCTTGCCCAACTCCTCCGTCATATAGGCGGCCATGTGCCGCGCGATCAGGTCGGAGGCGCCGCCCGGCGGAAAGCCGACCACCACGGTTATGGGACGTTGGGGGTACACGGGCTCGGCGCCGGCGGTCACGGGAACAGCGGGCACCGAGCTTCCCGCCAACAGCAACGCCGCCAATTTCTTTATTCCAGCAATCATCTTCACCTTCCACAGTCAGGGAGATAGAACCGGGAATGGTCAACCGGAAACCGCTCCCTGCGCTTGGGTAAGACTAGCGGGGGCGCGGGTTCCTTCTACTTACGGCTTTTTTCAAGTCAGTGCAGGGAATTGATGTTCCTGTCCATCAGCACCGCCGTCCATTTTTCTGTTTCCTGCGCGAGGAGTGTACGCAAGCTCTCAGGCGTGTTTTCGGCAGGTTGGGCGGGGATATAGGACAGGCATTCCAGCCTTTCCTTCAGCGCTGGCCGTGACAGCGCCGTATTGAGGGCACGATTCAGCGTGGCGATGATGGCCCGCGGCGTTCTGGCGGGCGCCATCAAGGCATACCATCCTTCGGCGTCCGCGCCGGCCAAGCCGAATTCGTCGATGGCGGGGACGTTGGGCAGGGACGAAACCCGCTGATGCGCCATGACCACCAGGGCCTTGATGTTCCCCGTCCGTATCAGCGGCAGCGCCATGGGCAGCGGAAAAATCAAAAGGTCGGTGCGGCCCCCGATGACATCGGCCAGCGCTTCCACGACGCCCAGGTACGGCGCGTTCATCAAGCGGATGCCCACCGACTGTTGCAGAAAGCCGCCCAGCAGATGGGAAGTGGTTCCTATCTCGGAGTAGGCGCAGGTATATCCCCCGGGGGCGGGCCGGGTCGGAACGATGATGTCGTTCAAGCTGGCCAGCGGGGTGTTCTTGCCGGCCACCACCACGAAAGGCATCTTCGCGACCAGGCCGACCGGCGTCAGGTCGAAGGAGAAGTCGTAATCGACATCGTCGTACATGAGGCGATGGAAAATATTCGACCGCCCCGCCAGGAAGATGGTGTAGCCGTCGCGCTCGGCACGGGCCACCGACGCGGCGCCGACGTTGCCCGCCGCCCCTGGCCGATACTCGATACGGATCTCCTGTCCCAGGTCCTCGCCCATCTGCGCGGCGATCTCGCGTATGAGCATGTCGCCGCCGCCAGGCGGGAAACCCACGACGATGGTGATGGGCCGTTCGGGAAACGGCGCCGCCAGGCTGACCGCTCTTGCCCCGAAGGAAGCCCCGTCACCGGCCGAGATCAGCGCGGCCAACTCCTTTTTCCCCAGTTTCATCCTCATCCCCCAAAAAGCATCTCGAGCGTAGCGGAGCCAGCGATGGCTGGAATCAAGAACCGTGATTCACGTACGATTCCTCGCATGGGTAGAAGATTGTGGCGGCAAGTTCCAAGCCGGAATCATCGGTCACAAATCGCCAGCATGCGAATCACTGCAGCCCTTTGATTTGCCAGGCGGCCAGGATGGCGGTCCAACGCTTGGTATCTTCCGAGATCAGCGCGCCCAGCGCCGCCGGGTCCTGCGGCGACGTGGGCGCGACAAAGCCCAGGCGCGACAGTTGTTCCCGCTCGCCCTGGGCGGCCAAGGCGCGATTGACGGAGCGGTTCAAGCGTGTGACGACCTGGGACGGCGTCCTGGAGGGTGCCATGACGGCGAACCAGTCGTCCGCGCCTGCTTCGGCGAAGCCCAGTTCTTCTATGGTGGGAATATCCTGTACCTCGGTAACACGCTCCGTCGACATCACCGCCATGGCGCGGACGCTGCCCGCCTGGATATGGGCGAGCGCGGAGGACAGGGGCAGGCAGAGGAATTCGACCCGGCCGGCGATGACATCACGCAGGGCCACCGGTGCGCTTTGGTAGGGAACATGCACCCATTCGACGCCGGCCGTTTCCTGCAGGATCCTGGAAAGCAGGTAATTGGTCGTGCCCACGCCGATAGTCGCCAGGCTGAACTTGCCCGGATTCACCTTTGACAGGCTGATGGCTTCCCGGAGCGATGACGCCGAGACATGATTGCCCATGACGATGACCAAGGGCATCTTGGCGGCCAGCGCCACCGGCGCCAGGTCCTGCGCGTAGTCGTAGTTGATATGCGGATACATCGTCTTGTGCAGCGTGGCCGCGCGCGTGCTGAGGAAGATGGTGTAGCCGTCGGGTTCCGAGCGCGCTACCGCCAGCGCGGCGATATTTCCCGAGGCGCCGGGCCGGTAGTCGACGATGACTTTCTGGCCGAGGTCTTCCGTCATATGGGCGGCGATGCGGCGGGCGAGGATATCCGTGCCGCCGCCCGGGGCGGTGCCGACGATGAGGGTAATGGCTCGCTGCGGATAATCCGCGAGGTTTTCCGTAGCCATGACATGCGCGGGAAGAGCTCCCCCTACCATGATCAACGCGGCCAATTCACTCTTGCTAAAACTCATCTGCTGCCTCCAGTGCTACGAATAGGGCTTTGCCGGTCGCGGTGGGACTCAACAATAGAGGCATGGGTGTACAGAAGCATGAATCAGGTTCCGTCAGCGGATGACGCCGTTGGATTTCGCTGATGGACAGAGGAGGCTGCGGGCCGCGATGATCACTGAACCGCGCTGATGTTTCGTCTCTCGAGCACACCGGTCCATTTCACCGCTTCTTCAGCCATGAACCTTCCGAGAGCTTCCGGGCTGTTGTTGGAGAGAGGGATGATGAACCCTTGGGACGCCAGGGCCTCCCGCAAACTGTCTTGCGCCAACGCGTTGTTGAGGGAGCGGTTCAGGCGCAGGATTACGTGCGACGGCGTTCGTGCCGGCGCCACCAGGGCAAACCAGCCATTGCCCTCGGCCTGCATGAACCCGAATTCCTCAATGGAGGGAACATCCGGAAGCTCGGGCAACCTGGTCGAGGACATGGCGGCGACGCATCGAACCGCACCGGATTCCAGATAAGACTGGGCAGAGGCCAACGACGCGAACATGAAATCCGTTCGTCCGCCGACCATATCCGCTAGCGCGGGCGCCGCGCCTTTATAAGGAAGGTGCAGCAGTTCCACGCCCGCGGCTTCCTGCAGCGCCTCGCACAACAGATGGTTTGTCGTCCCGATTCCGATCGAAGCGCAAGTATGGCTTCCCGGGTGATCTCTGGCCAGATCCATCGCCTCCTGAACCGACGCCGCCTTGATGTGTTTTCCCATGAGAAGCAGGTAGGGAATTCTCACGATCAGCCCGACCGGCGCGAGGTCCTTGGCAAAGTCATAATTCATGTGCCCATAAATTTTCTTGTGCAGCGTCACCGAACGACCTGCCAAGTAAAGCGTGTGGCCATCCGCCGGAGAGCGTGCGACCGCCACGGCACCGATATTGCCCGAGGCGCCGATACGATAATCGATGACGACCGGTTGCCCCAGGTCTGCAGCCATATGCTTTGCGAGTTGTCTCACCAGCGAGTCAGCGCCACCGCCCGGGGGTAATCCGACGACCAATGTAATCGGTTTTCCTGGAAATTCCCCACTGTTTTCCGCCGCCGATGCCCCCAACGGCACCACGCCTCCCGCAACGACCGAGGCAATCAAACTTCCAGCTACTTTCAGTCCCATTACCAGCCTCCAGTAAACAGACTCTCAACGGAGAACCGCCGAGCGCCGCGACACGTTTGGGGTATGTAGGCCATTACTCAACATGAGTTCCCGAGACGATGATGCCTTGAAGAGCCGTCGAGACCTGTCGTCAGTGGACGCTGCTGACATTCAGTCTCTCAAGCGCTTTCGCCCACTTCTCCGCCTCTTCACCCATGAACATGCCTAGCGCCCCGGGGGTGTTATGCGAGAGCGGCACGATGAATCCTTGGGCGGCCATGGCTTCACGCATATCTTTCCGCGCCAACACGGTGATAAGAGAGCGGTTCAGGCGAAGGATCACGTGCGATGGTGTTCGGGCCGGCGCCACGATGGCGAACCAGCCATCCCCCTCGGTCAGCATCAGTCCGAGTTCCTCGATGGTTGGGACATCTGGAAGTTCGTGCAATCTGGTGGGAGACATGACGGCCACACATCGAACCGCGCCGAACTTCAAGTAAGGCATCGCGGAAGCCAGCGACGTGAACATGAGATCGACCTGCCCTCCAACCATGTCCGCCAGTGCCGGCGCCGCGCCTTTATAAGGAAGATGCAACAGCTCCACGCCCACGGCTTCCTGCAACGCTTCGCACAGCAGATGGGTCGTCGTCCCTATTCCTGTCGATGCGCAACTCAGGCCACCCGCACGGTCTCTGGCCAAATCCATCGCATCCAGAATCGAATTCGCGTTGACGTGATGCCCCATCAGGACGATGAAGGGCATCTTCGCGACCATGCCTACCGGCCTCAAGTCCTTGGCGAAGTCGTAATTCAAGTACCCATACACTTTTTTATGCAGGGTCACCGGGCGCGAGGCCATGTAGAGCGTATAACCATCGGCCGGAGCACGCGCGACCGCCACGGCGCCAATATTACCGGCGGCACCGGGGCAGTAATCGACGATGACCGGTTGCCCCAGGTCCTCGGCCATATGCCTTGCGAGCTGCCTTGCCAAGCTGTCAGCGCCTGCACCCGGAAGCGATCCAAGAATCAAAGTGATCGGCCGTCGCGGATACTCCCTGCTGCTCGCGGCCGGGAGCGCGTTCAGCGGCACGACGCGCTCTTCGATGTCCAAGGCGATCAAGTTCCTGGCTAGTTTCAGTCCCATGCCCTCCTCCAATCATTGAACGCCGGTGATATTCCGTCTCTCGAGCACTTCAGTCCACTTCAACGCCTCCTCAGCCATGAAGGTCCCGAGTGCTTCCTGAGTGTTGTTGGAAAGCGGGACGACAAACCCTTGGGAGGACAGAACCTCCCGCACGTTTTCCTGCGCTAGCACGTTATTGAGCGAACGATTCAAGCGGAAGATCACGTGCGATGGCGTTCGTGCCGGCGCAACAATGGCAAACCAGCCATTGCCCTCGGCCTTCATGAATCCGAACTCCTCGATGGAAGGTGTATCCGGAAGCTCAGGCAACCTGGCCGAGGACATGACCGCCACACATCGCACCACACCGGATTTCAAGTAAGGAATCGCGGAAGCCAGGGACGTAAACAGCAGATCTGCCCGGCCTCCAATCATATCCGCCAGCGCGGGCGCAACGCCTTTATAAGGAAGATGCAGCATCTGCACGTCGGCGTCTTCCTGCAGCGTCTCGCATAACATGTGATTCGTGGTCCCGATTCCATTTGACGCGCAAACCAGCTTCCCCGGCTGGTCCCGAGCCAGATCGACCGCATCTTGAATAGAGTTCGCTTTGACGTGATTTCCCATGAGAAGGACGAAAGGTAGCCGCGCGGCCATGCCGACCGGCACTAAGTCTCTGGCGAAGTCATAATCCATGTGCCCATACATTTTCTTGTGCAAGGTCACCGGTCGGCTCGCCAGGAAAAGCGTGTAGCCATCGGCTGAAGCGCGGGACACCGCAGCGGCGCCGATATTGCCCGAGGCGCCCGCACGAAAATCAATGATGATCGGTTGCCCCAAATCTTCAGCCATATGCTTCGCGAGCTGCCGGCCCAATACGTCCGCAGCCGCCCCTGGAGGCTCACCAATGACCAACGTGATTGGGCGTCCCGGATATTCCGTACTACTCTCCGCTGCCGACGCACTCATCGGCACGACATTTCCCGCGACGAGCGAGGCGATCAAACTTCTGGCTACTTTCAGTCCCATTTTCGGCCTCCGATTATTGAACACCGCTGACATCCAATCTCTCGAGTACTTCCATCCACTGCTCCGTATCCTCTCCAACGAAGGTTCCCAGTGCCTCCGGAGTGTTGTTGGATAGCGGAACGACGAAGCCTTGTGCGTTGAGAACTTCCCGCACACCTTCCTGCGCCAACATATTGTTGAGGGAGCGGTTCAGTCGAGAAATTACGTGAGAGGGTGTTCGTGTCGGCGCGACAATCCCAAACCAGGCATTGCCCACGGCCTTCATGAACCCGAACTCCTCGATAGAAGGCACATCCGGAAGCTCGGGCAACCTGGCCGTGGACATGACGGCCACGCATCGAACCGAGTCGGATTGCAGATAAGGCAAGGCGTAAGCCAGCGACGTGAACATAAGATCCGTCCGCCCTCCAACCATATCCGTGAGCGCAGCCGCCATGCCTTTATAGGGAAGATGCAGCATCTCGATGCCGACAGCCTCCTGCAACGCCTCGCACAACAGATGGTTAGTCGACCCCATTCCAGTCGACGCGCAACTCAAGCTTCCCGGACTTTCCCTGGCCAATCTAATCGCATCATGAATGGAAGCCGCGTTGACGTGCTTCCCCATGAGAAGTACGAAAGGCAACTTTACGACCATGCCAACCGGCATCAGGTCCTTGGCAAAGTCATAGTTCATATGCCCATACATTTTCTTGTGCAGGGTCATCGCGCGACTCGCCAGGAACAAGGTGTAGCCGTCGGCCGGGGAGCGTGCCACTGACATTGCACCGACATTACCTGCTGCACCAGGACGGTAGTCGACGATGATCGGTTGCCCCAGGTCTTCGGCCATATGCTTGGCGAGGTGCCTTGCAAGCGTGTCACCGGTGCCACCAGGAGGAAATCCAACGACCAACGTGATCGGACGTCCCGGATACTCCGCGCTGCTTTCGGCGGCCACCCCACTCATCGGTACTACGCTCCCCGCAACGACCGAGGCAATCAAACTTCTGGCTACTGACAGTCCCATTTCCCGCCTCCAGTAAGCTGGCCCTCAACGAGAACCGCTGAGCACCGCGACACGTTTGGGGTATGTAGGCCATTAGTCGCCACAGGTTCCCATGAGCACCTTGCTTCTTGCCCTTAGCCTGGATTAGCTGCGTTTAATCGGAGGCCAAGGTAAGCAAGGTGAGTCAGCCACGTTTGATCAGGCGCCGCATAGCCAAAACCAACCACGCTTTGATCAGGCGCGACATGGCCAAGGGACATCAGCCCGTCTGACCTTGCGCCGCATAGCCAAGACGAACCAGCCGCGTTCAACCTGGCGCCATATAGCCAAGGCGCGCGAGCCGCGAACGTACTTCCGCCCGGGCCAACACGGTATTCAGCGAACGGTTCAAGCGCCCGATGACGCGTGGCGGCGTTCCGGTGGGCACCATGACCGCGTACCAATCATCGGCACCCGCTTCAGAGAAACCCACTTCCTCGATAGTTGGAACGTCTGGAATCTCCGCGATCCGCAGTTGCGAAGTCACCGCCACGGCGCACACGCGCCCCGACTTGATGTGCGGCAAGGCCGCCGACAAAGGCGTGAAAAGAAAATCGACCAGCCCCGCGATCACGTCGTTCAACGCCGCCGCGGAGCTTTGATATGGAATGTGCTGAAAGCGCATGCCCGCCGACGCCTGCAGGATTTCAGACAACACATGATTGGTCGTTCCCACCCCCACCGACGCGCACACATAACGGCCCGGGCTGAAGCGCGCGAGTTCTATCGCATCCAGCAGATCGCCGGCAGCAACGTGATTGCCCATGATCACGACGATGGGCATCGTCGCCACCATCCCGACCGGCTTGAGATCACGCGCGAAGTCGTAATCCATATAGGGGTACATCGTCTTGTGCAAGGTGGCCGAGCGGGTGCTCAGCAACATCGTGTAGCCATCGGACCGCGCGCGCGCCACCCGCGCCGCGCCGATATTGCCCGACGCTCCAGGCTGATAATCGATATTCACCGGTTGTCCCAAATCTTCCGCGATATCGGCCACCAACTCACGGGCAAGAATATCGGCCCCGCCACCAGGCGCCGCGCCCAGCACCAAGGTAAGCGGCCGCATCGGATAGCAGGCCTCCACGGCACCAGCCCGCGGCTCGCACAAGGACATCACCGCGCCACCCGCCGCCACCTGGGTCAAATCTCGTGTTTCGTGATTCATTTCCATCTTCCTTCCTGAAATTTGAGCTCTTACTGAAGTGCCTTGATTTGCCTATCGTTCAAGAGCGCCGTCCACCTTTCGACATCTTCGGCAATGAATGCGTCAATCGCTTCCGGGGAGTTGTTCGACAGGGGCACGATGAAACCCAGGCTGGCTAGCGCGTCCTTGAGTTCCGTCTTTTCCAGTACGTTTATCAGCGCGCTATTGAGCCGGTTGACGATATCCTTGGGTGTCCCGGTCGGCGCCATGACGGCAAGCCACGCATTGCCCTTGGCTTCCATGAAGCCGAACTCCTCGATGGCGGGCACGTCTGGAATTTCGGCCAGCCGGGCGCTTGTCATCACCGCCATGCCGCGTACGGACCCGGCCTTCAAATGGGCCAGCGCCGAAGGCAGCGCGGTGAACATGAGGTCGGCGCGGCCGCCGATGACGTCGATGATGGCCGGCGCCGCTCCTTTATAGGGAATATGCGTCAGCTGCACCCCCGCCCCATCCTGAAAGGCTTCGCACAACAAGTGATTCGCCGTACCCATGCCGATCGAAGCGCATGTCAGCATGCCGGGCGACGCCTGGGCCAACTGCAATGCATCCTGCAGCGTCTCGGCCTGGACGTGTTTACCCATGACCAGCACATAGGGCATGCGCGCGGCCATGCCGACCGCCGTCAGATCGCGTGCGAAGTCGTAATCGATATGGCGATACATCGACTTGTGCAAGGACGCGGACCGCGAGGCAAGGTGCAGGGTATAGCCATCGGGCGCCGCTTTCGCGACGATCGCGGCGCCTATATTGCTGGAAGCCCCCGGCCGGTTTTCCACGATGACGGTCTGGCCCAGGTCTTCCGACATGTGCAAGGACAGTTGCCGCGCCAACACATCGGCGGCACCGCCTGGCGGATAGCCGACGACCAGTGTGATGGGGCGTTGCGGATAAGCGGCGACGCCACCGGCGGCCTGCCCCGCCAGCGGCGCCGCACTGCCCGCCATGATCAACGCGGCCAACTGCTTCTTTCCCAAGCTCATTAACGATCTCCCATGCTTCCAAGGTTGAATGGATCGCCGGCAATGCGCGATGCCTGTTGCATGGGTAGATCCGGTGCCGCGACTGGTTCCGCGCACGGACGGCCGGGACGAAAAAAAACCGAGCCGGAGGAATACGCCCGGCCCAGGTCCAGAACAAAAAAAACCTGAGCCGGGCATACGCCTGGCTCAGGTTTTTGTGGTCGCTCCCCCCCGATCTGCTCAGGGCGCGGTAGCGGGAAAGATCAGCTGAAGAATTCCTTCACGCGATCCGTCCAGGACTTGCTTTGCGGTGAATGGCGATCGCCACCGTCGTTGAGCGACGCCTCGAACTGACGCAGAATCGTCTTCTGTTCTTCGCTCAGGCGCACCGGCGTTTCCACCACGACGTGGCAATACAGATCGCCCGGATAGCTGCCACGCACGCCCCGTATGCCCTTGCCACGCAAACGGAAGGTCTTGCCGGACTGGGTACCTTCCGGAATGGAGATCTCGGCCTTGCCGCCCAAGGTCGGTACCTGCAGCTCCCCGCCCAAGGCGGCACTGGTGAAAGGTATGGTCAGCTCGCAGTGCAGATCGTCACCATCACGCTGGAAAATCTTGTGCGGCTTGATGTGGATTTCCACATACAGATCGCCCGATGGCCCGCCGTTGACACCCGGCTCACCATTGCCGCTGGAGCGGATGCGCATGCCTTCGTCGATACCGGCCGGGATCTTGACCTGCAGCGTCTTGTTGCGGCGAATACGGCCCACGCCATCGCAAGCCACGCAGGGATCCGTGATTTCCTTGCCGGTGCCATGGCAGGTCGGGCACGTCTGCTGAACGCTGAAGAAACCCTGCTGCATACGCACCGCGCCCGAGCCGCCGCAGGTGTGGCAGGTCTTGGGCGACGTACCCGGCTTGGCGCCCGAGCCGTGGCAGGTATCGCACTTTTCCCAGCTGGGCACGCGGATTTCGGTATCGAATCCATTGGCCGCCTGTTCCAGCGTGATTTCCAGCGAATACTTCAGGTCGGCACCGCGATACACCTGCGGACCGCCACGGCGGCCGCCCGCGGCGCCACCGAAGATCTCGCCGAAGATATCGCCAAAAGCATCGGCGAAACCGCCACCCATGCCGCCGCCCATGCCGCCAGCCGCATTGGGGTCCACGCCCGCGTGACCGTAGCGGTCATAGGCGGCGCGTTTCTGTTCGTCGGTCAGGATTTCATACGCTTCCTTGACCTCCTTGAACTTTTCTTCCGCCTCTTTATTGTCCGGGTTGCGGTCCGGGTGGTACTTCATGGCCAGTTTGCGGTAGGCCTTCTTTATCTCATCGTCCGTGGCGTTCTTGGCAACGCCCAGAGTCTCGTAATAGTCACGTTTTGCCATGATATTCCAGAGGCGGGATTCGACGGGCGCCGCCCCGGTTGGCCCGGCTACCTGCCGAGCGGCCCGCAAGCCCGCCGTTTATACGATCGCGCCCGGCACCGGAATTATCCGGGGCCGGGCGTATTTACTGATTTACAGAATCAGGAAAAGATCAACCATCACTGGTCGCGCTTCACTTCCTTGAAGTCGGCGTCGACGACGTTGTCGTCCACCGGCTTGGCGTTGTCGGCCGCCTGTTGCGCCTGCCCGGCTTGCTGCGCCTGCATGTCGGCATACATCTTTTCGCCGAGCTTCTGCGAAGCGGTGGCCAGTGCCTGCACCTTGGCTTCGATGGCTTCCTTGTCGCCGTCCTTCAGGATCGCTTCCAGATCCTTGATGGCGGCCTCGATGCTTTCCTTTTCGGCAGCTTCGAGCTTGTCGCCATACTCCGTCAGCGACTTGCGGGTCTGGTGCACCAGCGAATCGCCTTCGTTGCGGACCTTGGCCAGTTCAGCGATCCGATGATCCTCGGCCGCGTTGGTCTCGGCATCCTTCACCATGCGCTGGATCTCTTCTTCCGACAGACCCGAGTTGGCCTTGATGGTGATCTTGTTTTCCTTGCCCGTGCCCTTGTCCTTGGCCGACACGTGCAGGATACCGTTGGCGTCGATGTCGAAAGTCACTTCGATCTGGGGCGTGCCACGCGGCGACGGCGGGATACCTTCCAGATTGAACTCGCCCAGCGCCTTGTTGCCGGCGGCGATTTCGCGTTCGCCCTGGAAGACCTTGATCGTCACGGCCGGCTGGTTGTCGTCCGCGGTCGAGAAGGTCTGCGAGAACTTGGTCGGAATCGTCGTGTTCTTCGTGATCATCTTGGTCATCACGCCACCCAGGGTTTCGATACCCAGGGACAAAGGCGTCACATCCAGCAGCAGCACGTCCTTGCGGTCGCCCGACAACACCGAACCTTGAATCGCGGCACCGGCGGCCACGGCTTCATCGGGGTTCACGTCCTTGCGCGGATCGCGGCCGAAGAATTCCTTGACCTTCTCCTGCACCTTGGGCATGCGGGTCATGCCGCCGACCAGGATCACGTCGTCGATCTCCGACACCTTCACGCCGGCATCCTTGATGGCCACGCGGCAAGGCTCGATGGTGCGTTCGATCAGCTCTTCCACCAGCGCTTCCAGCTTGGCGCGGGTCAGCTTCAGGTTCAAGTGCTTGGGACCGGATGCATCTGCCGTGATGTAGGGCAGGTTGACTTCGGTCTGCTGCGCCGACGACAGTTCGATCTTGGCCTTTTCCGCCGCTTCCTTCAGGCGTTGCAGGGCCAGCACGTCCTTGGACAGATCGACGCCTTGTTCTTTCTTGAACTCGCCGATGATGTAGTCGATGATGCGCTGGTCGAAGTCTTCACCGCCCAGGAACGTATCGCCGTTGGTGGACAGCACTTCGAACTGCTTTTCACCGTCGACGTCGGCGATTTCGATGATCGAGACGTCGAACGTGCCGCCGCCCAAGTCATACACAGCGATCTTGCGGTCGCCCTTCTCCGTCTTGTCCAGGCCGAAAGCCAGGGCCGCGGCGGTGGGCTCGTTGATGATGCGCTTGACGTTCAAACCGGCGATACGGCCGGCGTCCTTGGTGGCTTGGCGCTGGCTGTCGTTGAAATAGGCCGGCACCGTGATCACGGCTTCGGTCACTTCTTCGCCCAGGAAGTCCTCGGCGGTCTTCTTCATCTTGCGCAGCACTTCGGCCGACACTTGCGGCGGGGCAATCTTCTTGCCTTGCGCTTCGACCCACGCGTCGCCGTTATCAGCCTTGCTGATCTTGTAAGGCATCAGGTTGATGTCTTTCTGCACGGCCTTTTCGTCGAACTTGCGGCCGATCAGGCGCTTGACGGCGTACAGCGTGTTGCGCGGGTTGGTGACGGCCTGGCGCTTGGCCGGGGCGCCCACCAGGGTTTCGCCATCGTCCATGTAGGCGATGATCGAGGGGGTGGTGCGGGCGCCTTCCGCGTTTTCGATGATGCGGACCGAGGCGCCATCCATCACAGCCACGCAGCTGTTGGTAGTGCCAAGGTCGATGCCGATGATCTTGCTCATGATGGATTACCTTGAAGAATTATGTTTTGAAAAATAAGAAAGGAAAAACTCGTTCCAAGACTAAGTGGTGACTACCGCGGACTTTTCAAGCCGGACTTTTCACGCCTTTCAGTGCTTCAAGTCGGCCGCGGGTCTCGCTTCGGGTCTCGCTTCGGCGTTTGCTCCGGCCAGCAATCGCCGCACCGCGTCGGTGAATTGCGGCAGGCCCGGCCAACCGGATATCCGTCCCAGGCGTTTGCCCTGGCGAAACATCATGAAAGCCGGTACGCCGTGCAGCGAAAATCGCTGCCCCAGCGCCACGTCGTCGTACACATTGCATTCGAACCAGCTCAGGCCCAGGTCCAGCAAGGCGTCCTTGTGCAATATGGCGGTCTGCTTGAACACGTTGCAGTTGTAGCAGTCCTGCCCCCAGAGAAAGACGCAACGCAGATCGTCTCCGGGCGCCTGCATGACCACGCGGTCGAAACTGGCGCTGTCGACGGCACGCATGCCGAAGATGCCGAAAACCTGCGCCGGATCGAAAGCCTGGGAGCTGGACATGGGCCGACCCGTTCAGCCCTGGCCGGCCGAGACCATCACCAGCGCCGGACGCAGCACGCGGTCGGAGATCAGATACCCCTTCTGCAGGGTCTGCACCACCGTGTTGGCGGGCTGGTCGGACGGCACGGAGGAAATCGCCTGGTGCTGATGCGGGTCGAACTTCTCACCGGCGGCGGGAGCGATTTCCATCAAACGGTTGCGTTCGAAGGCGCTGCTCAGCTGCTTCAGGGTGCTTTCGACGCCGGCACGCATGACATCCAGGGTCTGATCCTGCTGGGCCAGCGCGGCTTCCAGACTGTCTTTCACGGGCACCAGGCTCTCGGCGAAGGACTCGATGCCGAATTTGTGTGCCTTGGAGACGTCTTCCTGCGCACGGCGGCGGACATTTTCCGCTTCGGCACGGGTGCGCAGCATCTGGTCGTAGTGCTCGGTGGCCTTGGCCTGCGCCGCCGCCAACTGGGCCTGCAGGTCCAGCAGAGGATCGGCGGGGGCAGCGGTGTCACCGGCCGCGGGGGTCGCGTTGGCGGGGTCGATCTCGGGCCCTTTATCGGCAGGCTCGTTCTGTGCCGTCATAGGAAAGTTCCTCCGGAAACAATGGGTGTTCGCGAACCAGTATGGGGGCCAATGCCCGCGTTTCAAGCGGGGGAATAGTCGAAAGTGCGAAAAAAACCGACTATTGGGGGAAATGACCGGCCAAATGGAATAAAGGGCTGATTTTTTTGAGATTTCTGGACGGTGCCAGACGGATTTGGCAAGAAATCCGTGATCAGGACGTGGGGGCGACTGGCCCGGCGGCTGGACGCCCTCGGAACCGAACGCCCCCGTTCGGTTCCCCGCAGTCCGGCTTGGCTTGGCTTGGCTTGGCTTGGCTTGGCTTGGCTTGGCTTGGCTTGGCTTGGCTTGGCTTGGCTTGGCTTGGCTTGGCTTGGCTTGGCTTGGCTTGGCTTGGCTTGGCCCCCGGCTCAGGACCGGCGGCGCGGCTCAGGGTCGACGGCGATGGGATCGCTGGCGGGGAAGGTTTCCCGCAAGGCTTCGTCCAGGTCCCGTTCCACGGTTTCGTCGGAAGCCGGCGGTTTGGCCGTGGGCGGCTTGACTGGCTTGGCGGGCTTGCGAGGTTCTGGGGTATGCGCAGGCTTGCTCATGGTCGGCTCCCGTTTGGATGGGGGGAAGGACCGACCATGGTAACGCCGAGCCGTGCCCGCGGACGTAACGGGTTGCGGCCAGGCGGCGTGGCGGCGGCGTGGCGGCGGCGTGGTGCCGTGGTGCCGTGGTGCCGTGGTGCCGTGGCGGCGCGGAATCTACTTCAGGGCGGGCCAGCCCTGCAGATTGCGTTGCACCAGGTCAGCCAACGCCCCGATCCAGACGGCATCGTCATTGACGGCGGGAATGTAACGGTAGCGCTCGCCGCCCTCCTTGATGAAGGCGTCGCGGCATTCCTGGGCGATTTCTTCCAGGGTTTCCAGGCAGTCCGCCAGGAAACCCGGGCAAACGACGTCGACTTCCTTCACCCCCTGGCGCGCCAGTTCCCGCAGCGTCGGCTCCGTGTACGGTTCGAGCCAACGCGCCGCGCCGAAGCGGCTCTGGAAAGTCACTTCGACCTGTTCCGGCATCAGGCCCAGGCGTTCGCGCAGCAGTCGCCCGGTGCGCAGGCAGTCCTGGTAATAAGGATCGCCCAACTCGATCGAGTAACGTGGCAGGCCATGGAAGCTCATCAGCAGCTTCTGCGGCCTGCCATGCTCGCGCCAATAGGATTCGATGCGCGCGACCAAGGCCTCCAGGTATCCGGCGTCGTCATGGAAGCGCTTGATGAAGCGCAGTTCCGGCTGGTTGCGCAGCCGCGCGGTATGGCGCGAGACCGCGTCCACCACCGTCGCCGTGGTGCTGGCGGCGTATTGGGGATACAGCGGCACCACCAGGATGCGCTCGCAGCCGGCGGCGCGCAGCCGGTCGATGGCGGCCGGAATCGAAGGATTGCCGTAGCGCATGCCCAATTCGACCTCAACCTGCAGGCCGCGCTGGGCCAGCAGGCCGGCCAGGCCTTGGGCCTGGCGCTGGCTGTACACCAGCAAGGGCGACCCGCCGTCCATCCAGATCTCGCGATAGCGGGGCGCCAGCCGCTGTGGCCGGCGCCGCAGCACCATTCCGTGCAGGATGGGTTTCCACAGATAGCGCGGGATCTCGATCACCCGCGGATCCGACAGGAACTCAGCCAGATAGCGCCGGATGGCCGGCGGGGTAGGTTCGTCCGGGGTCCCCAGATTGACCAGCAGGACTCCCGTTTTCCCGGGGCCCGCGGGGGTCTGTTCGGCAAAGGGATCTTTTTGCTCGGCTTCCGGCAGGAAGCGTTCCGGCCAGATGTATTTGAACGCACGCAGAAACACGGTCACCTCGTTATGAGCGCCGCGCCAGCACCCCGCGCGCTGGCGCTGGTGCTCGTGTTATTGGTTGTGGCTCAAGGCGTTGGACAGCAGGCGGGCCGTGATGTCGACGATGGGAATGACGCGTTCGTAGGCCATGCGGGTGGGGCCGATCACCCCCAGCGTACCCACGACCTTGCCGTCCACCCCATATGGCGCGGTGATGACCGAGACTTCCTCCACGGGCATCAACTGTGAATCGCCACCTATATATATCTGCACGCCCTGGGCGCGGCTGGACACGTCCAGCAGCAACAGCAGGTCTGTCTTCTTCTCGAACAGGGAAAACATCTTGCGCAAGCGGTCCATGTCGGACGCGATATCCGTCACTTCCAGCAACTTGCGCTCGCCCGAGATGACGAACGAGTCGCCCTCGTCCACCGCTTCGGCACCGGCCTCGGCCGCTGCCTGCATCAGGCGCGAAATATCCTCGCGCAGTTGCGCCAGTTCGGTGGACAGGGTGCGGCGCACCGCGTCGAAGGACTTGCCGGCGAAGTGGATATTGAAGAAATTGGCCGCCTCGATCAGTTCGTGCTCCGCGTAATCGCGCTGCACGAACAGGATGCGGTTCTGCACGTCGCCGTCGGGCGTGACGATGATCAGCAGCACGCGCTTGTCCGACAGGCGGATGAATTCGATCTGGCGGAACACCTGGGTGCGCTTGGGCGTCAACACCACGCCGGCGAACTGCGTCAGGTTCGACAGCAATGCCGCCGCCGCGTTGACCGCCCGGGAGGGCTCCGCCGCCGCCAGCATTTCGCCCATATGGGCGGGCTGCAGTTCGTACCCACGCACCGCCAGCAGCGAATCGACGAACAGGCGATAGCCGCGCGGGGTCGGCACGCGGCCAGAAGACGTATGGGGGCTGTGGATCAGGCCGTTCTCTTCCAGGTCCGCCATGACATTGCGGATGGTGGCCGGAGACAGGTCGAAGACCTTGGACAGCGTGCGCGAGCCGACGGGCTGTCCGTCAGCGATATAGCGTTCGATCAGTGCCTTCAGTAGTGCCCGTGCGCGGTCGTCCATGGCGCTATTCTAAGGAATCTTTTTGCAACGGTGCCAATTTTGTCCAGCAAAGGGAAATATGGCCCCATATAATCGACGCAAAATCGCTTTGAATTTTGATCCACATCGGCGCTCGACCATGCATTTTCCCACCGTCGCTCTGATCGGCAGGCACCAGGACACCGGACTGGATGCGCCTTTGCGCGCGCTCGCCCATATGCTGACGCAGGCAGGCCGCGCAGTGTTGATCGAGGCCGACACTGCCCGCAATACCGGCCTGGACGAATATCCGGTCGCCAGCCTGGAAGACATCGGCAAGCAGGCTGCCCTGGCCATCGTCATGGGCGGCGACGGCACCATGCTGGGCGTCGCCCGGTATCTGGCGCCGTTCGGCGTGCCCCTGGTGGGCGTCAACCATGGCCGTCTGGGCTTCATCACCGACATTCCCCTGGAAGACGCCCAGAACGCGCTGGCCCGTGTGCTGGAAGGCAACTGCGTCGCCGAAGACCGCATGCTGCTGCAAGGCAGCGTCATGCGCGGCGACAAGGAAATGTATTCGGCTTCGGCGCTGAACGATGTGGTGCTGAATCGCGCGGGCCGCGGCGGCATGATCGAAGTCCGCGTCGAGCTGGACGGCGTCTTCATGTACACGCTGCGCGCCGACGGCCTGATCGTCGCCACGCCCACGGGGTCGACGGCGTACGCACTGTCGGCCAACGGCCCCATTCTGCATCCGGGCATCGCGGCCATGCTGCTGGTACCCGTGGCCCCCCAAACGCTTTCCAATCGCCCCATCGCCCTGCCGGTCACCAGCGAATTGAGCATGACCGTCACCGCCATGGGCCGCGTCGAAAGCGGCGCATCCTGTCATTTCGACATGCAGACCTGGTCCGACCTTCAACCAGGCGACCGCATCGTCGTTCGGCGCGCGCCGCACACCATCCGCTTTCTGCATCCCGAGGGCTACAGCTTCTTCACGACGCTGCGTCGCAAGCTGCATTGGAACCTGATGCCGCAAGGGACCGAGACTCCCGAATAACCCCCCTCGAACATGCTGCGCACTCTGCATATCCGGGATTTTGTCATCGTCGACCTGGCCGATATTCATTTCGGCCCGGGCTTCACTGTGTTTTCCGGCGAAACCGGCGCCGGCAAATCGATCCTGATCGACGCCTTGGCGTTGACGCTGGGCGGCCGCGCCGATGCCGGCGTACTGCGCGAAGGCGCGACGCGCGCGGATATCAGCGCGGTGTTCGACACCCCGGACCACCTGCGTCCCTGGCTGGCCGAGCGTGAAATCGAAGCCGAGGACGAATTGGTCCTGCGTCGGGTGGTCGACCCGCAGGGCCGCAGCCGGGCCTTCATCAATGGCGTGCCCGCCACCGTGGCGCAGTTGCGCGAGCTGGGCGACAGCCTGGTCGACATCCACGGCCAGCATGCGCACCAGAGCCTGATGCGCGCCGACGCCCAACGCGACCTGCTGGATACCCACGGTGGCCATGGCGAACTGCGCGGCACGGTGGCCCAGGCCTGGAAGACCTGGCGCGAGCGCGTCAAACAGCTGGAAGCGGCCGAGCGCGACAGCGCGTCCCGTGACGCCGAGCGCGAACGCCTGGCCTGGCAATCCGGCGAGCTGGAGCGCCTGGCGCCGCAGCCGGGCGAATGGGAAACATTGCAGACCGAACACAGCCGCCTGTCGCATGCGCAGTCCTTGCTGGACGGCGCCGCCCAGGCCATCGAGGCGCTGGACGGCGAAGAGGATTCGGCCAGCAACCGGGTCAACGCCGCCCTGCATCTGCTGCAGCAGCAGTTGCGCCACGATCCGGCGTTGCGGGGCGTCTGCGAGGAACTGGAATCGGCCAGCATCGCCATTACCGAGGCGGTGTCCGATCTCAACAACTATGTCAGCAAGGTCGAACTGGATCCGGCACGCCTGGCGCAAGCCGAGCAGCGCCTGGGGGACGTGTTCGAGACGGCCCGCAAGTTCAAGGTCGAACCGGAAACCCTGCCGCAACTGACCGCCAGTCTGCGTCAGCAGCTGGATGCCTTGCAGGCGGCCGGCGACGTCGACACCCTGCGCAAGCAGACCGAGGCGGCCCAGGCGGATTACGCCAGGGCCGCCGCGAAACTGACCACGGCGCGGCGCAAGACCGCCAAGGATTTGAGCAAACTGGTGACCCAGGCCATGCAGACCCTGGCGATGCAAGGCGGCCGCTTCGAGGTGGAGCTGGTGGCTGGCGCGGCCTCGGCGCAGGGTGATGACGTCGTCGAATTCCAGGTGGCCGGCCATGCCGGCGTGACGCCGCGCGCCCTGGCCAAGGTGGCGTCGGGCGGCGAACTGTCGCGGATTTCACTGGCGCTGTCGGTCATCGCCAGCAGCGCCGCCCGTGTGCCGACCCTGATTTTCGACGAGGTCGACAGCGGCGTGGGTGGAGCAGTGGCGGAAGTGGTGGGCAGGTTGCTGGGCGAACTGGGACAGCGCCATCAGGTGCTGTGCGTGACCCACCTGCCGCAGGTGGCGGCGCGCGGCGGATCCCACTACCGGGTCAGCAAGGCCGAAAGCAAGGGTACGACGCAGTCGCGCATCACGGAGCTGGACGCAGCGGACCGGGTGGAGGAAATCGCCCGCATGCTGGGTGGCATCCGCATTACGGACACCACCCGCAAGCATGCGCGGGAGATGCTGGCGGCTTAGCGCCGGCCGCTGCAGTCGCCGCACACGCCGTAGAGCACCATGGCGTGGGATTCCAGCGAGAAGCCGTTGTCCTTGGCCACCTTGTGCTGGCGCTTTTCGATGTCGACATCGGAAAATTCCACGACTTTGCCGCAGTTGGTGCAGATCAGGTGGTCGTGATGGTCGCCATCGTTGAGCTCGAAGACGGCCTTGCCGCTGTCGAACTGGCTACGGGCCAGGATGCCGGCCTGTTCGAACTGGGTCAGCACGCGGTAGACCGTGGCCAGACCAATTTCGACGTTCTCGTTGATGAGGGCGCGGTAGACATCTTCCGCGCTAAGATGGCGCTGTTCCGCCTTGCGGAAAATGTCCAGAATCTTCAGGCGCGGGAACGTCGCCTTCAAACCCATGGTCTTCAATTCGCTTTGATCGGTCATGGTGTGTTAATTTCCGCTGCGCCGACGCCGGAGGGGGTCGCCGGCCGCCGTTTAACCGGCAAGCCGAGCCGCGCATCCGCTGCCAGCACTGGATTTGATTTAAACCTTTATGATACCGGTTTTGCCAGTATCCATTACGGGGGCCCGTTAGTGTCCACCATCGTCCGCATCTCTTCGCGCCGCCTGCAGGCGGGTTTTGCCGCCGCAACCATCGTATTTGCGTTGGCCGGCTGCGCCTCTGGAAAATGGGGATTTCCCTATAAGGCTCCGATACAACAGGGTAACTGGGTGACCAGTGAGCAGGTCGCCCTGCTGCAAACCGGCATGACGCGCGAGCAAGTGCGCTTCGCGCTCGGCAGCCCCACCCTGACCAGCGTGCTGCACGCCGACCGCTGGGACTTCCCCTATTACTACAAGCCCGGCTACGGCAAGTCGCAGGAACGCAAGTTCACCGTCTGGTTCAAGGACGACAAGCTGGTGCGCTGGCAGGGCGACGAACAGCCCGACCTGCAGCCCTTCCAGCTGGCCAACCAGGACGTCAAGCGCTCGGAGGCGGAGAGCCGCCAGACGCTGGAAGATGCCCAGCGCGCCAAGAGCGACGACGAGCAGACGCGTGGCAACGTGACGATCACGCCGCCTGCGCCGACCGATTCCAGCACGCCGGGCGCCATTCCCGTGCCGGGCTCGAATTCCCCGACGCCCCTGTAAAGACGCTGTTCCGAAGGACATCATTATGCGCATCGCAATCGCCGGCGCATGCGGCCGCATGGGCCGCATGCTTATCGAGACCGTGCTCAACACGCCCGGCTTGGAATTGGCCGTGGCGCTGGACCGCAAAGGCGGCGCCGACATCGGCACCGATGCCGCCGCCTTCCTGGGCCGCGACAGCGGCGTGCGCATTACGGACGACCTGGACGCCCTGGCCGCGGCCGACTGCCTGATCGATTTCACCCGGCCCGAAGGCACCCTGGCGCATCTGGACGCCTGCCTGCGCCATAAGGTGAAGATGGTGATCGGCACGACGGGGATAGACGAAGCCGGCCGCGCCGCCATAGAACGCGCCAGCCAGGAAATCGCCATTGTCTTCGCGCCGAACATGAGCATAGGCGTGAATGCGACGCTCAAGGTGTTGGAGCTGGCCGCGCGCATTTTGAATTCCGGCTATGACGTCGAGGTGTTCGAAGCCCACCATCGCAACAAGGTCGACGCACCGTCCGGTACCGCGTTGAAGATGGGCGAGACGGTGGCCAAGGCCTGGGGCGTGAATCTGCCCGAGGTGGCGACCTGGACGCGCGAGGGCGAGACTGGCCCGCGTGAAACCGGCACGATAGGTTTTTCCGTCGTGCGGGGCGGGGATATCGTGGGTGAGCACACGGTTTACTTCTGCGGCGCGGGAGAGCGCGTGGAGATCACCCACCGTAGTACCAGCCGGCAGGGCTACGCTCAAGGCAGCGTGCGGGCGGCGGCCTTCCTGGGCGACAAGGCGAACGGCTTGTTCGATATGCCGGCGGTGCTGGGGTTGTAGGCGGGCGCGCTTACACCGGCCTTCGGCCTGGTGAGATGTTTATTTCAGGGATCCCCAAGGGGATCCCTGATTTCATTTACACCACCACGGGTTCGGCTTCCAAGGCCACGCCGAAGCGAGACTGGACGTCGGCCTGGATGGCGCGGGCCAGTGCGAGAATGTCGGCGGCTTCAGCGCCACCCCGATTGACCAGCACCAGGGCCTGGCGCTCATGTACGCCGGCCGGGCCGAGGCTCTTTCCTTTCCAGCCACACTGATCGATCAGCCAGCCGGCCGCCAGCTTGTAGCGGCCATCGGCTTGGGGGTAGGAAACCAATCCGCTGAAGCGCGCGGCCAGCGCGTCACGCTGTGACGCATTTACGATGGGATTCTTGAAGAAGCTGCCGGCATTGCCGATGCGGGCAGGGTCGGGCAACTTGGCGCGCCGGATATCGCAGACTGCATCGGCGATGGCGCGGGCGGTCACTGTCCCGGCCAGCCCCGGATGACGTTGCAGGTCCGGGTAGTCGAGTACCGGGCGCCACGGGCGCGGCAGGGCAAAGCGGACGGCGACGATGAGCCAGCGGCCGGCCGGCTCGTGCTTGAAGCGGCTGTCTCGATAAGCAAAGCGGCACTCGGCGCGATCCATGTGCACGAGTTCACGCTTGTCCACGTCCCACGCGGTCAGGCTGTCGAAACGGCTATCCAGTTCGACGCCATACGCGCCGATGTTCTGCACGGGCGCGGCGCCCACGGTGCCGGGAATCAAGGACAGGTTCTCCAGACCATCCCAGCCTTGGGCCAGGCAGTACTGGACGAAATCGTGCCAGACCTCGCCACCGGCGGCTTCGACGATCCAGGCGTCGGCACGCTCCTCGACCAGCCGCACACCACGCAAGGCCATATGGACCACCAGCCCGTCCACTTCCGCCGGCAGCACCATATTGCTGCCGCCGCCCAACACCAGCAATCGCTCATGCAGCCCGGCCAAGTCCGACAGCGCGGGCAATTGCGCGGGATTGTCGATCCGCACGTAATGCGCCGCGCGCGACCGCAGCCCCAGCGTATTGAACGGCGAGAGGTCAGCGGAATGCGGGATCAAGGTAGCCGCGTGCTGTGCGGACACGGGCGATACCGCGAAGTGGTCAGCGCAAGCCGCTGGCGTAGCCGACACTGAGAAGTCGCCGGCGGACGCGCGTGGCGACGTGCTGCTACTCAACGCGTGCAACGACGCCAGCGTCGGCACGTCGACGCCAGGCGAGGACGTCGACGAGGTAGCGTTGTTGTTCGAGAGAGACTGGCCGGTGCCGGACGAAGCCGGGGTGTTTGACATGTATGGGGTCACTTGTGCTATAGTTTCTTTCTTCGCTGATTTTACGCGAATACGCGGGAGTAGCTCAGTTGGTAGAGCGCAACCTTGCCAAGGTTGAGGTCGCGAGTTCGAGACTCGTCTCCCGCTCCAGAATTTCGCTTCGCAGTATTTCACTGACCGGTTTCGGCTGAGTTCCAGGGAAAACTGAGAGTCGTGGCAAAAGGGGCAAAATCTCAGGATTTTGCCCCTTTTTGCATTCCGGCCACCGCCACCGTGTTCGATGTCACCGTGTTCGATGCCACCACGTTCGATGTCACCACGTTTAATGCCATTGCATTCGACGCTACTGCATCCAGCGCTACGGCATCCAACTCTGCGGCGTGTTCAGCATTGGCTCGCGAAAAACTCGTCGCGCGTGGTCACCATGGCGTATTTCTGCGCCATGTCGAACAGGCTGGCGTCGTGAGGGCCGATGGCCCGGTCTCCCACACAATCCGCCAGGACGATAGGGCGAAAGCCGTAGGACATGGCGTCCACGACGCTCGCTCGCACGCAACCGCTGGTCACCGCCCCAGCGACAAGCAATGACTGTACGCCACGCTGCGTCAGCCATGGCGCCAGCGCGGTGCCGAAGAATGCCGAGGGGACCGTCTTGCGTACGACCAGTTCTCCGGCGGCAGGGGCAAGCACGTCGACGATGGCGCTGGCGGGATCTTGCTCCTTCAACGTCAGCATGCCCGGCACTTTCAAGCTGAAAATGTTCTGGTCGCCGTCATCATCGGCGAACACGATGCGTGAGTGAGCCACCGCCCAGCCCCGGGCGCGCGCGTTTCCGAGCAGGGCCACGGTCCGCTCTATGGCCGGGCCGATGTTGCCGCCGCCGAAACGCGCGGGGTCGGCAAAGCCATTGACGAAATCGACGATCAGCAGCCCGAACGGCGGCCGGGGCGCCAGGACAGCGCCAAAGCCTTGCCGCGCGTAGGCTTCGAGGTCCTGCGAGCCGGCCTTAGGTGCATCAGATGCATCAGGTGCATCAAGTGCATCAAGTGCATCAAGTGCGTTATCTACCATCTCATCCCTCCCCCTCTTCCACGACAGCGCCGCGGCGCGCCACTTCCCCCTCGCCCTCTCCCACCACGACGCCGCGTCGCACCACTGCCGTCCCATCCAGGGTCACGGTGCAGCGACGCATGGGCACATCGATGTGGCAGGTCGTCGTGCGCGAGCCGCCCGCCTCATTGTTGGGGCCGAGCGAAAACAGGAAATTACCCTCGAAGGCACGCGCATCCATGCCGATGGTGGCCTCGCGGTCGTACAAGGCCAGCGTCGACCATCGGGATCTGGACTGCAATCCCCAGCCGATGTGCGAGATGGCGAAGGCTTCCGGATCGTTGAACCCCGCCATGTAGTCATTGAGCAGATCGGCGTCCATGCCGCCGGCGATGCGTGTAGCGAAGCCGTTCTCGACCGTGATGTGGATAGGTTCCGTGATGTAAGTCTTTTGCGGCAGCAGGATATCGCCACGGTCCAGTACGATCGTGCCGCGCGCCCCGCCTTCGTCCGGGAACGTCAGCGCGAATCCGCTGGGCCAGTGATCCCAGCGGCCCGGCTTATCGACGAAACCGTATTCGCTGATCGCCGGGAACTGACCCATCGGGCAATGCAGATCCGTGCCCGCAGCGGATGTCACGTGCATCATCCTGGCCGCGGCGATGCGCGCGGCGGCCGCGTTGACGCGGTCGCGATCGCGCAGCGACGGCAAGGCGCGTACGAGAATCTCGGGCGGCTCCACGGCCAACAGTATCTTGGTGCCGGACGCCAGGATGTCATGCTGTTCGGGAGAGAAGAGCAGCGTCATCAAGTCCAGCACCAGATCGCTCGCCTTGAGGGCGGCAATGGCGGACCGGTTGCCGGTAAGCGGCGTGGTGCCCAGATAGGCCAGCGCGTCGCGGCTATGGGCCTTGTCGGCATTGACCGGCGGCAAGTCCAGACGATTGACGACCGCGCCTTTCATCTGTGCGGCGATCAGCGCCGTGCGCAGCGTTTGCGGGTGGGTCGCCGCGCTGGTCAGTATCGTCACCTGCTGGCCGCGTTCGAGCTGAGACAGCGTCAGAACATGGTCCCATGCCTGTACCATCTCGAAATCACTGACGGGCATTGCGCATCTCCTCGGTTTGGCCCGTTGCGTCGGTCGCCAGGCCGGCCCCCAGGAAATCGCCGAAGGCTTCATAAAAGCCCGGCTCGTTGTCCCAGGGCACCATATGGCCGGCATCGGGCACGCGCACGAAACGCAGGTCCGGCACCAGCGCTTCAATCTCGCGCGCGTCTTCTTCGCGCACGACGTCGCCACGGGCGGCCCCCATCAGCAGGGTGGGCACGCGCACGAAGGGCAGGTCGGCGTGGAAATCCTCGGCATGGAAATCCTCAAAGCTGCGCACGATGGCCTGCTCGTTGCAGGTGTGCAGCCACTGGGCGCGCAAGCGCAGTTGCGCTTCCGTCCAGGTGGGGCAGAAGGTGCGCATGCCATCGGCGTCGATGCCCTGCCGGGCCAGCCGAATCGAGTCGACGTACCAAGGCAACTGCGAGGGATACGGCCGTCGGCCCGGACCGGCTACCGGCGGGTCCACCATGACCAGCCGCGCCAGCCCGGCAGGCGCCTGGCGCGCGGCGCGTGCGCCGATGCGGGCGCCCATGGAATGCCCAACCAGGCTGTAGCGGCCAAGGCCCAGGGCATTCGCGAGCGCGATCACGTCCGCTGCCTGGGCGTCGACACTGTAGTCCAGCCCGTCCTCCGCCGCGCTCAGCCCACGGCCTCGCACATCCAGGATGTATGTGTCGAAATGCCGTCCGAACCGTTCGCCGACAAAACCCCAGGTGACCGCGGGGCTGGTGATGCCCGGCACGATGATGACCGGATCGCGGCCGGCCCGTGCGAGCGCGGCGCCGCCGTAGCGCAGGTAATGCTGCCGGATGCCATTGGCGTGCACGTGCGCGCCGTACTGATAGGTGCTCATGGTCTGCTTCTCCCTGTATCGGCGCGGCCGTTCAATACGCGCCCGACAGCAGCGCGCCCGCGCCCGGCACGACGGGTTCCAGGCCGAGCGCCTTGAGCATGGCGTAGGTCGTGGCCACCGATGCCGTCACCACCGGCTTGCCGGTCAGGGCTTCGACCTTGGCGATAGCCGGCAACGACGGCATCTGTACGCAAGCCGACAGCACGATGGCATCGGCGTCCTGGTACTTCAAACCCTGCACGATCTCGGGCAGGCGGGCGGGGTCGTGGCGGGCCACATCCAGGTTGTCGGGAATTTCCAGCGCCTTGTAGTCAATGACCTCGTAGCCTTCATTGCGGATGTAGTCCACGACCAGCTCGGTCAGCGGCTTCATATAGGGCGCCACCACCACGATGCGCCGCGCGCCGATGACTTTCAGCGCGTCCACCAGTGCGCCGGCGCTGGTGATGACGGGCGCCGTGCCGCCGTTGTCGACCGTCCTGCCGTGCAGGCGCTCCTGCGAGACCCGGTGATAGCCATGGCCCATGGCCATGATGGCAACCAGGCAGGCATAGCCCAGCACATCCACACGCGCGTCCGAGAGCTCGGTGGCGCAGCGGTCCGACTCCGCATCCATGGCGGCGAGTTCTTCTTTCACCACCTTTTTCATGCGCATGCGGCTGGAGTGAAACGTAAACCGTTCGGGCCGGATCGCCTGACGCGCCATCAGCATGGCGGGAATCTCGGTTTCCATGGTGGTATTGGAGCTCGGCACGATCTGGCCGATCCGATAAATCTTCTGCATTTGGTACTCCGTCGATCTATTGAAATGAACCGCGCGCTGCCCTCAGGCCGCCACCAGAGCGGTCGGCGCGAACGCGGTGGCCGAATACTCGTAGACCCAGTTGGCCTGGATGCCCGAGGCCTGCGGATCAAGATAGGATTTGAAGGCGTAGACCAGATCGCGCTTGTATTGCGCGAAGGCGTTGGGAAGGTGATAGGTCAGTCCGCGTTCGCGCGATTCCAGTTGCACACGCGCGGTCCGGGCCAGCCGCTCGGCCTCGTAATCGCGCAGCGCGGCAGTCACGTCGTCGCCGTGCGCGGCCAACGACTGCGCCAGCACGTATCCGTCTTCGATGGCCATGGCAGCGCCCTGCGACAGGAAGGGCAGCATCGGGTGAGCCGCATCGCCCAGCAGCGCTATCCGCCCCTGGCTCCAGGTGGCCATGGGGTCGCGGTCGAACAGCCCCCACTTGAATACCGATTCCGCCCGCTCGAACAGGCGGATCAGGTTGGGGTGCCAGCCCTGGAACGCCGCCAGCAGTTCCTCTCGGCTGCTGGCGGCATTCCAGGACTCCTCGACCCAGTTGTCGGTCTCTACCACCGCCACCACATTGACCGCCCTGCCCTGGCGCACGTAGTAGGTCACCACATGCGCCTTGGGACCCAGCCAGAATGACGAGTCCGGACTGACGAAATCAGGCATCTCGTCGAAGGGCACGACGGTGCGGAAACACATATTGCCTGTGAAGCGCGGCGCCTCGTCGCCGAACAGCTGGGCTCGGACATTCGAACGCACGCCATCGGCGCCGATGATCACGTCGGCTTCGAACGACGACCCATCGTCGAACAATGCCGTGGCGCTGTGGGCATCCTGCCGTACGCCCACGCAGGACACGCCCAGGCGGGCCGCCTCAGCCGGAATGAGCGAGGCCAGCAATTGATGCAGATCGGCCCTGTGCACATGGAAGAACGGCGCGCCGTACAGACGCGGGCACTCTTCCAGCAGCGGCGTACGAAAACTTTCCCGGCCCGTGATGCCGTTGCGGCCCACGATCGCTTGCGGACGAAACGCAACCTTCTCCAGCCGGTCCAGCAATCCGAGCGCTCGTATGACCTTGACCGCATTGGGCGTTACCTGGATGCCGGCGCCTACTTCGCCGAACACCGGCGCGCGCTCGAACACCCGGACATCGAAGCCCTGTTGCAGCAAGGCGCCACCCAGTGCGACGCCGCCTATACCGCCACCGATCACACCGACGCGCAGTTTTCTTTTCATCATGAATACTCCTTTTGGCACTTCCAATTAATTATACGTTCGTTTAATTAATTATCAATCGGGACCTCATGTGGTCAACATGGGTCGTCGTAGAATGGCGTCTCGATTCACGCATGGCGCGACGAATGCTGCCACCGGCTTGCCGGCTTACCGGAGTACGGCCGTATCGGCGTCAACCCACATGAACATGACGAGCACCAAAAAACCTTCGCCCGGGAAAACCGCCACTGCGCGTCCACGCCGCAATCTGGGTCGCCCGGTGGGCGTCAGCAATGTGCGCGAAGAGATCCTCGATGCCGCCGAAATCGACTTCGGCGACCGGGGCTATGCGGGCACGTCGCTACGCGAGATCGCCGCGGCAACCAACGTTACCCAGGCCCTCATTACCTACTACTTCGGCTCGAAGCAACAATTGTTCGAGCAGGTGTTCCTGCGCCGTGCGCTGCATATTTCGTCCGAACGCATGCGCTTGCTGGACGAACTGCAAGGAAGTTCGCCTGCCGTCGGTCTGCGCGACATTGTCCGCACCTTCCTGCTGCCCATGCTGGACTTGCGCAAGACTCGCGGCGGACGCGCCTTCATCCGTCTGCATGCGCGCCTTCACACGGAGCCGCCGGAGATCTCCTATCCATTGCGCAGCCAAGCCTACGATGCATCCATGCGCGCCTACATCGACGCCATACAGCAAGCCTTACCCACGCTCGCGGCCACCGACGTGTATTGGCGAGTGACCTTGATGGTCGGCGCCTATCTCTATGCATTTTCGGATGCGCACCGGTTGGAAGTGCTGAGTGCGGGACAGTGCGACCCCAACGACGACGATGAACTTCAGGCCCAGCTGCTCAACTTCATCGTGGGTGGGCTGCAAGCCGAAGGAACTGGCGCCGCGGCGCCGCAGGCCGCCTCGGCCCCTGGACGCAAGGTAGCTGCCAAGCGCAAGCGTGCGTAAGCTGGCGCCGGCGGGCGCCCCCGTCCTTCGAATCAGGTCTGCCGGCGAAGCGGCGTATTGAGAGCATCGGTGATCTGCGCCACGACGGCCGCCATCGCCTGGGCGACCGGGGCGTCGAGTGAACTCTTGGCGCTGCTGCTCATGTCATGCAGCGCTTCGGCCGCGTCCGCGGATGCGGCGTCCGGAAGCACCGCGGCGATGGCGGCGACGGCGGCCACCAGGCCATGCAAGGTGCCTTCGAGTTTCTGTGGATCATGTGCCATTACGACAACTCCTTGGTAAAGCGCAGGCCGTCCCGGCCTGCATGAGAAAAGACGTGGTGCCGTGCCGGCAGTGGCAGACGGCTCAGCGAGCCTGGCGGACCTCGCCGCCCAGCGGGGCGGCCGCTGCTTCAGGACGACGGTGGTGAACCCGCCATTTCACGATCAAGGCGGCAGCGGCGATCAGCGCGGGCACCGCCAGCAGCATGAATACCGTCGGCAGGCCGAGCTTGGCGGCGCTGAACCAGCCTCCCAGGAACACGCCCGCGATACCGCCGAATCGGCCGACACCGTACATGGAGGCCACGCCCGTGGCCCGCGCGTCGGTCGGATAAAACGCGGCGGCCAGGGATGGCATGGACGACTGCGCGCCGTTCATCGCCGTACCGGCAACGAAGATCATCACCGCCAGCAGTCCCACATTGCCCATCTGCTGGCCCATCAGGTAGACGAAGACCGCGGTGATGACATAGCCCAGCGCAACCACCTTATGCGGATTGAAGCGGTCCATCAGCCATCCGGAGATCAAGGTGCCGATACCGCCGCCCAGGGGAAACAGCGCGGTAAGCAGGGCTGCGCTGGCCGGCGTGAACCCGGCGTCGCGCATCAACAGCGGCATCCAGCTTGTCAGCAGATAGAAAATGACCAAGCCCATGAAGTACACCAGCCACAACATCAGGGATCCCACGCGATAAGGCGCCGACAACACCGTACCCACGGCGGACTGCTTGCCGGGCTGGCTGCTTTCGGCCAGCACGATGTGACGCTGGCCGATATCGGCCGCCTTGGCGATGCGGCCGAGCGTCGCCCGGATGCGTGCCTGAGACGCGCCGCGCGCCACGAGATAGCGCACGGACTCCGGCACGCACAATGCCACCAGCAGGGCCAGCAGGATGGGCACGACGCCACCCACTACCAGTACGCTGTGCCAGCCGAAGGCGGGAATCAGCCATGATGAGGCAAAGCCGCCCACCGCGGCACCGACAGGAAAGCCGCAGTACGTCGCATTCACCAGCAGGGAGCGATGCCGTTTCGGCGCGTATTCCGCCACCAGGGTGACGCAGTTGGGAATGGCTGCGCCCAAGCCGATACCCGTGATGAAACGCAGTACCGTCAGTGACTGCAGGTCATTGACAAAGGCGGTCGCAAGGCTGGTCACGCCGAAGAAAACGGCCGAGGCGATCAACAGCGACTTGCGGCCCGAACGGTCGGCCAACGGGCCGCCGACCAGCGCGCCTATGGCCACGCCCACCAGCGATGCGCTCAATACCGGCGCCAGGTCGCTGCGTGAGATTTCCCACAGCGTGCTGATCGAAGGCGCTATGTAGCCGATGGCGGCTGTATCGTAACCATCGGCCAGCACCACCAAAAAGCACAGGATGACAGTCAGCCATTGAGTGGGTGACAGCGGTCGCCCATCGACGAACTCTTCCACCACCAGGCGGCCTGACGGCGATGTGCCGTCCGCTGATCCGGATGGTGGAGTGGGCCCCACCTGCCTTGCTTGCATCGAGCTAGCCATCGCATTCCTCCTTGATTCGCGCCCGGTTCTGGCCGATCGCTCCGTTGATGAGCGGATGGTCGACCATGCACGCAAGCACCGGCCACGCGATCCGTTGCAGGAATTATATATACGACCAATTAATTCACTATCCGGGTTTACGAGCACGCGCTGCCAAGGCTTGCCGTACGGCCGACGACCGCCCGCAGCGACTCGGCGGCGGTATCGCTTACGTCTCGAATATGGGAGTGAACCAAGACCCGGGGAGGCCTGCGCGGCGCTCCTCAGGTGGACCGCCGCGCGCCACGGATCCGCCCCTACGGTGTCCGGTGCAGCACCTGGCCAGGCCGCGCGCCGGTGGGCTGGCCGTTGCGCCAGACCGCCTGGCCGTTGGTCCAGACGGTGTGGATGCCCGCCGCTGCGGCGACGGGGTGCGCGAATGTGGCGCGGTCTTCCACGCGGCCGGCGTCCAGCAGGACGATGTCGGCCGGGGCACCCTCGCGCAGCACGCCGCGATCGGCCAGGCCGAAACGGGCCGCGGTCAAGCCGGTCATCTTGTGTACCGCTTTTTCCAGGGCGAATAGGCCCAGGCCGCGCACATAGTGGCCCAGCACGCGCGGGAACGTTCCCCACAGGCGCGGATGCGGTTTCTCGTCGTGCGGCAGGCCGTCTGAACCAATCATGGTTTCGTCGAACTGCAGGATGCGCTGCACATCGGCATCGTCCATGCGGAAATAGATCGCGCCCGCGGGCTGCAGGCGGTCGACGGCTTCGTGCAGACCGCAGCCCAACTCGCGCGCCACCTCGTCCAGATCACGGCCGGTGTATTGCGGCAGCGTCCGCGACCACGTGACGATGACACGCGAGGCACCATCCACCAGATCATGCGTCAGGATCGTCGATGAGGCGTTGTAGGGATAGCAATCCAGGCATATCGCCTGCCGCTTCATCTGTTCGCTGATGCGGGCAAGCGTTTCCACGGAGCGGCCGTGATTGGCCGTGCCCACCACCTTGTGATGCGAGATGACGACGGGCACGCCCAGCTCGCGGCCGACACGGAAGCTTTCCTCCAGCGACTCCATGACGGTATCGCCCTCGTCGCGCATATGGGTGCAGTACAGCCCCTGCCGCGCGCTGAGCGGGCGGCAGACTTCGATCACTTCCTCGACCGTGGCGGCGGCCGACGGCGCATAGGCCAGACCGGTCGATACGCCGATGGCGCCTGCCTCCATGGCCTCTTCCACATGCGCCCGCATGCGCGCGACTTCACTGTCGGTGGCGGCGCGGCCGATGTCTTCCATCTCGATGACGCGCAGATTGGTGTGGCCCACCAGCATGGCGCAATTGGTGGCCGCGGGCTGTGCGCGCAAACCGTCCAGGTAATCGCGAAAGCGCGGATAGCGGTACCAGTGGCCGCTGCCGTCCAGCAGGTCCAGGGGCGGCACAGGGATGCCGTCCCTGAGCGGCGGCATGGGGGCTAGCGAGATGCCGCAATTGCCGCCGATGACGGTGGTGACGCCCTGGCTGACCTTTGCCGCCATGTCGCCGTCGGACAGCATGACACGGTCGTCATGCGTGTGCGCATCGATGAAGCCGGGCGTCAGCGTCAGGCCCTGCCCGGCGATCTCTTCGCGCCCATGCGCGCCGGACAAGTCGCCGATGCGCGCGATCAGGCCGCCGGTGATGGCCAGGTCCGCCGTATAACGGGGCGATCCTGTGCCATCCACGATTTCCGCGTCTCGAATCAGGATGTCGTAGGTATTGCCGCTACGTGAGTCGTTCATCGCCATCGTTCCCTTGCTACCTGTCCGTTCTCATCAACCTGCCGGCTTGATCACTTGCCCGCTTTTTTTAGATTCCAGAACACCGTCACCGGGGCGGGCAGGATGCCGGATAGCCTGGCACTGTAGGCAGCGGGAATCTGGAACTGCCCCAAGGGCGCCACGACACCCTCATCGATCGCCAGCTTCTGTATCCGCGCGGCGATCTGCTTGCGCTCGGCCGCATCGGACGCCTGGGCGTATTTCAGGCGCAGGGCTTCGATCTCCGGCACGTCGGGCCAACCGGCCCAGGCCTTTTTGCCATTGGCCGCCAGCGTGGTATTGCCGAAGGGATCGCCGCTGCTGGCCAGGATGCTATACGTCGCGAAGATGCTCCAGCCGCCCTCCCCCGCCGGCTTCTGGTTGTTCTGCTGGCCCACCGCCGTCTGCCAATCCATGGCCTTCATCTTCACGTTGAAACCGGCTTTGCGCAAGGCATCGCCGATGACCACGGGTTGCGCGGACACCATGGCGATATCGGTCGGCTGCAGCACCACCACCGGCGTGCCGTCGTATTTGGCCTCCTTGAGCAAGGCCTTGGCCTTGTCCACGCTGGCTGGAATCACCCAGTCCGCACCGTAATCATTGCCATTGGGATTGCCGCAACCCATCACGGCCGCGCAGGTCTTGTAGTACTGGGGATTGCCCACCAGTGCCTTGAGCACGTCTTCCTGCCCAACCGCCGCCAGCGCGGCCTGGCGCACCAGCTTGTTGTCGAACGGCGGATGCAGATGATTCATGCGGAAGTATGTCCACGCGCCCAGCTTGTCGATCACGGCCACCTTCAAGCCATCCTGATTCTCCACCATGGGTAACAGGTCGAAGGGCACTTGCTGCACGAAGTCCACTTCCTTGTTGACCAGGGCATTGATCGCCGTCATCTGGTCGGACATCCCCACCCACTCGACACGGTCGACATTGACCACCTTGGCGCCGGCCGTCCAGCTGGGCGGCTCGCCGCGGGGCACGTAGTCCTTGTTCTTCTCATAGACCACCTTCAGTCCGGGCCTGAACTCGGCAGTCACGAACTTGAAAGGGCCGGAGCCGATGTACTCCGTGATGGACTGGGACGCCGGCGTGTCGGCGATGCGCTTGGGCATCATGAACGCGGGCCGCGAGCTGATCTTGGACAGGCCCTCCAGCAACAAGGACGTCGGCTGCTTCAGGACGATCTTGAAATGGTTCGCGTCCACCACATCCATGCTTTGCACCATGGTCAGCAACACCTGGCCCGTTGCATCGACACTGGCCCAACGGTTGATGGAAGCAATGCAATCCTCCGATGTGACCGGCTTGCCGTCGTGCCACTTCAGGCCGTCGCGCAGCGTGAAGGTGTAGGTCTTCTGATCATCGCTGACCTGCCAGCTGGCCATCTGCGGCTGCACCTTGAAATGCTCGTCCAGGCCCAGCAGGGTGTCATAGATCATGTAGCCATGGTCACGCGTCAAAAAAGCAGTGGTCAGGATGGGATCCAGCACGCGCAGGCCGGATTGCATGACGGCGGTAACCGTCTGCGCCTGCGCGGCGGGCGTCGCCAGCAGGGCACCCGCCAGCGTTGCCGCCACCAGGGCATGGCGGGCGGCCCGCCCTAATTTGAGTTTCAGCGTCATGATGGATTCCCTTGTGTCATTGGTATGCCCGGCTACGCTGCCGGGTGAAGATAGGCGCTTGAACGATGCCCTTGAACGACGTGAATCACTGCAAGTTGAACAAACGATCGGCGATGGACGAAGGCCGCCGCGCGATGCGGTCCGCCAGCAGCCCGGCGCTGCCCATCGCCAGCGTGAATCCCAAGCCACCGTGGCCGGCATTGATCCATAGATTGCGGTACCGGGTAGCGCCGATCAACGGTTTGCTATCGGGACGCGCCGGCCGCAGCCCTGCCCATTCCACAGGCGCGCCGACTTCGTTGAGCTGTGGCAGATAACGACGCACCTGCGCCTTCAGGCCCGCGATGCGGCGCGCATCCACTGCGGTGCAGGCAGAGCCAATGTCCACCATGCCCGCCACGCGCAAGCGATTGCCCAGGCGGGCGTAAACCACCTTGTTGTGGACATCGCTGAGGCTGGTGCGCGGCGCCCGGCTGCTTTCGCTCAGGGTGTACGTCAGGCTATAGCCCTTGAGTGGATAGATCAGCGGATCGAAACCCAACTTGCGGCACAGCTTCTGCGCGCCCACGCCATTGGCGATGACATAACCCTCGGCCTGCAGTTCCCCGGCGCTGGTACTGGCCGCGGCGATCCGCCCGGCTTCGATGCGCAAACCATCGACACGGGTACCGAATTGAAAACGCACGCCTGCCTCGCGCGCCAGCCAGCCTTGCAGGGCGCCGCACAAGGCCAGGCAGTCGCCCGCATCCTCGCTGGGGGTGTAGATGCCGCCCACTACCCGGTCGGCGATGCCGCTCAAGGCCGGTTCCAGCGCCAGGCACTCGGCGCGGGTCAGGGCCTGCTGTTGGCTGCCCAGGCCGGACTGGTAATCCATCAGGATGCGTGCTTCCTTGAAGGCTTGCGCGTCTTGATAGACCAGCAGCTTGCCGCTGGACGCGAAATCGAACCGCAGCCCCTCGCGGGCCACCATTTCGTGCATGAGGCGGCGGCTGTGCAGACCCAGCTGCAATAACTCGGCGGTCGTACGATCCGCCGTATCGCGCCGACAGGCACGCAGGAAACCCATGGCCCAGCGCCACTGCGCGGGATCGGCCCGCAAGCGCAGGCGCAGCGGCGAGTCCGGCTGCGTCAGCCAGCCGGGCAGCTTGCGCAGGACGCCCGCGTCCGCCAAAGGCGCCACGAAGCTGTAGCTTAGCTGCGCGCCATTGGCCTGGCTGGTGCCGATGCCCGCTCGCGCCGCGCCATCGACCACCGTTACGGTGTGTCCTTCGCGGGCCAGGACGTAGGCCGATGTCATGCCGATGATGCCGGCGCCGATGACAAGGATATCCATGGTGTCAGACCTGCTCCTTGCCGGTGTTCGGGCGTGGACCTTCGCTTGAGCTTGGCTTTGGGCTTGGCTTTGGGCTTGGCTTTGGGCTTGGGCTTGGCTTAGGGTTCAGACCCGGCTGCGCCCGAGCCGCTTCCAGATCGGACAGCGGCGTGTCCTGCAGGTTCTCGGGCAGATTGCCGACCATGCTCTCCAATGCGGCATAGAGACGTGCCCAGCCCTCGTTGGTGCGCAGCGGCACACCCAGGAAATGGCTTTCCGTCTTCGACCGCAGCATCAGATACAACACGCCTGCCAGCATGATGCTGACTTGCGCCGGCACGTCGGCTTCATCGGTAAGGCCGTCGACACGATCGATGAAGGCACGCGCCGCGCGCTCGCGGCGGCCGGCCAGTTGGGCCGTGACTTCGTTGCTCTCGATCAGCTCCCAGCGACGGATTTCGCGCAGGGTTTCGTTGCTGCCCAAGGCCTCGATCTGCGCATGCAGCATGGACAGGATCAATTCCGCAGGCGGGCGCTGGCTGGATTCGCCCGCCTTCAGCAGATCGGAGCGGCCGGTCCAGTAGTCTTGCTCGCGCATCCACGCCATCAGCAAGCCGGGCAGGCCGTCGAAGTAACGGTAGATCAATTCCTTGCTGACACCCGCCCGCTTGGCGATGGCGTTGACGCCGACTCCGCCCATGCCGGTCTCGCGGATCTGGTCCTCCAGCGCCTGCATGATCTGCCGTTCGGTCTGCTCACGCCGTGACATCGTTATGCCCTCTTCTTCGGTGCGCTCACGCCGTCGCATCGTTAGGACCTCCTGTTCGGCCTGCTCCCGTTGTGACATCGCTATTCATACTTTCCTGCGCGAGGCTGCTTCCGGTCTCGATGGGTGCCAGCAGCAAGGTGTTGTGCGCTGGGTTGTCCACGGGGCAGGCCTCGCCCGCGCGAATCCGCACATAGAGTTCCGTCCCGGTCACGCCAAGCAGCACGCCGTCACGCCGCACCTCGGTCATCAGATATACCGCGGTGCTGATTCGATCGAGTGTGGTCAACCGGGGATTGGCGGTTTCCAGCGCGACGATGACGCCTTGGGCGTCCACGTGTACGCAATCCCTGGGGGCCAAGGTCAAGGGCACGGGATGGAGCAAGGTGATGAAGCGGGATACGGCGGCGTCGCCCTGCAGGCGCGACCAGGCCAGTTCGCCCAATTGCGCGGCCAGATCGCCGCGCGCGTAGATGGAGTTGTGCAGCAGTCCCAGGCTGGCTGTCGGCGTGACGCGCCTGAACTCGCCCAGGTCATCGCGGCGGCGCACACGGGCGCTATTGGCCATGCCGAGCCGGCCGTGGATGTCGATGGCGACCAAGCCCGCATCCCATTCGGCGTGTGCTTGCAGAATGGTATCGACCGCTTGCTGCGGAGACGGGCCTTGGCAGGGCTGGGCCTGAGATGCCTGACTCGTAGCCGCCTGACTGTGAAGTACCTGCCCCAGGCTTGACCGGGCCAATGCATCGAGCGCCGCGCGGTTCAGCGCCACACCATCCGTACCCGGCAGATTGGGCAGCCGGTGGCCGGTGACCAGGCCCACGCCATCGCCACCCGCCAGGAATTGCGTCAAGGGTTCGGGACGGTCGGGGCCACTGGAGATGATCGCGGCCAGGCGCGCGTCCCGCCATGAGGCAGGCATGTCCAGCGCCGCGACCCCGCCGCGCTGCGTGACGCGGTACTGCACCGCGCCCGCGGCGTCGAGCACGGCCATGACGGCGAAACCGCCGATGGCGCCTCGCCCCAGCAGTTCCGCCGCCAATACGGCCTCATATACAGCCGCGCCGGCATGATCGCCGAAAGCAGCAACGCCGATGGTCATGAAGAATCGCCCCGCAAATGTGACCATGTGGTCACAAGGCGATGCTAGCACCGGGTTTCAGGGCCTCACAAGCCCGGTAAAAACCCGGATATCCTCTTGCTAGGTGGGCCGGCGCACCGCGCGGATCTTGCCGCTGTTGCCGCCGCCGCAATAGAACAGATCCGTACCATTGGACTCGACGCCCGACACGTGGATGCCATCGGGCAGTGCCATGGTCGTCTGCACCGCGCCGCTGCCGGGGTCGATCTGGCGCAGCTCGCTGTGGTCGTCTTCCCAAGTGCCGTGCCAGAGCTGACCGTCCACCCAGCTCACGCCCGTCACGTGGCGGTCGCAATCCAAAGTGCGCAAGACTTTGCCGTCGGCGGGATCGATCTGCAGGATCTTGCGTTTCTCGTAAAGGCCCACCCACAACATGCCGTCGGCCCAGGCCAGCCCCGAAGCCCCGCCGGCGCCGGGCGCGGGTATCGTGCTAAGAACCTTGCCGGATTGCGGGTCGATCTTGCGGATATGTTCACCGTCGGTCTGATACAGGTGACGGCCATCGAAAGCCGTGCCGGCGGTAGCCGGAATGTCCAGTTTGCGCACGGTCTCTCCGCTATCGGGATCAAGGGCCTGCAGATGTTCGCCCGAGGCGAACCACACGTGCCGCCCGTCATAGGTCAGGCCATGTACAGTGGATACGCCCGGGAAGGGACCGTACTCACGCACCACTTCAGCGTTGGATCGTTTCATGTGCTCGCTCCTTGGGTTGGGTTGAGGTCATGCTACGCGGCAGCCAGGGCTTCCGTGAGTAAAAAATTTGTCGTGATATCGGCGTAGCGCGTTGCGGTCCAGCGCCTGGCGCGGCCGCGGCCCAGTGGACGCACCCTGCCCTGCGCGGCCAGGCCATCGAGGGCCCGCTGCAAGGTGCGTTGGCTGATGCCCATGGCCAGCGCCAGCGCCGAACTGGACCAGGCCTCGCCGTCCGCCAGCAGCGCCAGGATGCCGGCGTTGGGGGTTTCGACGGGCTGCATCAGGACGACGACCGAATCCGCTGCCAGCGCATAGCCTGCGGCCGTTGCATGGATGCCGGCCAGAGGCCGTAGGGCGCTGCGCAGCCGGCCGATTTCCACGCGCAGGCGGGCGCGGTAGGATTCATCCGCGGTTTGCCCCCGGAAGAGCTGCTTCACCAGGGCGGCGCGCGGGACATCGGCAGGCCAGGCCTGGCCCAGCACGCGAACCAAGGTGAAAAGCGTGGGACGGCGCGCCAGCGGCACTGAAACGGACCCGCATTGCACGACGTGGCGGCAGCCATCGATAATCAACGCAGGCGTCTTCAACAGCGCCTCCACGTCGTCCAGCAGAAGCGGGCGGGTGCCACCGTCCGCCAGCAGGCACGCGGCGGGGGCGTCCAAAGCCCGTTGGAGCTCATCGACTTCGGCCGTCAAGGTGGCGATGCCGGATCGTTGCGCGGCCTGGGCCGCGCGGCGCAACGCCACGCGCGCTGCCTTCGCGCGCATTTGGCGCAAGGCGATACCGGCGAGCAGAAGGGCATGGACAGCGCGCATCGAGGGCGGCGCAGAGGCGGGATCGATGGCCGACACATAGCCTTGGGCCTGCTCGACATCACCGGTCAGCAAGTTGCGGCGAGCCTGGAGTAGCCGCGCGTAAAGGGCATTGGCGCGATCGCCGTGTGCATCGAACACGGCTTGCGCGTCATCGAGCGTTTTATCCAGGCCCGCCAGCTTGCGCGTGGCCAGCGCGATTTCCGCTTCGACCAGACGGCAGCGGGCCTGGGCAACCTTGGCCTTGGCAACTGCGGGCTTGGCACCGAAGGCGCGGGCGGCGCGGCGCACCAGGGCACGAGCCCGCTCCATGTCGCCGATCTGCGCCATGGCGATGCCCCGCAGCGCCAGCGCGGCAGCATCGTCGCGCAAGGCCACGTAATTCAGCGCGCTCAAGGGATCGCCCGCGGCTAGCGCGCGGGCGGCGGCTTCGATGCTGGGGTCCATCCGGCCTCCGGCAGGTGCGGCGTCCGCGGAGGGACGCAGAGTGGCACCAATCTAGCACAGAGGCGGAATGGGGGACTCCAATCACCAGCGGTAGCGCAGGTTCGCCAGCACCGTGCGTTCATTGCCCCAATAGCAGGCGGTGGGACCAGGGCAATTGACCACGTATTTGCGATCGAACAGGTTGGACACGTTGAGCGACACATCGGCGCCACGCAAGGTAGGCGTCATGCGGCCCAGGTCGTAGCGGATTGCCGCATCCACCAGTGTCACGCCCTTGATTTCAGCCGTGTTGTTCAAGTCGCCATAGACGCTGCTGCGATAGCGCACGCCGGCGCCCATGCCCAGGCCCGCCAGCGGTCCTTGCTGCAGCGTGTAGTCCAGCCACAGCGCGGCCTGGTGCTTGGGCACGAAGATCATGCGGTTGCCCACCTGCCCCGTGGTGTCGGCGGCATTGGTCTTGGTGATTTCGCTGTCGGAATAGGCATATGACGCCGTCAGGTCCAAGCCCCGCGCAAGCCGTGCCTTGGCTTCCAGCTCCAGGCCCTGGATACGCACCTGGCCCGTCTGCACGCTGTAGCTGGTATTGAGCGGATCCGGCGCACTGACGTTGTCCTGCACGATCTGGAACAACGATGCCGTGTACAGGCTTTCGGTCCCCGCAGGCTGGAACTTGATGCCGGCCTCGTATTGCTCGCCCGTCGTGGGCTTCAGCGTTGCGCCGGTACGCGTGGTGCCGGCCACCGGCTGGAACGACGTGGAATAGCTGAGGTAAGGCGTCACGCCCTCGTCGAATCGGTAAGCCGCGGCGACACGGCCGGTAAAGCGGTTCGCATGCGCGTCCACGCCGGTGTCCGTGCCGCTGGCCAGCCAGGTGTCGGTATGCGTCGTAGTCCAATCCTGGCGGCCCGCCACCGTCAGGCGCAGCCTGCCGAAATCAGCCTGGTCCTGGGCATAAATGCCGACCTGGTCACGACGCTGGTTGATGATGGTGGCGTCGGGCGGCGCGTGCAGATCCAGGTTGCCGTAATTCGGGTTGTACAGATCGAACAACGCGTAGCTTCGACCCGAGGTCAGGATCTGCAGCTGGCTTTCGACGAAGCGCGAACGCTCCTTCAGATAGTCGAAGCCAAGCGTCACATTGTGCTCGGACTCGCCCAGCTTGAAATGGGCGTTGGCCTGGTTGTCGATCTGGAACGCCCGCGCCTTTTCGGGGAAAGCCCAGGCATACCGCACGGCCTGCGTGTCGGTGGCCATCAGGCCGATCTGGGTACGCCGCGTGTTGGTGTCCACGTTGCTGACCCGCGCGGTTTGCCGGAACGACCAGACATCGTTGAAGCGGTGATCCAAGGTGTATCCGAACAAGCTTTGCCGGTTGGTGAAACGGTCGTAGTCCGGATCGCCGACGAACCGGTCACGCGCAATACGGCCTTTGGAACTGGCCTCCACGGTGCCTACATAGGGCAGCACCGGCGCCCCACCACCGCCATCGGACTCGACGTGCTGGTATTGCGCCGAGATATTCAGCTGCGTGTCCGGCGACAGCTTCCACGTAAAACTGGGCGCGATGAACACGCGCTTGTTATCGATGTGGTCGTACTGCGTATCGGTGCTCAAGCCCAGACCGGTGATGCGATACAGGAACTTGCCATCTTCGTCGACAGGACCCGAAAAATCGAAGCTGGGCTGCACGCGCCCATAACTGCCGGTCTGGAAGCCGATTTCATTCAGCCGCTCTTCGGTCGGCCGCTTGCTGGTCATGGCCACGATGCCGCCGGGGCCGCTTTGGCCATACAGGCCGGACGACGGCCCCTTCAGGACCTCGATGCGTTCAAGGCCATAGGCTTCGATGCGCGGTTGCGCATATCCGCGGATGCCGAAGGGCAGCACCAGGCCGTCCAGATAGCGCTGGGGCGTGAAGCCGCGCACGGTCAGCCAGTCATACCGCACATCGGTGTCGGCATACTGACCCACCACGCCGGGCGTGTAGCGCAGGGCCTGGACCACCGAGTTCGAACCCTGGCGGTCCATTTCGGTGCGCGTCACAACGTTGATGGTTTGCGCAGTGTCCAGAATGGAGGCATCCGATTTGGTGCCCGAGCGGGTGCGCGTGGCGACGTAGCTGTCGCCCAGAGTGGCCGACGCGGCGCCCGCGCCTTGCACCGTGACCACCGGCAGCGTGGTGGTAGGGCCGGCGTCCTGGGTGGTGGCTTGCCGCTGGGCTTGGCTTTGAACCTGGCCTTGGACCTGGACCTGGGCCTGGGTTTGGCTCTGGCTCTGGCTCTGCGCCTGCGCGGCAGCGGTCCAACCGGATGCGCCAAGCAGCAACACGACTAGCGCATGACGCGCGTAGGTCGGCGTCCAACCAGCACGCCCGTGGGCGGCAACGACAGCGAGTGCGGACTCGCGAATGAATTCAGGATGCTGCTCGCGCACGCGGGTTCCCCAACACTAAGAAGAAATAAACGATAATGATTTCTAATTCGGACCGGAATCATTACAGAGTTTGTCTGCGCGCGCTAACGGATTCGCGGCCGCCGTTGACGGATTCCGGTTTACGCCACAGTTTTTCGAAAGCCTTATGTCCCTCCCCCCAAGCCTGTACAACGCTCCCCGCCTGCCTCACGAATGGTGGCGCGACACACTGCCCACGGTTCCCACGTCCGACGATTGGGAACGCACGATCGCACTGGTGGAGCGCGTCGACGAGGGGGTCAGCCTGGTCGTGCTGAAGGGCCGCCCCGAATCCGCACTGTGGTTGCCGTCGCCGGGCACGGCGGTATTTGGCATGCAGATATGGCTGTCGGATGGCTGCGAAGTAGGCTTCGACCACGGTCCCCAGGCCGTGCCGCAAGCGGGCGATCTGACGCTGTTCGAGCATGCGGGTCCGCTGGGCAGCCTGACGCGCATCCCTGCCGGCACGGACGTGCATGTGGTGGATGTCCGCTTCACGCCCGCGGCGCTACGCGCGCACGGTGCGCTGGAATGGGCGGCCTGCCTGCAAGCGCCCGGCGCGCGCGACTACAGCATCCCCAGCCAGGGTGGCATGCTGGCGATGCGCGCGGCGCCGGCGCCTCTGCTGACGATGGCAAGCGGTGTGCTGAAGCCGCCAGTCCATACCCGGCAGGCGCAGGCATTGTGGCGGCGCGCGCGTGTGTACGACATGTTGGCCGTGGTCACCGACCTGGTCTCGGTGCGTGATCCAGGCCCGGAGCCGCTGAATCCTCAGACGTTGAAGCAATTGGATCTGGCGCAACAGGCCTTGCGCCAGGACCTGGGCCACCCCTGGGCGGTCGCGGGTCTGGCCAAGCATGTGGGCTTGCCGGAAAAACGCCTGCAGGCGGCGTTCCAGCAGGGGGCGGGCATGTCTGTCTATGCGTATTTGCGCAAATTGCGGCTGGATGCAGCGGCCGATCTACTGCAAGGCGGTGCCAGCGTGACCGACGCGGCGATCAGCGTGGGCTTTTCCAATCTGAGCCATTTCAGCAAGAGCTTCCGTGACCACCACGGCGTGCCGCCCGGCCTGTGGCGCCAGGCGGCCGGGGCGGCCTAGCCCCCGCCGCTGCTCTTTGCACCAGTCAGGCGGTCGCGCCGGCGAAGGGCGCGCGGCCGAGGGTGCCGAGCAGATCGGTCTGGGAGATGATGCCGGCAACCCGGCCTGATGGGTCCGTGACAATCACGGCGTGGGTGCGGCCATCGGTGAGTATCGGCAGCAGCGCGGCCGCGGGCTGGTCGGCGGCGGTGGTGCGCGCCGAGGCCAGGATGTCGGCCACCGTATTGGACGGACGCAGCAGATCGCGCAGGCCCACGGTGCCGAGCAGGTAACCGTGCTCGTCCAGCACCGGCAGGGTGCGGATGTCGTGCCGCAGCAGCAGATCCTGGGCTTGCTTCGGCGTGGCGTCGGGCGGCACTGAAATGATGTCGCGCGACATGATGTCGGCGCAGCGCAGATCGGCATGCGAACGCACCAGCGCCTGCACCTCGATTTCGTGCAGCAGTTGCTGCAGATCTTCCGGATCGATGTCGAAGGTGGTGCCCAGCTTGGCCAGCGCGGCGTCGATGTCCTCCTGGCGCGGTCCCACCCGGTCGGCCGGAGACGGGTCGGTGGTGCCATGCGGATTGACGGCGGGCGTCGGCTTGTGGGGATACGCCCGGCGCGTGAGCCGGTGGAAGAATATGCCCAGCAAGACCAGGATGCAGGAATTCAAGCCCACCGGCACCAGCGGGAACAACGCGCCCCATTTGGCGACGGCGGGACCGCCCAGAGCCACGGTCAGCGCGGCGGCGCCACCCGGCGGATGCAGGCAGCGCGCGATCGACATGGCGCCGATGGCGAAGGCCACGGCGGCGCCGGCGGCCATGACGGGATTGGGGATGATCTGCCCGATGGCATAGCCCGCGAAGGCGGACAGCGTATTGCCGCCGATGATGGACCAGGGTTGCGCCAGCGGGCTGGAGGGCACGGCGAACAGCAGCACCGCCGATGCGCCCATGGGGGCGACCAGCAGAGGCAGGGCCGGGCCGTTGCCCAGCATCACCGCGCAGATCAGGCCGGTCAGGCCGATGCAGGCAAGCGCGCCCAGGCAAGCGACGACACGTTCGCGCGCGGTCGCGCCTGCGAGCATGGGACGGAAGAAACGTAGTCGCCCGGCTGGCGATGGCTTGGAGGAATTGGGAAGCAGCGGATTCATGGCGTTATGAACTGCCGCGCAGGTGGGGGGTATGAAGCCTGCCTTCGCAGTTCTGCCCTTGAAGGGCCGCCGGATTATTGTGGATTAATCAGGCATAAGCAAATAACGCGTCCGAGGTGTGGGCGGTTTTGGGGAGCGCTGTGGCCTGCCCCTGATTGCGATGCCTGCGGCCCGTTCCCTGTGCCTGTGCCTAAGCCTATGCCTGTGTGCGGCCGCCGCGGCCCGCTACGCGGCCTGCACCATGGCAAGCGCGGGAACGGCGGCGCGCGCGACATCGGCGGCAATCGCGACGTTGGCTCGCTCATGCGCTTCAGCCAGGGCCTCCTCGCCACGGACAGTGCCCTCAACCGAATAGAAGTTGATGTTCTTCAGCCCGATGGTGCCGAGGATCGCACGCAGATAGGGCGTAAGGAAATCCGGTTGCCGGGCTAGATCACCGGAAAACTGCCCGCCGGACGAAATGGCGACATACACGGGACGATCGCTCAAGCGGCCGACCTTGCCGTGCGGGGTGGCATCGAAAGTGACGCCGATGCGCACCACATGGTCTATCCAGGACTTCAGGCCGGACGGCACGGTGAAGTTGTGCATGGGGGTGGAGATGACCACGCAATCGGCAGCCTGCAGCTGGCAGATCAAGGCGGCCGAACGGCTGAGCGCACCGTGCTCGAAACCATCCGCCCTCACCTGCACGCGGCCGCCCAGGGCATCGGCGTAATCGACATCGGGATGCGCCAGGGCGGATACGTCGCACTCGGTGACCGTGGCTTCGGCATCCGTGGCGCACAAGGTGTCGACCAGGTATTGCGACAGGCGGAAGCTTTCCGCTTCCGTGCCACGCGGACTGCAGCTGATTCGCAGGATGTTCATTCTGAGGATTCCTTACGGACGTTGCGTCGTGAATTGATCCGCCACCGGCCCTGGCCTGGCTACTCGGAGCCGTGCCCTCGCGCTTCGACTTTACTGCGCGCCTGCCTCGGTGACGGGATGACAGAGTCCATAGTAGAAGCCCCATGCCATAATCCAAAGAACCATAAATGCGCATATAGACTAGGCCATGAATTCTTCCCCCGCCCTGCCGCCCGCGGATGCCGACGACGAGACCCATCTATACCGGCAGATCTACGACCGTTTCCGGGGCGCCATTGCGGCAGGCACGCTGAAACCCGGCGACCGTATCCCTTCGGCGCGGGCGCTGGCCAAGGAGTTGGGCGTCGCGCGTGGAACGGTGGAGTTGGCCTATTCACTGTTGGCCGCCGAAGGATACGTGCAGCCGCGCGGACAGGCCGGCACCATCGTAACGCCTGGCTTGCAGATCCGGCCCGGGGCGATCCCCGGAAAGAACGCCGGCGGCGCTTCGGATCATGCTGCCGAGCCCGCTATTTCCGCCAGGCTGGCCGTATCCGACCGCGCTGCACCCGGCCACGCCCGTTCTCCATCCGCCCGCCGGGCGCCGGCACAATACCACCAGACGGACGGCCCCGTTCCGGCGCTCGCCTACTCGCCCATGAACACGGCAGCCCCATTGGCCGGCCACGACATTCCCGCCGCGAGTAACCACGTCACGTTGGGGCTGCCGACAACTGGCCGCGTCATCGACATGCCGGCCGTGCCTCCCTTCCAGATGGGCCTGCCGGCGCTGGATGCATTCCCCCGCAAAATCTGGGCACGTCTGGGCGCGCGCCACCTGCGCGCGGCGCAGCCGCCGGACCTGGCCTACCCCGCGCCCGGAGGACTGGCCAGCCTGCGCCAGGCCATCGCCGCCTATCTGCACATGGCGCGCGGCATTGCCTGCGGAGCGGAGCAGGTCTTTGTCACCTCGGGATATAACGCCAGCATGCAGCTGGCCGTGCACGCCCTGCTGCAACCTGGCGCGCGCGCCTGGGTGGAGGACCCCGGCTATCCCCCCACGCGTGCCCTGCTCGCGCAGATGAACATCCCTGCCGTGTCGGTCCCGGTGGACGAAGACGGCCTTGATGTGGCACGCGGCATCGCCCTGGCCGACGACGCGGGTCTGGCGGTAGTAACCCCGGCGCATCAGAGTCCATTGAGCGTGTCGCTCTCCCTGCCGCGACGTCAGGCCTTGCTGGAATGGGCGGAACGGCGAGGCGCATGGATATTCGAGGATGATTACGACGGCGAATACCGCTACGTCAGCCGCCCTCTGCCCGCCTTGAAAAGCCTGGATCGCGGTGGCCGCGTGCTGTATGCCGGCACCTTCAGCAAGGTGATGTTTCCCAGCATTCGCCTGGCGTATCTGGTCGTTCCGCGGGACATGTGCGCGCGCTTCGAAGACGTGGCCCGGGTGACCGCTGGCGGCGTGCCCTGGTTGACCCAGGCGGTGACGCAAGCCTTCATGGCCGAGGGCCACTTCGTGCGGCATATCCAGCGGATGCGCCGTCTGTATGCACACCGGCGCGCGGCCTGCGCGGCGGGTCTGGCGCGGGTGCTGGGCGACCGCATGCATGTCGAGCCGCAACCCGGCGGCATGCATCTGCTGTTGCGGCTGCATGCCGGCCAAAGCGATCATGCCCTGGTCGCGCGCATGCTGGAGCATGGGATGTACGCGCAGACGCTTTCGCAGTGGTACAGCGATGCTCCCTCCGATGGGCAGGGCCTGCTGGTGAGTTTCACCAACGTGGAAAACGAAGCGCAGGCCGTGGCGCTGGCCGAGAAGATTCGCGCGGTGATGCCGTAGCGTGATGCCTTCGCGGTAATGCCGTAACGGTAATACCGTGGTGGAGATGCCGTAGTGGTAATGCCGTAGCGGTGATGCCTTGGTCTCAATCGACTGCGTGCTCGCCGGCCTCATCCAGCAGGAATTCCACCAATGCCGGCAGCGCCGTATCGATGGGCCGATTCGGCCGCACGCGCATCACATATCCCCAGGAACCGTTCAAGCGCAGGTCCGGCATCAGCGCGACCAGCCGGCCGCTTTCCAGCGCCTCATCCACCAGCGGCGCGCGGCCCAGCGCGATGCCCACGCCCGCGCCGGCGGCGGACACAATGGTGGCCATGCCGCTCAACATCAAGGGCGCCTGGGACTGCTTGTCGCCCAGGCCCAGGCGTACGCGCCAGGTATCCCAGTCGGTTTCCGGACTGTCGACGTGACGCTCTTCCAGCCAGCGATGTTCCAGGAAAACACTGGGATCGCCGCGGCGCGCGGGCGGCACCAGATCCGGGTGACAGACGGGCACCACGGTCTCCGTCATCAACAGGATGTCGCCCGCCTGTGAATCACGTGGACCGCTCGGTTGGACATGCAGCAGCGCCATGTCGATATCCTGTGCGAGCCAGGCCGGATCCTGGCTGGCGTGCAGATGCACCTGGATCTCGATGTCCGGATGCAGCTCGGCGAAGCGGCCGATGCGCGGCGCCAGCCATAGGGCCGCGAGCGAAGGGTTGGCCGACAGGTTGAGACGGTGCATGCGTTGTCCCCGCGCCCGCATGCGTACCTCCCGGCAAGCCGACTGCAGCAGGGTCAAGGCCTGTTGCACCGATGCCAGCAAGGCGGCGCCTGCTTCGGTCGGCTCGGCGCGCCTGACCGTACCGCCTCGACGCAATAAGGGCGTGCCTAGCTCCGCTTCCAGGCCACGCAACTGGTGGCTGACGGCGCTCTTGGTCACATTCAGCTCAACCGCCGCACGGCTGAGACTGCCCAGCCGGGCCACGGCTTCGAAGGCACGCAGGGCGGGTAATGGCGGTGTGCGGGAAGAGAGATCGTCGGCGAGCGGCATTTGGGAGCGCAGTTTCGAAGGTTCCGATATCCACGGGGTTGGGGTAGGAGTGGCCGAAGAAAGCCGAGTCGCCGATGGGAGCAAAGGAGGCCTCCCCTTTTGGCCATCCACCAGCGGTCTCTCGAAGCGATTGAAGGGGCGTCCCCCTTCACCTCATCCTGGAGCAGGGGTTGAGTTTACTTCAACCCACAATTGAGAAACTATCGCTTTCGGCGAGGCAAGGGTTCAAGGAAGATGCCGGGCATAGAAGGGAGCAAACCATGTATTTCGATTCAAGACTGTGGCGTCTGACGGCCGGCCTGCGCGCCGGGATGACCGGCGGCATCTTGCTGGGCCTGCTGGCCCTGGCGGCGGGCATCGCCCGTTATATCTTCCTGGGCCAGATTCTGGCTCGCGTGTTCGCCGGTGCGCCGATCGCGGAATGGATCGTGCCGGCCGTCGCCGCGGCGGCCATGATCGTACTGCGCGCCCTGCTCGATCATCTGCGCGCGACGCTGGCCAATCGCAGCGCCGCGCAGGTGCAGCAGGTCCTGCGTGCGCGCTTGTTCGACCGTATCGCCGAGCTGGGCCCGGCCTGGCTCGGCAGCCAGCGCACCGGCGGCGTGATGCTGACGGTGGTCGACGGCGTCGAGCAGTTGCAGACCTTCTTCGGGCAATACCTGCCGCAACTGGCCATCTCCATCGCCGCGCCCTTCGCCATCTTTGCCGCTATCGCCTGGTGGGACGCCCCGACTGCGGCCGTGCTGCTGGCGGCCGCCCTGCTGTCGCTGTTCGGGCCGATGGCCGTGCACATGCTGGATCGCCGAGCCAGCCTGGCGCGCACACGCGCGCTCAATGCATTCGGCGAAGACTTCCTGGACGCGGTGCAGGGCCTGCCCACCTTGAAAGCCTTCGGCCAGGGCAAGACCTGGGGCAAGCGACTGGCGGACAAGGCGCGAGAACTCTCCAACCATACCTTCTGGGTGCTGTCGGTCAGCCTGCTGACGCGCGGCATCAGCGATCTGGGCGTCACCCTCGGCGCGGCGCTCGGGCTGACCCTGGGCGTCTGGCGCGTCAGCCAAGGCGACATGAGCGTGGAAGCGCTGCTGATCGTCCTGATGGCCGGCACGGAAATCTTCCGCCCCCTGCGCGATCTGCGCAGCGTCCTGCACCGCGGCATGCTGGGGCAGTCGGCGGCGGCGGGCATCCATGCCTTGATGGACGCGACGCCGGCCGCTTCGGCCACGCCCATCCAGGGTGGCCAGCAGCCCGCGACCATCACGCCTGACATTGAATTCGCCGCGGTGGAGTTTTCCTATACCCCGCAACGGCGTGCCCACCATGGCCTGAGCTTTCGCATCGCGGCGGGCGAGCGGGTCGGCGTGGTCGGGCCCAGCGGCGTGGGCAAGTCGACCATCGTGCGGCTGCTGCTGCGCGAGCATCTGCCGCAGGGCGGCGCGATCCGCATCGGTGGGTATGACATCGCCACGCTGGATGGCGAAACGCTGCGTTCGCAGATTGCCCTGGTCAGCCAGGACATCACCTTGTTCCATGGGACGATCGCGGAGAATCTGCGCCTGGGCCGGCCCGATGCCAGCGAAGAACAGCTGCGTGCGGCGGCACGCGCCGCGAATATCGACGACTTCATCCTGTCGCTGCCTGATGGCTACGCCACGCGCCTGGGCGAGCGGGGCCTGCAGTTGTCGGGCGGACAGCGCCAGCGGGTGGCCATCGCCCGTGCGTTGCTGCGCGATGCCCCCATCCTGATTCTTGACGAGGCGCTGTCTTCCGTCGACGTGGAGAACGAAGCCATCATTCAGGAAGCGCTGGACAGATTGATGGTGGGCCGCACAACGATCATCCTGGCGCATCGGCTGGCCAGCGTCATCGGCGCGGATCGCTGCCTGGTGCTGGAAGGCGGACGTGTCGTCGAAGAGGGTAAGCATGATGTGCTGATGGCTCAACGCGGGCTTTATTACGCGTTGATGCATGAGCAGGCCGCGGCGCAGGCGGCGGGGACCGTTGCCGCAACGCACACCGCGGCTGCCGACCGGGCTGCCATGGCCGCTGACGCTGCTGCGTCGGACCTTGCCGCAACGACAGCAGACACTACCGCTGGGACCCGTGTTAGCGCATTGAGCGAGGACGCAGCGCAGGTCGGCTGGCGCGGCGTCATCGCCACCCTGATGTCCGTGGTACGCCCCTGGCGCGGCACCTTGATCGCCACCATCCTGCTGGGCGTCGCGCGCGTGGCAGCCTACATCGGCGTCGGTGTGGTCAGTGCGTTGGTGGTGGCGGCCGTGCGTGAGGGCCGACCCATCGGTACGCTCATCGTTGCCTTGCTGGTGGTTGCGCCACTGGCCGCCCTGTTCCACTGGTTGGAGTCGTGGTTGGCGCATGCCATGGCGTATCAACTGTTGGCCGACATGCGCGTAAAGCTCTACGACAAGCTGGAGCGCTTGGCGCCAGCCTATCTGTTGCGGCGCCGTTCCGGCGACCTGGTGGCCCTGGCCACGCAGGACGTCGAGATGATCGAGTACTTCTACGCGCACACCATCGCGCCGGCCATCGTGTCCGTGCTGGTGCCTTTGAGCGTGCTCGGTTTCCTGGCCGTGTACAGCTGGCCGGTCGCCTTGGCCCTGCTGCCCTTCCTGGCCTATGCCATGCTGTCGCCCGTGCGTGGACGGCGGCGCGTCGATGCGCTGGGCGCCAGTGCGCGCCAGGCCTTGGGCGAGATGAGCGCGCACGTCACAGACACCATCCAGGGCTTGGGTGAATTGCAGGCCTTCCAGGCGACAGGCCGGCGCCGCGCTTCGTTCCTGGAAGTCGCGCAAGCGTATGGCAAGCGCAGGCTGGAGATTCTGGCCGACCTGTCCGCACAGACGGCGTGGTTCGAGCTGGCCATGGGGCTGGGCGGCGTGGCGGTAGCGGTGGTCGGCGCTTTGCAGGTGGCGAATGGTGGACTGTCGGCTGGCATGCTGCCATTGCTGGTGCTGATCGCGGTGGCGACCTTCCTGCCGGTGTCCGAGATCTCGCAGGTGTCGCGTCAACTGGCCGATACGGTCGCGGCGGCGCGTCGTCTGCATGTCGTGCATAGCGAAACAGAGCCGGTGACTGATGGCCCCCTGCCGGCGCCTGCTTCGCCGCAAGGCCTGTCGATCGCGTTCGACAAGGTGGGTTTCACCTACCCGGGCGCGGCTGCCCCGACACTGCGCGACTTGAGCTTCGCGGTGCCCGCCGGCGCGACCGTGGCGTTGGTCGGTGCCTCCGGCGCCGGCAAGAGCACCGTGGCGAACCTGATGCTGCGCTTCTGGGATCCACAGGTCGGCAGTGTGAAACTAGATGGCGTGGATCTGCGCGAACTGAATCTGGACGCCTTGCGCGAACGGGTGGCATTGGTATCGCAAGACACATATCTGTTCAACGACACCTTGGCCGCGAACATTCGTCTGGCGCGTCCTGCTGCCACCGATGAAGAATTGGCCGCTGCGTTGGATCAGGCCGCCTTGACGGATTTCGTGCGCCGCCTGCCGGAAGGGTTGGACACGCGAGTGGGCGAGCGGGGAATGCAATTGTCGGGTGGCCAACGCCAGCGCATCGCCATCGCCCGTGCCTTCTTGAAAAATGCACCGGTGCTGATTCTGGATGAAGCGACTTCGCACCTGGACACGCTCAGCGAAACCCACGTGCGGTCGGCGCTGGATGCCTTGATGCAACACCGCACGACATTAGTCATCGCGCATCGCCTGTCGACGATACGGGACGCGGATCTGGTGCTGGTGTTGGGACGTGGCGGATTGTTGACCAGCGGCCGGCCGGATGAAGTCTTGGGGCGGGAAGGGTTGTATGCGGGGGCGGGGGTAAGTTGAGTCCCTTATAGAAAACTCACTATTCACGAATACGCTCCTGAACCCTGAGAACGGGATCAACGGAGGGTGTCGCTACGTCGAGGCACGAAACGCAGGAAAACCAGGATCACAGCCACGCCGAGCAAAAGCAGTACGAGTACTCGAGCAATGCTTTTGTAGGCGCCTGCCGCGTCGTTCGGCATCAGAAACCGATGGCCACCCGGCAAGATCGCCTGTTCCGCCAGAACCTGGATGCCGCCGGCACCCATCTTGTCAGCCAGCCTTTTATCAACCCGTACCTGACCCGCCACCAGGGAAAGCGCCTCTTGCGCCGCATCCAGGTCTGGAGCGGCGGCATCCACGGAGAAGCTGACGATCCAGCTGTCGCCGAACATCATCTGTTCCGCATGCCCCGTCGTTTCGCCGCGGTAGGCCCACCGAAGCGTCCTGGTGCGTTCGTCGAAACTCGGCGGCGTCAGCCATCCCAGAGATGATGAATCGAAATTGATGGGATTCTTCGTGGAGAGCACTTTGTGCTGTTCGAGCGCATCGAGCAGATCGCCGGGATTGATACTGGCCGCCAGCGCTGACGTATCGACATCAGCAAAATAGGCGACTTCGACCTGCATCAACCATGGGGCGCCGCACATGGTCACCTTGCCTGCTCGCTGAAGCGGCATCGATGTCAACCGCGTGGCAATCGATGTCGCATCCTGCGGGGTCAGATAGGCATAGCTGTCGGGTAGTTGCAGCGTGATTCCCGGCCCCAACGTTTGCAGCCCTGATTTCCATGGCGCGCAGATCAGGGCATCGATGTCCTCCTGGCTGCGGCCGCCATCATAGAGCGCACCGAAGCAGGACGCGGGCAGCGTGGCCGCGGGAGCAGCGCAATACGCCGAAACCAAAAGACCAAATGCGATCCAGCACGACACCAGTTTTTTATATTTATGCATTTCAGTTCCTGCCATTCATCAACGGTGAGGAATGATCCTCGCGATCAACACATTCAAGGGTTGAGCGATGAGTGCGCGGGATACCGAGGGGGTTCCACGAGCGTCGCGGACGACACAAAACACGGCCGGGCAGCGTCCAGAGCATCCTGTGGCAGATGAATGCGGCGTTTTCCTGTCAGGCATCGGCGCTTTCCCGAGTCAGATAGCCGAGCAGCCCACATCGAATCGGGAATCCGGATGCGACGATTCGGTTGATTCCCACGAGAAGGATGGATATTTGTTGTTTGTGTATGTATGCACGTCGCACCTACGAGGATTCATTACAATCCCTTGCTTTCCGCTGGCGTTATCTCTTTCACGCTGTGACGGAAACGAATACAGACGCATTTCAGGAGCAAGGCGTGGCGCAGTGGGCAATCGGTATCGACATTGGCGGAACATTCACGGACCTGGTCGCCCAGGACCATGACAGCGGCGGGCAATACAGCCTGAAGGTATTGACGACCCATGCCGATCCCACGCGGGCCGTCATCGATGGGGTGGGTCGCCTGATGCAGACCTCAGCCATCGCGCCGGCCGACGTGAAGCGGGTGGTCCACGCCACCACGCTGTTCACCAATGCCTTGATCGAACGGCGCGGCGCGCGCACCGGCATGCTGCTGACGCGTGGCTTCATGGACATCATCGAGATGGGCAACGAGCGCAAGTACGATCTGTACGACTTGCAGCTCGACCGCGCCGTGCCGCTGGCGCCGCGTGACCTGCGGGGCGAGGTCGGCGGCCGCCTGGACGCCACCGGCGCCGAACTGGAAGCGCTCGACATCGAGGATGCACTGCGCACCGTGGACCGCCTGGTGGACGCCGGCATCGAATCGCTGGCCATCTGCCTGCTGCACGCCTATTTGAACGATGACCATGAGCGCCGCCTGGCCGACGCCATCGCGCGCCAACACCCGGGCCTGGCGTTGACGCTGTCCTCGGAAACCGCGCCGGTGATCCGCGAATACGAACGCATGTCCACCACGCTGGCCAATGCCTACATCAAGCCGATGGCACAGCAGTATCTGCGCACGCTCGCGGCCGGGCTGGGCGGCCTGGGCCTGGACGCCGATGTGCTGATGATGCTGTCCAACGGCGGCCTGGCGCATCTGGACGATGCCCGCGCGCATCCGATCGCGCTATTGGAATCCGGTCCCGCGGCCGGTGCGATTTCCGCCGCCCATCATTGCTTGCGCGAAGGGCAGCGCGATCTGCTGGCCTTCGACATGGGCGGCACCACGGCCAAGCTGTGCCTGGTGGAAGACGCTCGCCCCGCCATCGCCTTCGGCTTCGAGGCCGCCCGCCGCAAGCGCTTCGCGGAGGGCAGCGGCATGCCCATCAACATCACCACGGTGGACTTGATCGAAATCGGTGCGGGCGGCGGCAGCATTGCGCATCGCGACGAGCTGGGCCTGCTCAAGGCAGGCCCCCGTAGCGCGGGCTCCGAGCCGGGTCCCATGTGCTACGGGCGCGGCGGCGATGCGCCTACCGTGACGGACGCCAACCTGACGCTGGGTTATCTGAACGCGGGCTATTTCGCGGGTGGCACGCTGGCCATCGACGCAACGCTGGCCGAGCGAGGCTATGACAAGCTGGCGCAGGAACTGGAGCGCGATCGCACGGCCGTGGCCTGGGGTGTGCATGACATCGTGGCCGAGAACATGGCGGCCGCCGCACGCGTGCACGTGGCCGAACGGGGCCGCGATCCGCGCCATTTCATTCTGGTGGCGACGGGTGGCGGCGGTCCGCTGCATGCTTATTACGTGGCACGCAAGATTGGCGTGCGCACCATCATCTGCCCGCCGGAAGCAGGCGTGGCGTCGGCCTTCGGCCTGCTGGTGGCGCCCGCGCGCGCCGACCGCTCGCGCACGGTCAGCTTCAAGCCCGCCAGCGATCCCATCGAGAAAATCGAGCAGGCCTACGCGGCGTTGGAAGACCATGCCCGCGCATCGCTGCAGTCCCTGGCGGATACCTTCGGCCCCATTGCATTGAAGCGACGCGCCGATGGCCGCTTCATCGGCCAGGGCTTCAATCTGACGGTAGACCTGCCGGCCGGACCGTATCGCTATGACGATGCCGCGGGCGAGGCCGCCTGGCGCGCCGCGCTGGATCAGTCCTTCCGCAGCGAGTACCAACGCAAATTCGGCCGCACGCCGCCGGACGTGCCGATCGAGCTGGTCAATCTGCGTGCCACCGCCGAAGCGCCGCCGCGCCAGCCTTTCGAAGCCGCCGCGCTGCCGACAGGCGCCACGCCGGCCCCGCATGCGCACCGTCCCGTGTATTTCCACGAAGAGCGCCGCTACTTCGATACGCCGATCTACCGGCGCGAGCAGCTTGCACCCGGCTTCACGGCGCATGGCCCCTTGCTGATCGAAGAGGCCAGCACCACCTTGGTAGTGGGGCCGCTCGCGCAAGTCACGATGAGCGTCAACGGTAATCTGGTCGTCAAGATAGGCGAAGCGCCGGTGGACAAGGCATCGCAGTCGACGCCTCAGGGTGCAGCAGATGCGGCAGCGACTGCCCGGCCGTCGGCCGCCACGGCCAAGGTCGCCCCCGCCGCCGATCCCATCTTTCTGGAAGTCTTCTGGACCCGCGTGCGTTCCGTGGTCAGCGAAGCAGCCAAGCTGATCGTGCGCACGTCCTTCTCCACCCTGTCGTCCGAGGCCAATGACTTCGCCGTGGTGATGACGGATTCGCGCGGCCAGACCCTGGCGGAGAACGCCGGCGCCATTCCGTCCTTCATCGGCACGCTGGGCAAGACGGTGCGCGCCACGATCGCGCGCTTCCCGCTGGACGGCATGCGCGACGGCGATGTCTACGTCACCAACAACCCCTGGATCGGCACCGGCCATTTGAACGATGTGTGCCTGGTCAAGCCCATCTTCCACGCCGGCCGCGTCATCGGCTTCGCGGCCACCGCGGGCCACGTGCCCGATATCGGCGGCAAGATCCGCTCGGTCGACGCGCGCGAGCTGTATGAGGAAGGCTTCCACATGCCGCTGATGCACTTCCTGCGCGCCGGCCAGCCTGACGAGACTTTGCTGACGTTGTTGCGCACCAATGTGCGCACACCCGAACAGACCACCGGCGACATCTGGTGCCATGTCGGCGCGACCGAGCTCATCGCCGGCCGTGTCGCCACGCTGTTGGGCGAGTATGGCTTGGAAGGCGTCGACGACCTGGCCGATGCGCTGTTCGATCGCAGCGAGCAGGCCATGGGCAAGGCCATCGCCGCGCTGCCGGAGGGCGTCTACGAATACGGCATGAAGACCGACGGCTTTGCCGAACCCTTCCACTTCCAGGTGGCCGTGCGCGTGGCCAATGGCGAGATCGAATGCGACTTCGCCGGCTCTTCCGCGCAGCAGCCGCGCGCCATCAACTGCGTGCTGGCGTACACGGAGGCCATGACGCAGTACGCCATCAAGAGCCTGCTGGTGCCTGAGCTGCCCAATAACCATGGCTTGTTCCGCCCCGTGCGCACGTTGGCCCCGGCCGGCTCCATTCTGAATCCAACCACGCCGGCGCCGGTGGGTGGGCGGTCCTGCACCGGCCATTATGTGCCCACCGTCGTCTTCGGTGCCTTGTATTCGGCCTTGCCCGGACGCGTCATGGCCGGCGTCGGCTCACCGGTGTGGATCACCAATATGAGCGGCGTGCGCGCCAATGGCAAACCGTTTGCCACAGTGCTGTTCTACAACGGCGGCATGGGCGCCACCGCGGGCAAGGACGGCGCCAACGTGATGTCCTGGCCCAGCAATATCTCGCCTACGCCCATCGAAGTCGCCGAGCGGGACTCGCCGCTGTTGTTCCGCTACAAGAAGCTGGTGGCGGGCTCGGGCGGCGACGGTGCCTGGCGCGGCGGCCTGGGCGAGGAGATCTGCTACGTCAATCGCCATCCCACGCCCTTGGCCGTGGTGTTCCTGACTGAACGGATCCGCATCGCCGCGCCGGGCCTGGCGGGCGGTGGCGATGGCGCCCCCGGCGCCGTGTTGATCAATGGCGTCGCCATCGACTCACGCACGCCACAGGTCTTGCAGCCGGGCGATGAAGTGACGCTGCGGACGCCGGGCGGTGGCGGGTATGGAGCGGCCACCAACCGAGACGACGCTGCGAAGGTGCGCGACGCCCGGCTAGGATATACCGTCGTGAACTAAGAGCGGGACCGGTGGTGGTCAGTCAGATGCTGGCGGATGGCGGATGACGTCGGCGACCGGCAATTGGGCGGGAGCGACAGCGGGTGGCGGGGCAGAGGGGGCGGTAGCCCCCTTCCCCAAAAAACGCTGCTCAAAACATATTTCATATGCTTATAACGGAGCGCAATGAAATAATTAATTACCATATGCGGCAGTGCACCAGGGCGGCGAAACGCCGGTGCACCTTCGCTACCGCCCAAGGCACGGTCCAAGGGCATAACTGTAAATACCGGGATCCCATCCCGGAGGATTTCCACCATGACGCCAATCCGTAAACTCCTGACCACGGCCGTCGCCGCGGCTACCCTCGCCTTCAGCGCCGCCGCCAGCGCGGCCTTTCCCGACAAGCCCGTGACCCTGGTGGTCGGCTTCTCCGCCGGCAGCAGCATCGACATGGTGGCGCGCACGGTGGCCAGCAAGCTGTCGCAGAAGATCGGCCAGTCCGTCATCGTGGAGAACCGTAATGGCGCGGGCGGCAACGTGGCCGCGGACTATGTATCGCGCAGCAAGGCCGATGGCTACACCCTGCTGGTGGTCGCCAACAGCATCGCCATCGCCCCGGCCCTGTATCCGGATCTGAAATTCGACACGCAAAAGGATTTGCGCGCCGTGGCCTACGTCGGCATCGGCCCCGTCATTCTGAAGGTGAACAAGCAGCGTGGCTTCAAGACGCTGGCTGACCTGGTGACATACGCCAAGGCCCATCCCGGTGCGCTGAACTATGGTTCTTCCGGCATCGGCGGCACACCGCACATGGCCACCGTGCTGTTCGACGAAGTGGCCGGCATCTCGATGACCCACATTCCCTACAAAGGCGGCGCCGATGCCTTGAGCGCGCTGCTGGGGGGCCAGGTCGATGTGTTGCTCAACCCCTTGCTGGGTGACGCCGCCAACGATCGCGTCACGCCGCTGGCCATCTCCGGCGAAAAGCGTTCGCCGCTGTCGCCTGATGTCCCGACCTTCGGCGAACTGGGCTATCCCAAGTACGACCTGGGCGTGTACTACGGCTTGATGGCGCCGGCGGGCGTGCCGGCCGACGTGGTCGCCAAGCTCAATGCGGCCGTCAACGAAACCCTGGCCGATCCGAGCATCGTCGAAGCGCTGACCACCCGCAGCGGCATCGTGCTCAAACGCGAGACGCCGCAGGAGTTCCAGCAGTTCATCGACAAGGACATCGCCCTGTGGAAGGACGTGGTCCAACGCAATCGCGCGGCCATCGAGAAGTGAGTGCGGCCAAGTGAGTGCGGCCGAGTAAGCGTGGCCATCTCACCGGACTCCGTTTTTGCATTTCGATGATGGGGCTGGTGACAAAACAAAAAAAGCATGTATAATCTTTTTCTCGCCGCTTTTCGAAGCGGCGAATTTATCGAAGCGATGCAGTAGGCGTAGCACCAGCCAGCAACGATGAATACGCGGGAGTAGCTCAGTTGGTAGAGCGCAACCTTGCCAAGGTTGAGGTCGCGAGTTCGAGACTCGTCTCCCGCTCCAAATTCTAAAAGGCCGAAAGACTATGTCTTTCGGCCTTTTGCTTTGCTGCGCCTGTTTCTGCTTCTCCCCGCTTCTGCTTCTCTCCACTTCTGCGCCTTCCCCCGTCAGCTTCTCCTCCCCCTTTCCGCTTCTCATTCGATAAGCAATCTTGCGTAGCGCCCGCGCCGCTCGCACAGCGTCAGGCCGCCGACACGCAGCCATCGCGGTTCGTTCGCTGCCCATAACCGGCTGTTATCGGCCAGCTTGGGATGCCGAGCCATTTTTCCTTTTCCATTCAAGGCATTGAAGGATATCCAGCCGATGCCCGGAAGCGCTTCGGCTAGTGGAATCCCCTTAGCTGCGGGAGCGGCCGCGACAGCTCACACTGGCGTCTGGCTTGCCTGGAGACGCCGATCCAAAGCGTTCCCACGCAATAGCCCCCTTTCCCTCATCCCTGGAATATCCGGATCATCATGAGCCGCATCCTTCGCGCCGCCGCCGCCCAGATGGGCCCCATCCAGCGGGCCGACTCCCGGCCCGCCACCCTCAAACGCATGATCGGCCTGCTTGAAGAAGCCGCGGGCAAGGGTGCCCAGCTCGTGGTCTTCCCCGAACTGGCCCTGACCACCTTCTTTCCCCGCTGGCTGCTCGAACCGTCCGAACTGGACCAGTACTACGAATCGGCCATGCCCAATCCCAATGTCGCGCCGCTGTTCGACCGCGCGCGCGAATTGGGCGTGGGCTTCTACCTCGGCTACGCGGAAAAAACGCCCGAAGGCTTGCACTACAACAGCGCCATCACGGTCGGCCCGGACGGCAAGATCCTCTCCAAGTACCGCAAGGTGCACCTGCCAGGTTCGGTCGAGCCGCGCCCCGGCGCCAAGGTCCATCAACTGGAAAAACGCTACTTCCTGTATGGCGACCTGGGCTTCGAGGCGTTCTACGGCCCCGACGCCTGGGGCGCGCCGGTGACCGGCATGCTCATATGCAATGACCGCCGCTGGCCCGAAGGCTGGCGCAGCTATGGCCTGCAGGGCACCGAATTGATGCTGATCGGCTACAACTCGGCCGCCTACGATCCCAATGGCGGCACCAGCGAGGACCAGGCGCTGCGCACATTCCATTCGATGCTGGCGACCCAGGGCAACGCCTACATGAATTCCACCTGGGCGGTCAGCACCGCCAAGGCCGGCGTCGAAGACGGCTTCGGCCTGATCGGTTCCAGTTGCATCGTCGACCCCAACGGCGTGGTCGTGGCGCAAGCGCAGACCTTGGAAGACGAAGTGATCGTGGCGGACTGCGACCTCGACGCCTGCAAGCAGGGCAAGGAAAAGATGTTCAACTTCGCCAACCATCGGCGTCCCCAGCACTACCGCCGCCTGGTCGACCAGGTAGGCGCGCAACTGCCGCCCAAGCGCTGAACACGGCCCGCTGATCGCGCAGCCCTGCAAGTACGGCACGTTCGCCCGAAAGTCGGAGATAATCGATGTGCCGGTCGCGTGCCGGCACATCTTTTTTTTTCGACCGCAAGCCCAAAGCTTCAGGACACCGATGCCGGACCGCTCCAAGCCCCTGCCCGGCGCGCCCTTGAACCTGCGCCAGATCGAAATCTTCCACGCCATCATGGTCACGGGTTCGATCAGCGAGGCCGGGCGCCTGCTGCACGTGTCCCAACCCGCCATCAGCCGGGCGTTGGCCACCATGGAGCAGCGGGTGGGCTTCGCGCTGTTCGAACGGATCAAGGGCAGGCTGCATCCGACCAAGGAAGCCTCGCGGATCTTCCTGGCGACCGAATCCATCCACGCGGAAGTCTCACAGCTGAACGAGATGATAAGCGCGCTGGCGTCGCAGGGCGACGGCCTGCTGCGCATCGCGTCGACACCCAGTTTCGCCGAATGGCTGGTGCCCGAGGCTGTCGGCCTCTTCATCAAGCGCTATCCCGCGGCGCGGATCAAGTACCGCCCCCAAAGCATGGACGCGCTGCTGCCGCAGTTGCTGCTGGGACAGGTGGATGTGGCCATCTCCACGGTCGATCCCGACCACCCCAACCTGCAGACCCAGTCGCTGCCGCTGGGCCAGATCGTCTGCGTGCTGCCGCGCCGGCATCGCCTGGCCGATGCGCCGGTCATCCGGCCCGACATGCTGGCGGACGAAACGCTCATCGGCTACGACTCTCACACGCCGCTGGGCACGCGGGTGCAGTCGTTCTGGAGCACCGTCAACATGGCGCCGAAGATCGAGGTGCGCTCGCCGCAGACGGCCTGCGCTTTCGTGCGCTCGGGTGTGGGCGTGGCGTTGATCGATACCTACGGCATCACGGCCAGCCTGGCCGCCGACACGTGCATCAAGCCGATCGAACCGGCGGTCAAACTCAATGTGCACATCTCGCACAACCGCGCGCAGCCCATCGGGCCACTGGGCAAGGCCTTCGTGCGCCTATTCGAGGGCATACTCAAGTCGCGCTACGAACCCTGGGAAAGCCAGCTGACCCAGGCCACCGGCCAGCCGTGAGGCGTCCGCACGCCATGGCTACTTGTACCGCGGCCACGTCTACTTGTGGCGCGCCCATGCCTGCTCATGCCGCGGTCATGCCGCGGTCATGCCCAATTGTGCCGTGCCCATGCCTATTCGTGGCGCGGCCATGCAACAGCGTTATGGGCTGCACCATCGCGTCCCGCCCGGCGCGGCAATTCCTGTTTGAAAACAGACGCTTGCCTCGTTCCTGCTCCGACGCGTCCCTGGCTGGGATTGGTAGTTTCCCATAGTGATTCCCCCCGCGGTGGCGCGCATGATGGACAGCGCGCGCCGCCCTGCCCGGGCTGCCGCAACGCCCGCGCCATGCCATCGCCAGGCCCGCCCGCCATGCGCCGATCTGACCACGGAAGAAGCCAAGCCTCATGCAGAACTTCGATCTCACCATCCACAATGGCCGCATCGTCACCGACATCGACGAGTTCGACGGCGACATCGGCATTCGCGACGGCAAGATCGCGGCGATCGCTCCCTCCCTGCCCCAGGGCACGCGCCACATCGATGCCACCGGACGCCTGGTCATGCCGGGCGGCATCGACAGCCATTGCCACATCGAACAGCTCTCCAGCATGGGTGTGATGTGCGCCGACGATTGGTACAGCGCCAGTGTCTCGGCGGCCTTCGGCGGCAACACCACCATCGTGCCCTTCGCCGCGCAACACCGCGGCGACTCGCTCAAGGACATCGCCGAACGCTACGCCGCTTCGGCCGCCGCCAAGTCGGTGATCGACTACAGCTACCACCTCATCATTACCGATCCGACGCCGCAAACGCTCGATCACGAGCTCCCCGCGCTGATCCGCGCCGGGATCACGTCGTTCAAGGTCTTCATGACCTACGACAAGATGAAGCTCGACGACAGGCAACTGCTCGACGTGTTCGCCGTGGCTGCACGAGAGGGCGCGCTGCCCATGGTGCACGCGGAAAACAATGACGTCATCGCCTGGATCGCCCGCCATCTGCTGGCCGCCGGCTACACCGCGCCCAAGTACCACGCGGTGGCCCACGATCCCAACGCGGAGGACGAAGCCACCCAGCGCGCCATCCGCCTGGCTTCGGTGCTGGAAGTGCCGGTAATGATCGTCCACGTTTCCACCCAGGGCGGCGCTCAGGCCGTGCATGCGGCACGTGCCGTGGGCGCGCCGGTATTCGGTGAAACCTGCCCTCACTATCTGCTGCTGACGGCGGACGATCTGGACCTGCCCTCGACCGAGGGCGCCAAGTTCTGCTGCAGCCCGCCGCCGCGCGATCCGGCGTCGCAGGAGGCGCTGTGGCAGAGCCTGCAAAGCGGCGGCCTGACGCTGCTGTCGTCCGACCATGCGCCCTACCGCTATGATGAGACAGGCAAGATTCCTTACGGCGACAAGACGACATTCAAGCAGATGGCCAACGGCATGCCGGGGCTGGAGACGCGCATGCCGCTGCTGTTTTCCGAAGGAGTGGGCAAGGGCCGCATCGATCTGCGCCAGTTCGTCGCCCTGACCTCGGCCAATCACGCGCGCATGTACGGCATGTATCCGCGCAAGGGCGCCCTGGCCGAAGGCTCGGACGCCGACATTGCCATCTGGGATCCGCATAAGACCGTGCGCATTACCTGGGAAGCGCTGCATGACGCGGTCGGCTACACCCCCTACGAAGGCCGCGAGGTCAAGGGCTGGCCCACGACCGTCATCAGCCGCGGGGAAGTGATCGTCGACGGCGGCAAGCTCGATGCCGAGCGCGGCCGCGGTGCCTTCATCGCCCGCGGCCAGCCCGGGCCGTTGGCCGAACCGCGCGAACCCAGCCCGCGCGCGGCCTTCCTGCGCAAGATTTTTCCGGATGTGCAGACGGGCGGTTGAAGGCTTCTTTTTTAGAGAAAAAGAGCGGCAAGAAAAAGGGAGTCTCCGACCTGCATTGCCGAGGGCCAGGGCCGCGTAGCGGGGCTTGGACTTCCGCGTATCCGATCCGATCACCGCCAAGGAATCCGCCATGAGCGCCAGTCCACCCGATGTCCGTCCCCGTATCGTCGTCATCAACCCCAACTCGTTGACCGCCATGACAGGCGCCATCGCCGACGCCGTTTCAGTATTCGCAACACTGCCCGTGCGCATCGACTGCCTGACCACGCCCGACGGTCCGCCAGGCATCGAAACCCAGCTCGATTCCGACCTGGCCGTCGGCCCGCTCTTCAAGCAGGCCAGGGAACAGGCCGCCGACGCTGCCGCCATCGTCATCGCCTGCTTCAGCGACCCCGGCTTATGGGCCATGCGCGAGCACTTCCCCTTTCCCGTCCTGGGCATCGGCGAAGCCGGCATGCTGACCGCCATGGCCACGCGCACGCGCATCGGCGTGATCGCCGCCGCGCGCCAGTCGCTGCCGCGCCATTACCGTTATTTCGCCCAGATGGGACTGGAGAAGCGGGTCGCGGGCGAACGTTCGCTCGACTTGCACATGACCGACCTGGCCGACGAGGAAAGCACCTTCAAGCGGCTGGCGGATGTCGCCCGTACCCTGCGCGACGAAGACAGCGCGGAAGTGCTGGTGCTGGGATGCGCCGGCTTCGGCCGCCAGCGTGCACGCCTGGAACAGGCCTGCGGCCTGCCGGTGATCGAACCGTCGCAGGCGGCGGTGGGCATGGCCGTCGCACAGATCTTCGCGGGCACTCGGACGACAAGTCCGCGTGTGTAGCGGCGAGCTGACCACGGCAACCGCGCTGCCGGCGCGACAATAAAGCAGACAAGCACATCCTCGCAGCTTGCTTTAAGCTCCCCGGCACTAGAATGACCAGCGGGTCCTGCCGCCGCGGATCCACGACTAGCCCCCGTCGCCGGCAACGGCGCTTTTCGTCCCGTGTCCACCATCGACTCCGGCACTACGCCTGAACAAGCTTCCGGCGCTGACACACAGCGCAGGGAACCTATCGATCCCCAGGTCTGGAAAATCGCCGGGGTGGTGATGCTGGCGCCGCTCATGGCACAGCTGGACTCGACCGTGGTCAACGTTTCGCTGTCCACCCTGGCGGAAAAACTCGATACCACGTTGACGACCATCCAGTGGGTGTCCAGCGGCTATCTGCTCGCCCTGGCCCTGACGCTGCCGCTGACCGGCTGGCTGGTGGACCGGGTGGGCGCCAGGCGCGTGTATCTGGCCACGTTTTCCATCTTTACGCTGACCTCGCTGCTATGCGGGATCGCCACAACGGCGCCCAGCCTGATCCTGTTCCGGATCTTGCAAGGCATGGCCGGCGGCGTGCTGACACCCCTGTCCCAGATGATGATGGCGCGCACGGCCGGCCGCAACATGGCGCGCGTCATGGGCATCGCCGTGATGCCGGTGATGATCGGACCTATCCTGGGTCCCACCCTGGCAGGGTTGATCCTGCAGCATGCGGGCTGGCAGTGGATCTTCCTGGTCAACCTGCCGGTCGGCATATTGGCCACTCTGCTGGCGTGGCGTGTGCTGCCGCCGGACCGCGATCTGCGGGTGCGCCGCAGTTTCGACGCACTGGGCTTCATCCTGCTGGCACCGGCGCTGGCCATGCTGCTGCACAGCCTGGAGACGCTGGCCAGCGGCACCACCGTCGATCCGCAAGGAGTCCAGCTGGAGCTGGGCGCGGCCATCGTGCTGCTGGCGGCCTTCCTGTGGCATGCCACGCGGCGGGCGGGCGCGGCCCTGATCGACATCCGCCTGTTCCGCACGCGCACTTTCTCCGCCTCGGCCGCGACGCAGTTCCTGACCAACTGCATGACCTATGGCGGGCAACTGCTGTTCCCCCTCTACCTGATCACGGCGCGAGGCTACTCGCCGTCCCGCGCAGGCATCCTGCTGGCCCTGATGGGCCTGGGCCTGATCTGTGCATTCCCCTTGATGGGCAAGCTCACCGACCGCTACGGCTCGCGCCGCGTCGCCACCGGTGGCGCACTGATCGGGCTGATCGGCACCCTGCCTTTCATGCTGGTGGACCGCTATGAAATGCCCGACCTGGTGATATGCGCCCTGCTCTGGCTGCGCGGCACGGGATTGGGATCCATCAACATCCCGTCGATGTCCTCGGCCTACGCGGACATGCCCCGGGAAAGACTGCCGGTAGCCACGACCGCGCTGAACATCGTGCAGCGCCTGGGCGGCCCCATCGCCACGACGGTCCTGGCGATCTGGCTGCACGCCAGCCTGGGCTCATATACAGGCTACGCGACGGCGCACGACACCGCGGCGACCTACGCGGCAGCAAACCACACAGCGGCCGCATTCTCCAGCACCTTCGCCCTGTTCTGCCTGGTGCATGCGCTGGGCGTCATCGCCGCGGCGATGATCCCTGGGCGCAAGAACCGTCCGTAGCGCGGTATGCTCCGCGCATGACGTTTGACGCCCTGCCCCCAAGCAAAGACACGGCCACGCCGTCGGCACTGGCCTTGTACGGCCGCGAAGCGCAATTGCGGCAATTGGCCGACGCCCTGGCCCGCGTGCGCATGCATGGGGCGGCCGAGCTGGTCCTGATCTACGGACCGGCCGGCTCGGGCAAGTCGGCGCTGGCCGAAGCGCTGGCGCATGCGGGCGGGCCGGCCCGCCACGTGGCCGGCAAAAGCGATCTGCAGCATCACGATATTCCCTACGCCTCGCTGGGCCGGGCCCTGCACGCGCTCACGCGCCTGGCTTTGAACACGCCCCCTGCCGAACGCGAAGAGTTGCGCCTGGCGTGGCTGGCGGCCCTGGCGGGGCAGGCCCGCGCGGTGGCCGATATCCTGCCGGAAATTCACCATGTGCTGGGCGCCACCGCGCCGTTGCCGACGGTGCCGGCGCCCCAGGCGCAACGCCGCGCGCTGGACGCCATCCTGGCCACCCTGAGCGTTTTCGCCAGCCGGGCGGTGCCGCTGGTATTGCTTCTGGACGATCTGCAGTGGGCGGACAGCTCGACACTGGCCTTCCTGCAAGCCTTCATCGCGCGGCCGCCGCGCCATATCCTGATCGTGGCTACCTGCCGCGACGCGGGCAGCATCGACCCGGCCGCCGGCCTGAACTGGCTGGACCACGCGCACCGCGCGCATACGCTGCCCATCACCCGCATCACGCTTAATCCCCTCGACGAAAACGCCCTGAGCGGCATGATCGCCGCGCAGCTACACACCGCGCCGGCGCGCATCGCGGACCTGGGCGCGGCCATGCATTGCATCACGGACGGCAATCCCTTCCACGTCCAGCAGCTGCTGCGCGCGCTGCTGGACGATGGCGTGCTGCGCCGGGAAGGCGCAGGTGAAGATGACGGAGCAGGAGAAGGGCAATGCGAAGCAGCAGGTGCGGATGAAGACAAAGGCGCGGACACCGCCTGGACCTGGGACACACAACGCCTGATCGACTGCTATGCCGGCGGCGTGACAAGCTTGATGGCACGCCGGATCGCGCTGCTGCCGCCCACCGCCGCCGCGCTGCTGGGCCACCTGGCCTGCCTGGGCGCGCGCGCCCGCACGACGCTGCTGGCCGACATCGCCACTTGCCACGCGGCCGATATCGATGCGGATCTCGCTGCCCTGGTGAATGCCCAACTGCTGGTTCACACCCGCACAGGCTACGCCTTCCTGCACGACCGCGTGCTGGAGGCCGCTTACGCTACCGTCCCCCCGCAGGACCGCCCGGCACGGCACGCCCACATCGCCCACGCCATGATCCTGCACTACGGCGACCGCCTGGCCGAGCATGCGTTCGACATCAGCAACCAGATCGAACGCGCCGCCGGCCATCCGCTGACGGAAGCCAGGCAGGTCGCTTTCGCGCAGGCTCTGGTGGTGGCTGGGCGCCGCGCCAAGGACGCCGCCGCGCTGGGACAGGCGGTGCGCCATGTCGACGCGGCCCACGCCCTGATGCAGCCGGACTGGTGGCGCCGGCACAAGCAGCTGACCTACGAGGCCAGCCTGCTGCGTTGCGAATGCCTGATCGCCCAGGCCGAACTGCCGCTCGCCGAGCAAGAGATCGACGGCCTGCTGGGACGCATCCTGCCGGCGCTCGACCGCGCCGCCGTCTACCGCCTGAAAGCCGAGCTGCAGACCGTGCAGTCCGATTACCAGGGCGCCATCGCCACCGCGCTGGCCGGCCTGGACATGCTGGGCGTGCGCCTGAACCGCAAGGCCGGCGCCGCCGAATTGCGCCAGGCCTATGAGGCGGTAGCCCATGCACGGGACGGGCGCGGCATTGCCAGCCTGTCCCAACTGCCGCTCGCCGACGATCGCCGCATACTTGCCGCGATGGGACTGCTGTCCACGCTGATCTCCTCCCTGTTCGTGAAGGACAGTCTCAGCTTCCTTCACGTCGCCAAGATGGTCGAGCTGACGCTGACGCATGGCGTCACGCCGCACTCGCCTTATGGCATGGCGTGGTTCGGCGTATTCATCGCGGACCTCTATGAGGAATATGAAGACGGCCTGGCCTATGGCATGGCGGCCAAGGATCTGGTGGAGCGCCATCACTATGAAGCCGAGCGCATGGCCACGCTGGTCGCGACCGGCCGGGTCAGCACCTGGACGCGGCCGCTCTGGTTCTCGCTCGATCACGAGCGCGGCGCCGTGCAGCAAGGATGGGCCTCGGGCGCACCAGGCATGGCCTGCTACGCCACCTACCACCTGGTTTCCGACCTTCTATCCATGGGCGAGGCGCTGCGTCTGGTGGATGAAGAAATCGAGCGCGGCCTGGCGCTGACGCGACTGGTGAGATACCGGGACATCGAACTCATCCTGCTGGCGCAACGGCGCTTCGTCCGCACCATGCAGGGACGGGCGCACGAAGACGGACCCTATCCCTCGCTGGCGCAACGCCTGACCCAGAGCGGGTCCCAGCCCACCCGCTTCCGCGTGGCGCTCTACGAGGGCATGACGCACGCCTACCTGGGCGCCTGGGAGTCCGCCAAGGCCGCATTGACGATCGCGCACGACCTGGCTTGGGCGGCACCGGCCCACATCAATGTGGCGGAGTGCAAACTGTTCCTCGCGCTGGCGCTGGCCCGCACATCGGCCACCGGCGGCGACTGCGCCGCCCGCATGACGGCCGTGGCCGCGCTGCGCGACCGCATGGAGCGTTGGGCCGCGCTGAATCCGCTGACGTTCCGCGGCAAGCTGCTACTCATCGACGCTGAACTGGCGCGGCTGCGGGGCGAGCCGCTGGCGGCACTGGCGCATTACGAACAGGCCATCCAGGCAGCCCAGCTGGCAAGTTTTCCCCAAGAGCAGGCGATGGCGCACGAACTGGCGGCACAGCTTTGCGATACCCACGGATTGCGCACCGCGGCCGGCGAACACCTGCGCGCCGCGGAAGCCGGCTATCGGCGCCTGGATGGCGAGCACAAGGCCGACCAGGTCGGACGCGCCTATCGCGAATGCCTGACATTGCACGGCGCGCGCCGGGACGCCCCCGGCAGGGAGCAGGAAGCGGGTTGGGCCAGTGGCCTGAAGGCGGCCCAGGCCTTGTCGGGCGAAGTGGTGATGGAGCGCCTGCTCGAATCGCTGATGACCAATATCGTGACCTATGCCGGTGCGGAATATGGCCTGCTGGTCCTGATGGGACCCGACGGCCCCATGGTCGAGGCTTCGGCCCGCGTACTGCACAATACCGTGTCGGTGCATCTGGGCAGCAGCGTCCCCACCGAGCACGCGCTTCCCCTGACGGTGCTGCGCAGCGTGCTGCGCACCCGCCAGACGCTGACGCTGGCCGACGCCACCCTGCAGGCGCCGTCCCTGCAGGACCTGGCGGATCCCCCGCGCCTGCTGCGTTCGCTGCTTTGCCTGCCCCTGCAACGCGGGGGCGAATTGATCGGCGTCTTCTATCTGGAAAACAATGCCGCGCCGGGCGTTTTCGATGAGGCACACATCGAAGCACTGGAAGTGCTGGCGCCGCAGTTGGCGATCACGCTGCAGACGGCCCAGCTCTACGAGCGCCTGATCAGCGAGAACGACCGGCGCGCGCGCGCTGAACTGGACCTGCGCAATGCGCGCGCCGATCTTGCGCGGACATCGCACTTGACGGTGATGGGCAGCCTGGCGGCTTCCATCGCGCATGAAGTCAACCAACCGCTGACGGCGATCACCTCCTCGATGGATGCCGGTGTGCGCTGGCTCAAGCGAGCCACGCCGAATATCGAGGAAGCGCTGGACGGCATGGAGCACGCGCGACAGAACGCCATGCGGGCGGCCGGGATCATACGCGCGCTGCGCTCACTGGCCAAGGAAGCGCCGGCCGTGCTGGAGCCGCTGCTGCCGGACACAGTACTGGGCGAAGTGCTGCAAATGGTGCGCATGGATATCGACGCAAGAGGTGTGCGGCTGCGCAGCGACTTGCGGGCGGGGCCGGCCAGCACGTATGCCGACCGGGTGCAGTTGCAGCAGGTCATGTTGAACCTGATCACCAACGCCCTGGATGCCATGACCGGTACGCCGCTGGCCGAACGGGAGCTGGAGGTGGCATCGGCCTTGCGCGATGACCGCATCGAGATCAGCGTCAAGGACCGCGGCCCCGGCATTGCCGCCGAAACCTTGCCGCGCATCTTCGATGCGTTCTACACGACCAAGCCGCATGGCATGGGCATGGGACTGGCCATCTGCCGCTCGATCATCGAAGCGCATGGCGGCACGCTGGAAGTGCGAGCGCGCAGCGGCGGCGGCACCGCGTTCTGGTTCCAACTGCCGGCCAGTGTTTCGGCCGGGGTTTCGGCCGGGGTTTCGGCCGGGGTTTCGGCCGGGGTTTCGCCCAATGCATCGACCAGCCCTTCGGCCAACCTGGCGCCGGCGGATCCTCCCGTCAGCCCTTCAGCTGCTTGAGCAGATTCACCACCGGTGGCGACCGCTCGTACTTGCGGAACACCGCCGCCACTTCCGATGTGATGGCCGGTCCCGCGAGGTTACGGTAGACGATGTTCGGCAGCGTGATGACCGTGCGCAGCGTGTCGGGCACGACTGCCACGCCCGCGCCCAGCGATACATGGGTGAGGACCGCCAGCAGGCCGCCGGGGACCGCGCCGATGGCCGGTTCGAATTCGCCCCGATGCGCCACTTCCTGCAGGCCGCGCCGCTGCTCCGGAACGATGAAGGTTTCCTTGGCGAGCGCGCCTGGCTGTATGGGCGAACGGCCCTGCGCCAGCGGGTGCAACGCGGGCAGGGCGACGCAGAACTTGTCGCGGCTGAGCACCTGGCTGGACAAGGACGACGGCAGGATCACCGGCATGCGCACGAAGGCGATGTCGAGCTTGCCCTCTTCCAGCATCGCCGGCAAACCGTCCATCGGCAGTTCCGACGCCTTGATCACGACATTCGGCCAGTCGGCGCGGTACTGCCCGACGCGCTGCTGCAGCAGGCCGGAAAACGCCGCCGAGCCGACGTAGCCGATCTCGACCCGGCCGATCTCGCCCCGGCTTGCCTGGCGGCCTACGCTGATCGCGCGTTCCATGCGCTCGACGACGGCCCGGCTCTCGACCAGGAAGGCCTCGCCCGCCGCGGTCAGCGACACCGCGCGCTTGGTGCTGCGGTTCAGGAGCCGCAGCTGCAGCTCTTTCTCCAGCTTGCGGATCTGTACGGTCAAGGTAGGCGTCGAGATGTCCAGCGACTCCGCCGCCCGCGTGAAGTGCAGTTGTTCAGCGACGGCGATGAAGTAGCGTAGATAACGGAGTTCCATGGATTTGCCCGATAGAGGTTCACGCTCAATGCAGTGCTACCAGGATGCGCGCGATTTGCACATCGCCACTGAAGCATTTAATTAGCTAATACCTAACAATTAAACCAACTCGTTATATTGAACCAAATTATCCGCGATGCTTCAATGACGTGGTCATGCCCCCCACACCACCAGCGATTTCCAGACCATGAGTGTCAACCTTGCTACCCAGCGGACCCACAGCCGGACAGCCGTACTGCTAGTCGGCGCCCTGGGTTGCGCGATGACCGTGCTCGACACCAATGTCGTGGGCATCGTCCTGCCGACCATCGCGCGCGATCTGAATGCGTCCTTCGCCGACATCGAATGGGTGATCAGCACCTACGTGCTGTGCTTCTCCGCCCTGCTCCTGCCGGCGGGATCGATCGCCGACCGGTATGGCCGCAAGCGGGTCTTCCTGTGCGGCATCGCGTTGTTCGCGTTGGCGTCCAGCGCCTGCGGCATGGCGCCCACGGCGGCGGCGCTGTACCTGGCCCGCGGCGCACAGGGTATCGGTGCCGCCTTCCTGCTGGCGCCCGCCCTGGCCATCATCGGCCATGCCTTCCATGAAGAAAGCGCACGGGCGCGGGCCTGGGCGGTGTGGGGCGGCATCATGGGCCTGACGATGGTGCTGGCCCCCCTGATCGGCGGCGCCATCAACGCCCTGCTGGGCTGGCGCTGGGCCTTCCACATCAATGTACCGATCTGCGCCGCGCTGGCCCTGGCGGTAGTCGGGGTCATCGATGAATCGCGCGATCCCACGCCGCGGCCGCTGGACTTCGCCGGCATCGTCCTGTTCGCCGGCGGCATGTTCGCCTTCACATGGGCCTTGATCGTCGGCCCCACGCACGGCTGGGGCAGCGCGGACTTCCTGCTACGCCTTGGAGCGGGGGTGCTCCTGTTCCTCGGCTTCAGCCAGGTCGAACGGCGCGGCCAACATCCAATGCTCGACCTGTCCTTGTTCGCATCGCCCGCCTTCGTGGGGGCCGTGATCGCCATGCTGGCCTATGCCGCATCGGCGCAGGTGATGGCATCGCTGCTGCCGCTGTTCCTGCAGAACGCCAGAGGCAAGACCGCGATGGGCGCCGGCCTGGGCATGCTGCCCTTCGCCATCGCCATGCTGGTGTTGCCGCAGGTGGGCCGCCGCTTGTCGACGCGCTTGAAGTCCTACCAGATTCTTGCCACGGGGTTGGCCATGGCGGGTCTCGGCAACCTGGCCATGATGGCGGCGGCGCGGCAGCACAGCCCCTTCATGCTGATGCTTGCCATGGCCGTGCTGGGCAGCGGCGGCGGATTGCTCAATGGAGAGACGCAGAAGGCCATCATGGGCACGGTGCCGCGCCACCGCGCCGGCATGGCGTCCGGCATCAGCACGACAGCGCGGTTCTCCGGCATCCTGCTGGGATTCGCCAGCCTGGGCGCGGTGCTGGCGGGTGGCGTGCAGCGGGCGATCCAGGCTGGCCTGCAAGGCGCGGGTATGGCGACGGCGCCCGGATTCGCCGATGCCGTCGCCGCCGGCGATTTATCCCGCGCGCTGGAAATGTATCCGAGCGCCCTGGGCGGCGTGCTTACCGCACTCGCACGCGACAGCTATGGCGCAGGTTTCTCGAATGCGTTCCTGATGGCGGCGGTGATCAGCCTGCTGGCCTCGGCGGCGGTCTACCTGTTGATGCGGGGAGAGGCCAACGGCAAGCCGGCGCCCCGCAAGTAACCTCAAGCCGGTGCGACGTGCACGCCCAGTTGCTGCGCCATCAGCACCAGGTCGGCGAACGTGCGGGCTTTCATCTTGCGCATGGCCTGGCCACGATGGATCTTGACCGTGACTTCGCTGATGCCGATCTCGCCGGCGATCTGCTTGTTGAGCAGGCCGCGCACCGCCAGGCCCATGACTTCGGCTTCGCGCGGACTCAGGTTCTGGTAGCAGGCGCGCAACTCATTGAGCCGGTGTGATCCGAGCCGACGCTGGCGGTCTTTGTCCAAGGCCGCCGTGACGGCGTCGAGCAGGTCCTGGTCGCGGAAAGGCTTGGTGATGAAATCGACGGCGCCCGCCTTCATGGCCGTGACGGTCATGGCGATATCGCCGTGGCCGGTCATGAAGACGATGGGAATTTCCACGCCCAGTTGCGCCAGGCGCGCCTGCAGATCCAGGCCGCTGGCGCCCCGCAGGCGCACGTCCAGCAGCAGGCAGCAGGCCACATCGGACAAGCGGTCGTCCAGCAGCGGATCGTCCAGCAATTCAGCTGCCGATGCATGCAGGCGTACCGTCAAGCCGACCGAGCGGAACAGGCTGCCCAGCGCATGGCGCAGCGCGGCATCGTCATCGACGATCAGCACCACCGCATCGTCGATGGCAACCGGATCCAGGGGTTCGAGGATAGCGGATGTCAGGGCGTTATCTCCAATAGCCGCCGATTATATAAGCCAGGATCGCGCCGCGCGCCAGTGCCGCACCTATACCTTTGGATGATGCGGCTCATTACGGAGTCCGCCCTGCCTTATCACTCCTGGTTATGGAAAGCGACGGCATACCCCACGGCGGCCTCACTGGACGCCGGCGCCGCTAATACCATCGAACAATGGTCGACACGGCCGGGGCGTTTTAGTCTGGCGCCGGTTGTGTCGCCTTGCGCGCCGGCGTCCCCAAAAGGCGACGCCCCGCGCGCGCATGCCACGCGCCGCACTCTTCTATACCTACAGGAACCGTGTCATGACCAATCCCAAGCTCGAAGTGCTGACCCCGCAGAACAGCCAACTCATCTTCATCGATCAGCAACCGCAGATGGCCTTCGGCGTGCAGTCCATGGACCGCCAGACGCTGAAGAACAATGTCGTCGGCCTGGCCAAGGCCGCCCGCGTGTTCAACGTCCCGACCACCATCACTACCGTCGAAACCACTTCGTTCTCGGGCTACACCTTCCCTGAACTGCTGGACGTGTTCCCTGAACAGAAAGTGCTGGAACGCACGTCGATGAACTCCTGGGACGACCAGAAGGTGCGTGACGCCCTGGCCGCCAACAAGCGCAAGAAGGTCGTCGTGGCCGGTCTGTGGACCGAGGTCTGCAACACCACCTTTGCCCTGTGCGCCATGCTGGAAGGCGACTACGAAATCTACATGGTGGCCGACGCCTCCGGCGGCACCACCAAGGAAGCGCACGACTATGCCATGCAGCGCATGGTTCAGGCTGGCGTGGTGCCGGTGACCTGGCAGCAAGTGCTGCTGGAATGGCAACGCGACTGGGCGCGCCGCGACAGCTACGACGCCGTGATGGCCATCGCCAAGGAACACTCGGGCGCCTACGGCATGGGCGTCGACTACGCCTACACGATGGTGCACGACGCCAAGCAACGGACGGCCACGACGCACGAGGCGCTGGCGCCTGTGCATGCGCCGGTGATCGCGCGCTAACGCGCGCGGTTGGTTTTCAGGGGGCGCAGCCCCCTATTCCTCCATCCAACAACAAAACGAAGAAATCCACGATGAGCACTGAACATCAAGACCTGAGCGCTTCCCGCCGCAAGATGCTGGTCGCCGGCGCCACCTCGGTCGGCGCCGCTGCCGCCACGGCCCTCGGCACCACCGCGCAAGCCGCCGACAAGCACGCCGCGGCCCCCACCCACGGTGGCAAGCACGATGGCCGGCAAGGCACCAACTACGTCGTCACCAAGGACGGCACCCGCATCTTCTTCAAGGACTGGGGCAAGGGCCGTCCGGTCGTGTTCTCCCACGGCTGGCCGCTGAACTCGGACGCCTGGGACAACCAGATGCTGTTCCTGGTGCAGAACGGCTTCCGTGTCATCGCCCATGACCGCCGCGGCCACGGCCGCTCGGACCAGCCGGCCCAAGGCAACGATATGGATACCTACGCCGACGACCTGGCCGCGGTCATCGAAGCCCTGGACCTGAAGGATGCCACGCTCGTTGGCCACTCCACCGGTGGCGGCGAAGTCGCGCACTACATCGGCCGCCATGGCACCAAGCGTGTCGCCGCCGCGGTGCTGATCGGCGCAGTGCCTCCCATCATGATCAAGACCGCCAAGAACCCCGGCGGCCTGCCCAAGGAAGTGTTCGACGGCATCCGCAAAGGCGTGGCGGACAACCGTTCCAAGTTCTACCAGGAACTGGCCATCCCCTTCTTCGGTTTCAACCGCCCCAACGCCAAACCGGAAAAGGGCACCATCGACGCCTTCTGGTCGCAAGGCCTGACCGGCAGCGCGCTGGGCCAATACCTGTGCGTCCGTGAATTTTCCGAAGTCGACTACACGCCCGACCTGGAAAAGATCGACGTGCCGACGCTGGTGCTGCATGGTTCGGACGACCAGATCGTGCCGATCGACGACTCGGGCCGCCTGTCCGCCAAGATCGTCAAGAAAGCCACGCTGAAGGTCATCGAAGGCGCACCGCACGGCATGTGCGTCACCCACGCCGACCAGATCAACGCTGAACTGCTTGCCTTCCTGAAGCGCTAAGCCGAGGGCACAACCGTCGTCTCAAACCATGCGCCCCAACGTCTTGAAAACGCGGGGCGCATGCCCGTTGAAGCACCGCCGCGCGTCCCCCAGCGGCCAGCCTACATCGAGAACCCCGCCATGAACGCCACCACCACGCCCGATCTCATCCTCGTCAACGGCAAATTCACCACGCTGGATCGCAGCTGCCCGCAAGCGGACGCCGTCGCCATCCATGACGGCCGCTTCACCGCGGTCGGCGAGCGCGACGACATCATGCGCCTGGCCGGCGCCGGCACGCGCGTCGTCGACCTGCAGGGCCGCCGCGCCATTCCCGGCCTGATCGACAGCCACATGCACATCATCCGCGGCGGCCTGAACTACAACATGGAATTGCGCTGGGACGGCGTGCGTTCGCTGGCCGATGCCATGCGCATGCTCAAGGACCAGGTCGACCGCACGCCGGCGCCGCAATGGGTGCGCGTGGTGGGCGGCTTCACGGAACACCAGTTCGCTGAAAAACGCCTGCCCACGATCGAAGAGATCAATGCCGTGGCGCCTGACACTCCCGTGTTCATCCTGCATCTGTACGATCGCGCCATCCTGAACGCGGCCGCGCTGCGCGTGGTCGGCTACGGCAAGGACACGCCCAACCCGCCGGGCGGCGAAATCGTGCGTGACGCGCAGGGCAATCCCACCGGCCTGTTGCTGGCCAAGCCCAATGCCACCATTCTGTACGCCACGCTGGCCAAGGGTCCCAAGCTGCCCCCCGAATACCAGAAGAACTCGACGCGGCATTTCATGCGCGAGGTCAATCGCCTGGGCGTGACCGGTGTGATCGACGCCGGTGGTGGTTATCAGAACTACCCGGATGACTACAACATCATCGAAGAACTGCACAAGGAAGGTAACCTGACGGTGCGCCTGGCCTACAACCTGTTCACCCAGAAGCCCAAGGAAGAACTGGCCGACTTCAAGAACTGGTCGGAGAAGGTCAAGCCCGGCCAGGGTGACGACCTGTACCGCCACAACGGCGCCGGCGAGATGCTGGTCTACACGGCGGCCGACTTCGAGGACTTCCGCGTCGAACGTCCCGACATGGCGCCGTCGATGGAAGCCGACCTGGAGCCGGTGATCCGCCTGCTGGCCGAGAAGCGCTGGCCGTGGCGCCTGCACGCCACCTACGACCAGACCATTTCGCGCGCCCTGGACGTGTACGAGAAGGTGGCCCGCGACGTTCCGTTCGAAGGCCTGAACTGGTTCTTCGACCACGCCGAAACCATCACGGACCGCAACATCGATCGCATCGCCGCGTTGGGCGGCGGCATCGCCGTGCAGCACCGCATGGCTTACCAGGGTGAGTACTTCGTCGAACGCTACGGCGCACGCGCCGCCGAGGCCACGCCGCCGATACGCAAGATGCTGGAGCGTGGCGTCAAGGTCGGCGCCGGCACCGACGCCACCCGTGTGGCTTCCTACAACCCCTGGGTATCGCTGTACTGGCTGACCACCGGCAAGACGGTCGGCGGCACGCAGCTGTATCCCCAAGCCAATGTCATGGACCGCGAGACCGCGCTGCGCCTGTGGACCGAAGCCAACGCCTGGTTCTCGTCGGAAGTCGGCAAGAAAGGCCAGATCAAGGTGGGCCAACTGGCCGACCTGGCGGTGCTGTCGGCGGATTACTTCCACGTGCCCGGCGATGACATCCAGGACATCACGTCGGTGCTGACCGTACTGGGCGGCAAGGTGGTCTACGGCGAAGGCGACTACGACGATCTGTCGCCGGAACTGGCCCCCGCCATGCCCGACTGGTCGCCGGTGCGCTACGTGGGCGGCTACCAGGCGCGCGCCAATCTGAGCAGCGCCAAGATGATGCCGGTGTGCGCTTGCGATAGCGCTTGCGGCGTGCACAAGCACTCGCATTCGAGCGCGTGGGCCACGCAGGCGCCGACTTCCGAGGAAAGCACGTTCTGGGGCGCCCTGGGCTGCTCCTGCTGGGCCTTCTGACGCCCGCCGCGGACGTTTGTTTTCGATGTTTGTGTTTGACGATCCCCGGAGAGAACCATGACCGTGACATCCAAGCTGCCGACGGCGGGGTCTCCCGCCGATCGCGGCGTGGCCCCAGGACTGGGGTTTTCGCCTCGCTACCGGCCACTGTGGTGGCTGGGCCTGCTGCTGCTCTGCGCGCCTTATCTGCAGGGCGGCCTGGTCAAGCTGACCGACTTCGACAGCGCCTTGGCCGAGATCCAGCATTTCGGCCTGGCGTCATCGGACCTGTGGACCACGGTGATGGCCGCCGGCACCATCGCGCTGGAGCTGGGCGCATCCCTGCTGGTGCTGTCAGGCCGCGGTCGCAGCCTGGGCGCCCTGGCCTTGGGGGCCTTCACCTTGATGGCCACATTCATCGCCAACCGCTATTGGCTGGCCCCGCCCGCAGCCCGCTTCGCGCAGGCCAATAGCTTCTATGAGCATTTGGCGTTGACCGGCGCGTGGCTGCTGGTGGCGCTGGCAAGCTGGCCAAGGCGCGGCGCCGGCCTTCGCGCGGTTCATGCAAGCGATTCAAGCAACGCGAGGAATGCAGTCCGATGACACCGCCCACCCCGCCCTCCTCCTCCGCTGCCGCGGCGCCCGCGGCGCAATCCAGGCCTTTCGCGCCGCTCGCCCACGCTACCTTTGCCGTACTGTGGGTGGCCACCATACTGGGCAACGTCGGCAGCTTCATGCGCGACGTCGCCAATGCCTGGCTGGCCACGGACCTGTCGAACTCGCCGACCGCTGTAGCGGCGATACAGGCCGCTACCACCCTGCCCGTCTTCCTGCTGGCGATTCCCGCCGGCGTGCTGTCCGACATCCTGGACCGCCGCCGCTTTCTCATCGTGATCCAGATCGCGCTGGGCCTGGTCAGCGGCACGCTGATGGTGCTGGCCTGGCGCGGTGCGCTGACCATCGAGATCCTGATTGCGATGGCTTTCGTGGGCGGCATAGGCGCGGCCATGATGGGACCCACCTGGCAATCCATCGTGCCGGAACTGGTGCCGCGCCCGGAGCTGCGCAGCGCGGTGGCGCTCAATGGGCTGGGCGTGAACATCGCCCGCGCCATCGGCCCCGCCACCGGCGGCTTGCTGCTGGCGGCCTTCGGCGCGGCAGCGACCTATGCGGTGGACTTCGTCAGCTACATCCTGGTGATCGGCGCACTGCTCTGGTGGAAACGGGCACCGCGTACCAGCGATCCCCTGCGTGAACATTTCTTCGGCGCCCTGCGCGCAGGCCTGCGCTATACGCGCGCGCATAGCAAGCTGCACGTGGTGCTGTTGCGCGCGACGGTGTACTTCATTTCCGGCAGTGCCATCTGGGCGCTGCTGCCGCTGGTGGCGCGTCAGGTGTTCGCCGGCGGCGCGGGACTGTACGGCCTGCTGCTGGGCATGGTCGGTGGCGGCGCCATCGTCGGCGCGCTGTTGCTGCCGCGCCTGCAGATCTGGCTCAACGCGGACAGACTGCTGCTGGCCGCGGCCGCTGCCACGGCCCTGTCCATGGGCTTGCTTAGCCTGGCGCCGCCGCTGGCGCTGGCCTTGCCGCTGTTCCTGCTGCTGGGCGTGGCCTGGATCGCCGCGCTGACCACGCTGGGTGGTGCCGCCCAGGCCATCTTGCCGGACTGGGTGCGCGGACGCGCGCTGGCCGTCTACCAGATGGTGTTCAACGGCGCGCTGGCCGCCGGCAGCTTGATATGGGGCGCGGTCGCGCAGAACGTGGGCGTGCCCATGGGACTGCTGGCAGCCGCCGTGTTCCTGCTGGTGAGCTCACTGCTGGCGCATCGCGTGCGCCTGCCGCAGGGCGAGGAAGACCTGGCGCCGTCGCAGGCCTGGCCCGATCCGCGCATGGCAGTGCCGGTCGAGGACGATCGCGGCCCCGTGCTGATCCAGATCGAGTATCGCGTCGCACCCGCCGATCGGCAGGACTTCCTGCGCGCGGTGCGCCGCCTGTCGGAAGAACGGTTGCGTGATGGCGCGTTCAACTGGTGCGTGATGGACGACCCCAATGATCCGCAACGTCTGGTCGAATGGTTCCTGGTCGAGTCCTGGGCCGAACACATGCGCCAACATCGCCGGGTGCATAACGCCGATGCCGATCTGCAGCGCGAGTTGTTGCGCTTCCAGATAGGCGACACGCCGCCGCAAGTGCAGCATCTGCTTGGGGTGAAGCTGCCGCCGCTGGCGCCGGCATCAACGTGATGCGCAGCGTCACCGCTACCTTCTTACGCGCTTTCTACTCGATCGACATATTCGATCGACCCATGACGACACTCAAGGAAATCTCATGAAGCTTTATATCGTTTCGCTCGCTACGGGTATTTTGGTGGGTATCATCTATTCCCTGTTGAACGTGCGCTCGCCCGCGCCTCCCGTGATCGCGTTGATCGGGTTGCTGGGAATGTTGATCGGCGAACAAGTGGTGCCACCGGCACGACGTTTGCTGAATGGCGAGCCCGTCACGCTCTCCTGGTTCCATAAAGAATGCGTGTCGAAGATCACGGGCGTTGCCGCAGCCCCCAAGCCCGATACCGCGCCGACCGACAAATCATGATTGGAACCGGACGCTATCTAGCGTATGACAACAAAGGACAATCGCGTGAGTGCCAACGTCAAGCCGCACGACACCGAGCCACGTGCTCCCATCATCGCCATCGTTGACGATGATGCGTCCGTGCGGATGGCACTGGGCAGGTTGCTGCGTTCCATCGATCTGGATGTGCGGCTATATGATGGCGGCCAGGCGCTGTTGAACGACGCCGAAGCGGGCGCGCTGGACTGCATCGTGACGGATGTGCGCATGCCGGGCGTCAGTGGCTTTGATTTATGCCTGTCGCTGCGCAGGCGCGGCCTGGCCATGCCCATCGTCTTCATGACGGCTCATGTGCAGGAAGGCTATGCCGAACGGGCGCAGGAAGTGGGGGCTGCCTGCTTTCTGCAAAAGCCCTTTGCCGATACGGAGTTGATTTCCTGTATCGAGCAGGCCGTGGGACGGTCGTCCAGCGACGATTGACCGCACGGCAGGCAAGACCTGCTCCAAAAAGAAAGGACCAGCAGAAGGGACCAGCGCCCCAAGCGGCTGGTCCCTTCTTTTTGTACTGCTGAAGTGCCAGTCTTACTTGATCGCCGAATCGACCACCGCGTTCAACGCGGGGCCATCCACCGTCACGGTCTGGTTGCTCAGCAAACCCTGCAGATACGCCGCCGCCGCATCCTGCTGGCGCTTCTGCCGCATGGCATTGCGCAGGCTGTCGCGCACTTCGGCCAGGGTCGGGGTTCCCTGTGGAGTCACGTCCACCAGCTTCAGGACATGGAAGCCCTGCGCGGACTGCACCGGTGCCGACACGTCGCCCTTCTTCAGCTTACCCACCACCGGCCGCATTTCCGGCAGCAGCTGGGTCAAGGGAATCAGACCGGTGTCGCCGCCCGTCTGCGCGGACGGATCCTTCGAATACTTCTTCATCAAGGCAGTGAAATCGGCCTTGGGTCCTTGCGCCTGCCTGGCGATGTCGGCGGCGCTCTTGCGGCCTTCGGCCACGGCCTTGGCATCATTGGCCGGCGCTGGGATGAAGATCTGCGCGACGCGGTATTGCGCCGGCTTGACCATCTGGCCCTTGGTCTGGTCGTAGACGGCTTGCAGCTCCTTGTCCGACGGATAATCGGCCGGCACGGCGCTGACCGAAGCCAGGTAGCTGCGGAACACGATTTCCCTGGTGGCGGCGTCGATCTGCGCCTTGACCTCGGGACGCTGGGCCCAGTTCTGCGCTTGCGCCTGTTGCAGCAGCGCCTTGTCGGCCAGTTGCGAACGGACCAGGCGCTCCGCGATGGCGCGGTTGGCCTTGACGTCGGCACGCGTTTGCGGCGGCAGCGCATTGAGCATGTTTTCGACATCGCCACGCTGGACTTCCAAGGAACCCGCCTTGGCGATGACGCTGGTGCTGGCCGCCTTGGTATCGGATGTCTTGGCGTCAGCAGTCTTGGTGTCGGCGGCGAACGATTGCGCCGTCACGGCCAGGCAGACCGCGCCCGCGGCTGCCATCCATCGGTGTTGAACAGTTTTCATCGGGCTGGTATGGGTACGTGGTACAGGGATACGTAGAAACAAGGCGTAGTCGGAAACAGGAACGTGCGCCAACCGTGAACAGGAAGCAGGTTGGGCAAGGACCACAAGCCCTGGATTATTCCACGTTCGCGTTCGCAGGCGAAACGGCGACCCGCGCCGCGGGGCTTGTCTTGCCGCAAGACTTACGCATAATTCAACAATGTCTCAGACCACCTCCATCCGCCATCGCGGCGGCTTTGCGCGGCTGATCGCCGCCTGTCTCGTTCTTGTCCCACTGCTTGCCGCGCCGGCCGCGGCCGCGGGCCTGCCGGCGGCGGTCGACGGCAAGGAACTGCCATCACTGGCGCCCATGCTCGAAGCGGTAACGCCGGCCGTGGTGAATATCTCCGCGGTAAGCGCCAACAAGCCGCCGCCAGGCTATTTCTATCTACCGGGCCGTGGCCGCGTTACCCAAAGTTCAGGATCGGGCGTCATCGTCGACGCCGCGCAAGGCTATGTGCTGACCAACCACCACGTAGTGCGTGGCGCCGAATCGATCAAGGTGGCCTTGCAGGATGGGCGCAGCTTCGCGGCCAAGGTGCTGGGCAGCGATCCCGACACGGACCTGGCCGTGCTGCGCATCCCCGCGCAGAATCTCAAGCAGTTGGCGTTGACGGATTCCAGCACCCTGCGCGTGGGTGATTTCGTCGTCGCCATCGGCGATCCCTTCGGCCTGGGGCAGTCCGCCACCTCGGGCATCGTTTCCGCCCTGGATCGATCCAGCCTGCGCGCCGCCGGCTACCAGAACTTCATCCAGACCGACGCGTCCATCAACCCCGGCAATTCAGGCGGCGCGCTGGTGAACCTGCGTGGCGAACTGGTCGGCATCAATACGATGATCTACACGCCCTCGGGCGGCAATGTGGGCATAGGCTTCGCCATTCCGTCCAACCTGGCCAGCGAGGTCATGCATCAATTGCTGGAACACGGCCAGGTGCAGCGCGGCACATTGGGCGTCGACGTGCTCGATATCACGCCCGGCATCGCGCAGCAGTTGCGCATGGCGCCCGGCAGCACGGGCGTGGTCATCGCGCGCGTGGTGGACGGGTCGCCCGCCGACAAGGCAGGCGCCAAGGCGCGCGACGTGGTGCTGGCCTTGGACGGCAAACCCATTTCCAGCCGCCAGCAATTCCACAACACCGAGGGGCTGCTGCCGTTGGGCAAGAAGGTACGGATGACCCTGCGGCGGGGTGGCCAGACGCTGGAGGTGACGGCGGCCATCGAACCCGAACCCAACGAGGCGATGCATGGCGGCACGAGCGACCCGCGCTTGGCGGGCGTCGAGTTCGCCGAGATGCCGCGCGAGCAGCGGGTGCGGGGCAACGATGGGGTGGTCGTCAGCAACGTCTACCCATCGCGCGGACCGGTGGCGGCGCGCTTGCAGCGGGGAGATATCTTGATCGGCGTGAATCAGCGCCCGATCAGCCGGCTGGCGGATCTGCGCGAGTTGCTGGCAGGGGGCAGCGGGCAGGCGCTGTTGCTGCAGATGATACGGGGGCAGACGAAGTTCTATCTGCAGGTGCCGCCGGCACGGATATCCGGATTGCCGTCGTAGAAAACCAAACTTGCCCGCCAGGCAAGTTCGGGAATATCCCAGGTCCGCGCGTCAATGCGACATAAGCCAGAAAAATCAGCCCCCTTAACGCGGCGTTATACGTTTACGATATTTAGACATAGGACACGTGTCAGGCCCTTTCCTATGATCGGACCATCATGCGGGCGCCCTCCGGAAGGACAGCGTTCGTACAAGTAAAGGGGTAAGCCATGCAACAGGCCAGCATCGAACATCCAGACCCGCGGTTGGACATGACCGACCGTCATCTATTGACCCTGTTGCAGGCCAACGCCCGCGAACCCGTGGCGCTGCTGGCCCGCAAGCTGGGCCTGGCTCGGACCACGGTCGTGGCGCGCATAGCCAGGCTGGAGAAAAACGGCATCATCGCCGGCTATGGCGTACGCCTGGGCCAGACGCTGGAAGAAAACGTCGTGCGCAGCTATTGCTTCATCAGCGTGCGGCCGAAGACGGGCGCCCAGGTCGCCGCCGCGCTCAAACGCCTGCCGGAGGTGGAAGAACTGTCCGCCGTCAGCGGCGTGTTCGACTACCTGGCCTTGCTGCGTTGCTCGCGCGTCGAACAGCTCGACGCCCTGCTCGACCAGATCGGACTGGTGGAAGGGGTCAACCATACCCAGAGTTCCATCGTCCTCAGCCGCAAGATAGACCGCCGTGCGGCGCTCGGTCAGTAGGCCGGACCGGCCTGCCGCCCCCCGCACCTCCCGCAATACGCAATCAAATAGTCATTTCGACGAAACTTCTCGTCGAAATGACGAAAGAACGCGACATTTCGACGCTCTGCACGCTACCAACCGACAATCCTCATCCGTACGATTCCCTCACTGCCAACACTTCAGGTAAAGGGGAATCGACCATGGCAACTCGCATCGAAAACGTACTCGTGCTGGGCGCGGGCAAAGTAGGCGGCACCATCGCGGACATGGTGGCCCACTATCATGAACTGCCTGTGACGCTGGCCGACGTCGCCTTGGCGCCAGCCGGCGATGACAACCTGGTGCGGCGGCTGCAATGTGACGTCATGGACGATACGGCACTCGCGGCCGCGGTCGAACGCCATTCCGCCGTCATCAACGCCCTGCCTTTCTATCTGGCCGAACGGGTCGCCACCCAGGCCGGGCGCCTGGGCGTGCCGTACTTCGACCTGACGGAAGACGTCGCCGCCACGACCGCCATCCGCCGCATCGCGGCGACCGCCAGCGCGCCGCTGATGCCGCAATGCGGCCTGGCGCCGGGTGTGATCGGCATGCTGGGCAGCGACCTGGCGCGCGGCTTCGACGAACTGCATGATCTGCGCCTGCGCGTGGGCGCATTGACGCGCAGCGCCAACAACGGCCTGCGCTACCACTTCACGTGGAGCATAGACGGCGTCATCAATGAGTACTGCAATCCCTGCGTGGCCATCGTCGACGGGCAGTTGCTGTCGGTGCAGCCCATGGAAGGCTATGAAACGCTGACGCTGGATGGCGAACCCTTCGAGGCCTTCAACACCTCGGGCGGATTGGGCACCCTGTGCGAAACCCTGCAAGGCAAGGTCCGCAATCTCGACTACAAGACCTTGCGTTATCCCGGCCATCGGGACGCGATGAATTTCCTGCTGCACGACCTGCGGCTGATCGAACGGCGCGACATCCTGCGCGATGTCCTGGAATACGCCGTCCCGCACAGCCGCGACGACCTGGTGATCATCCACGCGTCGGCCAGCGGCATGCGCGGCGGACGCTATGAACAGGACAGCCGCACCTTGCGTTGCCATGGCGCCACCTTGCGCGGCAAACGGCGCACCGCCATCGAACTGACGACGGCGGCCGGCATCGTGGGCGCTTTCGAACTGCTGAAGGAAGGCCTGCTGCCGCAGCGCGGCTTCGTGTCCCAGGAGCAGGTGTCCCTGGACAGCTTTCTCGGTACGCGTACCGGCCACTATTACGCCGGCCTGGGCGTGGAGGCGATTGCAGCATGATCGCCCGCGCCTGGTCCCGGTCCGAGTTTTTCCCTACCCGAACGGCCTCCGAAGACCATGCGCAAATCCCGCCTCGCCCTGAGCACTCTGATTGCCCTTGCCACCACCGCGATCCTGTTTTCTTCTCAGGGCCACGCCCAGACCGCGTACCCTGACCGGCCCGTGCGGCTGGTCATCCCCTATGCCGCCGGCGGCTCCCTGGACGTCGTCGGCCGCGTGCTGGCGGAGAAATTCCAGGCGCAAACGGGCCAGACACTGATCGTCGACAACCGCGGCGGCGCGGCCGGGCAGATCGCCGCGGACTACGTAGCCAGGTCGCAGCCGGACGGCTACACCTTGCTGCTGGGAACGGCGGCGCAAACGTCGATCGCCAACGCTTACTTCAAGAAGCTGCCGTATGACCCATTGAAGGATCTGATTCCCGTCAGCCTGCTGGTCAACACGTCCAACATTCTGTTCGTGTCCACGGAATTTCCCGCCACCACCATTGCGCAATTACGCCAGCAGGTGAAAGACCATCCGGGCGAAGTCAGCTACGGGTCGCCCGGCAACGGCAGCGTCTCGCATCTGGCGACCGCGCTGTTCGAAGAGCGCACCGGCATGAAACTGCTGCACGTCCCCTATCGCGGCGCCGCCCCGGCGCTGAATGATCTGGCTGCCGGCCGCATCTCGCTGTTGTTCACCTTGCTGGCCAGCGCCAAGCCGGTGCTGGATTCAGGCAAGGTGCGCGCGCTGGCCGTGGCCGGCCCCAAGCGAGTCCCGTCCCTGCCCGATGTGCCGACGCTGAAGGAAGCGGGTATCGACGGCGCCGACAGCGGCGTATGGATAGGCGTCATGGCCCCCAAGGGCACGCCGGACGCCATCGTCAACAAGCTCAACGACGTCATCATGACGTCGTTGCAGGCGCCCGACCTGCGCAAGCGCCTGGCCGACAGCGGCGCCGACCTCGCGCCCATGGGGCCCAAGGAATTCGGCGCGATGATCACGCAAGACGCCAAGACCTGGAAGGATGTCGTGGCGGCGGCGCATATCCAGATGGAGTGATGTCCTGGGCGCTGCGCGCCGGCCGCGATGGGACGGGATCGGATGGGATGGGATGTGACCGGATGGTCGCCCAGGCAGGCCACAGCCGGTGGATCCGGGATAGCGCCGGAGATGGACGGCGCTAATATCACGTACCGGTTAGCGGACCGCATGGGCCAACTGCCCTGAGGCGTGCCCAGCGCGGGCCACTTCGCCATACGCCAGGCATACACATACGAAGACGAATACGAGAGGAAACACCGGCATCATGATGACGCAAATGAAAGGGCTCTATGTAGTGGCACAAACGCCGTTCACGGCCGATGGCGCACTGGATCTGGACAGCATCGACACCCTCACCGACTTTTACGTCAAGCACGGCGCCGCCGGCCTGACCGTGCTGGGCGTGGCGGGTGAAGCGGCCAAGCTGTCGGAAACCGAATCGGTCAGCGCGGTCCAGCGTTTCGTGGCGCGCGCCCACGGCAAGCCCGTCATCGCCGGCGTCAGCAACCCCAGCGTCGCGCAACTGGCCACGCTGACCCAGGCCGTGACCGAAGTCGGCGCCAGCGGTGTCATGATCGCTCCGCCGCCCGGCCTGCGCACCGAGGAAGACGTGATCAGCTACTACGGCGCCGTTTTCGACCGCATCGGCGACGTGCCCACGGTATTGCAGGACTTCCCCTTCTCCACCGGCGTATGGATGTCGGTGCCGACCATGACGCGTTTGATCGAACGATTCCCGCAGATCCAGGCCATCAAGGAAGAAGATATTCCCAGCGCGGCAAAGATCACGCGTTTGCGCGAAGCCATGCCTCGCCACGTGCCCATACTCACCGGCAACAATGCCGTCTTCCTGCCCCAGGAACTGGGCCGAGGCATAGAAGGTCCGATGGCCGGTTTCTCCCATCCGGAAATGCTGTCCGGTGTGTACGACCTGTACACCCAGGGCAAGCGCGACGCCGCCTTCGATCTGTTCAACATCTACCTGCCGCTGCTGAACTTCGAGAACCAGGCACAATGGGGCGTGGCCGTGCGCAAGGAGATCCTGCGCCGCCGCGGCGCCATCGCTTCCGCGGTCATGCGCGCGCCCGGTCCGCGCCTGAGTCCGCTGGACCTGAAGGATATCGACTACCTGCTCGAACGCCTCGAGCAGGCCCTTGCACGACGGAGCCACTGATGCCCGACCAGCCCCGCTACGACGCCGGCGCGCTGACCGCCCATGCGCGCGCCCCTGGACGTGCCCATGCCGCAAGCCGTGCGCGGCTGAAAATCTCACTCGCATTCTTGAAGACAGTATGAAGAAGATCTGTATTTTCGGCGCCGGCTCGGTCGGCGGCCATATGGCAGCGCGGCTGGCGCAAGCCGGCCTGGACGTTTCGGTCGTGGCTCGCGGCGCGCATCTCGCGGCCATCCGTGAACATGGCTTGCGTCTGAAGGCGCCGGACGCCGACTTCACCGTCCGCGTGCAGGCAAGCGACAATCCGGCCGACCTGGGTCCGCAGGACCTGGTCATCTCCACCCTGAAAGCCCAGTCGCTGGGCGCCGCGGCCGCCGGCCTGGCCACGCTGCTCAAGCCCGACACCCCGGTGGTGTTCGCGGTCAACGGCATTCCGTGGTGGTACTTCCACGGCTTGCCCGACGACGGTAGTGGGCAGTCCGCCGCCACCCGCCTGCCTCGCCTCGACCCCGCAGGCCTGGTATGGCGCCATGTCGGCGCGCAGCGCGCGCTGGGCTGCGTGATCCGCTCGCCCAACGAATTGTCCGCGCCGGGCGTGGTCCATAGCACCAGCACCACGAACACCTTCACCATCGGCGAGCCTGACAACAGCGCGTCGCCCCGCCTGGCCGAGATCGTCACAACCCTGCGGCCGGGCCTGCCCGGCGCCCGTGCCAGCCAGCAGATCCGCCGTGACATCTGGGCCAAGCTGGTCCTGAACGTACCCAGCTCATTGACTTGCGCGCTGACCGTATCGACCGCGCCGGAACTGTTCGCGCAAGAAGACACGCGCGAGCTCTGGCGCCAGTTGGGCACCGAGGCCAATGCCGTCGCCGCCGCGCATGGCATCGACGCGGGCTTCGACCTGGACGCGCAGATCAGTTCCGGCGGCAAGAACCGTCATCCGCCGTCCATGCTGCAGGACCTGCTGGCCGGCCGGCCTCTGGAGCTCGACGCCCAGATGCGCGCCGTTCAAGATCTCGGCCGCATGGCCGGCGTCGCCACCCCCATGCTGGATGTGACCGTGACGCTGCTGGCCCAACGCGCACGCTCGGAATTCGCGGCGTCGCTGCGCGCGAAGGCGGCGTAACACGGGGGCCCGGGGTCAGGGAGTCACGGGGTCACGGGGTCACGAAGGCACGGAGCCACGGAGGCACGGAGGCACGGAGGCACGGAGGCACGGAGGCACGGAGGCGCGGGAGCACGGGGCACCGGCGTCACCGGGCGGGTGCGTCGCCGCGCTGGGCTATGCTGGCTGTTTCGCCTGATTCCTCAACCGCGCATCCGCGCCAGGAGGCAGTATGAAAGTCGAAGGCCGTTGTCATTGCGGCGCCATTGCGTTCGAGGCGGACATCGATCCCGCCACGGTCGCGGTGTGCCATTGCGCCGATTGCCAGAAACAATCCGGGTCAGCATTCCGTACCAACGTTCCCGCCAGCGCCGATAAATTCCGTCTGCTCAAAGGCATGCCGCGCCGCTACATAAAGACGGCGGACAGCGGCAACCGCCGCGTCCACGCCTTTTGCGAAAACTGCGGCAGTCCCATCTACGCCTGTGCGGTGGAAAATCCGCAGACCTACTCCCTGCGCGTCGGCACGCTGGACCAGCGCCATGAGCTCGGTCTACCTGCCCGGCAGATCTGGACCAAGCGGCGCCTGCCCTGGCTGCACGATCTGGACACCGTGCCCGGCGTCGAAGGCCAGCCCTGAGTACGAGCGGGGCAAGCCCGCCGCCAGAACGACTAGTGCCGGACCCTCCGGCAAAGCGGCCACGTGCGCGCAGGCGCTGCGCCAGGCGGCCAGATCCCGCGTCAAAGCCGGCCGCGTGCCCGCAAACGCTGCGCCAGGCGCGGATAGACACGCAGGGCGTTCTCGCCCAGCACCTTGGCGCGATGCGCCGGTTGCAACCATTCGACGGCGTCGATGTAGCGCTTGGTGTCGTCATAGTAGTAACCGGTGCGCGGGTCTATGCCCTTGACCGCGCCGATGATCTCGGATGCGAACAGCACATTGTCCGGCGGCACCACTTCCAGCAGCAACTCGATGCCCGGCCGGTGATAGACGCAGGTGTCGAAGAACACATTGTTCATCAGTTCCTCCACCGTCGGCCGTTCGAACTGCTGCGCCAGCCCCCGATAACGGCCCCAATGGAAGGGTACCGCGCCGCCGCCATGCGGAATGACGAAGCGCAAGGTCGGGAAGTCCTTGAAGATGTCCGCCATCAGGAATTGCATGAAGGCGGTGGTGTCACCGTTCAGGTAATGCGCGCCGGTGTGGTGGAAATTGGGATTGCAGGAGCAACTGACGTGGACCATGGCCGGCACGTCCAGCTCCACCAGGGTTTCAAATAGCGGATACCAGTGCTTTTGCGTCAGCGGCGGGTCGGTCCAGTAGCCATCGCTGGGATCCGGATTGACGTTGCAGCCGACGAAGCCCAGCTCCTGCACGCAGCGCTTGAGTTCTCCGACGCAATTCGCCGGACTCACGCCGGGCGATTGCGGCAGCTGGCAGACGCCGGCCAATTGATCGGGATACAGCTCCACCGCACGATGGATGAGGTCGTTGCAAGCGCGCGTCCAGTTGGCACTCGTAGTGGCATCGCCGACGTGGTGTGCCATCGCGCCGGCAATGGGCGAGAACAAGGTCAGGTCCACGCCGCGCTCGCGTTGGATGCGCAACTGGTTGGGTTCCAGCGACTCGCGTATCTCGTCGTCGCTGATGTGGAAATCAGGCGTCAGCACCTTGCCCGTGGCATGGGCTTCGGTCTGGCGCGCGCGCCATGCCTTCAGCGCGGCCGGCGCGGTGGTGTAGTGACCGTGGCAATCGATGATCATGGTTGTGTCCTGCGGATGACAGCGGGGATTTACTCGACTTTCAGATTGAATTGCTTGGCCACGTCCACATAAGCCTTCAACTCTTCATTGAAGAAAGTGGTGAACGCCGGTGTCGGCTGCGGCGCCGCTTCGATGCCCAATTTATCCAAGGCTTCGATGACATTGGGCTGCGCCATGACGACCTGAATGGCATCGGACAACTTCTTCACCACCGGCTGCGGTGTGCCGGCGGGCGCGAACAATCCCCACCAGCCGGTGCGCTCCAGATTCGGCACGCCCGCTTCCGCGAAAGTCGGCACCTGGGACAAACGGTGAAAGCGCTCCGAGCCCGTGACCGCCAGCGCGCGCAGCTTGCCGGTCTCCACCAGGGGCACGACCTCGCTGGCCGTGGGAATCATGAAGGTGAGGCGGCCGGCCAGCAAATCCGGCAAGGCCGCTGAGCCGCCCTTGTAGAGCACCTGCACGGGCTTGGTCCCCGTGTTCTGCGGAAACAGCAGATTGGTGGGCGACCCGGCCCCCACCGCGCCATACGAGGACTTGTCCGGATTCGCCTTCATCCAGGCGACCAGGCCGGCCACGTCCTTGGCGGGTGACGCCGTCGGCACCACCAGCACGAAGGGCGCGCGGCCCGTGCGGGCGATGGGCTGCAGGTCCTTTGCGGCGTCATAAGGCAGGTTGGCCGTGGTGGCGCGGTTGAAGCCCAGATAGGTCGCACCCATCAACAAGGTATAGCCGTCGGGCGCGGCCCTGGCCGCGTACTCCGTGCCGATATTGCCGTTGGCGCCGCCGCGGTTCTCGATCACCACGCTCTGCTTCAGGCGCATGCCCAGTTCAGTGGCCACCACGCGCGAGATATTGTCGACGCCGCCGCCGGCGGCATACGGAACGACCAGGCGGATAGGTTTGTCGGGGTAGTCGGCCCAGGCGCTGCCCGCGGCGCCGCTCCAGAGCACTAGCGCGGCCAATGCCACGCGAATAGGACGCAGATGCATGATGTCTCCTGGTGTCTTGGCTATGTTTTTGGATTTCGCGTGCTGGATCCGTTCTTGCATCATCTCCGCGACGCCGCAGCCGTGCGGTGCGTCGCGTACGGTCGCGCTAGCCGGGACCTCCTCGCAACTTCCTGTTCTCCCGGCTCGTTTCCATGCACACCCGCAGCGTAGGCGCCGCCGGGAACCGGGACAACATCGGTCCGTCAGGCGGACCGATATAAGATAAGCGCACAAAAAGGCAAAACCGCCCCGCGGCCCGCGCAATCGGCATCGCCCCCAAATTTTTGTGGGCGATGCTCGGGAATGTGGTCGATGAAAAGACGCAGGAGGACATGGCTCTCCATCCAAAGCCGTCCTGCGTAAGAACGAGGAGACAGCGATGAGTGAAAACCCTGATGACCTGGTCGCGGCGGCCACGCGCGCGTTGGCCATCCTGGACGTGTTCAGCATGGAGGAGCCGCATCTGGGGCTGAGCGATATCGCGCGCCGGGTAGGATTGGCCAAGACCACCGCACTGCGCCTGCTCAAGACCCTCGAAGCCAGCCATTACGTCGCCCGCACGGATCAGGCGCAATGGCGCCTGGGTCCGGCCACCGCCTCATTGGGCTCGCGCTACACCATGGCCTTCGATGTGCGGGAAAGCATAGAGCCGGCACTGCGCAAGCTGTCCGATGAAACCGGCGAGGACATGTCCTTCTTCGTGCGCGACGGCGATCACCGCATTCGCCTGGTGAAAGTGCGTTGCCCGCAAGCGCAGCACAACCGCGCCCGCGTGGGCGAAGCCATGCCGCTGGATCGCGGCGCGTCCGGCCTGGTGCTGTTGGCGTATATGGGAGAAGCGGGACCGCTCTATGACGAGATACGCGCGCGCGGCTATCACGTCACCGTGGGTGAAGCGCGGCAAACTTCGGCCAGCGTGGCCGTGCCCGTCTTCGGCAATCGCTGGCGCGTCGCGGGCGCGCTATGCATAGGCATGCCGGCCAGCGCCGATGTCGCCCCCAAATTGCATGCCTACGCACCGCGTCTGCTGCAGGCCGCGCAATCCCTGTCGGCGATGCTGAGCTATGACGCCGGCACGGCGCGCCACGAAAGCCGGCCCCGCGCGACCTGGCATCCATGACGAGTTTTACAGCGCCCGGCTTGGTCCAGCTTGGCGCCGCTGGATGCCATCCTAGTAGCATCGCTCACGCATCTGGCGGCATGGTCCATGAAATACGCCCGGCTTGGCCGGGCGTATTTCCTTTCCGCGCTTGCGAGGATCGCTGCTGCTTCAGCGGGCAATCATCTCATTTGGCATCCAGGCAGGACTTCGGCACGCGGATCCAGCCTTCCATCAGGATGCGCGCGCTGCGGCTCATCAAGGCCTTGGTGACTTGCCAGTCGCCATTGACCTGCTTTGCTTCGGCGCCCACACGCAGCGTGCCGGACGGGTGGCCGAAGCGCACCGACTGGCGTTCGCCGCCGCCCGCCGCCAGATTGACCAGCGTGCCCGGCACCGCGGCCGCGGTACCAATCGCCACCGCGGCGGTGCCCATCATGGCATGGTGCAGCTTGCCCATGGACAAGGCGCGCACCAGCAGGTCCGCGTCACCCGTGCCCACCGTTTTGCCGCTGGACGACGTATAGGCGCTGGGCGGCGCAACGAAAGCGACCTTGGGCGTGTGCTGGCGCGTCGCCGCTTCGGCCAGGTCCTTGATCAAGCCCATTTTCAAGGCCCCATGCGCGCGTATGGTTTCGAAGCGCGCCAGGGCCGCCTCGTCGCCATTCAGGTCATCCTGCAACTCGCGGCCGCTGTAGCCGATATCCGCCGCGTTCAGGAAGATGGTGGGTATGCCGGCGTTGATCAGCGTGGCGTCGAAGGTGCCGATGCCAGGCACTTCCAGGCGGTCGACCACCTTGCCGGTCGGGAACATCGCTCCGCCATCCTCGCCCTCGTCCGCCGGGTCCAGGAATTCCAGGCGCACCTCGGCCGCGGGAAACGTCACGCCGTCGAGCTCGAAGTCACCCAGTTCCTGCACCTGGCCGTCCGTGATCGGCACGTGGGCAACGATGGTCTTGCCGATATTGGCTTGCCAGATGCGTATCGTCACTTCGCCATTGCGCGGGATGCGCGCCGCGTCGATCAATCCCATATGAATGGCGACGGGTCCCACCGCCGCCGACAGATTGCCGCAATTGCCGCTCCAGTCCACGAAGGGCTGGTCGATCGACACCTGGCCGAACAGATAATCCACGTCATGGCCCGGCCGCGTGCTGCGCGCCAGGATCACCGACTTGCTGGTGCTGGACGACGCATTGCCCATGCCGTCGATCTGCTTGCCGTAGGGGTCCGGGCTGCCCAGGGCGCGCAGCAGGATGGCGTCGCGCACGGCGCCGGGCTGGCGCGCGGCTTCCGGCAGGTCTTCCAAATGGAAGAACACCCCTTTGCTGGTGCCTCCGCGCACATAGGTCGCGGGTATCTTGATTTGATGATCGACGGCCATATCAGGCTCCCTGTTCTTGAGCGAGAAAATCCTGCGCGAAGCGTTGCAGCACGCCGCCCGCTTCGTATACCGACACTTCCTCGGCGGTGTCCAGACGGCAGGTGACGGGAACTTCGGCGGAGGTCCCGTCCTTGCGATGGATCACCAGCGTCAGCGTGGCGCGCGGCGTACGCGCGCCCACCACGTCATAGGTTTCCGACCCATCCAGCGCCAGCGTGTGGCGATCGACACCAGGCTGGAATTCGAGAGGCAGGACGCCCATGCCGATCAAATTCGTGCGGTGGATGCGTTCGAACCCTTCCGCCACCACCGTCTCCACGCCTGCCAGGCGCACACCCTTGGCCGCCCAGTCACGCGAAGAGCCCTGGCCGTAGTCGGCGCCGGCGATGATGATCAAGGGCTGCTTGCGGTCCAGATATGTCTCCATCGCTTCCCACATCCGCACCACCTTGCCTTCAGGCTCGACACGGGCGAGAGAGCCCGCGCGCACCTGGCCGTCCGCATCGCGCACCATCTCGTTCTTCAGCGTGGGGTTGGCGAAAGTGGCGCGCATGGCGGTCAGGTGATCGCCGCGATGGGTGGCGTAGGAGTTGAAGTCCTCTTCCGGCACGCCCATGCGGGCCAGGTATTCGCCCGCCGCCGAGTTCGCCAGGATGGCATTGGACGGCGACAGGTGATCGGTGGTGATGTTGTCCGGCAGGATGGCCAGGGGCCGCATGCCCTTGAGCGTGCGCGGATTGGCGGCCAGCGCGCCCACGCCTTCGGTGTCCCAGTAAGGCGGGCGGCGGATGTAGGTGGACTGCGGGCGCCAGTCGTACTGCGGGCTAACCGCGGTTTCGACCGAAATGTCCCGCGCGAACATCGGCTCGTACACGCGGCGGAACATGTCCGGCTTCACGGCTGCCTTGACGATGCTGTCGATTTCCTCGTCGCTGGGCCAGATGTCCTTCAGGCGGACTTCCCTGCCGTCGACCACCGCCAGCACATCCTTCTCGATATCGAAACGCACCGTACCGGCGATGGCATAGGCCACCACCAGCGGCGGCGATGCCAGGAACGCCTGCTTGGCGTAAGGATGGATGCGGCCGTCGAAATTGCGGTTGCCCGACAGCACGGCGGTGGCATACAGGCCGCGGTCGATGATTTCCTGCTGCAGGGCCGGATCCAGCGCACCGCTCATGCCGTTGCAAGTAGTGCAGGCGAAGGCGACGATGCCGAAGCCCAGCTGTTCCAGATCGCCCAGCAGGTCCGCTTCCTTCAGGTAGAGTTCGACGGCCTTGGAGCCGGGCGCGAAGGACGACTTCACCCACGGCTTGCGCGTCAGTCCCAGGCGGTTGGCATTGCGCGCCAGCAGCGCCGCGGCGATCACATTGCGCGGATTGGACGTATTGGTACAGGACGTGATGGCCGCGATGATCACCGCGCCGTCCGGCATCAGACCTTGCGCCTCCTGCGCCTTGGCCTGTTCCAGACCCGCGCTGGTGGCGATGCCGCGCTCGGCCAGGGCAGAGGTCGGCAAGCGCCGATGCGGATTGGACGGGCCGGCCATATTGCGCTCGACCGAAGACAGGTCGAATTGCAGCTCGCGCTCGTAACGGACGTCGCGCAGGCTGTCGGCCCAGAAGCCCGCGGTCTTCGCATACGTTTCGACCAGGCGCACCTGCGTTTCCTCGCGGCCGGTCAGGCGCAGGTAGTCCAGCGTCTGCTCATCGATCGAGAACAGGGCGGCCGTGGCGCCGTATTCCGGGCACATATTGGAAATGGTGGCGCGGTCGCCGATGGTCAGGGCGCGCGCGCCGTCGCCGAAGAATTCCAGATAGGCGCCGACCACTTTTTCCTTGCGCAGGAATTCCGTCAAGGCCAGCACCACGTCCGTGGCGGTAATGCCGGGCTGGGGGCGTCCCGTCAGCCGCACGCCGACGATCTCCGGCAAGCGCATCCAGGACGCGCGTCCCAGCATGACGTTTTCCGCTTCCAGCCCGCCCACCCCTACCGCGATGACGCCCAGGGCGTCGACGTGGGGGGTATGGCTGTCGGTACCGACACAGGTGTCCGGGAAGGCCAGGCCGTCCTGCACATAGACCACCGGCGACATCTTCTCCAGATTGATCTGGTGCATGATGCCGTTGCCCGCTGGAATCACGTCGACGTTGGCGAAAGCCAGCTTGGTCCAATCGATGAAGTGGAAGCGATCCTCGTTGCGCCGGTCTTCGATGGCGCGGTTCTTGGCGAAAGCGTCCGGATCGAAGCCGCCGCATTCCACCGCCAGCGAGTGATCGACGATCAGTTGCACGGGGACCACGGGATTCACCAGGGCGGGGTCGCCGCCTTCGGCCGCGATGGCGTCGCGCAATCCCGCCAGGTCGACCAGGGCGGTCTGGCCCAGGATGTCGTGGCACACCACGCGCACCGGATACCAGGGGAAGTCGCGGTCGCGGCGTTGTTCGACGATCTGCTGCAGGCAGGCTTCGAGGATGGCGGGGTCGCAGCGCCGCACCAGGTTCTCGGCGTGCACGCGCGCGGTGTAGGAAAGCTGGTCCCAGGCGCCGGGTTTCAGGGCATCGACCGCCGCGCGGGCGTCGATGTAGTCTACGGCGGTGCCCGCGAGGGGCTTGCGGTAACGAGTGCTCATAGTGATATGGCGGGACTGTGTCGGCCCCGCCCAAGTCCTGGATGATGTTGTTGTCTTCAAGACGGCATGGGATGCGGCGGGTAGCCGCCAGTGGCTTGTCTCCACCCATGCGCGTCCGGTCTCGATCGCTATAGTAGCCGCTAGTTCAAGGGAAGCAATCGGCGGCTGTTCATCCCCTGGGATCGGGCGCGCGGGGCGGCTGCGGATTATTGGCCGGATTGGTGTCGACCTTGGTCACGCCCTCGATGCCGCTCGCTGTTCCCAGGGCGGCCAGGTCCACGCGCAAGGCCTCGGCAAGGACACCGTCATAGACCTCCTGGCCGTCCACGTAGGCGGTATAGACGCGCCGGTACTTGGCTTCCTTGGCCGGATCCTGAATGGTGTCGCGGGTCCAGTGATAAAGGGGGTATTGCGCCACGCCCTCGCGTTCAGCTTCGACGACGTAATCGGCGAAGGCCTGGAATTGGGATTTGATGACGGCGTGGTGGCGCGCCAGGACGGCGCGCAGCGGCGCATCCTCGGACGCGTCGGGCTGGTCGCGCAAGCGCTCGGCCATGGCCGTGGTCACGCGCAGGCGGATTTGATACTGCCAGGTATCTTGCACGGGTGCCTCGCTGCTGGGACGCGCATCCCGGGCTGGGCGCGCGGACCCGCCGTATTCTACGCCGCCCTCCACGGGCGGCTGCGATGATTCATTTCAATGGAAAAGTGGGGGATATCAATTGATATCCCCCCATGCCCCACGGGAGTGCAATCTCTCCGTCGCAACAAAAAGCGGGGAATATCAGTTGATGTTCCCCACGGCCCACGGCGGTGGAATCTTTCGGTCCCAGTAAAAGTGGGGAATATCATCTGATATTCCCCACACACCGCTCGTCGCAGACGGAACGTCAGTCCCAGTCGGGGGCCAGCCCAGCCGGACTGACTTCGCGGCCGTTGCGTTCGAGGCCGGCGATGGCGGCCATGTCGGCGTCGGACAGGCGCAAGGTCCGCGCTTGCAGGTTCCCCTCCAGGTTGGCCCGCTTGGTCGACGACGGGATCACCGCGTAACCCAACTGCATGGCCCAGGCCAGTGCCACCTGCGCCGGCGTGGCTTGATGCCGCGCCGCGATGTCGCCCAGAACCGGATCGCCCAGCACCTTGCCGTAAGCCAGCGTCATGTAGGACGTCACCGTGATGCCCTGCGCCTGCAGGAACTGCGCCAGCTTGCGATTCTGCAGATACGGACTGAGTTCGATCTGGTTCGTGGCGATATTGCCCTCGCCCACCGCGGCAATCGCCTCGCGTGTCAGCGCGATATTGAAATTGGAAATCCCGATCTGGCGCGTCAAGCCCCGCTCGCGGGTTTGCGCCAGCGCGGTCATATAGGCTTGCAGCGGCACGCCGTTGCCCGGCGCGGGCCAGTGGATCAAGGTCAGGTCGACGTAATCGGTGCGCAGCTTGCGCAGGCTTTCTTCCAGGCTGGCGGCCAGTTTCTCGGGCGCGTAGTTATCCACCCAGATCTTGGTGGTCAGGAAGATGTCCTGGCGTGGCACGCCAGACTCCACGATGGCCTGTCCGACCTCGGCTTCATTGCCATAGATCTGCGCGGTATCGACGGCGCGATAACCCAGCTCCAGGCCGGTGCGCACCGAATCGATCACAACCTGGTCCTTCAAGCGGAAGGTGCCGATACCGAACTGGGGAATGGTGGATGTCGTCATGTTTATTCCTTGTTGAATGAATGTGTTCACAGCCTGTAGACGTTCAGGGGCATCAGGCCGGTGAGCCGCCTGAACCGGTGAGGCCAATCAGGCCGCTGCCCCGCTACCCTCAGGCCATCGCCAGCCGGCGCCGGCGCGAGGCCTGCACAAGCACCAGCAACAGCCCCGCGATGGCAATCGCCGCGCCCGCCAGCGGCACCGCCGCATAACCCAGTCCCGCCGAAATGGTCGCGCCGCCGACCGCCGCGCCCAAGGCATTGCCCAGATTGAAGGCGCCGACATTGACCGAAGACGCCAGGCCAGGGGCCCGCTCGGCCGCCCGCATCACGCCCATTTGCAGCGCCGGCACGACGGCGAAGGTGGCCGCGCCCCACAGCAGCAAGGACACCGCGGCACCGACATGCGACTGGCCCAGCAGCGGGAAAGCCAGCATCACCACGATCACCAGCGTCAGGAAACCGATCAGGCTACCCGCCAGCGAGCGATCCGCAAGCTTGCCGCCGGCCGCGTTGCCGATGGAGAACCCGACACCGATCAGCACCAGCATCGCCGTGATGAATTGCGGGCCGGCACCGGTAAGAGACTGCAGGGTCGGCGCGATATAGGTATAGAGGGTGAACATGGCGCCCGAACCCAGCACCGTCGTCAGCAAGGCCACCAGCACGGCCGGCTGCGTCAGTACCGACAGCTCGGCGCGCACATCCGGACGGCGGCCGCTTTCGCCGCGCGGCAGGGCCAGCCACAGCGTACTCATTGCCAGCACGCCCAGGACCGCGGTGGCGGCGAAGGACATGCGCCAGCCTATGGTCTGGCCCAGCCAGGTGGCGGCCGGCACGCCGCCGATGTTGGCAATGGTCAGTCCCATGAACATCGTGGCCACGGCGGTGGCCTGCTTGTGCCGCGGCACCACGCTGGCGGCCACCAGCGAACCCAGGCCGAAGAACGCGCCGTGGTTCAGGCTGGTGACCAGGCGCGCCAACAGCAGCGTGTAATAGCCGGGCGCCAGCGCCGACAGCAGATTGCCCACGGTGAAAATGCTCATCAGGACGATCAAGGCGGTACGGCGCGACCAGCGCGACAACGCCAGCGTCATCAGGGGAGCGCCCAGCATCACGCCGATGGCATAGGCGCTGACCAGCATCCCTGCACTGGGAATGGATACGTGCACACCCTCGGCGATGACGGGCAGCAAGCCCATCGGCGAAAACTCGGTGGTGCCGATGCCGAAGGCGCCCACGGCCAGGGCGAACAGCGGAAACGCCGAAGACGTTTCCGTCCGCGGACTGGCGCTGGAACTAGGTAGATCAGACATGGTGGAATCCGTCCGCAGCGTTTTGCTGCATAGCAAAATAAAGCCGCAGTTTGCCGGATTCAGGGCCGTCCAAACACCACCGCCCGGGCGAAATACTCTTTACGGAAAATCAATAATCGCCTTCCATGGATTTACCGTAACGCCATATTTGCCAGGCTGCTGGCCTCAGCGGCGCCCCCCGGTTTCCCCCGGCGCGCCCCCGAAAATCTCCCGGCAGACCTGCCGTAGCGACTCGGCGAACAACGTGTCGACCGGCCGCGCGCCTTCGGCGCGGGTGAACAGCGCGATGGGCGGCAGGGTCCAGTTGAAGGAGTACGGCACGATGGTCACCCCCGCGATGCGCACCAGTTCTTCAGCCACGTCCGATGGCACGATGGAAACCGCCGTCTCGCTGGCCGCGATCATTTCGCCGATCAGGCGGGCCGAACCGCTTTCCACGATGGGCGTGGGCGGCGCCAGCCCGGCGCCCAGGAACATGTCCGCCACCTGCTCACGCATGGGGGTGTGCGGCGCGCCCAGGATCCAGTCCAATTCCACCAACACCGGCCAGTCCAGACGGGTGCGTCCCAGCCGGGCGGCCAGGCGGCGGCTGGCGATCAGGCGGGGCTGCTGCTGATAAAGCCGTTCGAAAACCACCCCGTCCAGGTCCAGGGTGGCCGAGGCGCGGCCGATCACGATGTCGACATCATGCTCGCGCAAGCGCGCCAGCAATGGCTCGCTTGCCGCCTCGTGCACGGTCACGGTCAGCCGCCGCTTGCCATCCGGCAGGGTGCGCTGGATGGCCGCCGACAGGATGCGCCCGGAAATGAAGGGAATGACGCCGATGTGCAGGTGCGCCGCATGGCCGGCCACCACGGTTTCCATGTCCCGGACCAGATGCTCCAGGTCATGCACCATGGCACTGGCCCGGCCCAGCACCACCTCGCCCAGGGCGGTGGGCGCCATGCCGCGCACGGAACGGTCGAACAACGGCGCCCCGAACATGCCTTCCAGCTCGGCCAGCGCGTTGGTAATGGCGGGCTGGCTGCTGGACATGCGCTCGGCCACCCGGGTCAGCGAGCCATAGCGGCGGATGTTCAGCAGCAGGGTCAGGTGGCGCATTTTCAAGCGCGCGCCCAGGCGGCGAAGCACCTCGTCGGCGTCAAATCCAGCCATGATCAGGACCAGCCTCGGTTAAATCATCAGGAAAACATTATCGAATCATAGCAATTCAGAATTTTATAGTTATGCCTTGCAGCCTAGAATTCACTTCTGGTACGCCGCCACAGGCAAATGGAGAGAAAAACAATGACCGACAGCAACGACCGCAAAGCCGCGCTCGACTATCACGAGTTTCCCATTCCCGGGAAAATCGCCGTTACCGCCAGCAAGCCCCTGGTAACCCAGCGCGACCTGGCGCTGGCTTACACGCCCGGCGTGGCGGCGGCCTGTGAGGAAATCGTCGCCGACCCGGTCAACGCTGTCCGCTACACCGCGCGCGGCAATCTGGTGGGCGTCATCACCAACGGCACGGCCGTGCTGGGCCTGGGCAATATCGGCGCGCTGGCCTCCAAGCCGGTGATGGAAGGCAAGGCGGTACTGTTCAAGAAATTCGCCGGCATCGACGTCTTCGACATCGAGATCAACGAAACCGATCCCGACAAGCTGGTCACCATCATCGCCGGGCTGGAAGCCACCTTCGGCGGCATCAACCTGGAAGACATCA